>Ga0209572_1000127_pt1 | contig 162478 bp, 159 predicted proteins | sample EBPBio232012_DNA_FD_185867 | JGI IMG/M metagenome (GOLD analysis project Ga0209572, IMG submission 185867) | Wastewater treatment Type I Accumulibacter community from EBPR Bioreactor in Madison, WI, USA - Reactor 1_1/23/2012_ DNA (SPAdes)... | ecosystem: Engineered > Bioreactor > EBPR >...
GTAGCGTCCCGGGTCCAGGCGCCCTTCTTCCAGCAGGCGGCTGACGAAGGCGATGGCGCGCGACTCGGCCAGCAGCGGGGCATTGAAGGTGATTTCGTTGATGCGCTCCATGATGTCCTGGGCGCTGGCGTTGGGCGAGAGCTCGGCTTCGATGGGGTTGATCTGCACCAGCACGATGTCGGTCGAGGCGGTGTTGTAGATCAGGGGGTAGATGGCCGGGTTGCCCGAAAAACCCCCGTCCCAGTAGCGCTCGCCATCGATCTCCACGGCCTGGAACAGGGTCGGCAGGCAGGCCGAGGCCATCACCGCGTCGGGGCACAGGCGTTCACCGCTGAAAATTTCGCCGCGGCCGGTGCGCACGTTGGTGGCGGCCACGAACACCTTGAGCGGCGAGTGGCTGTGCAGCAGCTCGAAATCGACCTGGTGCTCCAGCAGCTGGCGCAGCGGATTCAGCCCCAGCGGGTTGGTCTGCGCGGGGCTGAGCCACTGCGACAGCCACGAGTACACCAACTGCTTGCCCGGCAGTGGCAGGCCGCTCATGAAGGAACCCATCAGCCCGACCTGGTCCCAGAAGCGTCCGAGCGCCTGGCGCGCGGCTTCGTAGCGGTCCTGGCCCTTCAGGCCGTCGGCATCGGCGCGCGCCAGCCCATGCGCCAGCACCACGGCGTTCATGGCGCCGGCGCTGGTGCCGCTGGCGCCCTCGAAGCTCAGGCGGCCGTCTTCCAGCAGCGCGTCGAGTACGCCCCAGGTGAAGGCGCCGTGCGAGCCGCCGCCTTGCAGCGCCAGGTTGACGGCCTTGCTGGCGTGCGCGCCGCGGCGTGACGTGGTGGTCTTGGCGCCCTCAGCCACCGACCGGCCTCTCGGCGTTCATGCGGACCATGCCCAGCACGATGCGGTACAGGAACCAGATCGAGATCACCGCCCAGGCGATGGCCCCGGGCAGGTAGAGCAGAAAGAACAGCGGCAGCGTCAGCAGGTACCAGAGACCGGCCCACAGCACCGAACGAATGCGCCAGCGGAAATGGCTCTCCTGCCAGGTGCCGCGGGCGTCGTCCTGCTTCACCAGATCCATCACCAGGGCGATGATGAGCAGCGCGATGCTGACCTGCGCGCCCGGCACCACCGCGGCCACGGCCACGATCAGGTGCAGGATGTAGCTGATCCAGCCCCAGGTTTTGAGCGTGTCGCTGGCCCGTGCGCTGGGGCTGTCGCCCTGGCGCGGCTCGACGTCCACGATGTCGTTGTTGGTCATGCGTCAATTCCTTGTGTGTGCGGTCTCGTCGGATTCGCGCTCGCGCACCTTGCGCAGCGCTTTTTCCTCGATGCCTGAGAGTCCTTCGCGCCGCGCCAGTTCCGCCACCACGTCGGCGGCGCTCAGGCCATAGTGGGCCAGGGCCACCATGCCGTGGAACCACAGGTCGGCCATTTCGGACACGATCTTGGCCGGCGCGCCGCCGTGCTCGGCGTCCTTGGCGGCCATCACCACCTCGGTGGCTTCCTCGCCGATTTTCTTCAGGAAGGCGTCCGGCCCCTTCTGCAGCAGGCGGGCGACGTAGCTGGCGTCGGGGTCGCCGCCGGCGGACGGGCGGCGGCTTTCGATCACGCCGGTCAGGCGGCGCAGCACGTCCTCGAGGGAGGGGGGGGCGGTGGTTGGGCTCATGTGGGCTTTATGTGTAGATCGATTCCGGATCCTTCAAGACCGGATCGACCGCCGTCCACTGGTCATTTTTCAGAATGCTGAAAAAACAGCTGTGGCGGCCGGTGTGGCAGGCGATGCCGGGGTCGTGGCCGAGCTGGGTGACTTTCAGCAGCACCACGTCGTTGTCGCAATCGAGCCGGACTTCGTGCACCTGCTGCACATGGCCCGATTCCTCGCCCTTGAACCACAGTTTGCCGCGCGAACGGCTGAAGTACACCGCGCGGCCCAGCTCGGCCGTCTTGGCCAGCGCCTCGCGGTTCATCCAGGCCAGCATCAGCACGTCGCCCGTGCCTTGCTCTTGCGCGATCGCCGGCACCAGGCCCTGGGCGTCCCATTTCACTTGATCAAGCCAATCCATGGGCCGATTGTCGGCGATTCAACAAAGCCGCCAAATTACTACGGTTTTGATAGCTGATTAGGAAATATCCACGCCGACTTCAACCCGATTTGATCCAAAAACTCACCCCGCGAACCGCGTGGCCGCGGTGCAGGCCAGCCCGGCAGACGCGGCGACCGGGTTGTGCCCAGGCATTGGCGTCGCTTCTGAGGGAGGCGCAACAACGCGCGGCGTGTGAAGCCTGGGGAGGGGCGTCAAAGCACCCCTTGCGCCTGCATGGCGTCGGCCAGCTTGACGAAGCCGGCCACGTTGGCCCCCGCCAGGTAGTCCACCGTGCCATCGGGCCGGCCGCCGTAGCGCACGCAGTTGTCGTGAATGCTCTTCATGATCTCGTGCAGGCGTGCGTCGACGTCGGTGGCCTGCCAGGACATGCGCAGGGCGTTCTGGCTCATTTCCAGGCCCGAGGTCGCCACGCCACCGGCGTTGCTGGCCTTGCCGGGCGCGAACAAGGTGCCGGCGGCATGGAACAGGTCCACCGCGCCCAGCGTGGTCGGCATGTTGGCGCCCTCGGCCACGCAGCGCACGCCGTTGGCGATCAAGGTGCGGGCGTCGTCCTCGTTCAGCTCGTTCTGGGTGGCGCAGGGCAGGGCGATGTCGGCCGGTATGTGCCAGGGCGTGCAGGTGGGCTCGAACTGGATGCGGTGTTCGGTGCAGAAATCGGCCAGGCGGCCGCGCTGCTGGTTCTTGAAGTCCATCACGTCCAGCAACTGACGCCGGGTGATGCCGCTGTCGAACACGGCGGTGCCGCCCGAATCCGACAGGGTGATCACCCGCGCGCCCAGCTCCAACGCCTTCTCCGCCGCGTACTGGGCCACGTTGCCCGAGCCCGAGACCGACACGCGGCGCCCGGCCAGGCCATCGTGCACGCGCTCAAGCATCTGCTGGGCGAAGTACACCGTGCCGTAGCCAGTGGCCTCGGGGCGCATCAGGCTGCCGCCGAAGGCCATGCCCTTGCCGGTGAACACGCAGGCGGCGTTGTTGCTGAGCTTTTTCATCATGCCGGCCATGAAGCCGACCTCGCGCGCGCCCACGCCGATGTCGCCGGCCGGCACGTCGGTGTCCGGGCCCAGGTGGCGGTGCAGCTCCTGCATCAAGGCGTGGCAAAAGCGCATCACCTCGCCGTCGCTCTTGCCCTTGGGGTCGAAGTCGCTGCCGCCCTTGCCGCCGCCCATGGGCAGGGTGGTCAGGGCGTTCTTGAAGCTTTGCTCGAAGGCCAGGAACTTCAGGATCGACAGATTCACCGATGGGTGGAAGCGCATGCCACCCTTGTACGGCCCGATGGCCATGCTGTGCTGCACGCGGAACGCCCGGTTGACCTGGGTGCGGCCCCGGTCGTCGACCCAGGCCACGCGGAACTGGATCGCCCGATCAGGCTCGACCAGGCGCTCCAGCAGGGCCTGGTCGCGGTAGTGCGGGTGTCGCGCCAGAAACGGCCACAGGCTGCTCATCACCTCGCGCACGGCCTGCAGGTATTCGGGCTGGGCCGGGTCGCGGCGGGCCACGGCGTTGATGAAATCGTCAAGGCTGGAGGTGGTCAAACGGTGCTCCTCTGGAGGGTTCTTGGGAAGAAATTGGCAGCGATGATGCACCATCTTGGCGCGTGAACCGACGGTGGCGCGGCCACGGATGCCGATCAGGCGCATCTTGTTGCTCATATTTTAAGAGCTGCTGTGGATTGCCCTGTGCAGACCAGAACGACTTTTTACCCGGAAATCAAGCGACCAACCGGGTGGGGAGGGCGATGCAGGAGGATGCGGTACTCCGCAGTGTGGAACAGGCTTTTCCGTTTTCCGGGCCGCCGCCCTACTGCCGCACCGTGACACCGCGTTCGGCCATGCGCTGCTTGGCCTGGGCCACGGTGTATTCGCCGTAATGGAAGATGCTGGCGGCCAGCACCGCGTCGGCCAGGCCTTGCTGCACGCCGTCGGCCAGGTGGTCCAGGTTGCCGACGCCGCCCGAGGCAATCACCGGAATCGGCACCGCCTCCGCCACGGCACGGGTCAGGCCCAGGTCGAAGCCGCTCTTGGTGCCGTCCTTGTCCATGCTGGTCAACAGGATTTCGCCCGCGCCGTGCTCGGCCATCTGGCGCGCCCAGGCGACGGCGTCCAGCCCGGTGTTCTGGCGTCCGCCGTGGCTGTACACGTCCCAGCCCGGCCCGCGCGCGGCCAGCTCGTCGCCCACCCGGCGCTTGGCGTCGATGGCCACCACGATGCACTGCGCGCCGTACTTGGCCGAGGCGTCGCGGATGACCCGCGGGTTGGCGATGGCGGCGGAGTTGAAGCTGGTCTTGTCTGCGCCCGCGTTCAGCAGGCGCCGCACGTCCTCCACCGTGCGCACGCCGCCACCCACGGTGAGCGGAATGAACACCTGCGAGGCCACGTCCTCGATGATGTGCAGGATCAGGTCGCGGTCATCGCTGGTGGCGGTGATGTCCAGGAAAGTCAGTTCGTCGGCGCCCTGATCGTTGTAGCGCGCGGCGATTTCCACCGGGTCTCCGGCATCGCGCAGTTCGACGAAGTTGACGCCCTTGACGACGCGACCACCGGTCACGTCCAGGCAGGGAATGATGCGTTTGGCGAGCATGGCGCCGATTATCAGGGCGGCGACCGATCAGGCCCTGATGGCGGGCGCGCCGAAGTCGACCAGCAGTCGCTCGAAATCGGCGTCCGTGGGTGTGGTGTTGTCGAACAGGCGCAGCTCCGGGTAGGCGGTGGGCTCGGGCTGAAAAAGACGGGTGCGGTAGGCGTCCCAGTGCGCCAGCTTCCAGGCGTCGTTGGGGTTGGCGCGGGCGGCGATGCGCCGGCGCGCCTCGTCCTCGCCCAGCTGCACCCACACCACGTGGACGCGCACGTCCTTGCCCACGCCCAGCCATGCCGGGTCGGCCAGCCGGTGCGCACGCACCTCGCGCGACAGCGGCCCGACCACGATGCAACTGGTGCCCAGGGCCAGGTTCTCGCGTGCGGTGTTCAGCAAGCCGTGGTATTCCGGGTCGCGCAGGTGCTGCAGATAGGGCGGGCTGTCGCGGTCATTCGGGTCGCCCGTCAGCACGCCCATCACGGCGCTGCTGTAGTCGCCGTACAGCGTGTCCTTGTCCAGCAGGCACAGCGAAGCGCCGGTGCGCCGACGCAGCTCCAGCAGCGCGCGCTTGGCCAGGGTGGTCTTGCCGGTGCCGGCATGGCCGCAGAAGAAGATCAATTGGGGCATGGCGAGAAAGCAGATCGCCGCGTGGGCGCCAGGGCCCGAGATTACCCTGCCGGCCCTCGGCGATCTCGCCAGGCGCCCCTCACCAGGCCGACATTTGCGCCATCGGCAAACTTTCCAGCGCCGCCTGAACCGCTTCTCGCCCCATGCCCTGACCCTCCAACTGCACCTGGGCGCCGTTGGGCAAAATCACGGTGACGCCGGCTCGGCTGCCGTCGCGGGCGTAGTCCTCGTCGATGAACCAACCGGAGCGGGCGTCCCGGCGCTTGTGGTTGACACGTTCCGCATCCTCGTTTTTTTCTTCTTGCATGATGCGGGCGGCCTGGCCGAGCACGCGGTGGTGGGTGAGTGAGACTTCCAACTGCCGGCCGGCGTCGCCACTGTAGACGGCCCGCACTTCCGCCACGTTCAGCCCGGGGGAGGTGCGCTGCTTCAACGATTGGCGCGGCAGTTCGGCCAGGGTGCTCGGCAACACCGCCACCAGCTGTTCGGCGGTGGCCGGTGGCTGGCCGGATTTGGGGTCGCGCACGCCACCAGTGCCCCCCAGCATGCTGGCGACCGCGCCCACCGCCGCTTCCATGCCCTCGCGCGCGGCTTGGGCACTGGCCTGGGTGTCGCCTTGGGTCTGGGCCTGTTTCATCTTTTCGGCGGCTTGCTCGGCGCGCTTGCCCCAGGCCTCGGCGTCGCGGGTGTCTATGCTGACCTGACCGCCCGGGGTGTCGAGGCGGATACTGGCGGGTATGTCGCGTCCCACCGACACGCCACCCAGGCCGCGCGGTGAAAGCAGGCTGCCCAGCACACCGATCAGCACCCCGCAGACCACAGCCGCCAGCACCACCAGGGCGGTGTACTTCAGGGTGTCCTCGGGGCGGTTCTTCATCAGCACCGGCAGGCCGGTGTAGAGCAGGTAAAGGCTGTACAACGCCGCCAGCAGCCCCAGCATGCCCAGCGCCGGAACGATCTGGAACACGCCACCCAGCAACCCGGCGGTGGCGCTGTAGCCGGCCAGTTTCACGGCGCGTGGCAGGTCGGCAGTTCCACCAAACCGCGGCGCCAGCCATTGGATCAGCCAGGCCAGTACGCCGACCATGACCAGGGTCAGCACGAAGCTGATCGCCATCTGGGCCAGGCCGCCCAACACCGGCACGCGCGCCGAGAAGCCAAAGGCCCCCACGCCCACCAGCGAATACCCAATGAACGCCGCCAAGGCCGAAAGCGCCGCCAGCGGCGCGACGTGGCCGCCGAGCACCTGAGCTGGCGTGTCGGGGTATTCGGCCACCGCTGGCCAGGTGGCGCGCGGCGACAGCAGCAGGGATCGGGTGCGTTCAATGAGTTGCATGGAGTGTCCTCAGCGTTGGGTGGTGCCCGAGCGGGCGGGTGCCGGTGCGCTTGCGCTGGCTGGCGTGCCGAGGTAACGCGCCGAACTGAGCTGGCGACTCAACTGCTTGAGATCGGCCACGTCGCGCTGGACTTCGATGCACGCGCCCTCCAGGTCGTAGTGCTCGCACAGTTTCCAGCGGCCGACCACGCGCAGACTGCTGGCCATGTCGTGGGAGACCATGTTGCAGATCAGCGGCTCGGTGGTGTCGGAGGGCACGATGCAGACGTCGCTGTGCGGGGGGCGGATGTCGGCCAGGCCGATGACCTGCGAATACCCCTGGAAGTTCTCCTCGGCATACAAGGTCAGGCGCGGCTCGGTCTCGGCCGGCGGCTTGAGGGTGGGCTTTGCCGGGGGTGGGGCGGTCACGGTCTTGAGCGCCGCGCTCAGCTCGCCTGCGTCCTTGGCGTCCAGGTAGCGCCCGCCGGTGCTGCTGGCCAGGCACTGCAGTTCGGCCTTGGCCTTGGGGTTCTTGTCGATGTCGAAGCCGATCACGTGGGCGGTGAAGTCCACCCCCAGCTTTTCCAGCTCCTGGCCAAGGGCGCAGGGGTCGGCATGGCAGGTTTCCTCGCCGTCGCTGACCAGGATCACGGTGGCCTTGCGCTCGCTGAATTTCAGGGTTTCGGCGGCCATCCGCACCGAGGCGCTGATCGGTGTCATGCCCCTGGGCTGCAAGGCGTTGACGGCCTGCTGAAAGCCCGCCTTGTCCACGGACGCGGGCGACTTCAGCAGCTCGATGTCCGAACAGTCGCCCTTGCGCCGGTGGCCATAGGCCATCAGGCCCAGCTGTTGGCTGGCCGGCCAGTTGGCCAGCATGTCGGCGACGGCCTCTCGCGCGATCTCGATCTTGGCTCGACCGCCGATCTGTCCCCACATGGAACCGGAGGCATCCAGCACCAGCAGGGACTGGCCTGGCCCGGTGGGCGGCTTGGCGGTCTGGGCGTGGGCGCCCAGGCCCAGCACGGCGGCCAGGCCGGCGGCGAGAAAGGTAAGACGCATGGAACTCTCCTGAGGTGGCGGCGCGCTACTGGCGCTCGAACGTAAAGGGTGTGCTGATCGTGCAGGCCGAGGGCACGCGCACCTGCACCACGCTGTCGCCCTGCATGCGCGTGGGGCTGAGCACGCGCACGTCCCAGTGCGCCTGCATGGCCTTTCCGCGGGTGCTGGATAGGGTGCCGCGCCAGTGGTTGGGGGCCAGGCGTTGCCAACTCACGTTGGGGTTGCGGAGAATCTGCGAGGCCTGGAAGGGCCGCTCGAAACGCGCCGATCCCGACATGGGCGCCGGCATCTGCCCGGCCAGGGCGGCACCGATACCGGGCAGGCACTTGCCGGCGGTGCGGGGCTGCCCATTGACGAAACGCCAGGGGCCGTCGAGCGGCTGAATCTCTTGCGGACCTCCGGGGAGGATGATCTCGGCTGGGCCGGGGCGGGCCACCTCGACCTCGATGCCGCCGCGACCTGGCGGCGTCGGCCGGGTGGGTTGGGGCGTTTCCACCTGAATACCCTTGTTAGCCCTGGGGGTTGGTGCGCCTGCCTGAGGGCGGGGTGAACCTACCGGCGCGGGCGGCGTGGGTTCTGGCGCGGCTTGCGTGCCCGATTCGACGCGACCGCGCAGCACTTCAGCGGCGGCGAAAGCCTCGCTTCCCATCGGAATCAGCACCTGCGCCTCGTCTTGGGTCAGGCTTCCGCACTGGCTGCCGGTGGCGGCGCAGCGCCACAGGCTGTCGGGCCAGTCGCGGCTGGCCTCGACAAAGGCGCGTTCGGCCTCCGCCTGGCTGCCCAGGTTCAGAACCACGCGGGCCTCTTCCGGGTTCACCCCTTGCGGGCGGCAGTACACCCCGGCCGCGCAACCCAGCGCGTCGAGCGACACGGCCGAGGCGCTGGCGCACAGCGTCAACCCCAGCCAGGCGGCGAGCGGCGTCGCGGCATGGCGCGGTGTCATGGTCGGACGGTCGGTGGACGCGGGGCCTTGGCCAGGGCCCCGCAATCGGCACTGACGCGACGTGCGTCCGTCTTCACGTCGATACGGCCGAGCTCGCTGCTCTTGAGCACGGCGGTGGTGGCGAAGTGGGTCGGGTTGTGCAAGGTGGTAGTGAACTCGCCCTGACTGGGCGGGTCGGCGCAGACCATGCGGCCGCGCCATGTGTTACCACTGCGCGTGACCTGGGTGTAGGTGCAGTCGCCTTCCTTGTGGCCTTCACGGATCGGCTCCTGGGCGGCTTCCTCGGGCCGAATGCACAGGCGCAGGGCGCCCTGCTCGCCCATGCCCATGCCCATGCCGGCCAATTGCTGCTCCATGATCTTGCGGGCCTCGGGCGGCAGGCTGGCCATCTGCGCGCGCATCTGCGCCATTTGGGCCGTCAGGTCGGGTTGGCCAGGCTGGCCGGGCTGGCGCATCTCGTGTTTGAACTCCCACAGGCCGGGATGGATGGTCTGCGCCTGAACCCAGGCGGACAGGCCCAGTGCCATGGCGGCGCAGCTGAGCAGACGGGACAGGCGGGGCAGAGTCATGGTGGCGCTCCTTTTTTCATGCCGGGGTCGGGCGGGGTGTTCAGGGTGCATCGCGTTCAATCGACACGCGCCAGCGGATCCCTGGGCGTGCGCTGCTCAGCCATCCTTCGACGGCCTCGGTGCCTTGCGGACGGCGCGGAAAGCTCAGGGTGAAGGGGTCGTCGATATCCGCGCTGACGGCCAGTTGCGCGCGCAGGCCGCCCTGGTCGGTGGCGGTGGCTCGCGTCGACTCTCCGGCCGCCCCGGACCATTCGCACGGACCGCCCGATGGGTCTTCGCACATGGCACGCCCCGCGACCCATTGCAGGCTCAGCTCGCCGCTGCCCTGGTCTTGCATGATGTGCAGACGCGCCAACTCGGCCCCGGCGCGGGTGCGAAGGCGGGGGTCGTCGCGCGTCACGCGCCAGTTGCCTTGCCACGGGCCGGGCGGCGTTTCCAGGCTGCGTTCGGCCGCCGACTGGCCATGTCCGGACGAGGCCAGGGTGTCGGCGTGGCTTGCCGGCGTGGGGCCGCCGAGCAGGAGCAGGGTAGCGCCGCACAGGGCCAACAGGGTGTTCAGGAGCATGACAAGCAGTTTTCCGCCAACAAATCGCCCACGCCGCCGCCGCAATGGCAGTGGCAAGGCAGGTGACTTGCTTCGGGAGGATTGTTCAGCGGCGCCGGTGCCCCGTCTTGGGGCTGACGGCAGTGTCGCGGGGTGGGCGGCACTGGGCCGGGTCTTGCACCGCCGAGGCGGCGGCCTGCAAGACCTCGGCGCGCGCCTGGCTTGGCGTTTTGCCGTAACGGCGGCGAAAACAATGGTTGAACCAGGACACATCGCCGAAGCCGGCCGCCAGCGCCAGCTCCGCCAGCGAGAGCAGGGGTGGATCGGCCAAGCGTTGCCAGACCCATTCGAGGCGGGCGTCCTGCACGTGCTTCTGAAAGCTGGTGTCTTCCTCGGCGAACAAGGCGCGCATCCAGCGCTCGGACAGACCACAGGCCGCCGCGACCCGCGCAGGTGACAGAGCCGGATCGGTCAGGTGGCAGGCAATGAACTGCTTGACGCACCATCTCCGGGCGGCCTTGAGATCGGGCTCGGCGTCGGGTGTGCTGCCTGTGGACGCCGTACCGCGGAGCACCCGGTTCATGAGCTGCAGAATCTGATCGATGGCCAGTGCGCGGGTGTCTTCGTCCAGCGATCCGCATTCACGCATGAAGGCACCGGCATACCCGACCAGCAGCCGGCCACGTCCGTCCAGCGTCAGCTTGCGCCGGGTGAGGCCTTCGATGTCCAGCCCCTCGGCCTTTTGTTCCAGCAAGGCGCGTGGGGCGCCAATGAAGAGGAATTCGCTGGTGCTGTCGTAGCCGACCACGCCTGGCACGGCGGTGGGGTCCACGTACAGCTCACCCGGCCGCACCACCGCCTGCGCGCCGCCCGTCTGCTGAATCCGCAGTTGCCCGCTCAAGGGAATGTGCAGCAGCACGTTGTCACCTGTGTCGTAGGCGTGCCGGGCACTGCGTTCGACATGGGCCGGCGTCCAGCGCGTGCGGCTCATGTGCAGCTCGGGCCCCAACCGCATGTCGAGTCGACCGCCAAAGCCTTCGGTTTCCTTGACGTGGATGTCCAACGACGTCATGTGCGCGGCCATATCGCGAAACTGTGTCAAGCGTTGCGCCGGCGCGAAATCGGCGCTGTCGAGAATGATGGTTTGCATCGACTTCCCTCCTGGGTGTGGCTGCGATGGCTCTCGTGTGCCACATGCAGTGTGCGTGGATCAGGCGCTGACCACAATAGGCCGATTGGCCCATGCCGGGGCCCGGGCGCTGGGCTATGCTGTGATGCCCCTACCCCATGCGAAGGAGAGCCGGTTGAACGATGCGCTCGATGGTTTCGCGGTCTTGCTGGTGGACGACCATCCGTTGTTCCGTGACGGATTGGCGACCGCGCTGCGCCACAAGGCACCGGGAATGCGGGTGCGCGCCGTGGGCACCCTGCCTGAAGCGGTGGAGGTGCTGGCCCAGGCCGGCGAGGGGTTTGACTTGGTGCTGCTGGATTACCGTTTGCCAGACACCGATGGCTTGCGTTGTGCCGCGCAGTTGCGCGAACAGTTTCCCGATGTGAGCATTGGTTTGATGTCCGGCCTGGACGACCCCAGTTTGCCGCGCCGCACCCGGGACGCCGGATTGGTGGCGTACCTGCCCAAGACGCTGGAGGTGTCGGCCCTGCTGGCCAGCCTGAATCGCTTGGCGGCTGGCGAACCGGTGTTCGATCTTCCCGCTGTCGTGGCGGTGTCGGAGCCGGTGGCGGGCCCATACGGCTTGACCGGGCGTCAGCTTGATGTGTTGCGTGAGCTGGCCACCGGCGCCAGCAACAAGGAGATCGCGCGCGCGCTCGGCATCGCCCCGGCCACGGTCAAGAACCACGTGGAAGCCATCTTTACCAAGATGGGCACCAGCAATCGCTTGCAGGCCGTGGTGCTGGCCCGCGCCACGTTGCAAGGGACCGATGGCTGAGGCCGCGACACCAAACGCCAAGGGTCTGCATGGCCTTGGCCGGCGCATGATGCTGTCGGCCGATGCCATGTTTCCCCAGGTGAGCGAGGCGGGCACGCGTCTGCAGCTGGAGGGGCGGGCGCTGACGCTGCTGCTGGAAGGGGTTCGCACCACCTTGATCACGGCCATGATTGGCCCGGCGCTGATCGCCTGGCTGACGCTGTCGGACATCGGTTGGGTGTACGCGCTGGCGCCGGCGGTGGTGCTGTATGGGCTGAGCCTGGAGCGCTTTGCCTTTCTGCGCCGAGCCGAGCGAGCCCGGACACGTGGCGCCACGCACCCTCGCCAGTGGTTGCGGGCGATCACGTGGCGCACCGGCCTGTCGGCCTGCGTCGTCGCGTCCTGGGGCTACCCCGTCGTGACGGTGGGCGGTGATACGTTGGTGTTTGTCATCCTGGCGCTGGCGACCATTGTCTCGGCCAGCTCGGTCACCCAGTTCTGTTGCTGGCCTCCCGCCATGTGGGCTTCGTTCACGCCGATCTTGCTGGGCCTGGGCGCGCAACTGCTGCTGTTTGGCCAGGGGCACGAGCTTTTTGGTGCCGTCTTCTCGGTCCTGCTGTGGCTGACGCTCGGGATGGCGGGCCTGCGCTTTGCCCGCACCCTGCACAACGACATGGCCACGCGCCTGCGCAACGAAAGCCTGGTGCGCGAGCTGGAGGACAAGCGCGCCCAGGCCGAAGCCGCCAACGCGGCCAAGTCGCGCTTTTTTGCCGCCGCGAGCCACGACCTGCGTCAGCCCCTGCAGGCCATGAGCCTGTACCTGAGCGTGCTGCAGGCCGGACGCCAGGACGCCGACACGCTGGCCCGCATGGGGGAGTGCATGGATGCGCTGGACCGCATGCTGGCGGTGGTGATGGACTTGTCCCGCCTGGACGCGGGTCAGGTGTTGGCCACGCCACAGCCCATGGCCGTGCAGCCTTTGCTGGACAGCCTGGCCGGCATGTTCGAGGGGGCGGCCAGACTGAAGGGCTTGCAGCTGCGCGTGCACCGCACCACCGCCTGGGTGAGCAGCGACCCGGCATTGCTGGAACGCGCACTGTCGAACCTGTTGGCCAACGCCATTCGTTACACCGCGCGGGGCGGCGTGCTGCTGGGTGTTCGTCGGCGAGGCGTGCACCTTGTGGTGTGTGTGTTTGATACAGGGCAGGGTATTCCGGACGACGCCAGCGAAACCATCTTCGAGGAGTTCGTCCAACTGGATAATCCCGAGCGCGATCCGACCCGTGGCGTCGGCCTGGGTTTATCCACTGTGCGGCGGGTGGCCGCGCTGCTGGGTCACCGCGTGGTGTTTCGCTCGCGGCTGGGGCGTGGCTCGCTGTTCGCGCTGGAGGTGCCGCGCGCCGAGCCCGAGCCGGGAGCGCGTCCCGCGTCGACCCGGCCAGCACCGATTTCGGCGCCCCTGCGTGGTCGCGTCCTGGTGGTGGAAGACAACGCGCCGGTCCGGGACGCCTTGTTGCGCCTGCTGGACAGCTGGGGTCTGCAGGCCGAAGCCGCGCGCACCGCCGAGGAGGCCAGCGCCCTCATCGCCGAGATGGCGTTCGACGTCGTGCTGAGCGACTGGCGCCTACCGGGCGCGCGCGATGGCCTGTCCGTGTTGCGCGAGGCGCACGAGCGCCTGCCAGGGCTGCGACTTGGCCTGCTTATGACAGGTGAAGACGTGCAGCACCTGCACCAGGCCGGGCAGACGTTTCCGGTGCTGCGCAAGCCGGTGCGGCCATTGCGGCTGCGCGCGCTGTTGGCCAGTCGGCTGGGTGGTGGGGGCTGATTTTGAGGCGCACCAGTCGGTGCGGTTTGGGGGCATGCAGACACCGTTGGCAGGGCCATGTAACGCACTCGGCCCGGCTGCTGTCTGGCCGTACGGCTACTGCAGCAGGCGCGAGGTCTTGGGCAAGCCCCGGCTCAGGAACTCCATCTGATCGGCCAGGATGCGGCGGTTGCGCAGGATGAAGTCTTCCCACAGGCTGGGCACGTAGGGCGCGTACAAGAGGGGCATGTGCGCCTGCTCGGGCGTGCGCGAGCTCTTGCGGTGGTTGCACGAGCGGCAGGCGGTGACCACGTTCATCCAGTGGTCGCGGCCGTTCTGGGCGAAGGGGATGATGTGCTCGCGCGTCAGATCGCTCTCGTGGAAGTGGCCGCCGCAATAGGCACAGACGTTGCGGTCGCGCGCGAACAGCTTGGCGTTGGTCAGGCCCGGACGCAGCTCGAACGGGTTGATGCCGGGCACGCCCTTGGTGCCGATGATGCTGTTCACCGTGATGATCGACTGCTCGCCGGTGATGGCATTGTGGCCACCGCGGAAGGTCGCGACCTGGCCACCGGCTTCCCAGCGCACCTCATCGGCGGCGTAGTGGATCACCGCTTGTTCCAGCGAAATCCAGGATTGCGGCAACCCCTGTGCCGACAGCTTGAGCACCTTCACACAACGACTCCTGTCTGGTCAGACCCCATCGTTCGTGGCCGGCGTTGCCGGTGCCGGCCGCCACGGGGTGATCGACCCCTTCTGGCGCAATATACTCTTTTCCCACGACGGTTTGACGGCAAAGGGCGCGCCCGATGAGCCAAGACCGCTATCAAATAGATATTGCATGAAGATCTTCCGCGGCCTGCGCCACCCCGGCATCGCCCCCGGCTGCGCGCTCACCATTGGCAACTTTGACGGCGTGCACCGAGGCCACCAGGCCATGCTGGCGCTGTTGCAGAGCGAGGCTGCCCACCGCGGCGTGCCCAGCTGCGTCATGAGCTTCGAGCCGCACCCGCGCGACTACTTCGCCAGCGTGCTGGGCAAGCCCGACATGGCGCCGGCGCGCATCGCCACCTTCCGCGACAAGCTGGCCGAACTGGCGCGCTGCGGGGTGGACCAGGCCATCGTGCTGCCCTTCAACCAGCGCCTGGCCAGCCAGTCGCCCCAGGCCTTCATCGACGAGGTGCTGGTGCAAGGCCTGGGCGTGCGCTACGTGCTGGTGGGCGACGATTTCCGCTTTGGCGCCAAGCGCGCCGGCGATTACGCCATGCTGGACGCGGCCGGCGCCACGCGCGGCTTTGACGTGGCGCGCATGCAGTCCTACGAGGTGCATGGCCAGCGTGTGTCGTCCTCGGCCGTGCGCGAGGCCCTGGGCGCCGGCCGCCTGAAAGAGGCCGCCGCCCTGCTGGGCCGCCCCTACAGCATCAGCGGCCACGTGGTGCACGGCCGCAAGCTGGGGCGTGCCCTGGCCGAATCAGCACCCGGCCTGGCCGACGGCTTTCGCACCCTGAATCTGCGCTTTTCGCGCCGCGCCCACGCCTGGAAGCCCGCCGCCAGCGGCATCTTCGTGGTCGAGGTGCATGGCCTGGCCGAGCAGCCCCTGCCCGGCGTGGCCAACCTGGGTGTGCGCCCCTCGCTCGACCCGCACGACGTCAACGGCGGCCGGGTGCTGCTGGAGACCCATTGCTTGGCCTGGCCGTCGCATCTCAGCGCCGAGGGGGCCTACGGTAAAATCGTGCGCGTGGATCTGCTGCACAAACTGCACGACGAGCTGCGCTATCACAGCCTGGCGGCGCTGACCGAGGGCATTGCGCACGATATTGCCGACGCTCGGGCCTGGCTGGCCGCGCGCTCGGGCCGAATTTGAAGGGGCGGCGGACGCCCCGATTGGCCAGTCCGCGCAGTGCCCCGCTCTCCTATTCATAGCTGACTGGCGTTTTTTGACGCTGGCCTGAGGCTGATTTGATCCAAATTTCCGTGGATGCGTAGACCATGAGCACCGACACCAAGACCGATTACCGCCAAACGCTCAACTTGCCCGACACGGCGTTCCCCATGCGCGGCGACCTGCCCAAGCGCGAGCCCGGCTGGATTGCCGAGTGGGAAGACATGGGCCTCTACCACCGCCTGCGCCAGGCGCGCGCCGGGCGCGAGAAGTTCATCCTGCACGACGGCCCGCCCTACGCCAACGGCCAGCTGCACGCCGGCCACGCGGTCAACAAGATCTTGAAGGACATGATCGTCAAGACCAAGCAGCTGGCCGGGCTGGACGCGCACTACGTGCCCGGTTGGGACTGCCACGGCCTGCCGATCGAGAACCAGATCGAAAAGCAGTTTGGCCGCAACCTGAGCCGCGACGAGATGCAGGCCAAGGGCCGCGCCTACGCCACCGAGCAGATCGCCCTGCAGATGAAGGACTTCAAGCGCCTGGGCGTGCTGGGCGAGTGGGACAACCCCTACAAGACGATGAACTTCGCCAACGAGGCGGGTGAGCTGCGGCTGTTCAAGCGCCTGATCGAGCGCGGCTACGTCTACCGGGGCCTGAAGCCCGTGTACTGGTGCTTCGACTGCGGATCGGCCCTGGCCGAGGCCGAGATCGAATACCAGGACAAGAAGAGCAACACCGTGGACGTGGCCTTCGAGGCCGCCGACCCCGCCAAGCTGGCTGCTGCCTTTGGCCTGCAAAAGCTGGACAAGCCCGCCTTCGTCGTCATCTGGACCACCACCGCGTGGACCATTCCCGCCAACCAGGCGCTCAACCTGGGCCCGCACATCGAATACGCCCTGGTCGACACGCCCAAGGGCCTGCTGGTGCTGGCCAAGGCGCGGGTCGAAGACTGCCTGCAGCGCTACGGGCTGGAGGGCAAGGTCATTGCGACCGCCATGGGCGACAAGCTGGGCGGCCTCGACTTCAAGCACCCGCTGTACGACGTTGACGCGGGCTATCAGCGCCTGTCGCCCGTGTACCTGGCCGACTACGCCACCGACACCGACGGCACGGGTATCGTCCATTCGGCACCCGCGTACGGTATTGAAGACTTCAACTCCTGCGTCGAGCACGGCCTCAAGCACGAAGACATCCTGAACCCGGTGCAAGGCGGCGGCGCCTACGCGGCCGACTTTCCGCTGTTTGGCGGGCAGGAGATCTGGAAGGCCGTGCCCGTCATCATCCAGACGCTGAAAGACGCCAACCGCCTGCTGGCCACCAGCGCCATCAGCCACAGCTACCCGCACTGCTGGCGTCACAAGACGCCGGTGATCTACCGCGCCGCCTCGCAGTGGTTTGTGCGCATGGACGAGGGCGAAGGCGTGTTCACCAAGGACAAAGCGCCCGAAACCCTGCGCACCACCGCGCTGCGTGCGATTGAAGACACGGCCTTCTACCCGCCGTCGGGCAAGGCGCGGCTGCGCGACATGATTGCCGGGCGGCCCGACTGGGTCATCAGCCGCCAGCGCGCCTGGGGCGTGCCGATCGCGTTCTTCCTGCACAAGGAGACCGACGAGCTGCACCCGCGCACCATGGAGATCCTGGACCAGGCGGCCGACATCATCGAGCAAGGCGGCATCGAGGCCTGGAGCCGCGTCACGCCCGAAGAAATCCTGGGTGACGAGGACGCGCGCCACTACCGCAAGTTCAACGACATCCTGGAGGTGTGGTTCGACTCCGGCTCCACCTTCTCGCACGTGCTGTGCGGCACCCACCCCAACGAACATCACGTGACCGGCCCCGAGGCCGACATGTACCTCGAAGGGCACGACCAGCACCGCGGCTGGTTCCACAGCTCGCTGCTGCTGGCCAGCGCCATCCGCGGCCGCGCGCCCTACCGCAGCCTGCTCACGCACGGCTTCACGGTGGACGCGCAAGGCCGCAAGATGAGCAAGTCGCTTGGCAACGGCATCGACCTGCAAGAGGCCAACAAGAAGTGGGGCGCCGAAATCCTGCGCCTGTGGGTGGCCGCCAGCGACTACTCGGGCGACATCGCGGGCGACGACAAGATCATGGCGCGCGTCATCGACGCCTACCGCCGCATCCGCAATACGTTGCGCTTTCTGCTGGCCAACACCAACGACTTCAACCCCGTGACCGACGCCGTGGCGCCGGCCGAGATGCTGGAGATCGACCGCTGGCTGCTGGCCCGCGCGGCCGAGTTCCAGACCGAGGTGCTGGGACATTTCGCGCAGTACGAGTTCCACCCCGTGGTAGCCAAGCTGCAGCTGTTCTGCTCCGAAGACCTGGGCGGCTTCTACCTCGACGTGCTGAAGGACCGCCTCTACACCACCGCGCCCAAGAGCCTGGCGCGCCGCAGCGCCCAGACCGCGCTGTGGCAGCTGACCCAGGCCATGCTGCGCTGGATGGCGCCCTTCCTCACCTTCACCGCTGAAGAAGCCTGGAAGCTGGTGGGCAACAGCGACTCGATCTTCCTCGAGGAGTTCTCGCGCTTTGACGCGCCCGACGCCGCCCTGCTGGCCAAGTGGGCCCGCATCCGCGCCATCCGCGAGGTGGTCAACAAGGACATCGAGGCGCTGCGCGAAAAGGGCGAGGTCGGCTCGTCCCTGCAAGCCAACGTGGTGCTCGCGGCCGGCCCGGACGACCACGCGCTACTGGCCAGCCTGGGGGACGACCTGCGCTTCGTTTTCATCACATCCGCTATGGATTTAGTAGCTGGCGAGGATTTGTCGGTGCTGGCCAATGCCTCAAAAGACCCAAAGTGCGAGCGCTGCTGGCACTACCGAGCCGATGTCGGCGCCGACGCCGCCCACCCCGGCTTGTGTGGCCGCTGCGTCAGCAACCTGTACGGCGGCGGCGAAACGCGCCGCTTTGCCTGAATGGCACGCGGCCACACCCACGGCGGCCCCCGTCTCGCGGGCTGGCTGGCGCTGGCGCTGCTGGTGGTGCTGCTTGATCAGTTCACCAAGTGGCTGATCCTGGGCAACTACCGGCTGGGCGACGCCACCTTCGTCACCAGCTTTTTCAACATCGTGCGGGCGCACAACACCGGCGCGGCGTTTTCCTTTTTGGCCGCGGCCGGTGGCTGGCAACGCTGGTTCTTCACCGCGCTGGCGCTGGCGGCGGCGGTGTTCATCACGTTCTTGCTGCGCACGCACGCCGGGCAGAAGCTGTTTGCCTTTTCGCTCAGCATGGTGCTGGGCGGCGCGGTGGGCAACCTGATCGACCGGCTGGTGCATGGCTACGTGGTCGATTTCCTGGATTTCCACTGGTCCTGGCTGACGCCCATGTTCGCTGGTGGGCATTTTCCGGCCTTCAACGTGGCCGACGCCGCCATCACGGCCGGCGTGATCGGCCTCATCCTGGACGAGCTGCGCCGCGTGCGACGCGGGCGCTGAACAGCCGCCGGTCGCCAGGCGCGTAGGAATCGGCCTACAGCGCCGGCATGCCGACCGCGCCTACCATGGGCGGATACCTTGGAGGGACCGCACATGGATGTCAATTATTTTTCCAGCGCCATGGGCCGCAATTGGTGGGTGCTGCTGCTGCGCGGCGTGGTCGCCGTGCTGTTCGGCCTGCTGACCTGGACCATGCCGGGCATCACCCTGACGGCCCTGGTGTTGGTGTTCGGCATCTACGTGCTGGCCGATGGCGTGCTGGGCGTGTGGATGGCTTTTGGCCAGCGCCAGGAAAACCGCTTCTGGTGGGCGCTGCTGCTGTGGGGCCTGCTGGGCGTGCTGGTCGGGCTGATGACCTTTCTGACCCCCGGCGTCACGGCCCTGGTGCTGCTGATGTACATGGCGGCCTGGGCGGTGGTGACGGGCGTGACGCAGATCATTGGCGCCATCCGCCTGCGCAAGGAAATCCAGAACGAATGGCTGCTGGGCCTGAGCGGCCTGATCTCGGTGCTGTTCGGCGTGCTGCTGTTCATGCGCCCGGGCGAGGGCGCGCTGGCCGTGGTCTGGCTGATCGGCACCTACGCCGTGATTTTCGGCGTGCTGATGGTGCTGCTGTCGTTCAAGCTGCGCAAGCTGGCGGCCGGCTGACCGAAATCGCCGCCGCCGGCCACGCGGCGGTCGAGCCCGGTCAGGGCAGCAGAATGGTCGAGCCGGTGGTCTGGCGCGCTTCCAACGCGCGGTGCGCGGCCTGCACCTCGGCCAGGGGGAAGCGCTGGTCGATGTGGATCTGGACCTGGCCCGAACCCACCATCTGGAACAGATCGTCGGCCATGGCCTGGCAGCGTTCGCGCGTGGCGATGTGGGCGAACAGCGTGGCGCGGGTGACATACAGGCACTTGGGCGCCAGGATGGCCGGGGCAAACGGTGGCACGGGGCCGCTGGCGTTGCCAAAGCTGGCCATCAGGCCGAACGGGCGCAGGCACTCCAGCGATTTCTCCCAGGTGTCCTTGCCGACCGAGTCGTACACCACCTTCACGCCGCGCCCCTCGGTGATCTCTTTCACGCGGGCGGCGAAATCCTCGCTGCGGTAGTTGATGGCGTGCGCCGCGCCGTTGGCCAGGGCCAAGCGGCATTTTTCGTCCGAGCCGGCGGTGGCGATGAGCTGGTAGCCCAGCGCCTTGGCCCATTGGCAGGCGATCAGGCCCACGCCGCCGGCGGCGGCATGCCACAGCACGTGGTCGCCGGGCTGCAGGCCCTCCACCGGCAGGGTGCGGCGCAGCAGGTACTGCGCCGTCAGGCCCTTGAGCATCATGGCGGCGCCGGTCTCGAAGCTGATGGCGTCGGGCAGCTTGCACACCGCCTGCGCCGGCATCACGCGCACCTGGCTGTAGCTGCCGGGCGGGTTGCTGGCGTAGGCGGCGCGGTCGCCGGCTTTCAGGTGCGTGACGCCTTCGCCCACCGCCTCGACGATGCCCGAGCCTTCCATGCCCAGGGTCAGCGGCATGGGCAGGTTGTACAGGCCGGTGCGCTGGTACACGTCGATGTAGTTCAGGCCGATGGCCTGGTGGCGGATGCGAATCTGGCCGGGGCCGGGCTCGCCCACGGGCAGCTCGAGCAGCTGCATTTCCTCGATGCCGCCGGGGCGCTGAATCTGGACGGCGAGTGGCATGGTGGGTGCTCCTGAAACGGGGATGGGTAAAACGCTTATCGTGCCATGGATGGTGCGGCCCAGCGCGCACGCCACGCCAATACCCAGGCGGCCAGGGCGTCTGACAGCTCGGCGCCAGCGGTATCGCGCAGGTCCAGCACCCGCGCCGCCTGTCCGAGTGCGGCCAGCGGGTCGGCCAGCTCGAGCGCCTGGGCGCCGTTTTGTTTGCTCAGCTTTTCACCGTCGGCCGCGCGCACCAGGGGCGTGTGCAAGTAGGTCGGCGTGGGCAGGCCCAGGGCGCGCTGCAGCAGCATCTGGCGCGGCGTGTTGTCGGCCAGGTCCTCGCCGCGCACCACGTGGCTGATGCCCTGCGCGGCGTCGTCCACCACCACCGCCAGCTGGTAGGCCCACAGGCCGTCGGCGCGCCGCAGCACGAAGTCGCCCACGGCCTGGGCCACGTCCTGCCGCTGCGCGCCCAGGCGCCGGTCGTGCCAGTGCAGGTTGGCGCTGGAGATATCAAAATTGATAGCGTGTCTGGAAGAATCCACGCCGGCTGATGGCTGATTTGGCTCAAAAATGCCGGTGTGCAGGCGCCAGGCGCGCGCGGGGCGCCCGCGCAGGCCGCCGAGCTCGGGCCGGCAGGTGCCCGGGTAGGGCAGTTCGGCGCCGCGCGCCCGCGCCACGCCGCGCGCGGCCTGCGCCGCCTCGATGTCCTTGCGCGTGCAGGCGCAGGGGTAGGCGAGCCGTTGCGCCACCAGTTGATCCAGCGCCTGCTGGTACAGCGCGCCGCGCCGCGATTGCCAGGTGGGCGGCTCGTCGGGCGTCAGGCCGCAGCGGGCCAGCTGACGCAGCATGAACTCGTCCATGCCGGGCAGGCAACGCGGGGTGTCCACGTCCTCCAGCCGGACCAGCCAGCGGCCGCCATGGGCGCGCGCGTCCAGCCAGCTGGCCAGCGCCGCCACCAGCGAGCCGGCGTGCAGCGGCCCGGTGGGCGAGGGAGCAAAGCGACCGATGTACATGGGGTGTCAAGGCGAGGGAGCGCTGGGGGGCAGCTCCTCAAGAGCGGCGTTCGACAATCTACCCGAAGCGCCGAGGCGGTGGCGGCGGGCTCGGCGTGCCGCGCTTCGACTGGCTCAGCGCGAACGGGAAAAAAGGAAATGCGCGGCGCGCACGGGATCGGCCCTTGGCCTCCAAAGGCCGCGGAGCAGACCAGGCCGGGGCACTGCGCACGGCCGCCCGAAGCGGCCGGACCGCTCCCCCGCCCGAGGAGAGCGGGGGCGGCGGCGTCAGCCGCTCAAGGGGGCGTTAAACCACGCTCAGGGCCAGCTCCAGGCCGGAGACGAAGGCGTCTTCCACCCGGTGGCCCAGGCACCAGTCGCCGCACAGGCCGAGCGAACGGTCGGCGTCCCACACGAAAGGGCGACCCAGCGGCTGCAGGGTCTGGGCCTGGCGCCACAGCACGGCCTGGGTCCAGCTCGGTTGAGCGTGTATGCCGGTGACCTCGGCAAAGGCCTTGAGCAGCTTGGCGGTGACGCGTTGGCCGTCGTCGCCCTGGTGCTCGCGCGACCAGTCGGCGCTGGCCTGCACCGTCCAGCGGTCGATCCGCTCGCGGCCGGGCTTGGACGATTCACGCGCCAGCCAGGCCACGCGGTGGTGGGTGCTGCGCGCGGCGTTCCACTGCGGGCCCAGGCCGCCGAGACCGGGCTGGGCGGCGTTGGGGAAGGCCAGCATCAGCGTCCAGCACGGGGCGACCTCGACCTTGGCCAGCCCCTCCACCGCGCCGGACAGGCCGGAGGCCGCCAGCAGCCCGCGGGCACGGGCGGCGGGCACGGCCAGCAGCACGGCGTCGAAGCCGGCGTGCACCGGGTGCTCGTCGCCCACGCCCTGGGTGTGCAGTTGCCAGCGGCGGGCGTCCAGCGCGTCGGGCGACAGGCGCGTCACGGCGGTACCCAGATGCAGCGCGCCGGCTGCGACCAGGGGTTCGGCCCAGCGCTGCGGCAGGGCCTGCATGTGGGGCACGGCGACCCAGTGCGATTCGCGCGTGGACAGGGCGGCCTCGACCACCCGGCCGTGCTCGTCGAGCACGCGCACCGCGTTGGCGCTCCAGCGCCGGGCCAGGCCAGGCGAGGCGGCTTCCAGCGCCTGCGTGAAGCGCGCATCGCGCACCGTGAAGTACTGGGCCCCGGCGTCGAAGCTGCCAAAGGGTGAATCCTCGGTGGCCAGGCGTCCGCCGGGTTGGGTGTCGGCCTCGAACACCGTGACCCGGTGCCCGGCCTGGTGCAGGGTGCGGGCGCAGGCCAGCCCGGCGATGCCGGCGCCGACGACGGCAAAATGACGGGAGGAGCGGGGGGTGGGGCGGGGGCGGCGTGCGGACATGCGCGAACTCTACACGCTGGCGACCCGGCGCCGGGCGGGAGGCCGAGTTTGTTGGCGAAAGCAGACTGGAACCGGCTGTGGATGGGGCGGCCGCGCGACCCGCAAGCCGTCAATGCCCCGCCAGCAGCGCATGCCGCGTGGCCTCATGCTCGAAGCGACCCAGCCACCACTGCAGGGCGCGCCCGGGCTTGCCGTGCGCCGGCACGCGCCAGGCGCAGTACATCAGGCCGACCGGCGGTGGGCGGGTGGTGGCGCGGGTCACCAATTGCCCGGCCTGTAGGTGCGGACGGGCCATGGATTCGGGCAGAAAGCCACCGCCCAGGCCGCGCAGCTGCGCCAGCAGCTTGGCCTGCATGCTGGGCACGGTGAGCACCTCCTGCCCGTTGACCATATTCACGGTCATGGCATGCCCGTTGCGGGACGAGTCGGCCACGGCCACGCCGCGGTGCTGGCGCAGCAGCTCGTCGCTGAGCGGGCCCGGGGCACGTGCCAGCGGGTGCTGGGGTGCCACGCAGTAGATGAAGGGCAGCTCGCCCAACGGGCGGCTGTGGATGCCGTGCGCGGCGTGGGCCAGGGTGGCGCCATTGGCGACGGCGCCGATGGCCAGGTCGGCGTGGCCTTCGGTCACGGCCTGCACGGTGCCGAGCAGGGATTCGTCGCGCAATTTCAGCCGGGTGGGCGGCGCCAGGTCGTAAAAGGCGGCCACCAGATCCATTACCGTGGCCGGCGCCACCACGGTGTCCAGGGCGATGGTCAGCTGCGGCTCCCAGCCCGTGGCCACGCGCCGCACCCGATTGGCCACGGCGTCGATTTCGCCCAGCAGGCGCTGGCCCTCGCGCAGCAACTCGGCCCCGGCCTCGGTCAGGCGCGCCTGGCGGGTGGCGCGGTCGAACAGCAGCACGTCCAGCGCTTCTTCGACCTGGCGCACGCGGTAGCTCAGGGCGCTGGGCACCAGGCCCAGGGCGCGGGCGGCGCCGGCAAAGCTGCCGTGCTCGGCCACGGCCTGCAGCATGGCCAGGCTGTCGGGGGTCAGGGCGTTGCGTGCTTTGGGCATGACGGCGGTGATCGTTCAAAAAAATTGAATGATGCCGTCAAATCCAGCCGGTCGCTGGGCAGGGGTTCCTCGCCAAGAATCCTGGCTTGCGGGCTTGCGCCCATTTCCCATCCCTATTTTTCTCGGAGCTTTGTCCATGTCCTCGAATTCCTCGGCCGCGCCCGCCGGCGTCGCCACCACCACCCCGACCACCGACGCCCTGGCCCTGGTGGCGCGCCTGTTGTTCGGTTACTTCTTCATCCCGGCCGGCATCGGCAAGATCATGGGCTTTGCCGGCACGGCGGGCTACATCGCCTCGGTCGGCCTGCCGATGGCCTCGCTGGGCGCGGTGCTGGCCATCGTGGTCGAGGTCGGCGGTGGCCTGGCCGTGCTGCTGGGCTTCAAGACGCGCATCGCGGCCCTGCTGCTGGCGGTGTTCACGCTGGCCGCGTCGGTGTTCTTCCACGCCTACTGGGCGGCGCCCGAGGCGCAGAAGATGGTGGCCCAGTTGCTGTTCAACAAGAACCTGGCGGTGATCGGTGGGCTGCTGCTGTTGGCGGCGTTCGGGCCCGGCCGTTTTTCGCTCGACAAGCGCTGAAGTCCGGGGCGGCGCCTTCCGCGCCGCCTGGCGGATCGGCGGCGCCCAGCCAATAATCGCGGCATGAAGATTTTTCACATGCTGCCGCTGATCGATTGGCTGGCCCTGGCCGCCTTTCTGGTGATCTGGGCCGGCTATGTGTTCTTCGCGCACCGCTGGGGCCGGCGGCGGCACTCGCTGCTGATCACCACCAACCGCTACCGCCGCTACTGGATGGAGCAGGCCACGGCGCGCGACCCGCGCATGCTGGACGGCCTGATCACGCAGAACCTGTCCAGCACGCCGTCGTTTTTCTCGTCCACCACCATCATCATCATTGGCGGCCTGTTTGCCCTGCTGGGCACGACCGACCGGGCGGCCGAGCTGGTGCGCGATTTCCCGTTCGCCGAGCCGACGCCCATGCTGGTGTTCGAGTTCAAGATCCTGCTGCTGGTGGCGATCTTCGTGTACGCGTTCTTTCGCTTCTCATGGGCCATGCGCCAGTACACCTTCGTGGCGCTGGTGATCGGCTCCATGCCACCGGCCGAGGACTTCGTCGCCGGCAAGTACGACCGCAAGGCCTACGCCGAGCGGGCTGGCGCGCTGGTGGGCTCGGCCGCCGAGGCCTTCAACGACGGGCTGCGCGCCTACTATTTCTCCTTTGCCGCGCTGGGCTGGTTCTTCTCGTCGGCGGCCATGATGGTGGCGGCCCTGCTGGTCACCCTGATCCTGTACAGCCGTGAATTCCGCTCGGAGGTTCTGGAGGTGCTGCGCGATTGACCTTCAATGCAGGAATCAGTCGTGGTGATGGTGCCACCTATGTGATTTGCTGCAAAAATAATAGCTATCGAGGCAAAATAAACCCCGGCATGCCGGGGGTTTCAATATCTGCGGTACTGCGAGGCGCCGATCAGAAGTTCAAGTCCTTGTCCACATCCTGGGTCTTGCGACGGGCCATCGCCAGGTTGCCACGCTGCTTGTCGAGCACGTAGTAAATAAACACGCCGTCCTTGCGGGCCGAGGGGCGGATGATGTGGTACTGCTTGCCGAGGGTGATCAAAATGTCCTCGATCACGTCGTTCAAGCCCAGCGCGCGCATGGTCTTCATCTTGGCGCGCACCACCTCGGTGTTGCCGGCGGCGGCCACTTCCAGGTCGACACCGGTGCCGATCGAGCCAAGCATCATGCCGGAGCCGGAATCGACCACGGCTGCGCACATCGCGCCGTCCAGGGTCATGAGTTCTTCGAGGGTTTGTTTGATGTTGGCCATGGGGGAGAATTTCCTGAAACAGTCTAGGTTGATGCCTTGCGTGAGTGCGTTGTGCGGAAAGGGGCCACGCAAGAACAAAAAAAGCCACCTTCCACTTGGAGTCCTCAAATGAGGTCGACCAGCACCGCCAGCTCCTGGGCCTTGCGTTGCCAAGCCGCCCAGTCCAGGTCGGCGGTCTGGCGCGTCAGCGTCACCAGCAGCATGCCGGTGCCGCAGGGCAGCATGGCAAGGCGGCCGCGCGAGTGCATCAGCACCGAGGCGCGCAGATCACCCAGATCCTGAAACTGGCCAGCCAGGCGGCGGTGCAGGCGCCAGTAGTCGCTGGCGGCTTCCGCGAAGGTTTGCATGCCCTCGATCCGTCCGGCGTGGTGCCACACCATGCCGGCATCGATCTCGACCAAGGCGCAGCCTTCCAGTCCTGTAATGGCGCCCATGGCATCCAGCGCTTCGCGCAAGCGTTGCTGCGCGCTCATGCCTCGGTCAGCATCCTGGCGAATTGGGCCGTCTGGTAGTTGACCTGACCCAGGATCGCATCGCCCTTGGCGATGACGTTGATCACCAGCTCGACATCCGGGCGGTGCACGCTGTAGACGACGGCAAAGCCCGCCTCGGTGTCGATGGTCACGCATTTTTTTCGGCCCAGATCGGCTTCTTGCGAGACCACCGAGCTGATGGCCGCGATTGAGCTGGCCATGGCGGCGACGCGCGCGGCATCGCCAGCGCGCATGGCCGAGGCGATGTCGAAGCCGTCCACGGTGGCCACCACCACGGCCGTCACCCCGTTGATCTGGTCCAGGAGGCGCTGCGCCTCGCGCTGCGCCAGGGCCCCGACGGCCGGCGGAAGATTGAGTTTGTCAGGTACCGTCATTTTCTTCAAACAGGCCGGCTTCCAACTGGGCCAGCAGCGTATCGATCAGCAGCACCACGTCCTGCGGCTTGCGCACGTCGACCCCCAGCACGGGCAACACCAGTTCGTGGCGCGCCAGCTCGTCGACGTAGTCTTCCAGGTTGGGTGAGGCATGCGTGTCGAGACGGCCGACACCGATTGCACAGGGCAGGGACTCGAGTTCGTTGGCGAAGCCATCGAGGTACACGCGCAGGTCACCCAAGGGATCGGGACGTGAGTTATCGGTCAGGATGATCATGCCGATGGCATTTTTGGACAGGATCTTCCAGAGAAAATCAAAGCGCGACTGGCCTGGTGTGCCGAACATGCGCACGCGATCGCCGTTGTCCAGCGTGAACTGGCCAAAGTCCAGGCCGACGGTGGTGCGCTCCTTGGTGTGTGTCTCGTCGTTGTTGACGACATCGGTGACGATGGGCGGTGTCTCGCTGACCGCAGCGATGGCGGTGGTCTTGCCTGCGCCCATGGTGCCGGTGAACAGAATTTTGTATTCGTTCATGGCGTGTGCGTACCGCCTGTCAGCATGCCGAGTCGGCGCCGGATACCCGCGATCAGGCCATGGCCGAAACCCCGCGGATGCGTGGGCGCCTTGCCGATGTGCCCACGCACGAGGACCTCTGGCGCGGGGGCCTCCTGGTGCAGGTTGACAAGACCCGTGGTCTGCAGCAGTTGCAGGAAGGCCTGGCTTTCCTCGTTCGAGCGGCCGGAGATACGGGCCAACTCGGTCGTGCTGAGCGCACGCCGTGACAGCAGGCTTGCCATACGGATGCGCGCCGGATCGCCCCGCAACAGCACCGTCGGCGGCCAGCGGCGCAGTTTGAAGCGCGGCGCACCGAGCGATGGCGCGGGTTCGGCCTGCCCGGCCAGCGAACCGAGCTGTTCGATGCGGCTGTCTGCGGCTGGTCGCGTGTCCATCAGCGCCTGTTCGGTGTGGTCCAGCAAATCCCGCAGCCGGTCGGCGCGGATCGGACGCTGCAGCGTGCCTGGGGCGTCGGGCGCATTCATGCGCGTCAGGCGGAGCACAATCCTGGCCAGCCCGAGGACCCTGGGGCTGTTACTCTCGGAATGGGCGTCGTCGATCAGCAGTGCGTCGTAAGGCGGTGCCGCGACAAAGGTCCAGCGGAAGGCATTACCGTGCGCGAACAGGCGGAACAGGGTCTGTACCAGCACCACTTCTGCGGCAGGCAGATGGTAGGCGCCGAGTCTCAAAGTAGGCATGGTGGGGGCACGTTCTGAGGCGATCCAGTGTTTCAAAGTTCATGGTGCGAACTCCAGCTACCTTAGGGTAAGCTGATTGACCCAGGCAGCGCTTCCCCCAATATGAGGGGTGTGGCGCGGTGCTGTTGTAATTTGGCGATGCGGGTACATTTTTGGTGCCAGACTTCGCGGCGTTCCGACCGGGCCGATTCGCCCGCCCGTTGCGCTTACCTTTGTCTGTCGCAAAGGCGAGGCAGTGGTTTGCGCATGCTTTATCCGCAGACCCAGCATGGCCATCTGCATGGCTGTTTTTTTTGAGTTTTTCCGATGTTTGTCCACCTACGCCTGCATTCCGAGTTCTCGATCATCGACGGCACCGTGCGTGTCGATGAGGCCGTGGCCGCGGCGGCGGCGGATGGGCAGCCGGCGCTGGCGTTGACCGATTTTGGCAACCTGTTTGGCGCCATCAAGTTCTACAAAGCGGCGCGCGATGCGGGCGTCAAGCCGGTGCTGGGCGCCGAGATCCTGCTGCAGGGCCTGGGCGCGGACGACGACAACGCCAGCCGCGTGCTGCTGCTGGTGCAAAACACCCAGGGCTACCTGAACCTGTCGGAGTTGCTGGCGCGGGCCTGGACCCGCGGCGTGGTCAAGGCCCAGGCCCGGGTGCACTGGGACTGGCTGCGCGAGCTGTCGGAAGGGTTGATCCTGCTGTCTGGCGCGCAGGCCGGCCCCATCGGGCGGGTGCTGGCGCAGGACGACGGGGCCCAGGCCGGCGCGTTGGCGCTGCAACTGGCCGAGGTCTTTCCGCACCGCTTTTACCTGGAACTGCAGCGCGCCGGCCGCCCGGACGACGAGGCCCAGGTGGCGGCGGCGGTGCAGTTGGCCGCGCGCCTGAATCTGCCGGTGGTGGCCACGCACCCGGTGCAGTTTCAGACCGCCGATGATTACGAGGCGCACGAGGCGCGCGTGTGCATTTCCGAGGGTGAAATCCTGGGCAACCCACGCCGGGTGCGCCGTTTCACGCGCGAGCAGTATTTTCTGTCGGCCGCCGAGATGGCCGAGCGCTTCGCCGACCTGCCCTCGGCACTGGCCAACACGGTGGAAATCGCGCGCCGTTGCAGCTTGACGCTCAGCCTGGGCAAGCCGCAACTGCCGGAGTTCCCGGTGCCCCCGGGCTTCACCATCGAAAGCTACTTCCGCCAGGCCGCCCTGGACGGCCTGGAAGAACGCCTGGCCAGCCTGTTTCCCGACCCCGCCGCGCGCGACGCCGCGCGGCCGCGCTACCTGGAGCGGCTGGAGTTCGAGACCGACACCATCCTGAAGATGGGGTTCCCCGGCTACTTCCTGATCGTCGGCGACTTCATCAACTGGGCCAAGAACAACGGCTGCCCGGTAGGGCCCGGGCGCGGCTCCGGCGCCGGCTCGCTGGTGGCCTACGCGCTGAAGATCACCGACCTGGACCCGCTGCACTACAAGCTGCTGTTCGAGCGCTTCTTGAACCCCGAGCGGGTGTCGATGCCCGACTTCGACATCGACTTCTGCCAGGCCAACCGCGACCGCGTGATCGAGTACGTCAAGGACAAGTACGGCAAGGACGCGGTGAGCCAGATCGCCACCTTCGGCACCATGGCCGCGCGCGCCGCCATCCGCGACGTGGGCCGGGTGATGGACATGAGCTACGGCTTCTGCGACGGCATCAGCAAGCTGGTGCCCAACAAGCCGGGCAAGCCCGTCACCTTGCAGTACCCGCCGCCGGGCCTGTCCAAGGAAGACAGCGAGAAATACGCCATCGCCGCCGAGCCGATGCTGCGCGAGCGCATCGAGAAGGAGGAGGAGGTGCGCACCCTGGTCGAGATGGCGCAGCGCCTGGAAGGCATGACGCGCAACGTCGGCATGCACGCCGGCGGGGTGCTGATTGCGCCGGGCAAGCTGACCGATTTCTGCCCGCTGTACCAGCAACCGGGCAGCGATTCGGCCGTCAGCCAGTACGACAAGGACGACGTGGAGGCGGCGGGCCTGGTCAAGTTCGACTTTCTGGGCCTGGCCACGCTGACCATCCTGGAGATCGCCAAGGAGTACATCCTGCGCCGCCACCCAGGGCAGCAGGACTTCGCCTTCGAGAGCATTCCGCTCGACGACGCGGCCACCTACAAGCTGTTTCAGGATGGGCGCACCGAGGCCGTGTTCCAGTTTGAAAGCGGCGGCATGCAGCGCATGCTGCGCGACGCGCGCCCGACGCGGCTGGAAGACCTGATCGCCCTCAACGCCCTGTACCGGCCGGGCCCGATGGACCTGATCCCCGACTTCATCGCGCGCAAGCACGGGCGTGAGCCGGTGGTGTACCCGCACCCGCTGGTGGCCGAGATGCTGTCCGAGACCTACGGCATCATGGTCTACCAGGAGCAGGTGATGCAGACCGCGCAGATCCTGGGCGGCTACAGCTTAGGCGGCGCCGATCTGCTGCGCCGTGCCATGGGCAAAAAGAAAGCCGAGGAGATGGCCCAGCACCGCGCCATCTTCCGCGAGGGCGCGGCCAAGAACCAGATCAGCGAGACCAAGGCCGACGAAATCTTCGACCTGATGGAGAAGTTCGCCGGCTACGGCTTCAACAAGTCGCACGCCGCCGCCTACTCGCTGCTGGCCTACCACACCGGTTGGCTGAAGGTGCATTTCACGGCCGAGTTCTACTGCGCCAACATGACGGTGGAAATGGACAACACCGACAAGCTGAAGGTGCTGTTCCAGGACGCCCGGCGCGAAGGCATGGCGTTCGAGCCGCCCGACGTGAACCGCGGCGTGCACCGTTTCGAGCCGGTCACCGACCAACTGATCCGCTACGGCCTGGGCGCCATCAAGGGCACCGGCCAGTCGGCCATCGAGGCCATCGTGGCCGCGCGCGAAGGCCGTGGCGAAGGCCCGGCGGGGGACGAAAGCGGGCCGTTCACCAGCCTGTTCGACTTCTGTCGCCGCGTCGACCGCACGCGCGTCAACAAGCGCACCGTGGAAGCCCTGGTGCGCGCCGGCGCCTTCGACGCCTTGCACCTGAACCGCGCCGCCCTGGCCGCGGCGGTGGACCTGGCTTTTGACTTCGCCGCCGCCGCCGAGGCCAACCTGAACCAGGGCGGCTTGTTCGACATGCTCGACGACGGCCACGGCTCCAGCACGCAAGAGCCCGAGCTGCCGCCGGTGGCGCCCTGGAGCGTGAAGGAGCGCCTGTCGCTGGAGAAGACGGCCATTGGCTTCTACCTGTCGGGCCACCTGTTCGACGAGGTCGAGCGCGAGGTGCGCCAGTTCGTGCGCCGGCGCATCGACGACCTGGTGGACAACCGCGAGCCGCAGCTGCTGGCCGGCATCGTGGGCGATTTCCGCGTCGTCAACGGCCAGCGCGGCAAGCTCGGGCTGTTCAAGCTGGACGACAAATCCGGCGCCATCGACGCCCGCGTGGAGCAGGCGGCGCTGGAGCAGTACCGCCACCTGCTGAAGGACGACGAGCTGATCGTCGTCATGGGCAAGGTCATGTTCGACCGCTTTTCCGGCGGTCTGCAGCTCAGCATCGTGCAGCTCTGGGATTTGCCCACCGCGCGCTGCCGCTTCGGCAAATTCCTGCGCGTGGCGGTGGACGGCAAGCCGCCGCAGGTGCGGCGCCTGCTGAGCGAGTTTCCGCCCCAGGTCGAGCAGACCGAGAAGGGCGAGCTGCTGCGCGGCCTGCCGGTGCGCTTTCTGATTGAGCGGCGCGGCGGCGCCGGTGGCGTCATCGCCCAACTGCAACTGGGCGACGAGGCGCGCTTTTTCCCCAGCGACGCGGCCCTGGCCAGCTGGAGCGCCCAGGCCGACGAGGGGCGGGCGATGATCGTCTACGAGTAAATCCGCCGCACTGGCTTCGGGGTGCCTGTTTTGGTGTCAAAATAGGCGGAGGCCGGCGTGCAGCAATCATTAGTAGCTATCAAAAACAAAGCGATATCGGTCGGATGCCGGCGCGCTGGGCGTGGTGCCGATGGGCATGTGACCGACAAGAACCGTTCAGGCTGAGCCTGTCCAAGCCCGACGCCAGCGTTTCAACCCTCAACACGAACGGTCGGGGCTTTTTGCGCGCAACCGGGTATCAGTCGCGCAGCTTGAAAGTGATGAGCATCGGGTTCCAGTAGCGCCCGTTGTCCGAGGGCAGCTTCTCGGTGCGGTCCAGCGCGCGCAGCACGGTGTCGTCCCAGGACTTGACGCCGCTGGACTTGGTGATGCGCCGGCTGATGATCATGCCCGTGGGCCCGGTGCGCACCTCGACCTCGGCCACCGGATTGCCCGGCAGGTCGTCGGTGAACACGATGTTGGGCCGGACGGCGGCGCGGATGCGCCCGGCGTAGCTGCCCGAGGGGCCGGCGTCGCGTTCGTCGTTGCCGGCGGCCGAGCGCCCCTTGCCCGAGCCGCTGCCCGCCGCGGCGTTGCCGTCGCCATCGTCGGCCAGGCCAACGGCGCGCGACAGGGCGGCCTTGCGGCGCGCGTCCTCGGCGCGTTTTTCGGCGGCCGCCTCGGCCTTGGCTTTCTTCTCGGCCTCGGCTTTCTTGGCGACGGCCGCGGCTTCGGCCTTGCGCTCGGCCTCTTCCTTGGCTTTTTTCTCGGCCGCCACCTTGCGCGCCGCTTCTTCCTTGGCCTTCTTCTGCGCCTCGGCCTTGCGTTCGGCGGCTTCTTCCTTGGCCTTCTTCTCGGCGACGGCCTTGCGCTGGGCCTCCAGTTTGGCTTTTTTCTGGGCTTCGGCTTTCTTCTCGGCTTCCTGCTGGGCCAACTGTTCCTTGCGCTTGGCCTGCTCGGCGGCCTTGCGCTCGGCCAGCTCCTTTTGCTCGCGCTCGCGTTCCAGCCGCGCCTGGCGCTCTTTCTCGGCCTGCGCCTGGCGCAGCTTTTCCTCGCGCAACTCGGCCAGCTTGCGGGCTTCTTCTTCCTCGCGCTTCTTGCGCTGGGCCAGGGCGATCTCGGCGTCGCGGGTGTCGTCGGCCACGGGGCGGGGCGGCGGCGGGGCCGGTACCGGCGGCGGCGGGGGCGGCGCCGGCACCGGCACTGGCACTGGCGCGGGGGCGGGCGGCTCGGGCACCGGCTCGGGGGCCTTGGTGGGCCGGGCCGCGGCGCGGGCGCTGGCCTGCTGCGGCGTGCTGGACCAGAGTTCGGCGTCCACCGCCAGATCCTGCGGCTCGGTCTTCCAGCGCAGGCCCCAGGCCAGGGCCAGGATCAGCAGCGCGTGCGCCAGCAAGGCCAGGCCAAAGGCGCGGCCATGACCGCCCTCGGGCGGCGGGTCGAACTCGGGGCGTTCCGCGGCGGCGTGGTTCATGCGCCCGACATCACCTCATTTGACGGACAAGCCGACGCGTTGCACGCCGGCTTCGCGCAGCTGCTTCATCATCGACATGACCTGCTGGTAGCGCAGTTCGCTGTCGGCGGCGATCATCACCGGCAGCTCGGGGTCGGCGGCCAGCGCGGCGCGCACGGCGGCCACGGCTTCCTTCTCGCTCAGGCTGCCGCGCTGGACTTCGCCGGCCAGCGACAGCTTGCCGCTGGCGTCGATCAGCACATCGACCCGCTTGTCCGGCGCCTTGCTGGACTTGCCGGCGCTGGGCACGTTGATGGCGCCGGGCGTGATCACCGTGGCCGTCACCATGAAGATGATGAGCAGCACCAGCATCACGTCGATGAACGGCACCATGTTGATTTCGTTCATGGCGCGGCGGCGGCCCCGGGATCCGACGGACGGCATGTCAATACCCCGTGGCGGTGGCGTGCGCCATCGGCTGCGGTGGGGGGGGCGCCTGCACGCCCAGGTTGCGCTGCAGGATGTTGGAGAACTCCTCGATGAAGGTCTCCAGCCGGATGGCGATGCGGTCGATGTCGCGCGCGAAGCGGTTGTAGGCCACCACGGCCGGAATGGCCGCGAACAGGCCCAGCGCGGTGGCCACCAGGGCCTCCGCGATGCCCGGCGCCACCGTGGCCAGGGTCACCTGCTGCAGGCTGGCCAGGCCGGTGAAGGCGTGCATGATGCCCCACACGGTGCCGAACAGCCCGACGTAGGGGCTGACCGAGGCCACCGAGGCCAGGAAGGACAGGTGCACCTCGGCCGCGTCCAGCTCGCGCTGGAAGCTGGCGCGCATGGCGCGGCGCGCGCCGTCGAGCAAGGTGCCTGGATCCTGGATGCGGCGCTCGCGCAGTTTCTGGTATTCACGCATGCCGCTGGCGAAGATGCGTTCCATGGGGCCGCCCTGCTTGGCGTTCTGGGCGGCGGCGGCGTACAGGTCGTTCAGGCTGGTGCCGGACCAGAAATCGCGCTCGAACTCGTCGTTCTTGACCTTGATGAGCTTGAGTGCGCGCAGCTTGCCAAAGATGGCGGCCCAACTGGTGACCGAGCCGATCATGAGCAGCAGCATGACCAGTTGCACGATGAAGCTGGCGTGCAACACCAGTTGGACAATGGACAGATCCTGGTTCATGAACTCAACTTTTCAACTAAGGCGGGCGGAATGCGCGCCGGCTTCAGGGACTGGGCCTCGACCCAGCCGATGCGGATGCTGGCCTCGCACAGCAGCTGGCGCGGGCCGGTGCCGGCCAGCCACGCCTGTTGGGCGAGGGTCAAAGCCGCCCGGCCGCCGTTTTCGACGCGGGCGGTGACGATAAGTTCATCGTCCAGCCGTGCCGAGCGCAGGTATTTCAGGTTGGCGGCCACCACCACGAACATGCCGCCGGTGCCTTCGCGCAGCGCGTGCTGGCCGATGCCGAGCGAGCGCAGCCATTCGGTGCGCGCGCGCTCGAAGAACTTCAGGTAGTTGGCGTAGAACACGATGCCGCCGGCATCGGTGTCCTCCCAGTAGACGCGGATGGGGAACTCGAAGGCTGCCATCGACCCCGCCCGCTAACCGAGCGCCTCGCGCAGACGCGCGACCGCGGCCTGCAGCTGGGGCATCGAGTTGGCGGTGGAAAAGCGGACGTGGCGCGCCGTGTCGGCATGACCGAAGTCGCGCCCGGGCGTCACCGCCAGGTGCGCGCGCTTCATCAGCTCGAAGGCGAATTCCCAGCTGCCGTGCTCGTGCATTTCGCTATTGTATTCGGAGCGGCCGGCGAACAGTTTGTCACAGGCGGCGCGGCAATCGGCCCAGGCGTAGAAGGCGCCGTCGGGCGTCACGGGCACGGTCAGGCCCAGCGCGTTCAGCTGCGGCACGAACCAGTCGCGCCGCGCCTTGAACTCCTGGCGCCGGCGCTCGTATTCGGCCAGGCTGTCGGGCTCGAAGCAGGCCAGCGCGGCGTGTTGCGCCACCGTGCTGGGGCAGATGAACAGGTGCTGGGCGATCTGCTCGACCACGTCCACCAGCGCGTCCGGCACCACCAGCCAGCCCAGGCGCCAGCCGGTCATGTTGAAGTACTTGCTGAAGCTGTTGATGCTGATGATCTGCTCGGACAGGCCCAGCGCGCTGTGGCCGTAGGTGTCTTCGTAGCTCAGGCCCAGGTAGATCTCGTCGATCAGGGTGATGCCGCCGCGTTCGGCGACCACGGCGTGGATGCGCGCCAGCTCGTCGGGGTGGATCGAGGTGCCGGTGGGGTTGGAGGGCGAGGCCAGCAGCACGCCGCGGGTGTGGGCGCCCCAGGCCTGGGCGACCTTGTCGGCGCTGAGCTGGAAACGCTCGGCGGCGCTGGCCGGGATCAGCACGGCCCGGCCCTCGGCGGCGCTGACGAACTGCCGGTTGCAGGGGTAGCTGGGGTCCGGCATCAGGACCTCGTCGCCGGCGTCGATCAGGGCCAGGCAGGCCAGTTGCAGCGCGGCCGAGGCGCCGGCGGTGACGACGATGCGGCGCGCCGGGATATTCAGGCCGAAGCGGTGGGCGTACCAGCCGCTGATGGCCTCGCGCAGCTGCGGCAGGCCAGTGGCCTGGGTGTACTGGGTGTGGCCATCGCGGATGGCGCGCTCGGCGGCCTCCCGCACCAGGGGTGGGGCGGTGAAATCGGGCTCGCCGATGTTCAGGTAGACCATCGGCCGGTCGGTGCCGGCGGCTTCGCGCGCGATGGCGCTGGCCGACTTGGCCATCTCCATCACGTAAAAAGGCTCGATGCGCTGGGCGCGGGCGGAAATTCTCATGCCGGGGGGCGGGCGGCGGGGGCGCCGCGGTCGGCCTGGACTTCCAGTGGGCGCAGCGTGGGCGCCAGGCCGTTCAGCACGGCGTTGACGTACTTGTGGCCGTCGGTGCCGCCAAAATCCTTGGCCAGCTCGATGCATTCGTTCAGCACCACGCGCCAGGGCACGTCGGGGCATTTGAGGAATTCGTAGGCGCCGATCCACATGCAGCCGTGCTCGATGGGCGAGATCTCGCCCAGCTTGCGGTCGAGCAGGGGCACGATCAGCGCGTCCAGGTCGGCGCCCAGCTCGACGCAGCCGTGCAGCAGGGCGTCGTAGTGCACCGAATCGGCCTTGGCAAAGCCCTGCAGCTCGCGCGTGAAGCCGTCGATCAGGCTCACTTCGCTGCCGCCCACGAAATGCTGGTACAGGCCTTGCAGCGCGAACTCGCGCGAGCGCGAGCGCGCCGATTTGGTGGAGGATTTGCGCGTGCCGGTGGCGCCGGTCTTGCCCGGCGCCGTGCGTTTGGCGGTGTCGCTCATCCCAGGCGCTCCCGCAGCAGGGCCATTTCGACCGCCACCCGGGCGGCGTCGCGCCCTTTCTCGACCTGGCGGGCCACGGCCTGGGCCAGGTTTTCGGTGGTCAGGATGGCGTTGGCGATGGGGATGCCGGTGTCCAGCGCCACGCGCGTGACGCCGGCGCCGGATTCGTTGGCGACCAGCTCGAAATGGTAGGTCTCGCCGCGGACGATGCAGCCCAGGGCGATCAGCGCGTTGACCTGGCGGCGTCGCGCCAGCATCAGCAGCGCCGAGGGCACTTCCAGCGCGCCGGGCACGCTGAGCTGGGTGATCTGCTCGGCCGGCACGTGCAGCGCGGCCAGCTCGGCCAGGCAGGCCTCGCGCAGCGCATCGGTGATGTCTGCGTTGAACCGCGCCTGCACGATGCCGATGCGCAGGTGGCGGCCGTCCAGCGGCAGGGATTGACCTTTGTCGGCGGCTTGCATCAGGCGTCCTTGGTGACGTGGCCGGCCACTTCGAGCCCGAAGCCGCGCGCCATGCTGGGCAGGCGGCGTGGCGCGCCCAGCAGTTGCATGCGCTGCACGCCGCAGTCGCGCAGGATTTGCGCGCCCACGCCGTAGCTGCGCAGGTCCATGCGGCCGCGTTCCGGCGCATGGGCGGCGCGCGCCGTGCCGTCGAACTGGGCCAGCAGCTGGTCGGCGCTTTCGCCGCAGTTCAGGAACACGGCCACGCCGCGGCCCTGGCGCTGGATGTAGCCCAGGGCGGCGTCCACGCCCCAGGAATGGGTACCGCGCTCGATTTCCAGCGCGTCCAGCAGCGACAGCGGCTCGTGCACGCGCACCGGCACGGCGTCTTGCGGGTCCCAGTGGCCGGCCACCAGGGCCAGGTGCAGGGAGCCGCTGGGTTTGTCGCGGTAGGCATGGGCCACGAACTCGCCGTGCACGGTGCGCAGCGGGCGGGTGGCGATGGCCTCGACCAGCGATTCAGTTTTGCTGCGGTGATCGATCAGGTCGGCGATGGTGCCGATCTTCAGGCCGTGCTGGGCGGCGAACTCGCGCAGATCGGGCAGGCGGGCCATGGTCCCGTCGTCCTTCATGATCTCGCAGATCACGGCGGCGGGCGAGCAGCCGGCCATGCCGGCCAGGTCGCACCCGGCCTCGGTGTGGCCGGCGCGCATCAGCACGCCGCCGTCGGCGGCCTGCAGCGGGAAGATGTGGCCGGGCTGCACCAAATCCTGGGCGCTTGCGCCCGGGGCCACGGCGGCCTGCACAGTGCGGGCGCGGTCGGCGGCCGAGATGCCGGTGGTGACGCCCTCGGCGGCCTCGATGGAGACGGTGAAGGCGGTGCCCATCTTGGTGCCGTTGCGCGACACCATGGGCGGCAGCTGCAGGCGCTCGCAGCGCTCGCGCGTGAGGGTCAGGCAGATCAGGCCGCGGCCGAAGCGGGCCATGAAGTTGATCGCCTCGGGCGTCACGTGGTCGGCGGCCAGCACCAGGTCGCCTTCGTTTTCGCGGTCTTCCTCGTCGACCAGGATGACCATGCGGCCGGCGCGCAGCTCGGCGACGATGTCTTGCACGGGCGAAATGCCGGTGCTGCCAGGGGAGGGGGGGGAGGCGGTCATGCGGATGTCAATGAACGATAAGTGCCGACGCGTTCGGCGCGGCACGACGCCGGGCGGATGCCGGCTGGAAAAGCCTGCATTATCCGCGCTTTGCCCGCTGGCTGCGGCCGGCCGGGGCCGCCAGGCGGTTCGCCAGGGTGCGCTGATCACTTTTAAAATGATAGCTATACTGGATTATTTCATGCCGGCCTCGGCGTGATTTTGCTCATTTTTTCGCGGTTTTCCATGCGCATCGCTCATGTCGCTTGACCATCCCGTGCTGTCCGCCATGCTGCCGGTGGTGCTGCTGATCGCGGTCGGCTTCGTGGCCGGGCGCCGGCGGCTGATCCGCGCCGAGGCGGTGGGCGATTTGTCCAACCTGGTGTTCCTGGTGCTGGTGCAGGCGCTGCTGTTTCGCACCATGGCGACGGCGCACCTGGAGCGGCTGGATCTGCGATCGGTGGCGCTGTACTACGTGGTGGCGGGGGCGATGTTCGTCGGGCTGTTGCTGTGGCGCGGCCCCAGCAGCCGTTCGGCGGTGCTGGCGCTGGCGGCGATTTTCAGCAACACCTTGATGATCGGCGTGCCCCTGGTGCAGCTGGCCTACGGCGACGCCGGGCTGGTGCAGTTGTTCACCCTGGTGTCGATGCACGCGCTGATCCTGCTGACCCTGGCCACGGTGGTGACCGAGCTGCTGGTGGCGCGCGAGCAGGTCGCCGCCGGCCAGGCGCCGCGCCGGCACATCGCGGCCACCGTGGCCCAGGCGATGAAGAACGCCATCTTGCACCCGGTGCCGTTGCCGATCATCGTCGGCCTGTTGTACTCGCTCACCGGCTGGGGCCTGCACCCGGTGGTGGAACGTCCGCTGAAGCTGCTGGGCGATGCCTTCGGGCCGGTGGCGCTGGTGCTGGTGGGCGTGACCCTGGCGCGCACGGCCATCGGCACGCAGCTGAAGGGGGCGCTGGGTATTTCCGTCGTCAAGACCCTGGTGCACCCGCTGCTGATGGCCGCGGCCGGCTGGGCGCTGGGCTTGTCGGGCCTGCCGCTGGCGGTGATGGTGCTGACGGCCGCCCTGCCGGTGGGGGCCAACGTGTTTCTGTTCTCGCAGCGCTACCACCAGGCCGAGGAGCTGGTGACGGCCAGCGTGGCGGTGTCCACCCTGGCGTCGGTGGTCACGGTGTCGGGGGTGATGGCGCTGCTGGCGCTGGCCGGGGCCTGAGGCCGGGCGGCCCCTTCACTCGCGCCAGGCGTCGGCCACCCAGGGCGCCGGCAGCACGCGGCGGCGGCCATGGCCGCCGCGGCCGGTGACGGCGTCGGGCGGGTTGACTTCGCCATGGAAGATGACGATGCGCGCATCGGGCGGCGGCACCGGCATCCGCCAGTAGTTGCTCGGCCAGATCGGAATGCTGTGGTACTTGAAGCTGGGGCACCAGGTCGGCGGCCAGTAGCCCAGCTTGCCCTGGCGGTGCAGGAAATGCGAGAGAAAGTCCTGCTCGTTGCGGTATTCGCGCTGCACCTCGGCCAGGTGCGAGCGAAAGTAGGCCAGCACGTCGGCGTGCGCGCCCAGCTGGAAACGGTAGACGGACGAGTTGCCCACGATGCGCTGGCCAAAGCGCCAAAAGCGCGGGTAGTCGTGGATGATTAAAAATTCGCCCGGCTGGGTGAAGAAATCGTCCAGGCTGCCCACCACCACCACGTCCAGATCGAGAAACAGGGCGGTGCCGCGCAGACCGTGCAAGAGGTCGGCCTCGAAGGTGGTGAGTTTTTTCCAGGCGCCGTCGCGCTGGCCGGGCTTGAGGCGCAGGTTCAGCGGCGGAATGGGCTGGCAGCTGACCTCGGGGCGGATGCCGTTGGCGTCGTCGGTCAGGCAGACGAAGTTGAAATCACCCGACAGGTGACGGCGCACCATCCCGTACAGGCGATTGACGTACTCGGGGCCGTACTTGGTGCCCCATTTCATGCACAAAATGTGCCGCTGGCGCTGGTCAGGCATGCGCTAATAGCTCTTTATTCAGTAGCAAAAAAACAATCAATCGGAGCGCGATTTTTTGACCGATTTTTGCTTGGGTTGCGCCCTTTTCACTTTGCCGCCGGGGGTCAGGCGCTGGTTGCCCAGCACGCGCACCACGCGCACCTCGGGGCGCTGGCCGCCGCGCTTGCTGTATTTCAGCACCTTCACGTCCTTGGGCCCGGCGCCGCGCTCTTCGTCCTCGGGCCGCGCCTTGACGGGCTTGGGCCGCCACAGCACCAGCAGTTTGCCGATGTGCTGGATGGGCGCGGCGTTCAGCTCGTCGGCCAGTTGCTGGTAGATGGCGTCGCGCGCGGCGCGGTCGTCGCCCAGCACGCGGATCTTGATCAGGCCGTGGGCGGAGAGGGCCGCGTCGGTCTCTTTTTTGACGGCGGGCGTCAGGCCGTCGTTGCCGATCATGACCACGGGGTCGAGGTGGTGCGCGTCGGCGCGGTGCACCTTGCGTTGGGCGGGCGTCAGTTCAATGTGCGGCATAGGCCCGTATTATCGAGCCATGATTGATCCATCCATGCAGCGCAGGCCGGGAGGCTGGCGTTGAAAGTCAAATCCAAGAGCAAGAAGGTCAACAAAGCCTGGCTCAACGACCATCTGAACGACCCCTACGTCAAGCTGGCGCAGAAGGAGGGCTACCGCGCGCGCGCCGCCTACAAGCTGAAGGAGATCGACGAAACGCTGGGCCTTATCAAGCCCGGCCACCGGGTGGTGGACCTGGGCTCGGCGCCCGGCGCCTGGAGCCAGTACCTGCGCCGGCGTCTGTCGCCGGGCGGCGCGGCGGTGGGGGCGCTGAACGGCACCATCGTGGCGCTGGACATCCTGCCCATGGAGCCGATCGAGGGCGTCGGTTTTCTGCAGGGCGACTTCCGCGAGGACGAGGTGCTGGCGCGCCTGGATGAGGCCATGGGTGGCCAGCCGCTGGACGTGGTGGTGTCGGACATGGCGCCCAACCTCTCGGGCATTGAGTCCAGCGACTCGGCGCGCATCGCCCACCTGGTGGAGCTGGCGGTGGATTTCGCCACCCGCCACCTCAAGCCCGAGGGTGCACTGGTGGTCAAGGTGTTCCATGGCAGCGGCTACAGCCAGCTGGTGAAACTGTTCAAGGGGCACTTTCGGGTCGTCAAGCCGATCAAACCCAAGGCCTCGCGCGACAAATCAGCGGAAACCTTCCTGGTCGGCATCGGTCTGAAAGGGGATTGAGGCTTGATTCCGGTCAATTGACAGGCCGGGCAAACCCCGATGAACGTCAAAAAGCGGCAAAAAAGGCCCCCAATGACGTGCGTGCGGGCAGGGTTGTGGCTGTAAACCGCCGGTGTATTCGGTTGAAAAGCCTAGAATCGGTGCCATATGGCGGGCATCGCCGGATGAATTTCGACTGGAGCTTAAGGCCTTGAAGAATCAATGGTTTTCCAAGATCGCCGTGTGGATGGTGATCGCCATGGTGCTGTTTACCGTGTTCAAGCAAGTGGACGGCGGCCGCATGGCCAGCGCCAGCCACATGGCGTACTCGGACTTCCTGCAGGAAGTGCGCAGCAACCGCGTGAAAAGCGCCACCATTCAGGAAGGGCAGGGAGGCACCGACATCGTCGCCGTGATGAACGACGACCGCCGCGTGCGCACCCAGGCCACCTACCTGGACCGCGGCCTGGTCGGCGACCTGATCCACTACGGGGTCAAGTTCGACGTCAAGCCGCGCGAGGAAGGCTCGCTGCTGATGACCCTGCTGGTCAGCTGGGGCCCCATGCTGCTGCTGATCGGCGTGTGGGTGTACTTCATGCGCCAGATGCAGGGCGGCGGCAAGGGCGGGGCGTTCAGCTTCGGCAAGTCCAAGGCGCGCATGCTGGACGAGAACAACAACACCGTCACCTTCGCCGACGTCGCGGGTGCCGACGAAGCCAAGGAAGAAGTCAAGGAGGTCGTCGACTTCCTGAAGGACCCGCAAAAATTCCAGAAGCTCGGCGGTCGCATTCCGCGCGGTTTGCTGCTGGTCGGCCCGCCCGGCACCGGCAAGACGCTGCTGGCCAAATCGATTGCGGGCGAGGCCAAGGTGCCTTTCTTCAGCATCTCCGGCTCCGACTTCGTCGAGATGTTCGTCGGCGTGGGCGCGGCCCGCGTGCGCGACATGTTCGAAAACGCCAAGAAAAACGCGCCTTGCATCATCTTCATCGACGAGATTGACGCCGTGGGCCGCCAACGTGGCGCGGGCCTGGGCGGCGGTAACGATGAGCGCGAACAGACCCTCAACCAGATGCTGGTCGAGATGGACGGCTTCGAGACCAACCTGGGCGTGATCGTGGTGGCCGCCACCAACCGTCCCGACATCCTGGATGCCGCCTTGCTGCGCCCGGGGCGCTTTGACCGCCAGGTCTATGTCACGCTGCCCGACATCCGCGGCCGCGAGCAGATCCTGAACGTGCACATGCGCAAGATCCCGATCGGGCAGGACGTGAACCCCGGCATCATCGCCCGCGGCACGCCCGGCATGAGCGGCGCCGACCTGGCCAACCTGTGCAACGAGGCCGCGCTGATGGCCGCGCGCCGCAACGCGCGCGTGGTCGAAATGCAGGACTTCGAAAAGGCCAAGGACAAGATCCTCATGGGCCCCGAGCGCAAGAGCATGGTCATGCCCGAGGAAGAGCGCCGCAACACGGCCTACCACGAGTCCGGCCACGCGATGATCGGCAAGCTGCTGCCCAAGTGCGACCCGGTGCACAAGGTCACCATCATCCCGCGTGGCCGCGCGCTGGGCGTGACCATGAGCCTGCCCGAGAACGACCGCTACAGCTACGACAAGGAATACATGCTGCACCAGATCAGCATGCTGTTCGGTGGCCGCATCGCCGAGGAAGTGTTCATGAACCAGATGACCACCGGCGCCAGCAACGACTTCGAACGCGCCACCAACCTGGCGCGCGACATGGTCATGAAGTACGGCATGAGCGAGGCCATGGGCCCCATGGTGTACGCCGAGAACGAAGGTGAGGTGTTCCTGGGCCGCAGCGTCACCAAGACCACCAACATCTCGGAGGAAACCATGCAGAAAGTGGACGCGGAGGTGCGCCGCATCATCGATCAGCAGTACGCCCTGGCGCGCCGCCTGATCGAGGAAAACCAGGACAAGATGCACGCCATGGCCAAGGCGCTGCTGGACTGGGAAACCATCGACGGCGAGCAGCTCGACGACATCATGGCCGGCCGCGCGCCGCGTCCGCCCAAGGATTTCACGCCACGCGCGCCGTTCTCCGGCGGCAGTGGCAGCGGCGGCACTCCCGCGGCCAAGCCGGCCGATCCGGCACCGACGGTGGCCTGAAGCGGGCCAGGCGAACAGTCAGACGGGGCTTTGAGCCCCGTTTGACGTTTCCAACAGGGCTTTTTCCAGCATGCACTGGACAACCACACGCTTTCGGGTCGACCTGAGTCGGCCGCGGGTGATGGGCATTGTCAATGTCACGCCCGACTCGTTCTCCGACGGTGGCCAGCACGCCGATGCCTCCTCCGCGCTGCGCCATGCCGAGCAATTGCTCCGGGAGGGCGCCGATCTGCTGGACATTGGCGGCGAATCGACCCGCCCGGGCAGCCCGCCGGTGCCGCTGGCCGAGGAACTGCGGCGTGTGTTGCCGGTGGTGCGTGAGGCGTTGCGCCTGGGCGTGCCGATCTCGGTCGATACCTACAAGCCGGAGGTGATGGCGGCGGTGCTGGAACTGGGCGCCGACATCATCAACGACGTGTGGGGCCTGCGCCGCGCCAGCCAGACCGGTGGACCGGGAGCCCGCGAGGTGGTGGCCGCGCACCCGCGCTGTGGCGTCTGCGTGATGCACATGCACCGCGATCCGCGGAGCATGCAGGTGGCACCGATGCAGGGCGATGCCGTGCCCCAGGTGCTGGCTTTCTTCGAGCGCGCGGTGCACCAGCTGGAGGCCCTGGGACTGGGCCGGGATCGCCTTGTGCTGGATCCGGGCATCGGCTTCGGCAAGACCGTGGCGCAGAACCTGGCTTTGCTGGCGCGTCAGCAGGAGCTGCTGGTCGCGGGCTGCCCCTTGCTGGTGGGCTGGTCGCGCAAATCCACCTTGGGCGCGGTGCTGGGGTCGGAGGGCGCCGGCCCGTTGCCGCCGGCCGAACGCGTGGTGGCCAGCGTGGCGGCGGCGCTGATGGCGGTGGAGCGCGGCGCGCGCATCGTGCGCGTGCACGACGTGCGCGAGACGGCCGAGGCGCTGCGGGTCTGGCACGCCGTCCAGGCGCATGTCGATTGATACCGGTCGGACGATCGACAAGTTGTTCACGTTTGGCGGCATCGGTTTGCTAGGCTTCAAAATCCGTCGCGCCGCAGTCGTTAAGATCGTTTGCGCAACGGGATCCAGAAAGAGCCGGATGGCCGTTTGAGCGCGTTTTCCCTTCTCACAATCCGAGAACAAAGAAGGTCAGGCAACGATGGTACGCAAGTTTTTTGGCACCGACGGTATTCGTGGCACGGTGGGCGTGGCGCCGATCACCCCCGATTTCATGTTGCGCCTGGGCCACGCCGTGGGGCGTGTGCTGCGCCACACCGACACCCATCCCATGGTGTTGATCGGCAAGGACACGCGCATTTCCGGCTACACGCTGGAGAGCGCGCTCGAATCCGGACTGAACTCCGCTGGCGCCGACGTGATGCTGCTGGGGCCCATTCCGACGCCGGCGGTGGCCTACCTGACGCGCGCCCAGCGCGCCGCGCTCGGGGTGGTGATCAGCGCCAGCCACAACCCCTATCCCGACAACGGCATCAAGTTTTTCAGCGCCCAGGGGGCCAAATTGCCCGACGAATGGGAGCTGGAGGTGGAAAGCATGCTGGCCGAGCCGCCGCAGTGGGTCGATTCGGCCACCCTGGGGCGTGCGCGGCGCCTGGAAGACGCAGCGGGGCGCTACATCGAGTTCTGCAAGAGCACCTTCGTCAACCACCTGAGCCTGCGTGGCATGAAGATCGTGGTGGATGCGGCCAACGGCGCGGCCTACCAGATTGCACCGAACGTGTTTCATGAGCTGGGTGCCGACGTGATCGCCGTGGGCTGCTCGCCGGACGGCCTGAACATCAACGATGGCGTGGGCGCCACGCACCCCGCGGCGCTGGTGCGTGCCGTGCGCGAACATGGGGCCGATTACGGCATCGCGCTGGACGGCGACGCCGATCGCCTGCAAATGGTGGACGGCCAGGGGCGCCTGTACAACGGCGATGAGCTGTTGTATGCGCTGGCCAACTACCGGCTGGAGCGCGACGCCAAGCTGCACGGCACCGAGCAGCGCAACCCGGCCTTGGGCGGCGTGGTCGGCACCCTGATGACCAATCTGGCGGTCGAAAACGCCTTGCGCGCGCGCGGCTTCGACTTCGTGCGCGCCAAGGTCGGCGACCGCTACGTGCTGGAGGAGTTGATCCGGCGCGGCTGGATTCTGGGCGGCGAGGGATCTGGCCACCTGCTGGTGCTCGACAAGCAGCCCACCGGCGATGGCATCGTCAGCGCCTTGCAGGTGCTGGAGGCCTGCGTCACCTCAGGTCGAACCTTGCCCGAACTGATGGCGGGCGTGACCCTGTTCCCGCAGGAACTCATCAACGTCCGGCTGCAGCCCGGCACCGACTGGCGCGGCAACCCCGCGTTGGCCGCCGAAACCCGGGCCGTGGAGGCCGAGCTGGGCGACACCGGGCGCGTGCTGATCCGTCCGAGCGGCACCGAACCCCTGGTGCGCGTGATGGTCGAGGCGCGTGATCCGGCGCAGGCGCGCGGCTGCGCCGAGCGCCTGGCCGATACCCTGCGCGTCTGATCTCGCCGGCTTTCGGCCCGACCCGGTCCGGGGTGGTGCCGTGCGGCTGGCGATAATGACCTCACCGTGAAACGTGAAGAACTGGCCTCGATTGAGGTGAATCTGTCGGAAAGCGCCGGTGTGCGCTATCTGCACCTGGGCACCGAATGGGTGCAGGGCTCGATGCGGGTGGCCGCGCCGTTCGACATCGACCTGGAGTACGTGCAACGCATGATGGCCTGGCTGCTGTTCGTGCCCGCCGACAGCGTGGCCGGGCGGCATGCCATGCAGTTGGGGTTGGGGGCCGGCGCCATCACCAAGTTCTGTTTCAAGAAGCTGGCCATGACCTGCACGGCGGTGGAGATCAACCCGGACGTGGCCGCGGTCTGTCGTGCCTGGTTGCGCTTGCCGCCCGAGGGTCCGCGTCTGCGGGTGGTCGTCAATGATGCGGCCCAGGAAATTCGCCGAGCCGAATGGCTGGGCACGGTCGATGCGCTGGCGGTGGATTTGTACGACGACGAAGCGGCGGCGCCGGTGCTGGATTCGGCGGCCTTTTACGCCGACTGCCGGCGTCTGCTGACCGACGAGGGGTGCATGACGGTGAATCTGTTCGGTCGCTCGGCCAGTTTCGAGCGCAGCCTGGCGTGCATCACCGAGGCGTTCGGTGCGCAGGCCGTCTGGGCCTTCAAACCCACCCGTGAGGGCAATGCCGTGGTGCTGGCGCAGCGCACGCCCCTGCGTCTCAAGCGCGCGCAGTTGGAGGACCGGGCGCAAGAGATCGAGTCCCGCTGGGGCCTGCCGGCGCGCAAGTGGCTGCGGGTATTCAAGGCGGTGGAGAAATGAGGCGCGAAACGGCCAGCCGCCCGGTGCACCTCGGTCCGGTGTCCTGGCGCCTGCTGGTGGAGTGGATGCGCGCCGATGGCGTGATTTCTCCAGCCGAGGCGGATCGCACCATTTCCCGGTGCTCGCAGGCCGAAAGCGCGCAGCCGGCCCTGGTGCGGCTGGCGGCCGTCGGCGTGGCGCGCGCCAGCGATGGTCAGGCCATGGACTTGGAGGAACTCACCCAGTACCTGGCCCGGCGCGCCGGCATGCCCTACCTGCGCATCGATCCGCTCAAGGTGGATGCCGGCAAGGTGTCGGAAACCATGAGTGCCGTCTACGCCGAGCGCCACGGCGTGCTGCCGGTGCAGGTGACGCCCACCGAGGTGGTGGTGGCCACCAGCGAACCCTTCATCGGGGACTGGGTGGCCGAGGTGGAGCGCCAGTCGCGCCGCACGGTCAGCCGCGTGATTGCCAATCCGACCGACATTAAGCGTTATACCGGCGAGTTCTTCGCGCTGGCGCGTTCGGTGCGCGCGGCCATGAAAAGCGGCGGTGGCACCACCGCCGTCAGTTTCGAGCAGTTGGTGGAGCTGGGCAAATCCGGTCGCCAGCTCGACGCCAACGACCAGGGCGTGATTCAGGTCGTCGACTGGCTTTGGCAGTACGCCTTCGATCAGCGCGCCAGCGACATCCATCTGGAGCCGCGCCGTGAGCAAGGCGTGATCCGCTTTCGCATCGACGGCGTGCTGCACCCGGTGTACCAGGTGCCGCCGGGGGTGATGAACGCCATCACCGCGCGCGTCAAGCTGCTGGGCCGCATGGACGTGGTCGAACGTCGCCGTCCGCAAGACGGCCGCATCAAGACCCGCGACACGCGCGGCGACGAAATCGAGATGCGTCTGTCCACCCTGCCCACGGCCTTTGGTGAAAAGCTGGTGATGCGCATCTTTGATCCGCAGACGGCGGTGAAGGATCTGGCCGCGCTGGGCTTCACCGCCCACGACGCGACGCGCTGGGAGACGCTGGTGCAGCGCCCGCACGGCATCATCCTGGTCACCGGGCCGACCGGCTCGGGCAAGACCACCACGCTGTACTCCACCCTGCGCCGCGTGGCGACCGAGGAAGTCAACGTCAGCACCATCGAGGACCCGATCGAGAACATCGACCCGGCCCTCAACCAGACCCAGGTGCAACCGCAGCTCGACTTCGGCTTTGCGGAAGGCGTGCGCGCGCTGATGCGGCAAGATCCGGACATCATCATGATCGGAGAGATCCGTGACCTGGAAACCGCCGAAATGGCGGTGCAGGCGGCGTTGACCGGGCACCTGGTGTTCTCCACCCTGCACACCAACGACGCGCCCTCGGCCATGACGCGCCTGCTGGAGCTGGGCATGCCGGCCTACCTGTTGAACGCCACCCTACTGGGTGTGCTGGCCCAGCGCTTGGTGCGCACCTTGTGCCCAGCCTGCAAGCAGCCGGAGGAGCGTGACCTGAGCGACATGCTGCGCGAGGCGGTGCGGCCGTGGAAGCTGGGTCAGGGCCAGTACCGCCCCTACCGTGCCGTGGGCTGCATCGAATGCCGGTTGACCGGCTACCGTGGTCGTCTGGGCATCTACGAGCTGTTGACCGTCACCGAGACGTTCAAGGGGCTGGTGCACGACAACGCCGGCCTGGCCGCCTTGCGCAAGCAGGCCGCGGCCGATGGCATGCGCCCGCTGCGCCTGGCCGGCGCCATGCGCGCCGCGGAAGGCATCACCACCCTGGAGCAGGTGATCGCCGCGACACCGCCGCTGCACTGAACGCTGCCTGTGCGCCGACCCGTCTGGTGTGGGTCAAGTTGGCCGCCGAGGGTTTTCACACACCAGAGCAGCTATAAAAATGGTAGTTTCCATGGGGTCGACAAGGGCGGCTCAGAAACGGTGCTGAGCGCCATTTTCGCTCCGGTCGAACGCGGTATTTTGAGTTTGTGAACTGGGGTTATCCCCATGTGATGTAGGTGGTATCCACATCCATGGCCACCGCCGGTCTGGGGACAATGAGTCTGGGTTTTAGTTTTCGAGGAGACGACAAGTGCGTATCAAAAGTCAGAAGGACTTTCTCGCCGGGCTGCTGTATGTGGTCATCGGTGTGGGGTTCGCCTGGGGGGCAACCTCCTACACCATTGGGGACAGCGCCCGCATGGGCCCGGGGTTCTTCCCTTTGATGCTGGGCGTCGTGCTGGCCATCATCGGCGCGGTGGTGACGTTCGGCGCGTTGGTGTTCGAGACGCCCGATGGCGACCCCGTCGGTAGCTTCGCCTGGCGCCCGATGCTGCTGATCATTCTGTCCAACATGCTGTTTGGCATCCTGCTGGGTGGCATACCGACTTTTGGTGTCCCGGCCATGGGCTTGATCGCCGCCATTTACGGGCTGACCTTCGTGGCGGCGGCGGCAGGCGACGAGTTTGATTTCAAGGAAGTGCTGATTCTGGCCACCATTCTGGCGGTGGGCAGTTATTTGACTTTTGTGTATGGCCTGCAGCTTCAGTTCCAGGTCTGGCCGAGCTTCATTTCGGGCTGAGCGGGAGACCTATTCATGGAATTGATGAACAACCTGGCCTTGGGCTTCAGCGTGGCGTTCACGCTGCAGAACCTGCTGTATGCCCTGATTGGCTGTTTGCTCGGTACGCTGATCGGCGTGCTGCCCGGTGTCGGTCCGGTGGCGACCATCGCCATGCTGCTGCCGGCCACCTATGCGCTGCCGCCGGTGGCGGCCCTGATCATGCTGGCCGGCATCTACTACGGCGCCCAGTACGGCGGCTCCACCACCGCCATCCTGGTGAACCTGCCGGGTGAGGCCTCGTCGGTCGTGACCGCGCTGGACGGCCACCAGATGGCCTTGAAGGGGCGAGCCGGACCGGCGCTGGCGGTCGCCGGCATCGGATCGTTCTTTGCCGGCTGCTTCGGCACCCTGGTGCTGGCGGCTTTCGCGGTGCCGCTGACCGAGGTGGCGTTTGCCTTTGGCCCGGCCGAGTACTTCTCGCTGATGGTGTTGGGCTTGATCGGCGCGGTGGTGATGGCCTCGGGCTCGCTGCTCAAGGCCATCGGCATGATCGTGCTGGGCCTGCTGATCGGCATGGTCGGCACCGACGTGAACTCGGGTGTCGCGCGTTATTCGTTCGATATCCCGGAGCTGACCGACGGCATTGGCTTCATCGTGGTGGCCATGGGCGTGTTCGGTTATGGCGAGATCATTCACAACCTGTCGCAAACCGCCGAGCGGCGCGATGTGAGCGACGTCAAGGTGACGCACCTGTACCCCAGCAAGGAAGACTGGAAGCTGATGATGCCTGCCGTGCTGCGCGGCACGATGCTGGGTTGCGCCCTGGGCATTCTGCCCGGCGGTGGTGCCACGCTGTCGGCGTTTGCCTCTTACACCATCGAGAAAAAGCTGAAGCTCAAGAAAGGCGAGGAGCCCTTCGGCAAAGGCAACATCCGTGGTGTGGCAGGCCCTGAATCGGCCAACAACGCCGGCTCGCAAACCTCCTTCATCCCGCTGCTCACGCTGGGTATTCCGCCCAACGCCGTGATGGCGCTGATGGTCGGTGCCATGACCATCCACAACATTCAGCCGGGCCCGCAGGTGATGACCAGCAACCCGGACCTGTTCTGGGGCCTGATCGCCTCGATGTGGATCGGCAACGCCATGCTGGTGCTGCTGAACCTGCCGCTGATCGGCATCTGGATCAAGCTGCTGACGGTGCCTTACCGCTGGCTGTTCCCCGCCATCGTGCTGTTCTGTGCTATCGGTGTGTACTCCACCAACAACAACACCTTCGACGTGTGGATGGTGGGTTGGTTTGGTATCGTCGGCTATATCTTTCTCAAGCTTGGCATGGAGCCGGCGCCACTGCTGCTCGGTCTGGTGCTGGGGCAGATGATGGAAGAAAACTTGCGTCGGGCGCTGTTGCTCTCGCGTGGCGACTGGAGCGTGCTGGTCACGCGGCCACTGTCGGCGACCCTGCTGGCCTTGGCGGCGCTGCTGCTGGTGATCGTGCTGTTGCCGGCCGTGAAGAAAGGGCGAGAGGAAGCCTTCGTCGAGGAGTGACCAGCAGGTCGTCACCAAGACGATGAAAAACGGCGCCGCGCGGCGCCGTTTTTCATGGGCTGACGCACAATGCGTGGGCCTGCAGTTCGCCACACCGACATGCCTATTCCCGCCGAGTTCACCCCTGAGCATTTCCTGCCCGCCATGCGCGAGGCGCTGCACAGCGAAGTCCATGCACGGCCGCCCGAGGCCTTGCTGGCGCCGGTGGCGGTGACGCATCGCGTGATGCTGGTCGGCGCCGACGAACGGGCGGCCAGCCGGGAGCATCTCAACCAACTGCTGGCCGGGCGCGGCCTGGCGCCGGTGGCGGCCGACGCCGCCTACGCGCGCGCCGACCTGGGCGATTTCAGCCTGCGCTGGGAACTGCACACCGAGTTCGTGACCTGGACTTTCCTGCGCCCACTGGAAGACCAGGACGTGCGGGCGCTGGAGCATGGTGAACCGCCCACGGCCGCCGAGCTGGCCCCGGCCAGTTGGCGCCACGATCTGCCGGGGCGCCCCTTGACCGGGGTGCAGCTGTGGGCGGTCTCCAAACAAGGCCTGGACACGGTCGGCGTGGTGCGGCGCCTGCTCAGCGACGCCTCGGTGACCGGCTCCACCGTCATCAGCCACAGCTCGGATCTGCACACCGACATGCAGTTGGGCGCCGACGACTGCCTGCGCATGTTCATCTTCACCGGGCCGATCGCGCCGGGCCAGGTGTCGCCGCGACGCCTGGGCCGACTGGTGCAACGCCTGTTGGAGATCGAGACCTACCGCATGGCGGCCCTGCTGGGCCTGCCCGTGGCCCGTGAGGCCGCGCGCTGGCTGGCCGGCGGCGAGATCGAGCTGGCCCGCATCGCCGACGCCGTGCGCAGCGCCGCGCGAGAGGAAGAGCCGGCGCTGCTGGACCGCCTGACGCGCCTGGCCGCTGAACTGGAGAGCCTGTACGCGACCACCCACGCGCGCTTCTCGGCCAGCGCCGCCTACGATGAGTTGGTGCAACGGCGCCTGAAGGACATCGCCGAGGCGCGCATCGAAGGCATGCAGTCGCTGCACGACTTCATGGAGCGGCGCCTGGCGCCGGCCATGGCCACTTGCCGTTCGTCGGATCGACGCCAGGCCGCGTTGTCGGCGCGCATTGCGCGCATGAGCAACCTGTTGCGCACGCGCGTCGAAGTCGAGCAGCAGGAAAGCACGCGCGAGATGCTGGCCGCCATGAACCGGCGCCAGAGCCTGCAGCTGCGCCTACAGTCCACGGTGGAAGGTCTGTCGGTGGCCGCCATCACCTACTACGTGGTGGGGCTGATTGGTTACCTGGCCAAGGGCGCGCAGAAGTTCGGTTGGTGGCCGTTCAGCCCTGAGGTCACCGTTGCCATGGCGGTGCCCTTGGTCGCCCTGGCCGTGTGGTGGTCGACACGGCAGTTGCACCATCGAATCATCGGAGGAGAACACAATTGATGAAGAGACGTCTGTTCCTGTTGACCACCGCGTTGCCTGCCTTGGCCGCGGCACAAACCTATCCCGTGCGGCCGATCCGACTGATCGTGCCGTTCCCGGCCGGCGGCGCCACCGACCTGTTCGCGCGCACGCTGTCGCAGAAACTCGGCGAGCGGCTGGGCGTGGCGCTGGTGGTGGACAACAAGCCGGGCGCTGGCGGCAGTATCGGCTCCGACCTGGCCGCCAAGGCGCCGGCCGATGGGTACACGCTGCTGCTGGCCACCACCAGCACGCACTCCATCGGGCCCTTGATCAACCCCAAGCTGCCCTACGATCCGGTGCGCGACTTCGTACCCATCGCCCACGTAGGCAATGCCCCGAGCATCATGCTGGTGCCGCCCACCGCAGCACCCCGGACGGTAAAGGAGTGGATCGACTTCGCCAAACGACGCCCGGGCCAGCTCAACTACGCGTCCAGCGGCAACGGCACCATCGTGCAGTTGACGGCCGAGCTGTTCAAGGCACAGGCCGGCCTATTCGTCACGCACATCCCTTACAAAGGCACGGCGCTGGCCATGCCCGACCTGATGAGCGGCAAGATCGACCTGCTGTTCGACTCGCTGCCCACCGGGCTGCCCTACGTGCGGGACGGGCGCCTGCGTGCCTTGGGCGTGACCTCGGCCCAACGCAGCGCCCTGGCGCCGGAGCTGCCGGCCATCGCCGAGACGCTGCCGGGTTTCGAGTCCAACACCTGGTTTGGTCTGTTTGGCCCCAAGGGGCTGCCGCCCGACATGATTGGCCGCGTCAACAGCGCGGCGGGCGAGGCCTTGCGCGATCCTGAGCTGCGCGCGAAGTTGGCCCACCTGGGCATTGAGCCGGTTGAAAGCAGCCCCTCGCAGTTGGCCGCCGTCGTCGCGCGCGACACCGCCAAATGGAAGAAGATCATCACCGAACGACAGATCAAACCGGAGTGAACCTCGTCATGGATTTCAACCACGCCAACCCCTATCCGTCCGTGCGCATCCCGGTGTTCGCGCGCAACGTGGTGTCGACTTCGCATCCGTTGGCCGCCCAGGCCGGTTTGCGCATCCTGCAGCAGGGCGGCAACGCCGTCGATGCCGCCGTGGCCTGCGCGGCCGTGATGGCGCTGGTCGAGCCGGTCAGCAACGGTCTGGGTAGCGATGCCTTCTGCATTCTGTGGGACGGCCAGCAATTGCATGGCCTCAACGCCTCGGGCTGCGCACCCGCCGGCTGGACGCCGGAGTACTTCGCCCGCAAGTACGGTGACGCCGTTGCGCCGCCCATGCGCGGTATCGATTCCGTCACCGTGCCCGGCATGGTCGGTGGCTGGGCGGCGCTGTCCGAGCGTTTTGGCAAGCTGCCCTTCGCCGATCTGATGGCGCCGGCCATCGAAGTGGCCGAACGCGGTTACCTGATGCCCCCCGTGGTGCAGCAAAAATGGGCCGCCGCCACCCCGCTGCTGAAGGATCGACCAGGTTTTGCCCAGACTTTCCTGCCCTGGGGGCGGACGCCACGCGTGGGCGAACTGTTCCGCTTTCCGGCCGCCGCGCGGGCGCTGCGTGCCATCGCCGCGAGTCGGGGCGAGGCCTTCTACCGCGGTGAGATCGCGGCCGCCATCCAGCGCTTCGCGCACGAGCAGGGGGGCGCGCTGACCGCCGCCGACATGGCGGCCTGGCGGCCCGAATGGGTCACGCCGATCCAACAGCACTACCGGGGCTACACCGTGCACGAGATCCCGCCCAACGGCCAGGGTATCGCGGCGCTGATCGCTCTGGGCATTCTGGAGCGGTTCGACCTGGCCGATCTGCCGGTCGATTCGACCGCCTCGCAGCACCTGCAGATCGAGGCCATGAAATTGGCCTTTGCCGACACCTACCGCTATGTGGCCGAGCGTGGTGCCATGGAGGTGAGCACCGACCAGATGCTTGAGGATGCCTACCTGGCCGACCGCGCCAAGCTCATCGACATGCGGCGTGCCCAGGTGTTCGGGCCTGGCAACCCGGTCAAAGGCGGCACCATCTACCTGACGGCGGCGGATGAGAACGGCATGATGGTCAGCCTGATCCAGAGCAACTTCATGGGCTTTGGGTCTGGCTGCGTGGAGCCTGAGTTCGGCATCAGCCTGCAGAACCGCGGCCACGGCTTCAGCCTGAAGGCCGGCAGCCCGAACCTGGTGGCGCCGGGCAAGCGCCCCTTCCACACCATCATCCCGGCCCTTCTGACCAAGGACGGGCAACCGGTGATGAGCTTCGGCGTGATGGGCGGGAACATGCAGCCGCAAGGCCATATGCAGACCCTGGCGCGCATGCTGGACTACCGCCAGAGCCCCCAGACCGCCTGCGATGCGCCGCGCTGGCGCTACAACGCCGGGCTGGAAATCAACGTCGAGGCCAGCATGCGCGCCGACACGGTGCAAGGCTTGCAGGCGCTGGGCCACGAAGTGGCGGTCATCAACGACAGCTACCAAGACTTTGGCGCCGGCCAGTTCATCTGGCGCATGGGCGATCCGGCCGTTGAGGGCTACCTGGCCGCCAGCGACCCGCGCCGCGATGGGCTGGCGGCCGGCTGGTGATGGCCGGGCGGGGCGCCGCCCCGGCCGTTGGCGCTGATACAGCGCCCGCTTGTTCCACGCGGACCATCGACGGGGCGGCAAATCCGGCCACCTCCGGGTGGATGCTGGCGGCGGCCGGAGCAATCTTCTTCAGCGCCAAGGCCATCATCGTCAAGCTGGCCTACCGCCACGAGGTGGACGCGATCACGCTGCTGATGTACCGGATGCTGTTCGCGCTGCCCTTGTTCATGCTCATGGCCTGGTGGGCCGGGCGTGGCAAGCCGGCGCTGACGTCGCGCGACTGGGCGGGTGTGGTTGGCTTGGGCTTTCTGGGCTATTACTTGTCCAGCACGCTGGACTTCATGGGTCTGCAGTACATCTCGGCCAGCCTGGAGCGGCTGATTCTGTACTTGGGCCCTACGCTGGTGTTGCTGCTGGGCTGGCTGCTGCGCGGCCGCCCGATCACCCGAGGCCACCTCGTGGCCTCGGCGGTCAGCTACGCCGGGGCGTTGATCGTGTTCGGGCTGGAGTTGCGCGTGGCCCCGACCTTGGATACGGCCTGGGGCTCGCTGCTGGTGTTTTTCTCGACCGCCACCTATGCGCTGTACCTGTTCTACAGCGGCGAATTCGTTCAGCGGCTGGGGGCATTGCGGCTGGTGGGGTGGGCCACATCCTTCGCGGCGCTGTGCTGCATCGTGCAGTTTCTGCTGAGCCGGCCCCTGTCGGCGGCGCAGGTGGCGCCCGAGGTCATCGGCCTGTCCGTGCTGAACGCGACGCTGTGCACGGCTCTGCCGGTGCTGATGGTGATGATGGCCATCGAGCGCATTGGTCCGAGCCTTGCGTCGCAGGTCGGCATGGTCGGGCCGCTGTCGACCATCGCCATGGGCATTGTCGTCCTCGACGAGCCGTTCAGCCCCTGGCTGGCGGCGGGCACCGTGCTGGTGATGGCGGGGATATTCATGTTCACCCGGGCCGGTCGCGCGGGGCGGTGACACAATGGTTGCGCCGCCACATGGCGCGTTTGCATTCGCCGAGGAAGGGCGCCACGCGCCCTGACAGCCCTCGGCCTGATCATCGAAAGGACTGACCATGGATCTGGGTATCGCGGGTAAATGGGCGCTGGTGTGCGGGGCCAGCAAGGGCTTGGGACTGGGGTGCGCGCAGGCCCTCGCGCACGAGGGCGTGAACGTCGTGATGGTGGCGCGTGGGCTGGCTACCTTGGAGAAATCTGCTTCTGATTTGAGAGCAAGCCTGGATGATTCGGCGCCGACTGAGGTGGTTTTTGTGGCTGCGGACATCACCACCGAGGAGGGGCGAGCGGCGGTGTCTGCCGTGCGCACGGGCTTTGATATCGTGGTCACCAATGCGGGTGGCCCGCCGCCCGGCGGGTTCCGCGACTGGGACCGCGAGGCCTGGATCAAGGCCGTGGACGCCAACATGCTCACGCCCATCGAACTGATCAAGGCCAACATCGACACGATGATCGGGCGCGGCTTTGGCCGCATCGTCAACATCACCTCCAGCGCGGTCAAGGCGCCCATCGACATCCTGGGCCTGTCCAACGGAGCGCGTTCGGGTCTGACCGGCTTTGTGGCCGGACTGGCGCGCAACCCCGAGGTGGCCGCCGCCGGCGTGACCCTGAACAATCTGCTGCCCGGCAAGTTCGACACCGATCGACTGGCTGGAACGATGGAAAGCGCGGCCAAGAAAACCGGCAAGACGGCGGCCGAAATCCGCGCGCTGCAACTGGCGCAGATTCCGGCCCGGCGCTTCGGCACCGCCGCCGAATTTGGTGCCATCTGCGCCTTTCTGTGCGGCCAACAGGCGGCCTACATTACCGGGCAGAACCTGCTGCTGGACGGCGGCGGCTATCCGGGCACTTTCTAGGGCCGCGGTCTCGGCGGGGAGGGGTGCTCAGCTGCGTACCGACGAGACCCAGATGCCGGCCACGATCAGCACGAACGCCACGCCGTGGTACAGGTGTGGCGCCTCACCCAGAAACAGCGCCGACAGCACGGCCGCGAACAGCGGCGTCAGGTTGCCGAAAAAGCCGGCCACGGTGGGGCCGGCTTGCTGCACCCCCAGGCCCCAGCAGCGGTAGGCGATGACCGCCGGGCCGATCGCGATGAACAGCAGGGCCGCCAGCAGCGCCCAACTCCACTCGATGTGCGTATCGGTCAAGGCCCATTCGGCGCCAGTCATTACCCCCGACCACCCCAGGCCGAACACCACCTGCGCCAGCAGGAAAGCGGCCCAATCGGCGCGGATGGCAGGCGGCTCGTCGCGTCGCACCAACAGCCAGGAGTACCAGGCCCACGACAGCGTGGCCAGCAGCATGTAGAGGTCGCCCGGCACCAGCCTGAACTGGGCCAATTGGTCCAAGTCGCCGCGTGCCAGCACCACCCCGACGCCGGCGATGGACAGCACGGCGCCCACCAGTTGACGCCGCGTGGCCGGTACCTGGAAGAACAGCGAGCCCAGCGCCAACATCCACAAGGGCATGCTGGAGCCCACCAGCGTCACGTTCAGCGGCGTGGAGGTGTGCAGCGCCAGGTACTGCAGGGCGTTGTACAGGCCCACACCGAGCAGGCCGAGCACGGCAAAGCGCCGCCAGGCCTGGGCCAGGCCGCTGCCTGGGCGCAGCACCCAGCCCGCCAGGGGCAGCAGGAACACCAGGGCCAGCAGCCAGCGCACGAAATTCAGCGTGATCGGCGGCATCCACGGTGCCACCACCCGGCCCAGCACCGCGTTCCCCGCCCACAGCAGCGGTGCAAGGGTCAACCAGAAGGCGGTCTGGACGGTGATTGGAGCGGGAGTGGACATGCCAGGAATGTAGCGCAGCCAACGTGTCGGAGCACCATAGGAGGCTGTAGGGCGCGCCGAAATTACTCAATCAGCTATTGAAACAATAATTGGGTGTGAACGTCAGGACCAACGTTTGGCTACTTTCACCAGCGGTCGCGGCCAAAACAAAGGCCGCACTGCGGATGCAGTGCGGCCTTCCTGGTGTGGTGCCCGGGGCCGGAATCGAACCGGCACGGTGTTGCCACCGGCAGATTTTGAGTCTGCTGCGTCTACCGATTTCGCCACCCGGGCAGCGCGATAGCAAGCTTCAAATTATGGCACAGTGCGGACCATGAACTATCCAACGATCGAGGATGCGGTGGGCCGGACGCCGCTGGTGCGTTTGCAGCGTGTGGGCGCGCAGGAGTGCGGGGCGCGAGGCAACGTGGTGCTGGCCAAGCTGGAAGGCAATAACCCGGCGGGCTCGGTCAAGGATCGACCCGCCCTGTCGATGATCCGACGCGCCGAGGAGCGCGGCGAGATCAAACCGGGCGATACCCTGATCGAGGCCACCAGCGGCAACACCGGCATTGCGCTGGCCATGGCGGCCGCGATCAGGGGCTACCGGATGGTGCTGATCATGCCGGAGGATCTGTCCATCGAGCGCGCCCAGACCATGAAGGCTTTTGGCGCGGAACTGGTGCTCACCCCCCGCTCGGGCGGCATGGAATACGCCCGTGATCTGGCCGACAAGATGGTCAAGCAGGGAAAAGGCCGCATGCTGGATCAGTTCGCCAACCCGGACAACCCGCGCATCCATTACGAAACCACGGGCCCGGAGCTGTGGGAGCAAACCGGTGGCCGCGTCACGCATTTTGTGTCGGCCATGGGCACCACGGGCACCATCACCGGGGTCTCGCGTTTTCTGAAGGAAAAGAACCCCGATGTCAGGATCGTCGGAGCGCAGCCCGCCGAGGGCTCTCGCATTCCTGGTATCCGCAAATGGCCGCAGGAGTACTTGCCGAAGATTTACGACCCGCAGGCGGTGGATGAACTTGCCCTGGTCGATCAACTGGACGCCGAGGACATGGCCCGACAGCTCGCGCGCGAGGAGGGCATCTTCGGCGGTGTGTCCTCGGGCGGCGCGGGTTGGGTGGCGCAGCAGATCGCTGCCTCCGCCCACAATGCCACCATCGTGTTCGTGGTGTGTGACCGGGGCGACCGCTACCTGTCCACGGGTGTGTTCCCTGCCTGATGCACAGGTTCTTCGAAAATCGAGCCACGGAGCGCCCATGAACGACTGGAATTTTTGCCCACGCTGCGCCACGCCCCTGGCCATGATCGCCATGCAGGAGGATGGTGGCGAGAAGGAGCGCTTGCGCTGCCCCGCCTGCGGTTTCACGCATTGGAACAACCCGACTCCGGTGCTGGCGGCGATCATCGAATACGGCAATCAGGTGCTGCTGGCGCGCAACGCGGCGTGGCCGAGCAAGATGTTTGCCCTGATCACCGGCTTCATGGAGGCCGGCGAGACACCGGAAGAGGGCATCGCGCGTGAGGTTAAGGAGGAAACCAACCTGGACGTGCGTTCACTGGGCCTGGTTGGGGTGTACGACTTTCAGCGCATGAACCAGATCATCATCACCTACCATGCCCTGGCCGAAGGAGAGGTGCGCTTGTCGCCCGAACTGGTGGACTACCGCTTGTACGACCTGCCCGATTTGAAGTGCTGGCCGGCCGGCACGGGCTATGCGCTGGCCGACTGGCTGCGCTCGCGCGGGCATGAGCCGGTGTTCTTCACCGCCGAGGAAAACGCCGAGCGCCGCCGCGGCCTGGATTGACCGACAATCGCACCATGGATATTGCGAAAGAAGTCGATGCGCGCGGTTTGAACTGCCCGCTGCCCATCCTGAAGGCCAAGAAGGCACTGGCCGAATTGCAAAGCGGCGAGCTACTGAAGGTGTTGTCGACCGACGCCGGGTCCGTGCGCGACTTCCAGGCCTTTGCCAAGCAGACCGGCAATGAGTTGGTGGAGCAGGGGACCGAGGACGAGGTGCTGATCCACGTGCTGCGCCGGCGTTGAGCCGCCGCGGCGAGCCGTTCAGGGCTGCAACGTCCTGAGGTACTCTCGGAACGGCGCGCCCATTTGAGGGTGTTGTAGCGCCAGCTCAACAGTGGCCTCCAGAAAGCCTTCCTTGCTTCCACAATCGTAGCGCTTGCCGGTGTACTGGTAACCGTAAACACGCTCTTTGAGCATCAGCCGTGCAATCGCATCGGTGAGTTGAATTTCGCCACCGGCGCCGGGTGGCAGGCTGCTCAGCTCGTCAAAGATGCGTGGCGTCAGCACGTAGCGGCCGGCCACGGCCATGCGCGAGGGGGCTTGCTCGGGAGTCGGTTTTTCGACAATCTTGTCGACGCTGATCAGGTGTTCACCAGCAGGGTCACCGGCCACGATACCGTAGCGGCGCACCTGATCGGGCGGGACTTCCTGCACCGCCAACACCGAACGGCCCAGCGCCTCGAAGGCTTCCACCATCTGCGCCAATATGGGGCGCCCACCGACCGGGCCGACCATCAAATCGTCGGCCAGGAGCACGGCGAACGGGTGCTCCCCGACAATGTGCGCGGCGCACAGCACGGCATGGCCCAAGCCCAAGGATCGCGGCTGGCGCACGTAGGTGCAGTCCATGTCGGACGGTTGCACCGCCCGCACCACCTCCAGCAGCGCGGTTTTGTTGGTGGCCAGCAGTTCGCTTTCAAGTTCGTAGGCGGTGTCGAAATGATCCTCGATGGCGCGCTTGCTGCGCCCGGTCACGAACACCATGTGGCGCACGCCGGCCGCGTAGGCTTCCTCGACGGCATATTGGATCAGCGGCTTGTCGACGATGGGCAGCATCTCCTTTGGGCTGGCCTTGGTGGCCGGCAGAAAGCGGGTGCCGAGGCCAGCGACGGGAAAAACGGCGGTGTGCACGGTGCTGTGAGTTGGCATGTGGGGAAGGATCCCGGTGTAAAGTGCATGAATCGATTCGCCTCGGCGCCCTGGAGTGGATGTGCATGCTTCCAAGTCAACAGCTGGTGTGCTGTTGGGCATGCACACGGCTCACCGGGCGCGGGGCTGCCAGAATTATCGGCCAGAGCAGTTGACTGGCGATGGGTGCCTGACCGGCTTGTTTCATGTCTCCGCCACACGATTTCATTTCCACCCCCGCAGTGCCGCTGGACGGCCCACAGTGGCGGTACGTGCTGGCCATCTACGCCTTGCCAGGGGTTTCGTCGGCGTGTCTGATGTTGCAGGACAGATTGGGCCTGGATGTGTTGGTGATGCTGCACTTGGCCTATGCGGCAACCCGGTGCGGGGTGGCCGTGAGCGAGGAGACGATCACCGCCGCCGATGCCCTGGTCGGGCAATGGCGAACCGATGTGGTGCGGCCTTTGCGAGCGGCCCGGCACGCTATTCCACGCCACCAGCCCGCCGTGGCCGATCTGCGTGCCAAAGTGCAGCAGGCTGAGTTGTTGGCCGAGCAACATGCGCTGGCATGGCTTGCGGCGAGTCTGCCTCCTGGCTCAAGCCCGCCGCCTGCGTCGGCGGTGTTGTCCATCCGTGGCGTTGCCGCTTTCTACGCGGCGCGTCAGGCGGATGCCGTGAAGGCCCTTGAAGAGCCCGAGGTGCTGGCCGCTATCGAACGGCTGCAACAAGCACTCGATTGACTCAGCTGCTGCGCAACTTCTGCACGTAGCGGAAGCGATCCGCAAGATAGAGGCTGATCGTGCAGTACAGCACGCCTTCGCGGCGGGGAATGAGGTTGTTCCTAAAAAGTGGCGTGTCAGTAATTCGCCATCAGGGAAGCGAATGCGCCAGACCCTGGTTCAGGCCGCCTGCGGGCATGGGGTTTGACCGCTGCTCAGCCATCACCAGCGCCGTTCGACTTAACCCAGGCGCCGCAACTGCTCGCGGATCTTCTCCAGCGCGGCGCTGAAGTCGGCCATGCGCTTTTTCTCCTGCTCGATCACCTGCGGCGGTGCTTTGGCAACAAACGCCTCGTTGCCCAGCTTGGCCTGGGCCTTGGTGATTTCCTTGTCCAGCCGCTCGGCCTCTTTGCCCAGGCGGGCTTTTTCGGCGGCCACGTCGATCTCCATGAACAGCGCCAGGCGCGCCTCGCCCACCACCGCCACGGGCGCGGCGCCTGAGGCGGCGGCCCAGTCGGCTTCGCCGTCGAACACCTTCACTTCGCTCAGCTTGGCCAGGGCCTTCAGCACATCGGCCTGGGCGCGGATGAAATCGGCATCGCCCAGCACGTAGAGCGGCAGGCGCTGCGCGGGCGAGACGTTCATCTCGCCGCGCAGGTTGCGGCAGGCGTCGACCAGGGTCTTGAGGCGCGCCACGTCGGCTTCGGCGGCCTCGTCGATGTTGGCGGCTTGCGCTGCAGGGTAGGGGGCGACGGCGATGGTGTCGCCCGTCTTTCCAGCCACGGGCGCGACGGCCTGCCACAAGGCCTCGGTCACAAACGGGATGATGGGGTGCGCCAGGCGCAGGATGGCTTCGAGCACGCGCACCAGGGTGCGGCGCGTGGCGCGTTGTTGTTCGGCCTTGCCGGTCTGGATCTGCACCTTGGCGATCTCCAGGTACCAGTCGCAGAACTCGTTCCACACAAAGTCGTAGAGCGTGTTGGCCACGTTGTCGAGGCGGTACTCCTCAAAGCCCTTGGCCACGGCGGCCTCGGTCTTTTGCAGGCGGCTGACGATCCAGCGGTCGGCCGATGAACGCTCGGCCGCGGTGTCACCTTGCAGGCCGCAGTCGTGGCCTTCGGTGTTCATCAGCACAAAGCGGCTGGCGTTCCAGAGCTTGTTGCAGAAGTTGCGGTAGCCCTCGCAGCGCTTGCTGTCGAAGTTGACGGTGCGCCCCAGCGTGGCCATGGCGGCAAAGGTAAAGCGCAGCGCATCGGCGCCGTAGCCAGGAATGCCGTCCGGGAACTCCTTCTTGGTGTTCTCGCGCACCTTGGGCGCGGTCTCGGGTTTGCGCAGGCCCGTGGTGCGCTTTTGCAGCAGCGGCTCCAGCGCAATGCCATCGATCAAATCCACCGGGTCGAGCACGTTGCCTTCGGACTTGCTCATCTTCTTGCCGTGCGCGTCGAGCACTAGGCCGTGGATGTACACGTCCTTGAAGGGCACCTGGCCGGTGAAGTGGGTCGTCATCATGATCATGCGTGCGACCCAGAAAAAGATGATGTCGTGGCCCGTGACCAGCACGCTGCTGGGCAGGTACAGCGCCATATCCGACAGCGGTTCAGCCTTTTCCAACGGCCAACCGAGGGTGGAGAAAGGCACCATGGCGGACGAATACCAGGTGTCCAGCACATCCGGGTCGCGCGTCAGCGTGCCTTTGTAGCCCGCTTTATCGGCCTTGGCGCGCGCCTCTTCTTCGCTGCGCGCTACAAAAATGGAACCGTCCTCACCATACCAGGCCGGAATCTGGTGGCCCCACCACAGCTGGCGGCTGAGCGTCCAGTCCTGGATGTTGCCCATCCACTGGTTGTAGGTGTTCACCCACTGCTCGGGCACAAAGCGCACCTGGCCGCTGGTCACGGCCTCAATGGCTTTTTGCGCAATGCTCTTGCCCGTGGGGTCTTGATCGCTGACCTTGGTCATGGCCAAGAACCACTGGTCGGTCAGCATCGGCTCGATGATCTGGCCAGTGCGGGCGCAGCGCGGCACCATCAGCTTGTGCTTTTTGGTCTCGACCAGCAGGCCGAGCTTGTCGAGGTCGGCCACCACGGCCTTGCGGGCGGCAAAGCGGTCCAGGCCGCGGTAGGCGGCGGGCGCTTCGTCATTGATGCTGGCGTCGAGGTTCAGCACGCCGATCATCGGCAGCTGGTGGCGCTGGCCCACGGCGTAGTCGTTGGCGTCGTGCGCGGGCGTGACCTTGACCACGCCGGTGCCGAAGTCCTTGTCCACGTAGTCGTCGGCAATCACCGGGATCTCGCGGCCCACCAGGGGCAGGGTGACAGCCTTGCCGATCAGGTGCCTGTAGCGCTCGTCCTCGGGGTGCACCATCACGGCCACGTCGCCCAACATGGTTTCGGGGCGGGTGGTGGCGACCACCAGCTTTTCGCCGCTGCCGTCGGCCAAGGGGTAGGCGATGTGCCACAGAAAGCCGTCTTCCTCGGAGCTTTCCACCTCCAGGTCGCTGACGGCGCTTTTCAGCTCCGGGTCCCAGTTGACCAGGCGCTTGCCGCGGTAGATCAGGCCCTGCTCGTGCAGGCGCACAAAGGTCTCGGTCACCACCTGGGACAGCTTGTCGTCCATGGTGAAGTACTCGCGGCTCCAGTCCACGCTGTCGCCCATGCGGCGCATCTGCTGGGTGATGGTGTTGCCCGACTGCTGCTTCCACTCCCACACGCGGGCGACGAAATTTTTGCGGCCCAGGTCGTGCCGGCTCTGGCCTTGTTCTTGCAGCTGGCGCTCCACCACGATCTGGGTGGCGATGCCGGCGTGGTCGGTGCCCGGCACCCAGACGGTGTTGAAGCCACGCATGCGGTGGTAGCGCGTCAGGCTGTCCATGATCGTCTGGTTGAACGCATGGCCCATGTGCAGGGTGCCGGTCACGTTGGGCGGCGGCAGCTGCACGGCAAAGTTCTCGCCCTTGGCGGCCGCTTCAGCGCTGGGCTCGCCCGTGCCGCGCCAGCCGGCCCGGCCCAGGCCGCGCCGCTCCCACGCGGGGCCCCAGTGGGCCTCGATGGCGGCGGGTTCAAAGGATTTGGACAGGGACTGAAGTCCCGGTTGCGGAATCGGGTCGGACATGGCGGGTGACGGCGGTGGCCGCGGGGGAGGGCGCCTGCGCAGGCGGTGGGCGGAGAGGAGCGCTAAGCTGAAGGCTCGGATTTTAGCTGCCCGGCCGGAAGGCGGCCCAGGCCGCGGCCGCAAGGCCAGTTCAGAAGGAAAACACCCATATGTCGGCGCCCGTACATCCTGGTGTGCTATAAAATAATGAGCAATTTGGAAGATTTGAGGTGGCTCCGGATGGCCTGAATGCAAGCCGGGTCTTCAATAGAATGGCGCCCCATGCCCGACATGTCCGACATCCGCGACCTCACGCGCCACGTGCTGCTGGCCACTTTTGCGCTGTCGGCGGTGTTTGGCGCCATTGTCCAGCGCACGCGGTTTTGCACCATGGGCGCGATCGCCGACGTGGTCACCATGGGCAGCACGCATCGCCTGCGCCAGTGGGTGCTGGCGGCGGGGGTGGCTGTGCTGGGCTTCGGGGCTCTGGCCGGGGGGGGCTGGATTCATCCCGGTGACTCGGTCTACGCCGGACCGCGCTGGATGTGGTTGTCGTCCCTGGTGGGCGGTCTGCTGTTCGGGGTGGGCATGGTGCTGGCTTCCGGCTGCGGCGGCAAGACCCTGGTGCGCATGGGTACTGGCAATCTGAAGGCGCTGGTGGTGTTTCTGGCCATGGCGCTGTCGGCCTACGCCACCTTGCGCGGCGTGACCGCCGTGCTGCGTGACCGCACGGTGGACCGGGTGTTCGTCGAGTTTTCCGGCCCGGCCATCGTGGGGCACCTGGCGGCGCAGTGGGGCGGTTGGCCCGTGCCGCTCACCCTCGGCGTGGCGGCGCTGCTGGTCGGGCTGCCCCTGGTGGCGTGGGCTTTGGCCGGGCGTGGGTTCAGAACCGGGGAGAACCTGCTGGCCGGGCTGGGCATTGGCCTGATCATCACCGTCATGTGGTGGGTCAGCGGTAGGCTGGGTTTCGTGGCCGAGCACCCCGAGACGTTGGAGGCCACCTACCTGGCCGCGCGCACCGGCCGCATGGAGGCCCTGACCTTCACCGCGCCGCTGGCCTACGCCATCGATTGGCTGATGTTCTTCAGCGACAGCAATCAGCGTGTGAGCATTGCCGTGGCGTCGGTGGCCGGGGTGGTGGCCGGCGCGGCGTTGATGGCGCTGGTGTCGCGCCAGTTCCGCTGGGAAGGCTTCAAGACCACGGAAGACCTGACCAACCACCTGATCGGCGGTACGCTGATGGGCGTGGGCGGGGTGACGGCGCTGGGCTGCACCATCGGCCAGGGGCTGTCCGGCGTGTCCAACCTGAGCCTGACCAGCTTCACGGCGGTGGCGGGCATCGTGGCCGGTGCCGTGGCCGCGCTGCGCTACCAGGCCTGGCGTCTGGAGCGCAGCCTGTGAGCGCGCCCTGGTCTTCGGTCGTGGAGGGCGACGCCGCCGATCTGGAGCGCCGTTTTGGCGGCCTGGCGCGCCTGTACGGCGCGGAGGGCGCGCGGCGCATCCGGGGCGCCCACGTGGCCGTGGTCGGCATCGGCGGCGTGGGCTCCTGGGTGGCCGAGGCCTTGGCGCGCAGCGGCGTGGCGGCCCTCACCCTGATCGACCTGGACCAGGTGGCTGAATCGAACGTCAACCGTCAGGTGCACGCCCTGAGCGGCACCCTGGGGCAGGCCAAGGTGACGGCGATGCGCGAGCGCATCTTGCAGATCCACCCGGGTTGCCAGGTGCATGAGGTCGAGGAATTCGTCGAGCCCGGCAACTGGCCGGCGCTGCTGCCGGCGCCGGTGCATGCCGTGATCGACGCCTGTGACCAGATGGCCGCCAAGGTCGCCATGGCGGCCTGGGCGTTGCACAGCGGCGCGTGCTTCATGGCGGTGGGGGCGGCCGGTGGCAAGCGCCACCCCGAGCGCGTGGAGATCGCCGATTTGGCCGAGGTGACGCACGACCCGCTGATGGCCCAGTTGCGCTACCGTCTGCGGCGCCAGCATGGCGCGCCGACACAGGGCAAGCGCATCGGTGTGCCCGTCGTGTTCAGCCGCGAGGCGGTGGCCATGCCGGAGGCCTGCGAGAGTCCGGCCGAGAGGGACGGTACACTCAACTGTCACGGCTACGGATCGAGCGTGGCCGTGACCGCCAGTTTTGGTTTTTGCGCGGCGGGGTGGGTGCTGAATCAGATCGCTTCAGGACACGCAAAAAAACACGCTATAATGCAAGGCTTGCCAGATCGCTAAGGCGCTTCACAAGAGGCTCATAGCGAATGGTGTGTGGGGGTCGTTAGCTCAGTTGGTAGAGCAGCGGACTTTTAATCCGTTGGTCGCGTGTTCGAGTCACGCACGACCCACCAAAAATACGAAAGCCACGCGTGCCACAAGCACGGGTGGTTTTTTCTTTTATCGATGGGTACCCGCGGGTTCGACTCGCGCCGACGGGGCTGCGGGGGTATAGTGTTTCGGCCAGCGTGCCCGCCGTGGATGATCGGGACCGGACAATCGCCCCGGTGGTGAAACAGGTAGACACAGCGGACTTAAAAGACACTGCTAAAGTCCCTGCCGTTGACGCGAAGCTCTCGAATCCGATTATGTTTTCTGCCACGGCCCTCCTAAGTTGCCCAGTGAAAACCCACTAAACTGTTGATTTGTAACTCGATATTGAGATGGTCCCGATATCGAGAATGATTGGCGAAAAAGGGGGTTTGTGGCAGGTTTGGTGTCACAAGGTGCCTCAGTAGGGTCCCCAGCAGCGGGTTGAGCGGGAACCGGCAGAGGTGTCGGCAGGGGGGCTGAAACCACCCTTGGGGCCTTCCTGGTCAACAGCACTTCAATCCCTTTGACGTGTTCCGCAGCAAGGTGGATGTACTTCTGCGAGACCTGAAGGCTTGAGTGCCCCATGAACGCCATGATCTGCGGTGCGGTGGCCCCAGCGAAGGCCAGCCGGGTGGCTGTGGTATGACGCAGGGTGTGCACGATGAAGAACGGGTCTTGCTCTCGATGTAGGGCCTCCCGGAGCTGGGACCATTGCGACCTCAGGATTGAGTCTGTGAGGCTCTGAAACACGCGGGGGCTACCGACCCCCTTGGCAGCTTCAAAGACGGCAACCACGGACTCCGTAGCGGGCACAGCGCGGGCCTTACCGCTCTTGGTTTCCCCAGCATGCAGGATGACCAGACCGCCAGCTAAGTCGGCAGGGACCAGCCGCAGCATCTCCGTGCGGCGGAACCCAGTGTCGATGCCAACCGTGATGAAGTTCGCCAGGGCATTCAGACCCAGCCGCTCGCATGTGTCCAGCATCAGCTTCTCGGTCTCCTCCGTGTACCAGCCGATGCGACATTCCGATTCTTTCCTCCTGAGGATGTCCGGTAGGTCCTTCACCCACCCTTTGCGGCGGGCGTTGCGCAGGGACACGCTCAGGGCGGACAGCTTGCGGTTGATCGTGGACCCGGTGATTCCGCGCTCAATCAGCTCCGCAACGGCGTCGTCCACGTCACTCGTCATGAGGCTCACCAGCGGGCGGTCCCATCCGAGGATGGCGGCGATGTCGCGCACATTCAGCTCCGTAGTGCGTCGGCTCTTGGTGTCCAGCCAGTGGTCCCGAATAGCGGCCTCGACAGCGTGCCCCACAGTCTTTGCTGGGTCACCCTGGGCGCGGGCCGCTACACGTCGCAGCTTTTCATCGCGCAACTCGGCCAGCAGGGCCAGTTCAAGGGCCTCGGCTTCCGCTCTGGTGGAGGTCGTCTCGCGCTTTCGCGCAGCCCCTGACCCCACGGACACCTGAAAGGCGCCTCCTCGTTCATAGATAGGCATTCAATTACTCCTTAGGACGTGTCACAGTGATCCCAGCAGGACCGGCCATCCGCATCAGCACCGCGCGTAGGAGGCGGTAGCCGTCTGCGGTGAGCTGGACCACTTTCCGGCGCCTGTTTAGGGCGTCATAGTCAGATGTCACCAAATCCATACCGATCTTGCGGGTCGCCTGGAGCGGGCCAAGTGCATCGACGTGCCGCGAAGCGGACGAGAGGGTGGTTCCAGTCAGCTTTCCAAGCTCGGTCACGGTGCTGCCTGGATTCAACGCTGCTGCAACGAGAGTCTTGAGCTGCGCTACCGTCATATTCGGATGTACGCCCCCCAGTTCCTCCAACACCGCATACAGGCGGTTCGTTGCAATACGCTCCTCGATTGTTAGTTTTTCGTTCACAGCGTTTCCTTGGTCGGCTGTAGATTAGATGGAGAGGCCCTAAGAAGACCTCAAATCCACCGCAGTACGTTCGGTCGAACGCTGCATACGGCGGCGCTAAGGGGGCGGTCGTGAGAATTACTTCGTGCCCAGCTACTTTGACGTGCATCAAAACGACGATCCTATGTTATGGATAAAGAAGGATCATAACTACCGTTACCGGCAGTAACTCGATTCAATGATTGTCCCGGCAGCGGGAGAGGATGTTACACCGGACCTGTTGCGCAAGCCCCTGTTTCCATGGTTAAGTCGCGTTAAAACAACGGGAATTACCCGGTAATTTGAGTGTTTTTTGGTTACTTTTATGCCGGGGAAAGCCCAGCAGAATCGGCCACCAGAGTAAGCAACGGCATCGAGAAGGTGTGACATATCGAGAGCGTTTCTGTATCGGGAAAGAATTGATGTCGGAAGTGTTAGGGCGCACGGAAAAGAGTGGCTTCGGGGCACTCAGCCTTGACGGCCTCAAACGCCTCCGCGCGGCTCCGCGCTCGCACATAGACCTCAGTGGATAGGTCCGGCGTGAACGCGCACCACAGGGGGGCACCTCCACCGCCCCAGTAGGTCCCATCGGGGGCGTAGTCGCCATCCACAAACCGGACACGCTGGAGATACAGCGGGGACGGCTCGCCCAGGACGTTCCTACGGCCCAGCGGTGCCCCGTACCGACTACCGACCGGGCGCAAGAGCAGGATGTGGTTTATGTCGATGCGTGCCATGGTCATGCCCCCAGCTCGGCCAGCTCAAGGGGGAGCGAAAAGCCCACGGGGCCAGAGCGGCGCAGGCTCACGCGGAACCCCTCGGACGCCGGGAAGCGCCCAATGGTGGCCTCGACAGCGCTGCGGGTGACCCCCTCGGGGAACACCACGCGGGCGTATTTGGCGAACTTCTGGGCGGGACAAGCGCGGCGGGTGATGTTCAAGATCGGGCGGATTTCGTTTGTCATATTGATTCTCTGAAAGGAGTTTTCTGCGGCCACGTCAAGCGGCCCAAACGGCAGGCATGTACGGGCCTGCATGGGTCCCCTCTGCGGGCCAGCTATGGACCGGGGAGATAACACCGACGAACTCGGGGGCGGCTTCATCGCTGTCCAGCGCCGGGAAAGTGACGATTCCGGGGTGATTGGGGCCGTTGTAGTGGATGCACGGAATAGCCGGGTTGCCCAGCCGCTGATTTGCAACCGCAGCAGCCAACCGGCCGAACAAGTTCAAGCTGTGGGGCGCGTATTGCGCCGGCTCCCCGGTGATCTGTGCCGGAAAGACATCCCGCCAAGGTAAGCCGCCTTGGGCATTGGCCGGCTCGGACCAACGCACCCGGACCAGCTTTTGGGTGAACCTTGGCTGAACCTCTCGCCGCGCCGGCTTCGGCGGTTTTGGGTCGATCATGTAGGGTGTTGGCCCCAGCTCGCGCCCGCCCTCCGCGTAGTGCAGGACGGCCAGGGCGAACCCGTTGGATGCGGCCAGGGTGAACCCGCTACGGTAGACCCGCGAGCGCTCCACCCATACCCCCCGATAAGAGCTGCGGATGTCCTTGGGGACGGTGAACCGCGCCAAGGCTTTTAAATGTGCTGCGGGCACGTCGATGCTAGGCATGGATTTTTCTCCTTTGTACGGGCCAAAGCGGCCCCCAAAGGGCACCCCCCACGGCCACTCTAAGCGGCCCCTCCGGGTGCCCTTCAGGCGCAGTTCTGGCGCTCAGTGCGTGATGACCTGTCCCCGTGCGGCGCCTGGGACGCATGCCATAGCGACAGCCTCAAGGGCGCGGATGGTGGTTCCATGGCCGCAGCCCGACACCTCGAAAGGCAACAGCCAGCCAGCCGCACGCAGCGCCACAGCAATCGCCGCGCTGGGCTTGTGGTATCCGCAGCCGGTGACGTACCCCCAGCCGCTGGCGCCGCCCCCCTTAAGGCTTTCCGGGGCCGTCCACACGGATGCCCACAGGCGCCCGGCGCCATCGCCATGCCGCGATCCGTAAACGCGGGCGGTAACGGGGTTAGACAAGCCTCCTTCAGCATCGACCACGACAGCCGAATAGGCGTGCAGCAGCTCTTTTTCGGGGCTCATGTTCCGGGCGCGATGAGAGCCTAGGCTCGTGGGGTCAAAGGTGACTAGTTCCGCCATGGTCACTCCCCTGTATCGCCATCGGCGTGCTGGGCTTCGTTCACAGCCTCTGCCAGCTCGGGGCAGTCGTGAAAGAGGTCGTAGAGGTCACTCATCTTCAAATCTCCGTTGGTGCTTGATCGGTAGGGGCGAATCCCCCCAGAGAACCCGGCTCGGACCCTCTGGGGGGACCTCTCGGCAAACCCGAGATAGTCCCGATATCGAGAGGGTTAGGACGAACGAAGGCCCTCTAGGAAATGAGCCTCAAGTCCCTGGAGGTCTCCTCGGTGGGTGTCCGCGTGAGCCTGGACGACAGCAAACACCCAGCTTTTTTGATCCTGGACGAATCCGCCCTCGGTGCGCTCGTGGAACCAAACCTGCCCGAGAGTGTCAGCAACGAACAGGGCGTATTCGATTGAGTCTGTACCGAAAGTGCGAGCAAGTTCGGTGAGCTGCATACGGACAGCAGCCAGTTCCCCGGCGACTGTGAAGTCACCCGTAGAGGCGATATGGGCCATGTCATGCCAGTAGCGGAAAGCGTAATTGGCCTCCGCACTGCCATAGATGGTGGCGTCCGATCCGCCTGCCCAAACCGGGAAGGGAACCCGCTCACACTGCGAACGGCGTACAGCAGCCAGGACAGCTTCGTAGGTCTCCGGGGCATCACCAGCCGGCTCGTAGCTGAATCCAACATCACGGGCCAAACGGGCAGCTCTCTGGATCATCCAGCGGCCCAGCTCGGCGCCTGCTTTGTTCATCGTGTATTCGTTGACGGGGGTCTTAATCAAGGTTTTCTCCTGGGTGGTTACGGTCTGTGAATCAAACCGATGTCGAGAGTATCCCGATATCGAGAGTATTAAGTCAATCGGAATTAACTAATTGAATTTTCAATTCGATAGTTTCAAGCTAAACCTCTTGGGTGGCCCGGTGTAGTGCCTGGAGGTGGCCTAGAGGTGCAGTGCCTGGAGGTGGCCTGGAGGTGGCCTGGGGGTGCCTGGAGGTGGCCTGGAGGTGGCCTGGAGGTGGCTCGGTGCAGTGCCTGGGGTGGCTCGGTGCAGTGCCTGGAGGTGGCCTAGAGGTGGCATGGGGTTATAAAGAATTCTGTCTTTATAACTAAAAGGAATAACAACTACAGATAGCCAAAGATGCAGTGATATAGCTATTGGCTATTAACAACTGGTTCATCATATCAAATAGCTATAAAGAACCACACCCAGTGACTCTCAAGGCCCCGAATCCGCCCCCCTGTGGATGCCCCATCCGCTGCGGTCCCCTTAAGAATCAATAGGTTAGCTCGCTTGTGGCAGGTGTCACGGTGTCACAGGCGCCCGGAGGGGGTGCATGGAGGTTCTCCACCGGGGAGGTAGGGGGGGGGCTTCGAGGGGGCCATGGGGGGAAATTCGCGCCGCCCCTGTATCGAGGGTGTCCTCGGACTTTTGCGGCTAATTATTTGGGGGCTCCCCTCAGTCGCTTCGCTCTTGGGTAGACCATGATGGCTGTACCCCGCTAAGCACTCTATTGGTCCCTGGAGGCATCCCGCCAGGTCCCCGCTGGGTTCGCCTTTAGGTTCCCTTTAGGTAATCAATAGGGAGGTAGTTGAGGTAGGACTCTCTGGGAGCGAGCTGTTTTCAACTCCCCCCCTACCCCCCGTAGATTGAACCTCTAGAGGGCCTTTACGGGGTCCCAGAGATAGACAAGAGGTAGGAGCAGAGAGAACATAAACCCACATTCCACAGAGTCCATCTGGACTCCTGGTTGGCTTCACTAGTCCCCAAGCGGCAAAGTTGCCAAAGGCCGCCGTCCTACCCATGAGTAGGGACGCTCCCCAGACAAGGCCGATTCACACCGGGTTGTCCAATAAGGGTCGTTTTTATTAATCGTGAGGTTTCATGCGGGTTCCTTGCTATGAAAAAATAGGCCACCTGCGGAGCCCTGGAAGGGTGGTCCTGAGGTGGCCTGGGGGAGGAGACTGTCTCCACTGTGTACGCTGGCGTAGGGGGTGGTGGGAACGGGGTTCCTCGGGGGTGTTTTAGGGCCTCTAGCGGCTTCCGGCCGTTGGGTGGGGGGTAGTAACCCCTGAGCCCTTTTAACGGCCTGAGAGCCCCCTGTTCGTGCTGAAAGCGGATGCTGCGCGGCCACGTCGCTTGCCTTTGCCCAGGGCGTTCCGAATGAAGTCCTTCAAGGTCTCGTGGATGGCCCGGTCCTTGTGGGCCTCAGCGGCTTTCTCTTGGTCACGGCTCAGTGCCTCAGACCAGTAGCTCACAGCTTGGGCCAGGGCGTCTATGCGGTCGTCAAAGCCCAGCGAGCCACGGTCCCGTGTGATCCGGGTCAGTTGGTAGAACAGGCTCTTGCGCGGCTCGTCGCGGGTGCAGGCATAGTCCTGCTCAATGACCCTTGCGTCCACCACTAGACGGTGGCCCCCGAGTACCGGCTCAAGTGTGCTGATGATCCGCAGCTCTTTCTGGCCGTGGGAGCGCTTGGTTTCCACGGTGCACGGATAGCCAGCGGCCTTGAGCGCTTTGCGCAACAGCTCGGCAAAGGTGTTCCCCTGCGCATTGGATTCCACCCGGATCAGATTGACACCTTGGCTCTTAGCGGCCTGGGCGATCTTGCCCATGCTGGCATCACTCGGTCCCATCACGGAGTCGGAGAGGGTCAGGAACAAGTTCCCGTGGAGCTGCTTGACCACGACAAAGGCGGTCTCATCGTGGGTGCCATCTGCGTTGTCGATGGTCATGACAGCCCCGGCGTACTCAGTCAGCTCAGGGGCGTACCACATGGGGCGGTTGTACCTGTCCCCTGTGAGGCCGACAGCAGGCAGCTCGGCCAGGGCCTGTTCGGAGGCACCCGCCCAGGCGATCTTGATTGGCGCCATCGTCGGTGGCAGGCTCATCGTGATGAGGTCGGCGAGTTTCAACGGGTGCTTGTCCAGGTCGGCCAGCGTGGTGTCCAGCATGAACTGGAGCGCGAAGCCGGCTTTGCCGTAGGACACCCGGCGTTCCATGAGGTCATCGTCGGAGAACCGCTTGGGGTCAGTCGTCGTGCCTTGGAGCGATAGGTCTTTCTCCAATCGCCGAGTGATGAACGGGGCCAGGGTGCCCTTGTAGCCGTCGATCTGCTTCAGCGTGGGGTACAGCGCGGGCCACACACGGACTTGGTAGCCGCGTTCGGGCAACTCGATGTAGAGGCTGGCCTCGCACTGGGGGGTTCCCAGATAGATGACCCGGCCACCCGGCTTCAGGATGGCGTCGAATTCCTTCACACGCTCAGCGAGCTGGTCCCGCTGGGTCTGCGTCATGGAGTTGTTGGGGACCTCCACGTCATCGGGGATGATTACGTCGGCACGGGACCCGGTTAGTTGGCCGGTCACGCCGACTGATTTGACGGAGGGGGAGTGGTCTGCGCGGGACGGCCCCACGTCAAAGGCGATCATGGAGTCGCGCTGGCCGCGTTTCGGTTGCAGGTGTTGCACCAGCGGCATCTCCGCGATGATCCGCTTGACGAAGCTGGAGAATTGGTCGGCCCGGTCTTTCGAGGCGGACACCACCAGGATTTTTTGCTGCGGGTCGTTCCACAGCAGCCAGACCACAAAGCCAGCAGTTAGCCAAGACTTACCGACGCCACGGAAGGCTTCGATAACGCACCGACGCGGGCCGGTCTGGAGGTAACGGGCGATGTCGTACTGGACATCAGTGGGGGCGGGTAGGTTCAGGTGCTTCCACAGCAGGAAAACGAATTTCCTGAAGTCCTGCCGTGCTGGGTGCATTGCGTCAGCCAGACGGTTCAGGGGTGGGAGCGTCCCTGGAGGCTTTAACTTCATGGGCTCCTCGGGAAAAGAAAAAGCCCCCGCAGGGGCTACCTACGGGGGCTCGTTGACTGCCCGGTCTTAGATCAGAGCAGGGGGAATAGAGGTGACGATCAGTTCGGCAAGCCGAGTGCGTCCTGTTCGTCGTCATCAAACACGGGCATGGCCGCGAGGTCACCCAGAGGGGAGCCCGGAACGGGTGCCGCTTCGATCTTGTTGTCCTTCAGGTACTGACGTGCCACGTTGAGTAGGGCGGCGATGGGTCGGCCGTTCTCGTCACGAGCAGAGAGCGCCTGACGAAGCTCCCGTGCCAGCGCACTATGCAGCTCCTCCAGCTCAGGGATGGCTGCGGTTTTCGGTTTGTCTTCGGTCATAGAAATAGTTTCGTGAGGATGTCGTTGAGCCCTCCAGGTCCCTGCGTAAGCACAAGGGACGCCACAGCGGCGCCCACGGCGATCCACTTGATGGCTTGGAGGTTCTTTTCGATGCCTTGAAGGGCACCGCGTAGAGCTGCGTGCTCCTTTACGTACTCATTGCGGAGGGCCGTCTGCCCCCGCTCGGTTTCGTCCATGCGGTACTCCAGGATCGACACGCGGGCTTCCACGTCCCAGGACCCGTGGGGGAGCCCAGGGAGGGTCTGTTGCTGGGTCATGGGATGTAGGTGAGCGTCACGATAAGGACACGCCCAGCGACCAATGTCCCCAGCTCATCGCTCGCGGCGACGACGGTCGTACCCTCGTGGTAGACGTAGTAGAGGTGCTTGCTGGCACCCAAAGCCATACTCGGGGGGACACGGAGGTTGCCGTCCTGGATGCAGATCGCCGAGAGACGGATAACGCGGTCCGCGCCGATCCCAGTCTCCACGGTGACCGGCCAGCCCGGTGTTGTAGGCAGTGTCGCGGTGATGGTCTTGGTCGTGGTGTACGGCTCCCCATCGCCGTGGGCGACATAGCCAGCAAACTCCTGCTTTCCTGTCCACGAGTTGTCCCGGCCCAGGAGAAGATTGAACACGCTGCGCAGCGAGGTCTTTACGGTCGAAGCGAACTTACGGAGGACAGTGAAGTCATCCTCCAGCAGCTCCCCGGAGCCGGCCACAGGCAAGCCGCTCAGGTCCTTCGGGAGCGCGTTCTGGACAGCGTATTGGGCGTCACTGGCAGACCGTGCCGCATCGTTGCGGTAACCCATGGCGGCGTCCGAGTAGGACTGCGCAGCCGCTTCGCTAGCGGCCGACGAGACCGCATCCGCTTGTGCCTGAGAGGCGGCAGCGGTAGCCACCCCAGCACTGGTGCTGGCCTCGGCGGCACCGGCCGACAACTGCGCCACGGCAGAGTCAAGCTGACCCCGGTTTACGGCATCGCCCGCGTCTCGACCGGCAGCTACTTGAACCAAGCGGAGGCCACGGGCATCCAGCACACCGGCTGTTGTTTCCATCAGCGCCGCTTCAGCAGCGTCCTTGGCCTCTTGGGAGATGTATGCCGAGTACCGGGACACGAGGTCCAGGTCACGGGCGGTGAGCGTTGACACATCCTCAAAGGCGACTGGGGTGTACCCGAGTGGTGTCTCCCGGCGAACCGTCAGGACACCGCCAACCGGCAAGGGCACGGTCGGGTCAATCGAGCTGGTTTCTTGGAGGAGGTTGTAGTTGAAGAACCCCGCGCCATTCAGGTACACCTTAACGTGATCCGGCTCCAGGAACGGAAACGGAATTGCGTAGGTCACCCCTGTTGGCTTGGAGATGGTGTATTTCACACTGGTAGATGCCATGTGTTTTTCCTTCGGAAATAGAAAACCCCCTCTGGGAGAACCCGAGAGGGGGCCGGTAGGTGATCGGAGAGGAGGCTTATTCAGCTTCTTTCTCGTCGTATGGGTAGTCAGCGGCGACTGTGTTGATGAGGGATGAAATAGGCACGACGTTGTTCAGCGGCAGTAGGCGACCCCACGAGCGAACATCCTGCGATGTCGTCTGGAGGTCGTCACTGAAACCGTTGCGGACAACTTTGCCCAGCGATAGGACGCTCTGCACGGCTTGGATCGTCGGGTTGGAGGCCAAGCTGGATACGTCCGACGTGGTACGCATGCCCGAGAACACAGCGCCTGTGAGCATGCCCGGCCCGATGTCGTAGAGCTGCGGTAAAAGCGAGAGCTGAGCCACGCGGCCAATCGAGTTGGCTACGAGCTGCTTGGTTGCCAGCCTCTTGTCCAGGAACCGTTCCCGATCCTCCTCGCTCCTGCCCATAGCCGACAGTTGCGTGCGGGCCGTGTACGTCAGGCTGGAGAGGAGGCCACCCCACAGCATCGTGGATGCCGTTGCGAAGTCGCGGTGGTGCATCGCATACAGCATGGACTTGTTCCACGCTTGCATCACGAAGTTCATGAACTGGAACATCGTCTGCCCCACGGAGGTTCCCATAACGGTCACCATTGAGGCCAGATCGTTCTCTTGCACAACTCGCCGAGATTCCCGGTGGATCAGGTGCATCATCTTCGCGTTCAGCTCCGGCTCGTCCTTGGCGAACCGCTTGAAGTCGAAGTTCACCTTCTTGCCGTACTCCCCCCGACCTCCAGGCGCGGAGTATTTGCGGATGGCTGCCTTCATGGCTGCGAATTCGCTGGAGTCGAGCCCCATCATGGCGAGCCGGTTCGGGGTGAACACACGGGCCTCACCGCCTTCCACCGCAAGGTTCACGAGGTGGTTGGTAAGGGCCACGGCATGGAGTCTCTTTTGCTGCACCATCACGGCCGTCATGCCGCTGTAGTCCAGGACCCCGCTAGCGAACTTCTTCAGGCCCGTGTCCAGTGTGTCCAGGGCGCGGTTCGTTCGGGTGTCCCCCAGGTTCTCCACCCAGTCGTGCCGGGGGGAGAGCTGCATCCGCGCCACGTATTCAGAACCGACTCCACCGATGGTGTTCTCCAGGTGATCCAGCCATTCGTTCGGGGCTTTCCCGGTACGGGCGTCCCGCATGAGGCGGCGCAACTCAGGAACCGCTTGAAGCGTGGCCTTCCAACCAAGGGAGCCAACGAGCTGGGACATCTCCTGGACCTGGTTGAACATGGCCCCGCCCATCAAGCGGATGACGTTGAAGGAGCGCCACATCTCCAGACCTTTACGCCACCCCGCGAACTCCTCCTGGGGCAACCCCTGGATTCGGTCGAAGGAGAACTGAAGGTCCTTGCGGGCCTGCTCCACCACTGCCTGAGGCACGGTGGTTCCCAGCTCTTGCTTCGTCGCGGTGTCGATCAGGCGCCCGATATCGGCCTGCTTGTAGACATCCAGATGGTCAGCCAGAGAGATAGACGAGGCCGTCCGCTGGAAGTAGCTGTCGAGCACATCGAAAGCGTTGGTGTGAATGAAGTCATTCAGGGTCAACGTGCCCCGGTTCCCGGCCGAGTCAATCAGCGTTTCGCTGTGGTCCTCGGCAATGGAGCTGCGGTGGCGCAGGCTGGCTGCTGTGCGGCCCTTGTCCTTCTCAGGGCCTAGGAACATGCCCCGGATCAAGTCCCAAGCGTCGTCCTCAGAGAACCCACCGTTGCGCACCAGGACATCGTGCAGGGCCTTCTCATCAGCACCCGTCATCATGTCCTCCAGATGCGACTCCGTGCGGTTTAGGTGGGCATCCTGAACCGCGTCCATGTACCACTTGGCGAAGCGGCGGTGAAACTCCGGTTGCATGTGGCCGTGCGTTTTTGCGAAGGCGTTGGTCCACCAGTCCTCTACCGCACTCACCCCCCACTTCTGGATGGCAGCGTTCCACTTCATGATGTCGTGTTTGCGGGGGAGGTAGTTACGGTTCTTTTGCAGCTCGCCAACCCACATCGTGTTGCCCAGGTCGTCGGTCACCTCCTGCGTTGTCAGGCCACGCTTGCTCCCGCCACGGCGCATCGCGGGGTTGTTGATTTCATCCACCACCGTTTCCAGGATGTCCTGGGCGTGGCGTCCGGCCGCAATCACCTCGGGGCCGTACTGACCTGGGATGCCTCGGATGTAGTTGTTCACCTGCTCACCGAAGTGCTCGAATGCCACCCCTTTCTGATGCCAGGGGAAGTCCTTCTGGCTCTTGAACCACTCGTGGAACTTGGTGTATCCGACCTTGCGCATATCCGCCTGCCAGCCACCGCTGCGGGCAACGCTGTCATCCCAGACGTTGGCCCTGACTACAGCGTGATCCTTGTACCCAACCGTAGTGCCAAACAGCTTTCCAGCGAGGTTGCGAATCTTCGGGGGAATCTTCTCGGAGCCCAGGCGGTGCTCCAGGCCCAACCCCCAGCCAAACACAGGGGATAGGTCAGCATTCGCAGCCGCTGTTGCCTCCTCGTCGGAAACGAACTTGTTCGCCGGTTGAAGGGTTGGCCGGGGGTTCTTCCGGGTGTCGAATCCCTTCTTGGACATCATTGCGTCCGTCAAGTCGATCAGGCGGGCCAGTGCATGGGTGTCCTTCTTGGCGATCCCCAGTAGCTTGGAGAGACCAGACGTGAAACGAGTCCACAGCGTCGTCTTGGACCCTGGCACCTTGACGCTTCGTAGCCAGTCCTGGAAGCGCCGGTCGGTAAGGCCGTAGGAGATGAACTCCTTGGCGTTGCTGAGGTAGTTGCCCGCGTTCTTCGGGATATCCGACCGGGTTCTGGAGTGCTTCTTCACGAAGCCGTACAGGTCATTCAGCTCGCGGTAGGCTTGCTTGGTGTCGGACGACATCCTGGAAGTCCCCCAGCCCTTCATCGTGCGCTCAAAGCGGTGGACCGTGGCGCCGTGAACCATCTCGTGGATAAATATGTCCTCGGTCAGGCCGTGTGCTGAGCCCCAGCCGCGCCCACGCAGGGCTAACTGCAAGTCAACCCCGTCCGCCGTGTAGGTGCTCCGCATCAAGCCCAGAGCGCCCCCCAGTTTGGTGGACATATCGGGGGCCAGCCGGTTCTTCGGGTTGGACGATGGCCGTAGGTTGCCCGCCCTCTTGGGGTCGAGAACGGAGAACTTCAGGCGCCGCATGTCGATAGCCTCCAGGGACTTCTTCAGGACCCGCACGAGGTCATCGTTCTGTGAGAACCGGATGACGTACTTCGCCATGGCCCCCGGATCGTCCAGGGCGGGCAACTCCAAAACCTTGCCCGTGCCGGTGGCCTCCGTGTAGCGCGGCGTGTCCCACTCAGCCTCCCAAGGGTCTTGCCTCGGGGCAGCATCAGGGGCCTTGTCAGGCGCCGCATCTGGGCCGGTGGGGGCTTCTTTGGCTACCCGTGGGGGTTGGGGAGGGTCACCCCCCGCAAGCCCTTCAGGCCCCTTCAGGGAGCCCGGCTGGGGTGTCCCATCGGGGGCGTGCTCAGGGACGGGTTCCGGGGTCTTTTCCAGCGGCTTCTCAGGGGTGATGCGAGGCGGGGCCGGCTCCAGGCCACCTTCTATCGCCTCTCGCTCCATGGCGTCCCTGGCCTGTTTGCCTAGGTGACCGTCCAGGTCTCTGAGTTCCTTCGCCAGCGCTGGGGCACGCACTTTGGCTAACGAGCCTGCTACGCCCCCCACAGCAGCGCCGAACAGGGCGGACATCCACAGGTCGTCTGGGGTAGCTGTGGGGCGGTATTGATCGCCCACGGCGTCGATGGCAACGTTCGTAGCTGCGCCCCACGCTCCCGAACGAACGAGGTTGGCGAGGCGGCTGGTCTTGGTGAGCAGGCCCGCACCGCCCATACCCGGCAAGGCGCCAATCAAAGTCGGGATGTCGGGTAGGCCACCCACGATCCCGCCAGTCAGCGCCAGGGGCAGGCCCATCTCACCCAGCTTCTGCTCCTGGGCCATCGTCTCGGCCAGCCGTGCTGAGCGCATCTCCAGACCCTTGACCGTGCCGGCTTCGCTGAGGTAACCCCAGTGCCGCTCGGGGAACTGATTCAGGGTGTCCTTGGCGAGCGCTGAGTTCCAATCAAGGGGCTCCCCGACATCTTCAACGGCCCGGTCTTTGAACCAGTTCCAAGCTGTGTTCTGCGTCTCGAAACCCAGACGAGCGGCGCCAAGCACATTGCCAGCGAAGCCAGAGACCCCACCGAACTCATCTTCGCGCTGGCGTTGTTGGAAGGCGAGCTGGGTATTGGAGGGGCCTTGGGTGGAGGGGACGGTTTCAAGCTCCGTGAACTGGCGCCCGAGAGCCGGCTTTGGGGCTACTTCGGCGGGAGCTGCCGGGGCACCTGCGCGACCTCCGTTGAACTTGGACAGGTAGTCCGAGGTTTCCGCCCACGGCTTGCCACCACGTAGCGCCGCGACAGCCTTGTGGCCTCCGTTGTAGTAGGCCAGGGCCTCGTCCATATTCCCGTCGTGGCGTCCCAGCAGGTCCTTCATGAACCGGCCAGCAGCGTCGGCGGATTGGGTGAGGTCGTCAGGGTTGGTCAGCCCGTACTGTTTGGCCGTTGCCGGCATAAATTGGAACCAGCCTTGGGCACCTGTGTGGCTCCGCTGTCCGGGGCGGTAGCTGGACTCAATGCCTGCGATCTTGAACAAGGTGTCCTTGGGCAGGCCGTATTTTTTCTCTGAATCGAGAGTGATTCGACGGATTTGGTCCCTCGTGTAATTCGACACGGGTGCTCCTCCTTTTGAATAGCCGGCTACCCGAAGGTGGCCGTGGTTTAGAAAAAGAAAAACCGCCCGAAGGCGGCTTGAGGGGGAAGCCGGAATGGCTTACTTGGTAGGGCGGCGGCGGGGCGGATACAGCCGCTCCAACTCGTCCAGGTTCTTGGCTTCGTTGCCGTCCGCCACAGCGCGGCGATAGGCGTCCAGGGACAGGATGCGGCTGTGGAATCCCGGCTGGCCGTAGCGAAGCTGGTAACTCTTGGCCATCTCCAGTTCACGCGCGGCTCTCCAGGCCCCGTAGGAGTCCTGTTCGGCCTGACCGCTCAGGCGTTTCTCACCAGCCACAGCGGCGGAATTGATCCGTTGCTCTCGCTCGGTGAAAGTGCGCCGCTCGATGTCTGCGGCTCGGTAAGTGAGCTGGTGCCAGCCATCTCCCGTGAGCGGGACACCGGCCGCGAAAGCCCGGTAAGCGTTGTCCGCAGGGGACCACACGAGGTTCACTTCGCTGGCCTTGATGCCGGGGTGCTTGAGAGCTTCCGGCTTGACCACATCGTCAATGAACTTCTCGAACCAGTATTCGGGAGCCTCCCCCGGTGGGGCCTTGGGCAGCTCCGTCCGCATGTAGACAAAGCCGTTGACTTTGACGCTCACGGCCGGGCTCGCTAGGTACTCACCAGCGCTCTTGCGGGCGGACTCCAGGTCCGGGTACATGCCGGATCGGACCATTAGCTCGGTAATCCGGCCCAGCCGACTGGCGACTTGGACGGAGTTCCCGGTGGTGTTGGTCCCGAACATTCTCTGCACCCAGCCCCACTTGTAGAAGGGCTCGGCCAGCATCTTGGCGGTGTCCGCCTGCACTTGCTTGACAAGGCCCCGCGTGTGGTCGCTCAGGATGTCGTTTCGGTCCACGTTCGCGGCCATAGCTGCGGCAGTGTTGGGTGGCATCCCGCCAGACATCAAGATGCTGACGTTCTCGTACTGCTCATACGACTTTTCGCCCAGCATGTTCTTGAGGTAGCGGGGCTGTTGCCGGTTGACCTGCTCGAACAGCTTAATGGAGTCCATCGCGGCGCTGTTCAACTCACCCACTGGTTTGCCGGGGGTGGCCCCAGCAAGGGACGAGAAGTTCATCAGGCCAGCCGAGAACTGCGCCTTCCAGTCGGGGTTCTCCAGGTCATTGGAAGCCCACACAGCCGAGGCTTTATCCGGGGTCATCCCTGCGGTCATGCTTGCCACCTCCTGGGCAGCGAAGCGGTCCACGTCGAAGTCTTTCAGGCCACCCGTGGCGGTCAGCACCTGGGGCCGTTCGGCGCCCCGGAGGGTCCACAACTGGCCTGACGACACAGCGGCCCGGACGGCTTGCTCGGCACCCCAGACGGACCCGTCAATGGCGCCTTGCTTGGTGACCCTCTGCCGTACCTCCTCCTGCCGGGCTTGGGCTGCTCGGTTGGCGTGCAACAGACTCATGTACTGCGGTGTGGTCAGGTACTTCTCGTTGACGTTGGCGAAGGTGTCCAGCTTCTCGACGCTGAGGCGACCCTCGTCTGCGTCACGGTAGAAGTCCCGGAGCTGCACGTCGATATCTTGGCGCAGCGATTGGTCCCTCTTGTTCGTTGCTTGAGCCAGCAGGGTTGCCGTGGGGGCCTCGCCCAGGAGGTTGCGGATGGTGCCGATGCCGGGCAGCTCGGAGTCCACCAGGGATTCAACGAGTTCCGTGTGACCGCTTAGCGCTGCGCGGGTGATGACCTCCTTGAGGGCACCTTCAGCGGCCCTGCCGGGCATGTGGGTGCCTTGGCGCAGCTTCTGGTACTGACTCAGGATGGTCTTGGCGGCGTCCTGCTGGCTCCCCTTGAAGTCGCTTCCCGTCACCGTGATGAGGGTGTTCGCCAGACTGTCGGTGACCTCGTTGGTGGCCTGTGTGACCAGCCGCTTGTCGCGCTCCTGGGAGGCTGCTGCCATGAACTTCTGGCGCATCTGGTCGTGCCCCTTATCGAACCCCGCAGCGGCGTACTGGGATTGTCCCGACAGCGTGGTGTTCCGCTGCTCGGTGAGGTAGTTGTCCATCTCCTCTGGGCTGTTGAAGGTCATCTCCCCTGTGCCGATCTTGGATAGAACGTCCCGCTCAAGGGCTGCGGCTGCGTTACCCCCCCAGATGTTCTGGAGGGTGGCGGCGAACACGGGGGAGTCGGAGGCCATCAGCTCCTGGTTACGGACCTTCTTGCCCAGCTCTGCCACCGTCATCGAGTTGGCATATTGCTGGGCGCGGCCCCGGTCGGTGTGGTCCTTGGTTGCCTGAGCCTGTTGCGCCAGGAGTTCCCCTTGGGCGAAGACCTTTGCCAGCCCCTCGTAGCGGGCGCCGGGCTGCTGCTCGGTGGTGAACACCGGCTGGGCCTGGGTGCGCAAACGCTCTTGCCCGAACTGGTTGTCGGTGGGGGCGCGGTTCTGCATCAGATACCTCCCCGCGCCGCTTTGCGCTTATTCACGTAGTTCAGGCCGGTGTTGGCTATCTGGAGTCCGGCGCCCAGGTATTCAGCCACGCCTACATCGCGTATGGCGGCTTTCTGGGACACAGCGCCCCGGCGCAGCGCCTCTGCTTGGTCGGCGCGGGCTTGCGCTGAGCGGGTGTAATTGATGTCGGACGTGGTGCCGGCCTCCAAACCCTTGCCTGCCAAGTCGAGCAGCAGGGCGTCAACGCTAAGACCGCCTACCTCGGCGCCGGCAGCAGCAGCTCGGGCCGATGCCGTCCGGGACTCGGTGTCGTTCTTGATCTTGGTTTGCTCGACGGAGGCGTTCTCACGATCCTCCACGCCTTGGCGGTTTAGTGCCGAGTAGTTGTCTACGGTGGCTTTGTTGATGGCCTCGTTCTGGGCCGATGCGGCACGAGCCTGGGCGTTCACGCCTAGAGCTGTCCCGGCGATAGACAGGCCGGCGGAAATAAGGGCCGGTTCACACATGGTTGGTCCTCCAAAAGTTAAGGAAATTGGGGCGGGTGGTGGGGGAAGGCTCGACGGTGAATCCAAGCCAGCGAAGCCAGCGGACGTGCAGCGTGTTGCCCTCCCAGACTTGGTGGTGCAGCAGGGGGTACTTGAGGTGCATCTCTGCGACCACGGAGCGCGAGCCGCGCAGGAACGGCACGGCGATGTCCTGAATGCAGTCCGCCCCCAGCAACCACGGGGAGCCCCTGCCGTGGCCTTGGGGGACCACCCCGTAGATTGCTGCCACCTCTCCCTCAGCAGTCACAACGGCGCGTGCCTCAGCGGAGTACACCAAGCCCCGCATCAAGGCGTCGTAAGGGCCTGAATGGGAGCCCAAAGCGAGTTCCCTGAGGTCGGCGTCCCGCATGGTCACGGCCAGCTCAGCGGCGTCGTCCGGGGTAGCCAGCCGGGTGTGGGGCTTGTCAAACACGGCGACCCCTTGAGACGTGGTATCCCTCCCAATCGACGCTCAGCAGAGCCGGCCCCTGTGGGGTTGCCCCCGAGATGGTGACTTCCACGTCGGTGTTGCGGCCCCGCACGGGAACTGCGAACCTCCCAGGCCCAGGTTGAAGGGCTCCGATGTTGGCTGTCGAAGTTCCCAGTTGACGGCCTGACGATTTGTAGGTGCGAGGCTCGCGGCCCACCTGATCCACGGTCACTGTGAACAGGCCCCAGTCGTCGTGGTTGATCCACAGGCGGTTTACCTGGGTTCGCCCCCGTGACACCCCAGCAGAGCCGTTGCCGGACTCCTCGCGTAGGATGAAGCGGCCCAAGGTGGCCGACCACGGAATAGCCTCCCCGATGGTGACGGAGTTGGCTGCGTGGTCTCCAGCGAAAACCACTTCCAGGCCACTGGGGGACACCTCCCCGCGCAAGATGGACCCGGCTGGGTACTGAGCGGTGGCCGCATGGGTGGTGACCCAGTACACCGCAGTGGGGCTGGCGCTGTAGTCCAGGTGTGCGGTTGTCTTTGCCTGCCAGCCAGCCCCTGTTACGGTCAATTTGGGGCCGGAGTAGGACGCCTTACGGTCCACCCGGATGGAGTCAAATGCGGAGTTCAGCTCCACCTTTTCGGCGCACGTTAGGCCATCCCGTTCGACTGCCAGGTAGAGGGTTGTTCCTACCACTTCCATGGCCTGCACCAGACCGCCCATATCCCAGCGGTGCCAAGCACTCTGAAGGCGTTGACTTCCGTCCTGGTAGAACTGGTAAACGTAGATGCTGTTGCGCTCCCCCGCGTAGGTATAGGTCAGCAACATATTGTTGGCCGCTGACGCTCGGAGGATGGCGACTCCGTAGGGGATGTAGGCCGGGATGTGGCCGGTGATGTCTACGGCATCCTCCTGGGCGTCCACTCCAGACACGAAGTAGTTATAGAAAGCTGAGAAGTCCCCTTTGTCTGCTGGGAAGTAGAGGCTGTTGCCAAGCCCGGTGGGGCGTACTGTCGGGCGGCTCTCGAACTCAGTGAGCTGGCGGGTCCCTGCATTGGCTGGGCTCAGGTAGTCACCCATCGTCAGCTCAAATTGAGCGCGGCCCGAGAAGAACAATAGGCGGCGATTGAACGGGACCGCGTAGAACAGCGTGGACACCTTCGGGTGGTTGACGGTGACGCTTACAGGGTCCGAGTCCAGCAGGTTGATAACGGACGTGCGGTAGTAGTTGAAATACTCACTGGTCTCGGAGATATCGCAGCCTTCGCCTGATAGGAGGCCCATGCGATCCTGGAAGAAAAACAGGTCGTTGATCCGCTTGCCGACGAACCCCGGTTTGGGGTTTGATTTACTATCCCCGACCTTGCGCCCCGCCCAGGGGCAGGACCGCCACTGAATACCGTCCCTGTAGGGTTGAATCATCACGGGGAGGGTGTCTGGGTTCAGGCCGCTCACAGGCTCCAGGGGGTTCTGGGTCTCCTCCCAGGAACTCGCCGCCTCGTTGTATTGGAGGTAGTGGTCGCCGGCCGCTGACGAGTCGCCGCCTTCAACCTTCACGAAGAAACCAGGCGCTGCGTTGCGGCTGGGAAGCTCACCAACGGATCGCACCGTGTGGGACACGTAGCTCATCCCACTGCCTCCCGTCCCATCGTCAACCACGGTGCCGGCTGGTCCGGCTGTGAAAGAGAGCACGGAGCCGCGCAGGGACACGCCGGGCACGGCTACGCCAGGGCCTGACCACGCTCCTCCATCTTCAGTAACGCCCGAAGCTGGGCGGGTGTTGCCCAACAACTCGTAGAGCACCATTGCAATCACCGTGGTGTTTGTGAGGCGGCTGTGAGAGGCGCTACCGCCGTCTGGGGTGGTGTAGGAGTAAACGCCATAGCCCGGCACGGAGACCGTGTATGAGCGGCCGTAGTTGCCCGCCTTGACCCACAATAGGGCAGGCCAAGCGGAAGCGTGGGCAGGGGCGGACTGCTCCGCGACCACCACCGCGTTGTTGACCAGGAACGTGGTGTCCGCCTCCTTGATGACTTTGATGCTGTCAGCAGGGTTCGCGCACGAGGTGTACGGGATGTTGCTACCCAGTTGGCCTGTGGGTCCGTAGATGGGCAGGTTCTCCCCTGTCTTGGCGTTCGCCATTGCCACATCCCCGCTGGGAGAGGTGTTCAGCAGGTAGACCCCGGTGGCCCCGTAATCCAGGACCACGGTATGGCCTCCCTCCTGGTAGCTGGTGAAGTTGGCCTGCACCACCCCGAGGTGATCCGTACCGAATCGACAGGTCAACCCTCGGGACGGCGTGCTCAGGCAGTTCACTTGCTCCTTCAGGTGAGACGGCAGGCGCAGCAGCTCGGGCTGTTGGGAGACCCCGCCGATCAGGTTAGGGATGCTTGAGGTGATGAGCATGAGTTACCTCCTAGAGAGAGCCCGGCGCATGTCCGGGGAATTGAAGAAATTTGGATCTGACGATTGCCCCATCACCCTACGGAACGCGCGTAAGGCAACGGCCTCGTCCTCCGCAGTGAACCCATCTAAGGTCTGGGAGCCGGTCACCCGCTTCTGGAACAGGCGGCTGGCACGTACGGCGACGAAACGCCGGGCCGCTTCGGGAAGCTCCTCAAAGGGCAACATGAAGGTGATTTCAGCGGTGACCGAACGGCCAACCTTGAACGTGTGGTTGCCCCGGTCGTAGAGGCGGCTACCGCGCTGCACGAGGTCGAGGTCCCGATCAGGGCCGAAGGAGTCCGCGAACAGGCAATTGAGGGGGAGGGCAACTTCGCCGTCCACGGTCGCGGGGAGCGGGTAACCGGATTCTGTGTTGAAGGGCCAACCGTGCATCTGGAGGTCCCTGGACGCCTCGGTGAGCACGGCTTGGGCGGTGAGCGCATCCACCGATTCCGTCCCCACCAGGGAGTTCACTGGGGACTCCGCAATGGTTCCCAGCATCTGATTCACGGCTTCGAGGGAAGTGGTCGGAGTGAGCATGGTGTTCTCGAAAAAATAGGGGACGCCTTGTTAGAGCGCCCCCTTGGGTTGATGATGAGTTCCCCTACTGGGGGCTCGGCCTTAGACCGAAGCGAGTTCCACCGAAGTCGCGGGGTTCAGCACACCGTGACCCATGGCGTACTTCGCCACCATCAAAGTGCCCTGCCAGCGAACGCTGTACTCGTGCTCCATTTGGATGTCCATGAGCTTCAGATTGCCCACGGTGTCCTCGGTGAACACGACGCCTACCGTCTTGGTGAAGTCACCGCCGTACTTGTTACCGTAGCCGGCCCCCAGGGAGCCGTCCGGCACGACGGTGCTGGGAACGTGGGTGCTCTTGAGCAGTTCAATCCCTGCCACTCGAAGGACCTTGCCTTCGGCGAACACGCCAGCACCACCCCAGTCCTTGTTCAGGACCTTCGTGTTCTGGGCGAGGCGGTTGTAGATGGCGGGGCGCAGGAAGGCGAAGCGGCCATCCTCCGGCACGTTCTTGTCGTCCAGCACGGTGGCGGCGTTGAAGAACGATTCCACCAGGGCGTCCATGTCGGTGTCCAGGCTGGGCACAGAGAGGACGGTCCCACCGAAGTCGGTGGAGATGCGAGCGGCGCCGCGAGCGGCCTGCACGGCAGTCTGGAGCAAGTGGCGGTCCAGAGTGTTCGCCAGGGCGTTGCCCAGCTTGCGGGCATACGGGGCACGAACTTCGTAATGGTTCATGGCCTCCTGGATGTTGGCGATGAACACGTCAGCGATCAACGGCATGTCCACCGTCAGGGTCACCTCGTTGTGCACGATGGGGGTGCCCTCGATTTCGGTGCCGGGGGCGTGGTACTTGGCAGTGGTGTCACCAATCACCGGGAACTGGGCGCTGCGGCCGTTGCTGATGGTCCGCTGCGTGACTCGGGGCAGCACTTTGTTCTGCGCATCGAACTGAGTCAGGATTTCACCAGCGAACTGAGTGAGGAACAGCTCGAAGTCATCGCCGGAGCCCTCGCGCTGACCGGGATTGGAGGGGAACGTTGCCATGTTGTATTTCCTTGTATTGATATCGGGAATGTCTCGTTTGCGAGAGCAAATAGACGAAGCAAAGCCCCCCCAGGCGCTGGGCCTAAGGGAGCTTCAGGAGGGGGTGGGGTTTAGGTGCCGGTGGGTTTGACGGAGACGCCGCGTACCTTTTCGTAGGTGCGGTACGCCCCGAGTCCCAGCAGGCCCATGAGGATGGTTGTGAGTTCGTCCAGTTGCAGCTTCGGGGGTGCACCCCAGCCAAGCCCGTTGGTTGCGGCCCAGCCAAGTAGCGGGATCAGGAAGAATTGACAAGCCAGAGCAAGGGCGCAAATCCAGCCAACTGCCGGGCGCCAGCCAGACTTGAATAGGGAGTCGGACTTAGCCTCCTCCGCGTTGATGAGTTGCTGACCTGCATCGCCAGCCACCAGGGCGTCCAGCACTTTGAATTCGCCGGCCTGTTGCATCTTCAGGACATCCAGCTCGGCCGAGGCGCGGGCTGCGGGGTCCGGGAAAACGCGGTCGAAGACTTTTTCGAGCACAGGACCAAAGGGGACCAACGCTGAAAGAAAGCTCATCGGGGAAGGTCCCCAGAGACCTTGAGGCGTGCCTCGACTTCAGCACGGAAGGCCGAGTCGAGGCGGTACTCAGGCTTGCGCATGTCGGCGGTCACCTGTGCCCACGATTGATAACCAGCCACGCCGGAGCCCTGGGACACAGCCGAGGTCAGCAGCTTGGGCTCGGGACGGTTCGCCGCAGCGAATCGCGTATGGAGAGCCTGCACGGCGAACTTGGCGGTGTCGATGTCGCCCCCGTTGACGAGCTTGTTGTACGAATCAATCTCGGCTTTGGTCAGCGTCGAGGACGCCCATGTCACGAGGCGTTGGTACTCGGCCGCGTCCTTCACCACAGAAGTGATGACGGCGGTTTCGTACTCTGCCGTTTTGGCTGCGGAGCTTGCCACCATGCCCGAGACGTACTGATCCACGGTGGCTTGATCCACGCCTTGCTTCGCCAGCGCTGCGTAGGTCGCTGCGGACAGGCTGCCGGTGTCCAGCTCCGAACTCAGACCGTCACGGGTGAGGCCCGCATTGGTGAGCAGGCTGTCCACGAAGGACGTGCCGGGGTTCTCGGGCTGAACTTGGGGAGCAGTCGCAGGAGTCGCAGCAGGAGAACCAGCAGGGGACGGTGCGGGAGCGGGATCGGTGGGAGCACCATCGGGATTGGCGGGGGACTTTGACGGTACGGAGGACAGACCAGCGGCGGCAGAGGCTTGGCCTGCCTCATAGCGTTCCTGCATAGATTCGTTGTGACCATCGGGGGCTCCACCCTCGCGGTTAATGGTGATGGAATTGGCTTGGTTCATATCAATCAGAAGTAGACGGCGACAGCGCCACCTTCCATGCGGTAACCCTTGGCGGTCGGATAGGTCCGCGTCAGGGTCTCATAGCCAGGAGGCAGCTTGGACATAGGCAGCAGCGTGGGCTGCCCAGCGGGAGGGGAGAGGCGGGCCTTGTCCTCGGTTGCGTCCCCTAGGTTTTGGACCACGATGTTCTCAGCGACATCGGCGGCGGTGGGTTCTTGAGTCACGGGGTCCTGCGCGGGTTTGCGGGCAGCTTTGGTCATTCCTTCATTCCTTCTTTAATGAGATTGCCCCCGGCTTGAATGGCCGGGTTCAAGCCTTGCTGCATCATCTGCATTGCCATGGCTTGCTGATCGTTTTGTTGGACTTCCGCCTCCGAAAGGAGAAGCCCATCGGCTCTGACACCACAGGCGGTGAACACGAGTGTCAATATGTCGGCAACCCGGAGGCGCTTAGCCACTTGCTCAGGGCCAACGGCCGCTACAGCCTTGGATAGAGCCTGCTCAAGTTTGCTCAGGTCGCTACTGCGTCCCAGGGCCTCTAAGCCTGTGACCACCACCGGCTTGACATCCTTCTCGGGAAGCGCCGGGAGCTTGCCCGCTTGCTGTAGCACGTACATGGTGCGGGTTGCCAGGGGTAGCTGTAACTCTTTCGCCAGGAGCGAGTAGAGACCACCCAGGGAGTCCTCCAACTCTTGCGCCACGTATCGAATTTCCTCGGCAGTCACCCGCTCGCCTCGGCGTTGCACGGCGCTGTTCAAGAGAAACGCGAACGACAGGCGTTCAGTGGTGGAGTTGGCCTGCTCCAGGGCCACCCGGAAGTCGGAATACTTGCCGAGTTGGAGGGCGTTCACGTCATTGACGGTTCCGTCCACAAAGTCCCCGTTGCGGGCTTTCGCTAGGTCGTCCTTTTCGGTGACTCCGTTCGGGTTCACCAGGAACAGCAGCTTGGCCGCGCCCACTGCTCCCTCCAGCAGCGCCTGGGATAGCCCCTCCAGACTCAGGAGGTCTCCCAGGTACTCATGGACGTAGGAGCGCCCATAGTCACGGCCGGCTTGCTTGATGAGGCGCAGCGGAATCCAGGGACACTTGTCCAGCGGGTACTCACCCCGTGTGCCTGGGACCTCCAGCCCTCCGACCTCCTGGTACGCCACCCATTGCGTGGACTCTCGGGTGACGTGGGTGTAGATGGTCACCTCGTCTTTGTTGTCATCCCGGTTCTTGGACGCCTTCAGCAGGGCACGGAAGTCCGGGTCTAAAGCCACTCGGGCGATCTTTTCCTGGAGCACGATGTCGAGGACGTTGCCTGCGCGGTCCCTGCGGCACACATAGGCGTGCAGCCAATGGAGTTCCAGCGGCCCGTCATCAGGGAGGTACAGCAGCACGTTGCCGGCCACGATGAGGTGCTTGAACAACTCGAAGCTGGTCTCGTGAAGGCCGCGACTGGTCAGCTCAGAGGTGACCCGCGACTCAAGCGTGCTTAGCCCCGTTTCAACCTTGGAGCGAATATCCGGCGTGGCGGACATCGAGGCAAGAACTTCGTCCTCGACCTTCAGGCGGAAGAAGGGGGTCTTGGGGGGGAACAGCGCCAGCATCATCTTGGCGGCGATGTTGTTGACACCACGCGAGCCTACCGACTGGTACGGGGTCACAAAGTCGTCAACCTTGGTGGGGTGCTGCGGGAACAGCGAGGGGATCGTGACACCGGCACAGCGAGCGGCATCGGAGATGTAGGAGGAGCGCTTGGCTTGGAGGTGTGAGTAGAGGCTCCCTGCGGTTGTTTTATTGGGGAGTGCTCCGGTCATTGTTTAGCTCGGAATGTTCAGGCCGGACATACCGCTTCGGGCGGGAGTCGGGACCGTGAGCACGGAACGGCCGGAGCGGCGTGGGTTCTTCTTACCGCCAGTGTCCACAACGGTGGGCTTTACGGTCTCCTCGGGCAGCGGCACTTCAGGGGCCGGGGCGTGCGGTTTCGGAGCGGTGCACATGAGTGTTAGCGTCCTTTCTGAGTTGGGTTGATCTGATGCTCGTACTGGCGGCGCAGGAACTGGAGAACGGCTTGCTCCCCCTGGCGCACCCGCAACAGCGCCACCACGGTGTCCGCAGAGGCGTCGATTGGTGGTGTGATGGGGGTGTTGGGGAAAGCCGTGTCCAGCGCCTTCAGCAACGACTCGGAGATGGGTGCGGTGATTCGCATACTTCGCCGGGTTGTCCAATAAGGGTCGTTTTTATTTTTGGATAGCAATCGTCAGGGCGAGCATGATGGCTGCGACCTTGGCAGAGACACTGGCCCACCCAGCACGTACCTTGGCCCACAGCTTGCGGAACGGGGTAGCGATGGTGAAAGCCACGTCTGCCAGAGCGCTTTTGAAGGCACCCTTGACGGTCGGCTCTTGGCCTGCGCGGTGTTGGGCGATGAATGTCTTGACGGCCACGACGGCCACCCAAACAGTCAGGATGATGACGGCGGCGACAACGAGGGCGATGAAGATGGACAGGTGGTTCATAGGGGGTCCTTGGGGTATGTAGAGAACAGGGGGTGCGGCGGGTTAGGCGGTGCGCTTGCCGCTCGCTTGGTTTTGCTCGTGAGCGATGAGGAGGTCGATGGTGTGACGGGCCTTGCGTAGATCGGCGATGCCGTTCTTGCTGCGGAATCTCGTCACGTACTTGATGACCGTGTGCTGCATGGGGTCCAGGCGGTTCACCATTGAGAACTCAAACGGTTGAATCGGCATGTCCTTGTAGTGAGCGCCGCCCTCCTGAATGGCCCACGGGTTTTGTGTGGAACCTTGCTCGGCCGGCTGCTCGCTGGCCGCACTCGGACGTGGGTCGGTGAGAGGCGGCTCCTTTGGGCGCCACATGGGCAGAGAAACGTTGGACGAACAGGACCAGCAGATGGCCCCCTTCTTGTTGAGGGGGATGGTGGGGTCGTGCCGGGCGCACGTCAGGCAGTCGCGGCGTTCTTCCCCTTCGGGGCCGACAGGGATGGGTGGATAAGGGCTCATTGAGAATTCCCTGAACGTTGCGGTGTGGTGTGCCATTCGGTGACCGTCACTGTCTTGGTGTGCGGGTACACCTCACTCACCTCGGGGGTGAGGTAGTCCCAATCGGTGTGGTAACTCCCGTAGCGTCTCTGATCCACAGTGAAGAAACGCTTGGTCTCCAGATGCTCAAACACGGTGCACAGGTGCTGGCCTTTCCCCTCCTGTGTCCAGTCGCCAGTTTCCCGAACGGCGAAGCCTTCAGGCTCGCCATCGCCGCCGTTGAAGGCGTTCAGCAGTTCTGTTCGGGGGTCCATAAGATGGGTTTCCTTTTCTTGTAGTCGTAGTCGGTGTGGCGGCAGATACGCGCCACGCGGGCCTGCTGAATCGCCACCTGCTCGGAGAGGCCGGCCTTCCGGTAGGCGGCAACAACCACAGGCCACAGCGGGTCCTCGGTGTTCAACAGCTCCAGGGCTTTTTTCGGACCAACGCCGGGACACCCTGTGTAGCCATCGGTGGTGTCTCCGGTCAGCGTCTGGTACAGGTGCCACCAGTCCGCCTCCTCGCTGTTTATCTCGAAGAACCGACCGTTCCCTTGGTTGTAGTGCTTGCCCGGTAAGGTTTTCATGTCCTTGTCCAGACTGGCGAGGATTCGGTCGCCTTGGATCAGGGTCGGGTGGGTCAGCAGGATGCCTGCCACGTCGTCCCCCTCAAGGGTGGGACGCATGTACGCTCTGCTGCCGTACTCGGTCAGGCACCATTCAAATAGGTGGCGCCTCAGCAGGGGCCGTCTGGTGCCCTTTCGGTTGCCCTTGTAGGTGGGCAAGATGTCCAGACGCCAGTTGCGGTCTAGGTCCGTCAGCGGTAGCACGAAGTCATCTGCCTTCAAGGTGACCACTAGGGACTCGATGGCGGATCGCAGGGCGTGCTGGCCGTGTTCCTCCTCGGCGTGGTATGTCCACATGCCGTCGTCCCAGCGGTGCTCGTGCTCCACCTGGAGGGCAGCTTGATAGATCAGGATGTCAGCGTCCAGGATCGCCGTCAGCTTTGGCATGGGGGTTCTCCTTGGTTCGATTGCAGCTTGTGCAAGTGGTGTCTCGGTAGCGCCGGAATGGCATCTGGGTGTTCACCGGAAAGGCGCCATCCAGGAAGACCTGGCGACAATCCCAGCACAGCAGGGAAGTGGGGGTTGGTGATTGGTAGAGCCGCAGGTCAAAACGCATCGGCCATCTCGTCAGCAGCGAGGCCGGCCACGGAGCCGAAGCACATGGCTGCGCCCATACGGACGAAGGTGGCAGCGACTTCGCTGAAGCGGTCTTGGGCGTCAGCCGGCAGGGCGTCGAAGGCGGGTAGGAATACGCCCGCTGCCTGTCCGGCTGCCGCGTACAGCTCCTCCAGGCCAGCTTGCACGAAGCTGCGTTCCGCCACCGCGACATCCGCTAAGGCGGGTTCGCAGGTGTCTTTGAACGCTCGATAAAACTCGCTCAGCTTGGCCTGGGCCGAGTAGAACTGGGGGGAAAATTGTTTGGGCATAGCGCTCCTTTGTCTAGAGCAGACCCCGCGCGACTAGCACGGTTTGGCCTGTGGGTGTGATTCGCCATTGACGCCCGTAGGTGTCCTTGGCTTGGCGTGTGGTGATGTAGCCTTGTGAGGCCAACGCTGCTACTTCCTGTGCTCGCTCGCGGGAGAAGTCCGACTGGATACTTCGCGGCGCCAGGAACACAAGGTGCAGCGCTTCCAGCGTTTCTCTGTCCATGGTTAGTGGGTCTCGGCCCAGGTGTGGCCGATCTTGGATTCGCCATCCGTTGGACAGCGGAAGTTGAATTGCTCACCCGCTTTGCGGACCATCAGCGGCGCCAGTTCGGCGACTTCGCGGGCTATGGCTTCCGTCCGGCAGGCGATTTGCACCTCGTCGTGGACAAAGGCCACCTGTGCGTAATCCCCGTCAAAACCGTGGATGAAGCCCCTTTCCTCCATAACTGTGTGGAAATTGATGAGCCATTGCTTGCAGATGACCGCGCCGGCTGACTGCAACAGCGTGTTCAGTGCCGCGTGTTCGGAGCGAATGGGGACGATGCGCCGGTCGAGGCCGATGATGTAACCCCTCTTGGAAGCCGCCTTCACCTTGTCGATCAGCATGGACAGAGCCGGCAGTCCAGCGAGGAACTTCGTGCGCAGGCGCCGCCCGGCCGCTCGGTCTTTCCCAATGATCTGCCCCAGCTTGCCATCCCCGGCCCCGTAGAGGAACGCATAGATGAACGTCTTTGCGTTCGCTCGGGTGGGCAGGCCGGCAGCTCGCTGGTTGACGGAGTGAATGTCCGTCCCCTTGGATGAGTCGCCTGTCAGCAGGATTCGGGTGTACGCCCCGTCGTCATAGGGGTGCATGAAGTGGGCGAGGCAGCGCAACTCCAGCCCGGAGGCATCAGCGCCGACGAGCCACCAACCGGGCGGGACAACCCAGCAGGCCCGGCAGTCCTCGCCATAAGGAGAATCGCTAGAGGGCGTTTGGGAAACGTTGGGGTAGGAGTGTGTGCACCGACCAGTAACCGCGCCGTTTGGCGTGATTGAGCCATGGATTTTTCCTTCAGGTGAGACCAGCTTGAGCCATGCGTTGTCCCCGTCTCCCACCTGTCCGATGCGCTTTTGCACCAGGAGGTATTCAACGAGGTCCGCGACTGGCGGGTAGGGGAGATGTTTAAGAATTTCCTCATCGACCTGGGGCTTTCCACTGGGCGTGAACTCGGTGGGGTCCCAGCCGAACAGGGTCTTAAGGCGGTTGGCGATGTGGTCACGAGAACCGGGGTTGAACACCAGGGTCTTTTTCTTGACCACGGGAACGCCTTTGACGTAGCCCAGCTTCTTGTTGTTGACCTTGGGTGTGAACGGACGAAGCTCCACGGTCCACGGCGGGAACCACCCGGCCAGCTTGTTCTCCAGGGCAGCGCGGCGCTCAACCAGCTTCAGGTACAGGGAGCGGGCTGCGCCGGAATCGAAGTGAAAGCCGTTCCGCTCTTGCTGGGCCAGGAGCCAAGAGACGCGGTGCTCCAGCTCAAGTGACTGAAGGGCGGGCAGCTTGGCTTCGATCCGTTCAAGGAGGGCCAGAGTGACCCGAACGTCCTGGGCGCAGTAGTCCAACATCTCCGGGGTGTACTTGTCCCATGCGTCCTCCTGTTCTCCATAGTCACCCTTCAGGATTCCCAGCCGGTAGCCCCAGGCTTTCAGTGAGTGAGACCCCCAAAGGCTCCCAGGAAGCCGCCTGCTCTTGACCAGATTGGTGTCACTCTTTTTGATGTCAGGCCAAACCAGACGGGCGCACGTCAGGGTGTCGATGAGGGCTTCCTGGGGGATGTGGAGTTTGGGAAGGAGCTTGCGCAGAACGGGGTGGTCGTACTTGATGCCGTTGTGGGCGGCAACTCTGAGGCCGAGGTCCACGTAACGCTGAAGGTCCTCCTGGTAGCGCTTGGTTTCTGTTGGTGGGTAGCGGTGCTCCTGGCCTGTGCGGCGGTCGAAGATGACAGCGCAATGAAGCGTGTCCACTGTGGACAGGAGCCCGTTTGTCTCCGTGTCCGTAACCACATCCGCCAACCAGGGTGTTGGGGCGGTGTCAGCCATCATTGGGTGAGCGTCCAGGTGATGAAGCCGTCCTCAGGGGGCGAATCGTCCACGACGAAGCCGCAGCCGACGAGGTTCGACATCGAGACGTGGTTGCGGTCCGATGTGTAGGTGTTGATCCGGGTTAGGCCCAGCTCCCAAGCCTTCTTGATCCGGGCGCTGATGAGGCGCCGTTGAAAGCCCAATCCCCGGTAACCCTCCACGACACCGCAGCGAATCAGATCGGCAGTCAGCTCGTCCAACGGTTTAGTCACCGTCAGGGCGGCGAAGGCCACAGCCCGGCGACCATCCAGCACCAGCCACCAAAGGGTGTCGTGATCGGTGCCTTCAGGGTCGATGCAGAGGTCCGAGGGGAACACCTCCAGTTGCAGACGCTTAAGCCGCTCCACATCCAGTTCGCTGTCAATCCGGGCGGCACGGAGTGTGTATCGCGCCATGCTCAGAACTCCCGGTATTGGTCGCGCAGGGACTTCAAGAAGTAGCGGACGTAGCGCTGGCCGGTGGTCTTGTGCCGGCGCGTGTCGCTGACGATGACGTAGAAGGCACGCAACTCGTGGATTCGTTTGGTCAGGGACTGCACGCCCAGGTCCAGGATGGCATCGCGCTGGGTGATGCTTCCCGTGGTGTTGAGGTAGCTCAGGAGCGCTTTGCCTTGGGGCGTCAGGTCCTTCCACACCATCGGTGGAATTTGCACGTTGGCAGGAATACGCTTGGTCATTGAGGAGGTCCTTGTTGATCGGAAATGGAAAACCCCGCCGGCCCTAGGTGGGCGCAAGCGGGGTCTGTGAGGTGAGGAGGGGGGGAGAGCCTTCAGCGGCTCCCTGGGCAGATCAGTAGCCGCCCTTGATGATTTCCCCTAGGCGGCCGCCCAGGTCCATATTCAGTGCGTTCATCAGGATGGCGCTCGGGTGATAGTCGTCGGCCATGTCCTGGGCCGTGAACGTCCAATCGCCCAGTTCGACCAGGGGAACATTGCGCAGCGTGGCAACGCGGCGGATGCGGTTGCGAACGTCATCCAGGCGACTGACCGATGTCTGAGTCATGAGGCCACGCACGGGCAGTACCGGGGGAGTACAGAGGAGCGGCTTGCGGCCTACGCCCTGGCTGATGCTCACCATCGCGTTGATGCAATACTCAAAGTCCTCCAAGGAGAACACATATACACCGTAGGCCATCGCAACGGCCTCGTTGATGCCGTAGCGGAACATCTGGTACTCGGCAATGTCGTATGCGGCGGAGAAGTCGAAGGGTCCCCCCACGGTCAGGATGTCGCGCCACGGGCCGGTGTCGGTCATCGCGTGCTGTGCGGTACAGCCACCCACCGAACGGTCATCCAGGACCAGAAACGAACCCCGCCCGCCAGCACCGATGCTGCTCAGGGGTGAGTACGCTATGCCGGCGTCTTTGACAAAGGCGTTGGACGTGTAGCTGTCACCGAAGATGGAAACGGTTTTCGGGTTGTATTGAATTGCAGCGGCCACAGGGCCTCCTTATTGTTGAATGCTGAGTTAAAAGAAAAGTCCCGGAGTGCGCCGTGCGGGGCGTTGGGCGGCGTGGTCAGAAGTCCGGTGCCGTCTCGTTTTTGAAGGGCGAATCGGCGAATTGCTCGTGCGGTGCGAGACGGCCATCGCCGTGGGAATAGAGAAGGCCCAGGGTCTTGCCGGTGCTGCGGCCCGTGTTGCGATCCTTCAGAACACGGAACAGGCTCACGCCGCGCTCGCTCTCGTCCTCGGTCTGCTGATTGCGCTCCAGTCCGAACATGAAGTTGGACCAGAAGCCGATGGAGCGGGAGCCCTTGAAGTGCCGGATCATCACGCGACCTCCCTCCTCGTGGGGCTTCCCCTCAGGGGTCGTCAGGTGCGACACAAGGTGCAGGATGAGGCCCAGCTCGTGGACCAGCCCGGCCAGCTCCTTCATGATCTGTTCCAGGCTGCCCTTCTCATCGGTGGTGTCGGCCAGGGCCGTGAGGTGGTCGAGGTAGAACACCTTGATGTCCAGGGCTGTAGCCATATACCGGATGTGTCCTTTCACAACATCCCAGTCGGTTTGACCGAACGAGTCATACACGCATCCTTTGCCGATCAGCCACTCGGAGCCCTGGTCCAGTTCCTCCTGGGTCCACTCGGCGTCCGGGACGTGGAACAGCTTGCCCATGTACTTGCCAGCGATGCGCTTGCCCAGCTCATCCACAGGCGTCTCCAGGAACACCAGACCGACACGGATACCCTGCGCCATATCGAAGGCGATCTGCTGGGTGAGCCAGTCGGTCTTACCGATCCCCGTGCCGGCACCGAAGGTGTAGACCTCCTTGTAGCGGCGCCCGTAGGTGGCGGCAGTCAGGCGGTCGTCCCACCAGGGGAGCCCCATCTCGACGGGCTTCTTGATGCGTTCGATAACGTCCTCGAAAGACAGGAGCCCATCGGGTCGGTACTCCTTGGCGTTCCATATGGCTGAGACTATTTCATCTTGGCGCCCGGCCTTCATCAGCTCACTGGGGTCTTTCAGGGCTAGAGTGGCGATCTTGGCCCTGCCCACCGGGAGAATGGCGGCGCATTCTTTAGCGGCGGCTATACCTGGGTCGTCCTGGTCGAACATGAAAATCACCTCCTCGAACTTTTCCAGGAACGAGAGGTTTCGCTTGATGGCCTTGAGGGCGGCAGAGGCCCCATTGGGAACAGAGACCACAGGCCACTTGTTGTTCTGCGCCTGCGAGACGGTTAGGCAATCAATCTCGCCCTCGGTGACGACGATCTTGCGCCCCCCGCCTGACCACAGGTGGGCACCGAACAGGGCTACTTCAGAGAAGTCCCCGAGGGTGCTGAAGTCCTTGCTTGCCGTGCGGACCTTCTGGGCTACGAGGTCTCCGTCTTGGTCGCGGTAGTTCGCAACTTGGACGGTTTCCCCTTTGTGTGTGGCAACCGAATAGCCGAATTTCGCGCACGTTTCCTCGGTCAATTTGCGCTTGGGAAGCGCCCGGTATTCCCCGGTCAGTAGGCTGGACATTCGTTTACTCCTTGCGGTTTGAGGGGGTGCGCTGCCGTCGCCTGGAACGTAGTTCTCACAAGCAAAGCAGTGGGTGTGCCCGTCCGAGTACAGGCTGTTGGCGTCCCGGCTCCCGCAGGCGGTGCATGAGGTGTGGCGGATGAAGTGGGACTCGTCAGCCATGGCTGGGGAAGAACAGTGCCTTGCCACTGAACTGGAACTGCTCGGCCAGCTCGTGCTCGGCAAACACCTTGACGGCCAGGAATACAGAGCGCAGCAGGGCGTGCACGCTGTCCTCAAAGTCCCAGGCCCACCAACGGCCCCGGTGCGTCTCCAGTTCCCCGGAGACATTGCAAGGGCCTACGACAACGATTTGGAACTCGTAGCCCCAAGGCGTGTATCGGTAGTCGATACCGGCGTCCCCTAGGAGACGGGGAAGCTCGATTTCCCGGATAGTTCGGAAGAACCGCGCTCGGGCCTCGGCTTCAAACAGAGAAGGCTTGTTCATGGCAAAAGAAAAGCCCCTTGCGGGGCTGTGTTGGTTGGTGGCTGCGCCGCAGCATCAGAGGTCAGGACGTGCGGCGAGTCGGTTGGTGGGGTCGATGTTCTATAGTTGGACGATGAAAAAGTTGTTGTTATTGGCCGCTCTGGTGGCCGTTTTTCAGGTGCCCGTACACGCCAAGACCCCTGTCCCTGAGGGTCTTATTCCGAAGATAGTCCCGGCGAAACCAGCCGATAGCGTTGCTGAGGGCTGCTTTCTCGTGGTCCGCTTACTTGAGCACAAGCAACGCTCAGCAACGCTAAGCGATGCGATGGGGGCAGGCACTTGTCAGGGGTACATCAGGGCAGCGCGGGACCTGGAGTTCGACCACGGCTGCGAGATGACTCAGATTGGGTCGATAACTGATCCGTACCGACTGTTCGGCGCCGCCATCATTGACCACCGGATCAAACGTCAAATGAGTTACCTCGACGTGGCGCGGGAAGTTGTCCGTGAACTCAACGGCTGCCCCCCGCTGGAGAAGATGTAGTCCCCCTCAGGTATTCACCTCCTTCCACCATTTGCGCACATCAAAGCAGGGGCAATCCTTCTTGACTCCTTTGAAGTCGCGGTGACCCTGGATGACGGCCCCACGGTACTGCTTGGAGAGGTCCTTGAGGAGCGCCACTAGGGTCACCATCTGCTCCGGCGTGTAGTTGTTCTCGGCGGTCTTGCCATCTTTCTCGGCTACCCCGCCAGCCAAGCAGATGCCCAGGCTGGTGGCGTTGTGGCCGTAGACGTGTGCACCAATCAAGTCCTGGCCGCGCCCTTCTTCAACGGTGCCGTCTCGGCGGATAACGAAGTGATAACCGATGCAGGCCCAGCCTCTGCCGCGATGCCAGCGGTCGATGGTTCGTGCTCCGATGTCTTGGGAGGGTCGGGTGGCGCTCGCATGGACCACGAGGTAGTCCGTGCGGGGGCGTTTTTTGAGTCCGGCTACGGTGCTCATGTGTTTTCCTTTCTGGGTTCGTCCAGCCACGCCGGGGGGATTAGCCGGTCGGTGTACTGAAAGCCGTGCTTCGCGCACCACGCGGCATAGCTGGTAGGGGAGCCCTTGTAGATGGGCGCTTTGCTCCGTGAGAAAACGAAGCGGATGTCGATGTCTGGGTGCTGGGCGCGGATGAGGAGATGCTTCTTGCGGTCGGCCGAATCGAAAATTCCCTTGGATTCAATGACGATTCCGTTGGGGAGAACGAAGTCCGGCGTGTACCTGTGGTTTTCGGCGGGGGTCTCATACTTGATGACTGACCCCTTGTCCTCGTACAGGACTTCAACACCGATAGATGCCAGTTGAGCTGCGAGCTTTGCTTCCAGCCCGCTCCGGTAAGCGGTGATCCGCTTGATTGCCTTCCCCCCAGCCGCGCGGCGGGGAGCTGTCATCAGAAGTCCTCGTCACCTGCGGTGTCAGCGGGCACAGCCGCATCGGACACAGCATCGTCGCCTGCGGCCTCGAATTCGGAGCTGTCGAAGCCGTCGTCCTCCGGCGCAAATCCGAAGCCACCAGCGTCTCGCTGACCACCCTGGACGAGCTTGATGACCTGAGCCGCCTTCAGGCGCAGCGAGACACCAGCCGCACCCGTGCCGGGGATGAAGTACGGGTTGGCCGTGAACGATAGGCGACCCTCGCTGCCACCCCAAATCTCAGGCACCTTTTTGAGGGCCACGCCTCGGGCGTCAAACACGGCCGGGCGCTGGTTCCAGGTGCTCTTGTCCTTGCGCACGCCGCCGGCTCTCATGGCGATCTTGATGAGGACGTAGCCCGTGGGCTCCTCGGTCTCCTTGTCGTACTCAGGGGCGCCCACGTCGTTGAAGGTCACCTCCTTCAGCTTCTTGCGTTGAGCAATCGGCAGCTCTTTGAAGGCGCGGCTTGCTTCTTCACGGGCTTCTTCGATCAGGCCACCCAGCTTCTCGCTGATGAACTTTTCAGCGTCCGCTTCGGGCAGCTTCAGGGTGACCTTGTACTCACCATCCGGTTTCGGAAACGCCTTGGTCCCGAAGTCGGGCTTGTCCAGGGACGGGTAGACGAACACGCCTCGGGGGGAGGTGAATTCCAGTGCTCGCTTCTTGGTATCTTTGCTCATAGGGCTCTTTCAGGGGAAAAGAAAAGCACCTCGTAGGTGCCTTCAGGTTTGTGTGCTGGGTCGTTACACCCAGGTGATGGGATCAGGGGTGATGAACACCGGGATGCCGTACAGCGTGTGGCGGGCAACTAGGGTTTCCTGGTATCCGTGGCTACCGATGACCGTGCGGTGGACACGGTGTTTGGCCGTGGGCTTTCCGATGGCCCCGCCTTGCTCGCGCATCTCTAAGCCCCTCATTACGGACGCCCACTCGGGGGGGCTGAACGTGAACGCTGCGGTGAAGCAGGCACCAGGGAGGGTGCTCTCGGCGGCTTGTCGGCAGGCTTCCGGGATATCTTTGGGATCGAACGACAGAAGTTGCATCGGCGGTCCTCCTTCAGGCGCCGAAAGTGTTCTCGATGGCATCCGCGTCGATGCCGGCTTCCATCAGTTCGGTCCGCAGGTCCACAGGGATGGGACGCCCCTCGCTCGCCAGCGTGATGGCGCGGCGGGTCTGGATGGCGAACGCGGACGGGTGGTCAGCGCCCATCGGGGGTGTATCAATGGAAGGGACGGAGTAGTCGAATGCCATGGTGATCCTTTGGTTGGGTGAGGAGGACACCTGACGAAGACGCCGGGTTGTCCAATAAGGGTCGTTTTTATTGAAAATCCCGGAGTAGGGATGGTCACGATTGCGAGAGTGTTCAGGCAAAGCAATACCTGCTCGCCTTGACGGCCTCTAGGTCCAGAGAGCCAACGGGCGGTATCGGCGGGAACTTCGCCGCCACCTCCGGGGCGACCAACTCAGCCATTGAGTCCTGGAAATTGCCAAGCACGTTTATCCCCCCGTAGATTTCCACGAACGCCTCGCGGACCGCCTTGAAATACACGTCCATGTCGCAGGCGTGGGTCCCGAACGAGTCATGGACCACGGCGAACGAGGTAACCCCGGACTCCTCGCCCCGGACCACAGTGAGGGTCAGGTGAGCGGCATCGCAGGAGTGGACGAAGTTCGGCGCAATGCCGTCCTCCATCTTCCGCACGTTCAGCCCGCCGTCCTTGCTCGGTTCCAGCAGCGGCAGGGTGAGACCACCGTGCAGGCTGGTCGTTACTCGGCGTGTACGCATGTCCGGGTACGCCTGCATCACTGGGAAGCCCACGGCGTTCTCCCAGCGGGCCGGGATGTTCTCCTTGGCGACCCGGTTAGCCACCGACTGGAGCCACTTCATCGCTGAGGTTGCCGCCACCAGGGTCTCCGTGACCGAAGCCCAGATTTTCTTGGCGAGGTAGCGGGCAGTCGCGTTCTTGTCCCCGGTGAACGGGTAGAGGTCCTTGTCGATGCTCCCATCAGGGCCTGTGGCGTGGGCCAGGGCCGGGTCCAGGATGTCGTCAAGGAGCTGGTCGGTGAACCCGTACTCTTTCGACCCGTAGGCGAGCGTCATCACCGGGCGCTTGGTCACCTTGCGTGTCACCCCGAACTCCAGCCACTGAGCGGCGAGGGTCTTGGTGCCCTGAATCACCACAGCCGCGCCATCCTTGGTGTGGCTTAGACTGTCCTCGGTGCCATGTTCCAGGTCTCGGCGCAGCTCGGCACTCACGGCGTCCGCCACGATCCGGTACACGTCCTGGGGCCGCTCCTCAGGGGTGAGGTTCACAGCGCGGGCGCCGCTGGGGTCTCGCAGCATGGCGCTGAAGTGTTGGATTCCCGAACACGAGCCGTCCATTGCCACCGACAGGTGCGACACGAAGCCGTCCGGGTCCGCCCGGTAATCGTTCCACTCGAAACAGAACGCCAGGAACTGCCAGGGGGAGTCGATAGCGATTTCGCCAATGGCTCGGCACCAGCCCCGGTTGTTCATCGGATCAGCGGCGCATGCCCGGATGGCCTCATCGTTATCCCAGACCCATTGCACACGCTCCTCGAAGGTCACCTTGTCGTTGCCGGCGAGGTTGGCCCCTTGGTAGGCCAGCCAGAAGGCCCCGCGCTCCCCCAAAGGCTTCCCCTCGGCGAACCTGAGGAGGCCCTTGGCGGGGTCAGCGCCTTGCGGGGATAGTCCAGAGGGGACAGAGTAGAGGCGCCCACGGTAGTCGTACTGGTAGGGGAAGTAGATTGCCGGGTACTTGGCGAACCTGTTGGCGGTGCCCAGCATCAAGTTGGTGGCGATGCGCTCGCCGCTCAGGCTCTTGTTTGCGGCCCAGGCGACGGCAGCGCGGCGGCGCCAGCTCCTGCGGGACTCCTCGTTGCTTGCGATGTCAGCCGGCTTTGGGGGGATAGGAACGCCACCACGGTGGGGCAGACCCGCCTCGGCAATGTCCTCATCCCACATGCTATTCATCACTTCCAGGACGCGGTTGTTCACTTGCCACCCCGTGTTCTGGACGTTGTTGATGGCCTCGTAGATCACAGGCATCTCGTAGTTGGGCAGCTCGGCGAGGAACCCCTGGTTGCGGGTTTTCACGAGCGGGTAGGGCCGCTTGGCGTAGGTTAAATAGCCCCCGAACTCCTCCGGCGACCAAGGCATAGGCGGGACCACCATCGGCTCGTGCTGTGGGCGCAGGGCCTCGGTTGCCGCGTTGCGTCGGTCGATCCAATCCAGGGCGGCTTGTGTCGGCAGCAACTCGTTGTACGTCTTACCTTTCCGGCCCCGTGCGGCTTGAACGTGGAACAGCCCCGTGGTCTCGATAACGAAGTCGATCAGGGCTAGTCCGATGTGGACCCGCTCATGCGCCGGCAGCTCGTCAACGACGCCCTTGAGGTGGCGGTGAACAAAAGTGCGGCGGAACTGGTGCGACACCCGCTCCGTGGCGTTTTTCACGAGCTTGCCCGCCTCCTTGGCGTCCTTTTCTCTCAGCTCCTCCAGGCGCATCTCGTCGTCCACCATTCGGCCAACCACAGAGGCCACCGAAGTGAGGTGGCGAGTTGATCGGATGCCAGCCACGCATCCCAGGAGAGCGAGGTATGCCGCCTTGCGGGGGTTGATCTTCCGCAAGTGCTTTGCGGAGGCGTGTCGCTTGCCGGGCTTGCCCGTATCCAAGGAGCGGAGGAATTCTTCGATGCGATCCGCGACCACAGCATTGAACCGCTTCATCAAGGCGGTGCCGAAGCTCGTGCTGTTCTCCTGCTCACGCTGGCGAGCTGACTCCAGGTTGCGGTAATACGAATCTATCCCGCGTTCCATGATTTCCTGTTCGATCCGTAGCTGTTCCGAGACCATCTCGGGATCGAGAGAATCAAAGTAAATAGAAAAGGCGTCACCGCCCTTAAGGGATAAAACCGACACTATGTGGACACTCCTATAGTTGACCTACTGGGGACCTACTGGGACCTGTAGGGGGGTTGACGGGGATAGCCTTCATCAACTTTTTCACTTCACCTTCAGCCTGGGTGGCCTGAAGTCGCCTGAAAAACTCATGAACGTGTCGTTACGGGACCCCCGAAGCCGGGTTGTCCAATAAGCGTCGTTTTTATTCAGGCTGGTGAGCGGCAACCTTGTGGCAAGTCCTGTGGCAGGGACGTGTCACAATGGCTGTCTTTGCCGCCACCGTGGTGAAATCGGTAAACACAGGGGACTTAAAATCCCTCGTCAAATCAATGACTTAGCGGTTCGAGTCCGCTCGGTGGCACCAGTAGTGAGCCCCGGTATCGGACTTAAAATCCGCCGCTTGCCGAAAGGCGGCGTGCCGGTTCGATCCCGGCCCGGGGTACCAGCTTTGAGGATGTTGAAGACGCCATGAATCACGACGACGCACCTTTCGAGATTCACGTGCATGGCGATGTCAAGCTGCGCGGCGACGTGCGCTTCGATGCCTTGCAGGAAGCCCTCAAACCCCTGTGGAAGTACGCCGGTGGACGCTCGCTGGCCGATGGTGCGGCCAGCCTGTACGAGGACGAGCCCGGTATCCGCTTCGACCCGCACCAGCACCTGCTGCAGATGTGCTGGACCTTGCGCGGCGAGGACGACTTCCGTCATCAACTCGACGATCTGTGCATGAACCTGAACGAGCTTTCCGCCGAGGGCTCGCAGATCGAGGTCACCTTCTACGACGTCGACTACGACGAGGACGACGAAGAAGACGGTCGCGATGCGCGCGACGACTTTGTCCTGCTGTTCGTGGGCCCTACGCCCGAGGCCATCATGCAGGCGCAGCGCGATCTGCTGGTCGAGGACGTGGTCAGCCTGATGGAGCGGCATTTCGACGGTGCCGAACTGGGTGGCGTGGTCGCCGAGATCGACAAGCTGTTCGACAACCGCTTCAATGCGCTCACCAGCTCGCTGGAGCTGGGCAAGCCGCGCAGTCCCGGTGGCGGCACGCCGGGCCACGGCGGGGGCCGCCGGCCGCGCCACCTGCACTGATCGCCACCGCTCGCTGCGGCCCAGGCTGATCCCGTCGGCGCTTGCTATGCTGGTGGCCGTTTGGCCGCCTGAATCGGCCAGGAGGCGCCTCGCATGGCGGTGTTTTCTTCGGATGTGCTGAACCCCGGTGTCCGGCGACGCGAGTTGTTCGGCTGGGCGATGTACGACTTCGCCAATTCCGGCTACACCACGGTGGTGCTGACGGCCGTGTTCGCGGCCTATTTCGTCGGCGGCGTGGCGGGTGGGGCGGCCTGGGCGCCACTGGCCTGGACGGCGGCGCTGAGCGTCTCGCACGTCATCGTCATGCTGACCATGCCCAGTCTGGGGGCCTGGGCCGATTTGCGGGCCGCCAAGAAACGGCTGCTGATGCTGACCACCGCCGCCTGCGTGCTGACCACGCTGGCGTTGGCCTGGGCGCGACCTGGCGCGGTGCTGTTGGCCATGGCCTTGATCGTCGTGTCCAACACCTTCTACGCCTATGGCGAATCGCTGACCGCGGCTTTCCTGCCCGAACTCGCCAAGCCCGATGCGATGGGCAAGGTCAGTGGCTGGGGCTGGGGCCTGGGCTATCTGGGCGGCATGCTGACCTTGGGGCTGTGCCTGGCCTACGTGTTGAGCGCCCAGGCCCAAGGGATTCCGGCCAGCCAGTTCGTGCCGGTCACGATGTGGATCACGGCCGCCATGTACGGCTTGGCGGCGCTGGTCACCTTTGCCCTGCTGCGCGAACACGCGCAACCCTCCTCGGCCGGTACCTCCGAGGCAGGCAGCGGCCCGCGGGCGGCATTGCGCCGGCTGCGCGCCACCTTCCGTGAGGCGAGCCGCTACCGCGACTTCATGTGGCTGCTGCTGTGCACCGTGGCCTACCAGGGTGGCGTGGCGGTGGCCATTACCTTGGCGGCCATCTACGCCGAGCAGGTGATCGGATTTCAGCCGCAGGAAACCATGCTGTTGATCTTCGTGCTGAACATCGCGGCGGCGGTGGGGGCTTTTGGCTGCGGGTACCTCCAGGACGCCTTTGGCCACAAGCGCGTGCTGGCGTTGACGCTGCTGGGCTGGGTGCTGACCTGCGTGCTGGCCGCGCTGGCGACCAGCAAGGGCCAGTTCTGGTGGGCCGCCGGCGTGGCCGGGCTGTGCATGGGCTCCAGCCAATCGGCGGGGAGGGCCATGGTGGGGCTGTTCGCGCCCGAGGCCCGGTTGGCCGAGTTTTTTGGGTTGTGGACCTTTGGCACGCGCCTGGCCAGCATCGTCGGGCCCTTGGCCTACGGTCTGATCACCTGGGCCACCGGCGGCAATCAGCGCGTGGCCATTGCCAGCACCACGGTGCTGTTCGTGCTGGGCCTGTTGGCCCTGGCACCGATCCGCGTGGCGCGCGGACGCGCGGCGGCGATGGCCGCCACGGTTTAAGCCGAAGCCAGTTCGACGCGCTCGACCCGTTCGTCGCCGGGTGGCAGGTCCAGCCAGCGCCGCGCGGCGGCCTGCAGTCTGGCCGTGTCACCGGTGGCCAGCAGGCGCACCTGACCGGGGCGGTCCAGCGCGGGACCGTCGTGCGAGGGCGGGCGCAACAAACTGGCCTGGTTCAGCAGTCGCCAGGTCTGCCGAGCGACCGGTGCACCGGCATCGAGAAGCGCCACCGTGGTCGGTACGCGCAGCCGGATCTGTTCGCCGATCAAGGGGTAATGCGTGCAGCCCAGCACCACGGTGTCGACGGCCGGGAAACCCATGGCCGGGTGGAACACCGGGGCCAGGTAGCGGTCCACCAGCTCGTCGCAGGCCGTGCCATCGCCATCCAGCGCCCACTGTTCAATGGCCGCGGCCAGGCCGTCGCAGGCGATTTCGGTGAAGCGCAGTTGGGGCGCGGTGGCGCTGACCCTCAGCCGCAAGGCCGCGTACTTGCCGCTGGCCAGGGTGCCGCGCGTGGCCAGCACGGTCACGTGGCCGCTCAGCGTGTGGCGGGCGGCCGGTTTCAGCGCGGGTTCGATGGCCACGATGGGCCAGTCCGGATGGTCCTCGCGCAGGCGCTCCACGGCCACCGCGCTGGCGGTGTTGCAGGCGATGACCAGCGCCTTGACCGCGTGCGCCTCGCGCAGATGGCGCGTGATCGCCTCGGTGCGCTCCAGCACGATCTCGTCGCGGCGTTCGCCGTAAGGCGTCCAGGCGCTGTCGGCGACGTAGACAAAATGTTCGTTCGGCAGGGCCTCGCGCAAGGCCCCCAGCACCGACAGCCCGCCGATGCCGCTGTCAAAGACGCCGATGGCGGCCCCTGGGTCGAAATCCGGCCGGCCAGGCATCAGGCCGCCGAGACGGCGATGCCCTTGAATTCGCCGGACGCGATGCGCTTTTCCCACTCGGCCGGGCCGGTGATGTGGGCGCTGGTGCCGCCGGCATCGACGGCCACGGTGACCGGCATGTCGACCACGTCGAACTCGTAGATGGCTTCCATCCCCAAGTCTTCAAAGCCGACCACCTTGGCCTTCTTGATGGCCTTGCTGACCAGGTAGGCGGCGCCGCCCACGGCCATCAGGTAGGCCGACTTGTGGTTCTTGATGGCCTCGATGGCGGTGGGGCCGCGCTCGGCCTTGCCGATCATGGCGATCAGGCCGGTTTGGCTGAGCATCATGTCGGTGAACTTGTCCATGCGGGTCGACGTGGTGGGCCCGGCCGGGCCCACGGCTTCGTCGCGCACCGGGTCGACCGGGCCGACGTAGTAGATGACGCGGTTGGTGAAGTCGACGGGCAATTTTTCGCCCTTGGCCAGCATGTCCTGGATGCGCTTGTGCGCGGCGTCGCGGCCGGTGAGCATCTTGCCGTTGAGCAGCAGGGTCTGGCCGGGCTTCCAACTGGCGACCTGCTCCTTGGTCAGGGTGTTGAGTTGGACGCGCTGGCTTTTTTCGGTGTCGGGTGCCCAGTCGACCTTGGGCCAAAGGTCCAGGCTGGGCGGGTCGAGGTAGACCGGGCCGCTGCCGTCCATCACGAAGTGCGCATGCCGCGTGGCGGCGCAGTTGGGGATCATGGCCACGGGCTTGCTGGCGGCGTGCGTGGGGTACATGGCGATCTTCACGTCCAGCACGGTGGTCAGGCCACCCAGGCCCTGCGCGCCAATGCCCAGGGCGTTGACCTTGTCGAACAGCTCCAGGCGCAGCTCCTCGACCTGGCTGAGCTTGTCGCCCTTGGCAGACTTGGCCTGCAGCTCGTACATGTCCAGGTCGTCCATCAGGCTTTGCTTGGCCAGCAGCACGGCTTTTTCAGCGGTGCCGCCGATGCCGATGCCCAGCATGCCCGGCGGACACCAGCCGGCGCCCATGGTAGGCACGGTTTTCAGCACCCAGTCGACCAGGCTGTCGCTGGGGTTGAGCATGACCATCTTGCTCTTGTTCTCGCTGCCGCCGCCCTTGGCCGCCACCGTCACGTCGACCGTGTTGCCCGGCACGATCTCGGTCACGATGACCGCGGGGGTGTTGTCCTTGGTGTTCTTGCGGGCGAACAGCGGATCGCCCACCACGCTGGCGCGCAAGGTGTTGTCCGGGTGGTTGTAGCCGCGGCGCACGCCCTCGTTGATGGCGTCGTCCAGGCTGCCGGTAAAGCCTTCAAAGCGCACGTCCATGCCGACCTTGAGGAACACGTTGACGATGCCCGTATCCTGGCAGATGGGCCGGTGACCGGTGGCGCTCATCTTGCTGTTGGTGAGGATCTGCGCCATCGCGTCCTTGGCCGCGGGCGACTGCTCGCGCTCGTAGGCGCGCGCCAGGTGCTGGATGTAATCGGCCGGGTGGTAGTAGCTGATGTACTGCAGGGCGGCAGCAATGGACTCGACGAGGTCGTCTTGGCGGATCGTGGTCATGTCGTGGCTTCCATGGGGGAATAGGGGTTACAAACGCGACGCCGTTGCGTTCGGAGCTATGCTGGGACGCATCCCGTGCGGCGCACGCCCAGCATTTTGACAGCGGAACTGGCATGAACATGACAAGCACCCGTACCGAGCGCGACACCTTCGGCCCCATCGAGGTGCCGGCCGACCATTTGTGGGGGGCGCAGACGCAGCGCTCGCTGCAGAACTTCGACATCTCGGGCGAGCGCCAGCCGCGCGAGATCATCACCGCGCTGGCGCTGGTCAAGCGTGCCTCGGCGACCGTGAACCAGGCGCTCGGCCTGCAGGACGGGGCCAAGACCGACGCCATCGTCGCCGCCGCGCAAGAGGTGATCGACGGTCAGCATCCGGATGAATTCCCGCTCGTGGTGTGGCAGACCGGCTCCGGCACGCAGACCAACATGAACGTCAACGAGGTGCTGGCCAACCGCGCTAGCGAGTTGATGGGCGGCGTGCGCGGCGAAGAGCGCCTGGTCCACCCCAACGACGACGTCAACAAAAGCCAGTCCAGCAACGACGTGTTCCCCACCGCCATGCATGTGGCAGCGGTGCAGGCGCTGACGCACCACTTGCTGCCCGCCATGGCCTTGCTGCGCGGCACCCTGGAGCACAAGGCGCGCGACTTTGCCGACATCGTCAAGATCGGCCGCACCCACCTGCAGGACGCCACGCCGCTCACGCTGGGGCAGGAGGTGTCGGGCTGGGCGGCGCAACTGGCCCAGGGCGAGGCGCATGTGCGCGCCAGCCTGCCGCATCTGTGCGAGTTGGCGCTGGGTGGCACGGCTGTGGGCACCGGCCTGAACGCGCCCAAGGGCTACGCGGAAGGCGTGGCCAAGGAGCTGGCGCGCCTTACCAGTCTGCCGTTTGTCACGGCGCCCAACAAGTTCGAGGTGATGGCCGCGGCCGACGCCTTTGTGTTTGCGCACGGCGCGCTCAAGACCGTGGCCGCCAGCCTGATGAAGATCGCCAACGACGTGCGCTGGCTGGCCAGCGGGCCGCGCAGCGGCATCGGTGAGATCAGCATCCCTGAGAACGAGCCCGGCTCCAGCATCATGCCGGGCAAGGTCAACCCCACGCAGAGCGAGGCGGTGACCATGCTGGCGGCGCAGGTGTTCGGCAACGATGTGGCGATCAACTTTGGCGGCGCCAGCGGCAACTTTGAGCTGAACGTGTTCCGCCCCATGATTGCGCACAATTTCTTGCAGAGCGTGCGCCTGCTGGCCGATGGCATGCGCAGCTTCAACGACCACTGCGCCGTGGGCATCGAGCCCAACCGCGAGCGCATTGCCGAGCTGGTGCAGCGCTCGCTGATGCTGGTGACGGCGCTCAACACCCACATCGGCTACGACAAGGCCGCCGCCATCGCCAAGAAAGCGCACAAGGAGGGCAGCAGCCTGCGCGAGGCGGCCATCGCCTCAGGTCATCTCACGGCCGAGCAGTTCGACGCCTGGGTGCGGCCACAGGACATGGTTTGATGACGCCTCTGATTGCTATTAAAATAGTAGCTATTAGCGCTGATTTTGCAAGCGAAGACGGCCGATTTGGTTGGTGAAAATTTGGCCTCGACGCCGCTTCAGTGGTGGTTGCTGCTGGTGGAAGACACCAGCTTGTCGGTGTAAGCGATCGCCACGGCCGACAGCAGGAAGGTGATGTGGATCAGCGTCTGCGCAATCAACACCTTGTCGGAGTAGTTGCCGGCGTTGATGAAAGTCTTGAGCAGGTGGATGGAGCTGATGCCGATGATCGACAGCGCCAGCTTCACTTTCAGCACCGAGGCGTTGACGTGGTCCAGCCATTCGGGCTGATCGGGGTGGCCTTCGAGCCGCAGGCGGCTGACGAAGGTCTCGTAGCCACCGACGATGACCATGATCAGCAGGTTGGAGATCATCACCACGTCGATCAGCGCCAGCACGACGAGCATGATCAGCGTCTCGTTCAACGCTTCAGGCATTACATCGCCCTTGTAGCCGATGCTGGTCACCAGTGCCTGCAGCGCCGCCTTGTTGCCAAAGGCGGCCTCGATCAGGTGGAACAGCTCCACCATGAAGTGCATGACATAGACGCCCTGCGCCAGGATCAAGCCTAGGTACAGCGGCAACTGGAGCCAGCGGCTGGCGAAGATGATGGCCGGCAGCGGTCGCAGCGGGCGGTTGATGGGGGCTTGGGTGGGGTCCGACATGACGGAATGTGATCGAGGGGGTGAAACCGAGGGAAACCTCGCATTCTAGACAGCCGGCGGCACCTGCTCCAGGGGGCGCCAATGGGGCTAGAGTGCGGGTTGCAAGGGCGACGGACTGCGCAACGAGTCAGTGCTTTGTAAGAGCGGGCCGGAATGATGCCCGGGTGTTGCCACGGTGCGCTGGGCATCGGTCGGCTTGTGGATCAATATGAAGGAGACAAGGCTCATGAGTGCCATTGAATCGGTTCTGGTCGAAAACCGCGTGTTCCCCCCGAGTGAGGCGATGGTCAAGGCCGCGCGCATCGGCGGCATGGACGCCTACAAGGCTTTGTGCGACGAGGCGGAAAAAGACTTCACCGGCTTCTGGAGCAAGCGCGCCCAGGAGAACCTGGTGTGGGCCAAGCCCTTCACCCAGGTGCTGGACGAGTCCAACAAGCCCTTCTACAAGTGGTTTGCCGATGGTCAGCTGAACGCCAGCGCCAACTGCCTGGACCGCCACGTCGGCACGCCGACCGAGAACAAGACCGCCATCATCTTCGAGGCCGACGGCGGCGAAGTCACCAAGGTCACCTACAAGGAACTGCTGACGCGCGTCAGCCAGTTCGCCAACGCACTCAAGGCCCACGGCGTCAAGAAGGGCGACCGGGTGCTGGTCTACATGCCCATGACCGTGGAAGGCGTGATCGCCATGCAGGCCTGCGCGCGCATCGGCGCCACGCACAACGTGGTGTTCGGTGGCTTCTCGTCCAAGGCGGTGCAAGAGCGCATTGCCGACGCCGGCGCCGTGGCGGTGATCACCGCCAACTACCAGATGCGCGGCGGCAAGGAGCTGCCGCTGAAAGCCATCGTCGACGAAGCCCTCAGCCTGGGCGGCTGCGAGTCGGTCAAGAACGTGTTCGTTTACGAGCGCACGCCCACGGCCTGCGCCATGGTGGCCGGCCGCGACAAGACCTTCACCGAGGCGCTCAAGGGCCAGAGCACCGAGTGCGTGCCCGAGATCGTCGATGCCGAGCACCCGCTGTTCGTGCTGTACACCTCCGGCTCCACCGGCAAGCCCAAGGGCGTGCAGCATTCCACCGGCGGCTACCTGCTGTGGGCCAAGCTGACCATGGACTGGACGTTTGACCTGCAGCCCAGCGACGTCTTCTGGTGCACGGCCGACATCGGCTGGATCACCGGCCACACCTACGTCGCCTATGGCCCGCTGGCCGCTGGTGCCACGCAGATCATCTTTGAAGGCGTGCCGACCTACCCGGACGCTGGCCGCTTCTGGCAGATGATCGAGCGCCACAAGTGCACCATCTTCTACACCGCGCCCACGGCCATCCGCTCGCTCATCAAGGCGTCGGAGACCAACGAGAAGGTGCACCCCAAGAACTCCGACCTGACCAGCCTGCGCATCATGGGCAGCGTGGGCGAGCCGATCAACCCCGAAGCCTGGATGTGGTACTACAAGAACGTCGGCGGCGAGCGTTGCCCCATCGTCGACACCTTCTGGCAGACCGAGACCGGCGGCCATATGATCACGCCGCTGCCGGGCGCCACGCCGCTGGTGCCGGGCTCTTGCACGCTGCCGCTGCCGGGCATCATGGCCGCCATCGTCGATGAGGCTGGCAACGACGTGCCCAATGGCTCAGGCGGCATTCTGGTCGTCAAGAAGCCCTGGCCCAGCATGATCCGCACCATCTGGGGCGATCCGGACCGCTTCAAGAAGAGCTACTTCCCCGAGGAGCTCAAGGGCTACTACCTGGCTGGCGACGGCGCCGTGCGCGATGCGGAGCGCGGCTATTTCCGCATCACCGGCCGCATCGACGACGTGCTGAACGTCTCCGGCCACCGCATGGGCACGATGGAGATTGAGTCCGCCCTGGTGGCCAAGACCGACCTGGTGGCCGAGGCCGCCGTGGTGGGCCGCCCGGACGACCTGACGGGCGAGGCCATCGTGGCCTTTGTGGTGCTCAAGCGCTCGCTGCCGCAGGGCGACGAGGCCAAGCAGATCGCCAAGGAACTGCGCGACTGGGTGGCCAAGGAGATCGGCCCCATCGCCAAGCCCAAGGACATCCGCTTTGGCGAGAACCTGCCCAAGACCCGCTCCGGCAAGATCATGCGCCGCCTGCTGCGTAGCCTGGCCAAGGGCGAGCAGATCACGCAGGACACCAGCACGCTGGAAAACCCGGCCATCCTGACGCAGTTGGACCAGACCTTCTGAGGTTGATCCACTTGGCACCCGGCCAAGCGGGCGGCTGGGCTGTTGATGGGCTGCTTGAGGCGAGGCGGGCATGCCCGCATCACCGATCGTCGCGAGCCGATTGAGGCGATCGCCTCGGGCTGCCCGATCTGTGAGCACCGGGGTGGCGAATGCCCAGGTCGGCGATCTGTGGCAGGCCTCCGGTCCGATACTGGTGCACAAAAAAGCCCGCAAGTGCGGGCTTTTTGGGTGGGCCCCCTCCTTGCAGAGGAGCGGGTGGAGTCACCGCATCACTTGAGCGACAGAACCCAGGTGGCCAGCTTCTTGGCTTCGTCGGCGTTGACGTTGGCGTTCGGGGGCATGGGCACGGCACCCCAAACGCCCTGGCTGCCTTTCATGATGGCGGTGGCCAGTTTGTCGGCGGCACCGGCTTCGCTGGCGAATTTCTTGGCGACGTCTTTGTAGGCGGGGCCCACCAGTTTCTTGTCGACGGTGTGGCAGGCCATGCAGTTCTTGGACTTGGCCAGTGCCTCATCGGCCAGTGCGGGCGCGGATACAGCGATGGCGGCCAAAGCGCCAACAGCCAACAGAACTTGCTTCATAGTCTTCCTCAATCGTGGGTGGTTAAGCTACATTCACTCAACGTATTCTAGTGCGCTCAGTTGACATCAGCCGGCGACAAATCTGCGACCAGTTCAAGAAAAACATGTATCTGTTGGGACTTGGAATCATTCTCCTGCTCATGAAATGGCAAGAGTTGGGCCCCGTGGCGGCGTGGTCGTGGTGGTGGGTGCTGTCACCGTTCGCGGGGGCCATGGTGTGGTGGGCCTGGGCGGATTGGTCGGGCTACACCAAACGCAAGGTCATGGAGCGCGAGGATCAGCGCCGGCGAGATCGCATCGACCGCCAGCGCGAGGCCATCGGGCAGAAGCCGAAGACCGGCGCTTCGCGCAAGCGCTGAGGCAAGCGGCCTTTGCCGCTGCCGCACGGCGCTGTCCAACCGATTTTATTTTGCTCTTAAAAAGAGAGCTGATCAGGAAGGTACAGCGCCGGCATCCGGGTGGTCAGACCCCGCAACCAGCGGAGAAATCGTCCAGCACCGCGCCCCGGCTGGCGCTGGCGGCGTTGAACGCGAACTTGGCTTGCACGCCGCGCGTGTAGCGCGGGGCGGGAGCCTTCCAGGCGGCGCGGCGCTGGGCCAGTTCGGCGGCGTCCACGTTCAGCTCCAGCTGCAGCTGATGTGCGTCGATGGTGATCGAGTCGCCTTCATGCACCAGCGCGATATTGCCGCCCGCGGCGGCCTCGGGTGCCACGTGGCCCACCACCATGCCCCAGGTGCCGCCAGAGAAGCGCCCGTCGGTGATCAGGCCCACGCTTTCACCCAGGCCAGCGCCGATCAGTGCGCCCGTGGGCGCCAACATTTCGGGCATGCCCGGCCCGCCCTTGGGGCCGAGGTAACGCAGCACCATCACGTCGCCGGCCTTGATCTTGCCGTCCAGGATGGCCTGCAGGGCCGATTGCTCGTCGTCGAACACGCGCGCTGGGCCGGTGATGACGGGGTTTTTCAAGCCCGTGATCTTGGCCACCGCGCCCTCGGGGCTCAGGTTGCCCTTGAGGATGGCCAGGTGCCCTTGCGCGTACATCGGCTGGTCGATGGGGCGGATGACGTCCTGCCCGGCGGGCGGGGTGTCGGGCACGTCCTTCAGGTTCTCGGCCACGGTCTTGCCGGTGATGGTGATGCAGTCGCCGTGCAGCAGGCCGGCTTTCAGCAGAATCTTCATCACCTGCGGGATGCCACCGGCCTGGTGCAGGTCCACGGCCAGGTACTTGCCGCTGGGTTTCAGGTCGCACAGTACCGGCACCTTCTTGCGCATGCGCTCGAAGTCGTCGATGGTCCATTCCACCTCGGCCGAGTGGGCGATGGCCAGGAAGTGCAGCACGGCGTTGGTGGAGCCACCGGTGGCCATGATGACGGCCACGGCGTTCTCGATGGCCTGCTTGGTGACGATGTCGCGCGGCTTCAGGTCCTTCTTGATGGCCTCGATCAGCACCTTGGCCGACTCCTTGGCCGAGTTCTGCTTCTCGTCGTGCGGGTTGGCCATGGTGCTGGAGTAGGGCAGCGACATACCAAGGGCCTCGAAGGCGCTGGACATGGTGTTGGCCGTGTACATGCCGCCGCACGAACCGGTGCCGGGAATGGCGTGCTGCTCGATTTCCTTCAGGTCGCTGTCGCTCAGCTTGCCGGCGGCGTTCTGGCCCACGGCCTCGAACACGCTGACGATGTTCAGGTCTTGCCCCTTCCACTTGCCGGGCAGGATGGTGCCGCCGTACACGTAGATGGCCGGCACGTTGGCGCGCAGCATGCCCATCATGCCGCCGGGCATGTTTTTGTCGCAGCCGCCGACCACCACCACGCCGTCCATCCACTGGCCCTGCACGCAGGTCTCGACGCAATCGGAGATGACCTCACGGCTGACCAGGCTGTACTTCATGCCCTCGGTGCCCATGGCCATGCCGTCGCTGATGGTGGGGGTGCCGAAAATCTGGGCGTTGCCGCCGGCTTCCTCGATGCCCGCCACGGCCGCGTCGGCCAGCTTTTGCAGGCCGCTGTTGCAGGGCGTGATGGTGCTGTGGCCGTTCGCCACGCCGACCATGGGCTTGGAAAAATCGCTCTCTCCATAGCCCATCGCGTAGTACATGCTGCGGTTGGGCGCGCGGCTTTTGCCCTGGGTGATGTTGGCGCTGCGGCGGTTGATGGGCAGGATGGTGATGGGCTTGGAATCGGCCATGTCGGTTCTCGGCGGTTGATGAGGGTGGGGCGGGCGCGGCCCGCGGCGACGGAAAAATGGGGAGTATGCGCCAGGCTGCGCGCCGATTCCAATCCGATCCGTGGGCGCCATTGATATGCTGAGCATATGAATCCAGAAGAAAATCAACGATGGATTGAATTACGGCATTGGCGGCAGTTTCTGGCCGTGGCCGAGGAACTGCACTTTGGCCGCGCCGCCGCGCGCTTGCACATGACCCAGCCGCCGCTGACCCAGGCCATCGCCGGCCTGGAGCAGACCTTGGGCGCAAGCCTGTTCGACCGCACACGCCGTCGCGTGGCGCTGACCCCGGCCGGCGCGGCCCTGCTGCCCGAGGTGCGCGAGCTGCTGGCCCGTGCCCGGGCGCTGCCGCCGTTGGCGCGCGGCGCCGCCCGGGGTGAGCTGGGTCGGATTCGGCTGGCGTTCGTGTCCACGGCTGGTTTCGAGCTGCTGCCGCGCTGGGTGCGCGCCTGGCGCGAACAGGCGCCGGGCGTGCACCTGGAGCTGATCGAAGCCACCAGCGACGTGCAGGCCGAGCTGCTCGAGCGCGGGGAGATCGACGCCGGCCTGATGCTGCTGGCCAGTGGCTCACCGTCGCCCGGGCTGGCCCATTGGCGCGTGGCGGTGGAGCCGCTGGTGCTGGCCTTGCCGGAGCAGCACGCGCTGGCGCAGGGCAGCCGGTGGACTTTGGCGCAGGTGCTGGCCGAGCCCCTGGTGATTTTTCCGCGCCGCATCGCGTCCTCGCTGCACGATGCGGTGTTCGCGCTCTACCACGCGGGTGGGCGAGCGCCGCAGGTGGCGCAAGAGGCGATCCAAATGCAGACCATCGTGAATCTGGTGTCGGCTGGCCTGGGTCTGGCCTGGGTGCCGCAGAGCGTGGAGCGCTTTCAGCGCGCCGGCGTGGTGTACCGACCGGCGCCGGGGCGTGGCGCGCGCCGGGTGCCGGCCTGCGAGACGCGCCTGGTTTGGTCGACGGAACGGGTGAGTCCCGTGCTGGCGCGTTTTCTGGATTTTGTCGGCGCTTCGGCCGAGCGGGCACAATCGGACGCATGCTGATCCACCCGAACATCGATCCCGTCGCGATCCGCATCGGTCCGCTGGCCATCCACTGGTACGGCCTGACCTATTTGGTCGCTTTCGCGCTGTTTTTCTGGCTGGCCAGCCGGCGCTTGCGCCATGAGCCGTTCGCCTCCATCACCCAACCCGCGCCCTGGACGCGGCGCGACATCGAGGATCTGCTGTTCTGGGGCGTGATGGGCGTCATTCTCGGCGGGCGACTGGGCTATTGCCTGTTTTACAAGCCGGCCTATTACGCCACGCACCCGCTGGAGGTGTTCTACATCTGGCAGGGCGGCATGAGTTTTCATGGCGGCATGCTGGGCGTGATCCTGGCCATGATGGCCTGGGCGCGCACGCGCCGGCGACCCTGGTTGCAGGTCACCGATCTGGTGGCGCCTTGCGTGCCGCTGGGCTTGGCCAGCGGGCGCATTGGCAATTTCATCAACGGCGAGCTGTGGGGCCGCGCGGCCGATCCCTCGTTGCCCTGGGCGATGGTGTTTCGGGGCGCCGGCGACGCGCCCCGCCATCCCTCGCAGATCTACCAGTTTCTGCTGGAGGGCGTGCTGCTGTTCGTCCTGCTGTGGCTGTATGCGCGCCAGCCGCGCAAGATGGGCCAGGTCAGCGGGGCGTTTTTGGTCGGCTACGGCGTGTTCCGCTTTAGCGCCGAGTACTTCCGCGAACCCGATGCCTACCTGGGCCTGCTGGCGCTGGGCCTGAGCATGGGGCAGTGGCTGTGCGTGCCGATGGTGCTGGCCGGTGCCGCCCTGTGGCTCTGGGCCACCCGGCAACCGGAGCCGGCGCCGCGCCCGGCCTGAGGACGGGGTCGGCCCCGTCAGGCGAATCAGCTTATTGGAGTGGTAGTGGCCATGAGCACCGAACCGAAACCCGCCAAGGCCGAGACCGGCCCGGACGCCCGCGACGCGGCCCGCTCGACCCATGAACGCCTGAGCGCCATGCTCGGCCGCAAGGAGGAAGCGCTGTCGCCGTGGCTGCTGCGCCGCACGCTGCGCGAGCTGCAGCAGGTGGCCGATCTGAGCGTGAGCGAGGTCGAGGGCGGCCGCCGCGCCGCCGCCGTGGCGCGGCGCTACGCCGAGGCCTCGCCCGAGGAGCGGCGCGATTGCTGGCTGCTGATGAGCGAGCAGTTCACGCCCGACGCCACCGACATTCAGAGCGCGCGCGAAGCCTACGAGGCGGCCCGTGGCACGCACGAGGAAGCGCGCGCCGAGGTACGGCTGCGCAAGGCCTTTACCTCGCCGCGCACGCGGCTGCTGCAGCGCTTTGCCGCTTTTCCGCAAGGGGTGCGTTTTCTGGTCGATCTGCGGGCCGAGTTGCTGCCGCACCTGAAGACCGACAAGCGCCTGCTGGCACTTGACGCCGAGCTGGAGGACCTGTTCAGCACCTGGTTCGACGTCGGCTTTCTGGACCTGCGCCGCATCAGCTGGAATTCGCCGGCCTCGCTGATCGAGAAACTCATCAAGTACGAGGCCGTCCACGACATCCACAGCTGGGCCGACGCCAAGAATCGGCTGGACGAGGACCGCCGCTGCTACGGTTTCTTTCATCCGCGCCTGCCCGACGAGCCGCTGATTTTCGTCGAGGTGGCTTTGCTGGACGACATGGCCGGCAGCATCACGCCCCTGCTCGACGTTGACGCCGCGCCGGCCGTGCCGGGCAAGGCCAGCACGGCCATCTTCTACTCCATCAGCAACACGCAGGCCGGCCTGCGCGGCGTGAGCTTTGGAGACTCGCTGATCAAGCGCGTGGTCGAGACGCTGCGCGCGGAGTTTCCCCAGCTCAAAACCTTTGCCACGCTCTCGCCCATCCCCGGCCTGCGTGCCTGGTTGGGCCGCAACGCCGAAGCCCTGCTGGCCCGCCTGCCCAAACGCGCTCGCCAGGCGCTGGCCGCCGAACTCGGGCGCGAGACGATCGACGCGCCCGAGTTGCTGGCGGCGCTGGAGGATGTGGCGTCGTTGGATGAAAAATCGGCGCGCGTGCGCTGGCTGCTGGGGGCCGCCGCGCACTACCTCGGCCAGGCCCTGACCGGGGACGGCAAACCGGTGGACGCCGTGGCACGCTTTCATTTGGGCAACGGCGCCCGGGTCGAGCGCCTGAACTGGCGGGCCGATCCGTCGCCCAAGGGGCTGAAACAGTCCTATGGCCTGATGGTCAACTACCTGTACGACTTGCGGCGGCTGGACAAGTACCGCGCCATGCTGGCTCAGGGAAAATTACCAGTATCTTCGGCGGTCGAATCGTTGCAGACTTAACCGGTTTTGTTTCGGCTTTTTTCAGGAGCTCCAGATGGTTTCGTCTCTTTCCCGTCGGCAGGCCATCGTGGCCGCCGCGTCCTTGGCGGGTTCGTTCGGTGCCTGGGCGCAACAGCATCCCTGGCCGTCCAAGCCCGTGAACCTGATCGTGCCTTTCCCAGCCGGGGGCGGCACCGACGCCTTCGCGCGGCCGTTGGGCGCGCAGTTCACCCGGCAGACCGGCCAGAACCTGTTGATCGACAACAAGGGCGGAGGGGGCGGAACCGTGGGTGCGGCCATCGCGGCGCGGGCGCCGGCCGACGGCTACAACTACTTCATGGGCGGCGTGCACCACGCCATCGCGCCCAGCGTCTACCCGAAGCTGCAATACGACCTGCTGCAGGATTTCGCGCCGCTCATCCTGGTCGCGCGCGTGCCGCAGGTGGTGGTGGTCAACCCCAAGCGCGTGGAGGCGCGCACCATCCAGGAACTGATCGACTACGTCAAGAAAAATCCCGGCAAGCTGAATTACGCGTCGGCCGGCAGCGGCACCTCGCACCACCTGGCGGGCGAGCTGTTCAAGCAGCAGACCGGCACCTTCATCACCCACATCCCCTACCGCGGCGCCGGCCCGGCCTTGCAGGCACTGATTGCCGGCGAGGTGGACATGATGTTCGACGGCCTGGGCTCCTCGGCGGCGCACATCAAGGGTGGGCGCATCAAGCCCTTGATGATGGCCGGGCGCACGCGCAACCCGGCCTTCCCGGACGTGCCCTCGGCGGCCGAATCCGGGCTGAAGGACTACGACGTGGCCACCTGGTACGGTATCTGGGCCCCCAAGGGCACGCCCCCTGAAATGCAGGCGGCCATGACCGAGGCCGTGCGCAAGTCGGTGCAAACGCCCGAGAACAAGCAGATCTGGGCCGGCCAGGGGGCGGAGTTCGCCAATCTGGAAGGGCCGGCCTTCGCCGGTTTCGTGCAGCTGGAAGTCGCCAAATGGGCGCAGGTGGTCAAGGCCTCCGGTGGCATCCGCATCGATTGATCTGCGGGCCGATGGGGCCGTGGCCACTGTCGTGCTGCGCAACCCGGACAAGTTCAACGCCATGTCGCGCGCCATGTGGCGCGCGCTGCGCGAGGTGTTTGGGCAGGTGCAGGCGCGCACCGATCTGCGTTGCGTGCTGGTGCGCGGCGAGGGCGGCCATTTCTGCGCCGGCGGCGACATCGCCGAGTACCCCGGTTTCCGCTTCGACCCGGCCAGCCTGCGCGCCTTTCATGAAGAGGATGTGTGGGGCGGTTTGTCGGCCATGCTGGCCTGCGACGTGCCCATCCTCGCCGTCATCGAAGGCCATTGCATGGGCGCGGGCGTGGAGATCGCCAGTTGCTGCGACATCCGCGTGGCGGCCGACAGTGCCCGCTTTGGCGCCCCGATCGCCAAGCTGTGCTTTCCCATGGCGCCGCGCGAGGCCGAACTGGTGACGCGCGTGGCCGGCGAAGTCACGGTGCACGAGCTGCTGCTGGAGGCGGCCGTGCTCGACGCCACCGAAATGAAGGCGCGGGGCTTTCTCAGCCGCGTGCTGGCACCCACCGCCCTGTGGCCGCACGCCCGCGAGCGCGCCGACCGCATCGCCGCCTTGGCACCCGGCGCCGCGCGCCTGCACAAACAGACGTTTCGTGCCCTGAATGCCCAGGTGGCCGGCGCCAATCAATCCGGAGCAGCTATCAATAGCATAGTAAATTCGGCCTATGACTACGCCGACAGCGCGGAGCACCGGGAGGGCATCGCGGCCTTCCTGGAAAAGCGCCCGGCGCGCTTCTGAACGCAGTCACTTCTCTCATCGATTGTCATGACCCAGCAGAACCTTTTCAGCGCGCTGCGCGATGCTTTTCCCGCCGACTTGGACGGTATTGCCGTCGAGACCGACAACGGTCTGAACTACTCCTGGCGCGACCTGGACCGCGCCACCGCGATGGTCGCCAACCTGCTGCAGTCGCTGGAGATACCCGAGCGCGACGACGGCGCGCCGCCGCGCGTGGCGGTGCAGGTCGAGAAATCGGTCGAGGCCATGGTGTTGTACCTGGCCACCTTGCGTGCCGGTTTCGTGTTCCTGCCGCTCAACACCGCCTACCAGAGCGCGGAAATCGAGTACTTCATCGGCAACGCCCAGCCCGCCGTGGTGGTGTGCGGCGGTGGCAACTTCAACTGGGTCAGCAAGATCGCCTTCAAGGCTGGCACGCGCCATGTCTTCACGCTCGACGACGACCGCGGCGGCAGCCTGCTGGAGCGTGCCGCGCATTGCTCGGACCGGCAAACCCCGGTGCACCGGCAGGCCGACGACTTGGCGGCCATCCTCTACACCAGCGGCACCACCGGCCGCAGCAAGGGCGCCATGCTCTCGCACGGCAACCTGCTGTCGAACGCGGTGATGCTCAAGGACTACTGGGGCTGGCAAAAAGGCGACGTGCTGATCCACGCGCTGCCCATTTTCCACGTGCACGGCCTGTTCGTCGCCATCCACGGCGCGCTGCTCAATGGCAGCAAGATGCTCTGGCACGGCAAGTTCGATCCCAAGCGGGTGATCGCCGATCTGCCGCGCGCCAGCGTGTTCATGGGCGTGCCCACGCTCTACGTGCGCATGCTGGGCGAGGCGGCGCTGACGCGCGAGCAGGCGGCGCACATGCGCTTGTTCATCAGCGGCTCCGCGCCGCTGCTGATCGAGACCTTCCACGACTGGCAGGCGCGCACCGGCCACACCATCCTGGAGCGGTACGGCATGAGCGAGACCATCATGCTGACCAGCAACCCATACCGGGCCGATGGGCGCTACCAGGGCCAGTCCGAGCGCCGTGGCGGCACCGTCGGTTTTCCGCTGCCGGGTGTCGGACTGCGCGTGCTGGACGATGAGGGGGCGGCCGTGCCGGTGGGCGAGATCGGCGGCATCCAGGTCAGGGGGCCGAACGTGTTCAGCGGCTATTGGCAAATGCCCGAGAAAACCAAGGAAGAGTTCACCGCCGACGGTTTTTTCAAGACCGGCGACGTCGGCAAGCAGGACGAGCGTGGCTACGTCACCATCGTAGGACGCAGCAAGGATTTGATCATCAGCGGCGGCTACAACGTGTACCCGGCCGAGATCGAGGGCTACGTCAACGAATTGGCCGGTGTGGCCGAGAGCGCCGTCGTCGGTGTGCCGCATCCCGATTTCGGGGAAGTCGGCGTGCTGGTGGTGATTCCCAAGGCCGGCGCCACGTTGGACGCCGAGCGGCTGATCGCCGATCTGAAGGCCAAGCTGGCCAACTTCAAGATTCCCAAGCGCTGCTTCATTGCCGCCGAGCTGCCACGCAACACCATGGGCAAGGTGCAGAAGAACCTGCTGCGCGACCAACACAAGGGTCTGTTCGTGCCCGCTGGCGTTTGACGGCCTTGGCTGACAGGCGGCTGGGGTAGGGCGGGCTACACTCGACGCCATATCGGCTCCATGGGTACCGGGGCCGCGATTTGATCCGCTTTTTGAAGGGAGCTTCCAATGTCCTTGCGATCACTGTTCTTGCTGCTGGTGGGCGCGGCCATCGTGATATTTGTCGGTGTCAATTGGGCGGAGATGACCCGGGCCACCGATTTGTCGTTGATTTTCATGGAGGTGCACGCCCCGCTGGGCCTGGTGCTGCTGGGTCTGATGGCGTTGTTGTCGGCCGTGTTCGTTGGCCTGATCGCCTACACCCAGGGCACCGTGCTGCTCGAGACGCGCCGTCACGCCAAGGAGCTGGCCGCGCAGCGCGAACTGGCCGACAAGGCCGAGGCCTCGCGCTTCACGGAGCTGCGTGCCCACCTGGATCGTGAAGTGGCCCGCCTGTCGGAAGTCGTGAACAACCACGCGCGCGAAACGCTGGCGCGCGTCGATCGGGCCGAGATGGGCTTGCGCGATCGTCCTGTCGATGCCGAGATCAGCCGCCTGGTGCAGGCCGTGGAAACCCACAACCGCGAGCTGCATTCCCGGGTGGACCGGCTTGAGATGGGCCTGCGCGATGGCCTGGCCGGTTACCTGCCGCCGCCTTCTGCTCGCCCGCAGGGGCAGCAGCCATCGTCACTGGCGGCTCCCTTGGGGATTCCCATGCCCCCGGACGATCCCCTGGCCTCGGTGACGCCCCGCTGAGGGCACCGCGTTGGGCTGACCTTGCACCGGGCGCCACCACGGCGCGCGCAAAATGCACAACGGCTTCGGGTTTTTGCCCGAAGCCGTTGTTTTTTGAAGGTGCCGGCTCAGTGCCGCACCTGACGCGGGCGTGCCCGCGTGGTTGAGGTCAACGCAGCACCAGCACCGGAATTTCGGAGTGCGTCAGCACTTGCTGGGTTTCACTGCCCAGCAACAGGCGCTTGACGCCCTTGCGGCCGTGCGAGGCCATCACGATCAGGTCGGCCTTGTGCTTCTTGGCGGCGGCGATCAAGGCGTCGGAGACCACATCGGACTTGGCGATGACGGCCTTGACCTTGACGCCCTTGGCTTCTCCGGCTTGCTTGACGGCTTCCACCACGGCATGGGCGTCGGCGGCCCAGTGTTCCTCGACACGCCCCACGTCCTCGGTCGACAGCGGAATGCCACCGTCGAAATAGCTTTGTGGGTAACGCGGAACCACCTTGAGGGCGACCAGTTCGGCGCCACAGGTGGCGGCCAGTTCGATCGCGTTGTCGACGGCTTTCTTGGACAGTTTCGAACCATCGGTCGCAACCAGAATGCGGGTGTACATGCAGGGTCTCCTCTCGGCGTGTCTTCGCGGAATGCTCGCCCGCACCATGCGGGCGTGTCAAGACAAGACGATACCTTAACCTTCCCCCCTCCGCGACTCTTGATGAAAGTCAATTTTTAATCCGGGAAAGGAGATAAAGTCGCCCGGGTGATACACGGTACCAGCGCCGTCCCCCCGCTGTCCCCACTGCTGGGCGACGTGGCTTTGTCGCAGCCGCAGCCCGCGCAGACAGCGCGCGCGTCGGCGCCCTACGCCTTGCTGGATGAGCGCGATGAATGGCTGGAGTTCAGCCGCCCATCAGAAAAAGGGGACCCCGCGGCCACCGGTTGTTGGGAGTCCAACATCGTGTTCGAAGGCATGCACTGCGCGGCCTGCGCGGTGACCATCGAGCAGGCGCTGCGCGCCACGCCGGGCGTGCGCGAGGTCGAGGTCAGCGCGGCCAGCCACCGCGGTCGGGTGGTGTGGGATGAGCAGCTCACGCGCCCCTCCGCCTGGATGCAGGCCGTGGCGCGCACCGGCTACCGGCCCTTGCCCGCGCATGACGCGAGGGCCGGCGAGGTCCGCCGGGCCGAAACCCGCAAGATGCTGTGGCGCCTGGGGGTCGCGGGCCTGTGCATGATGCAGGTCATGATGTACGCCGCGCCGGCGTATTTCACGGCGCCGGGCGAGATCGAGCCCGACCTTATTCATCTGCTGCGCTGGGCACAGTGGGTGCTGTCGCTGCCCGTGATGCTGTTCTCCTGCCAGCCGTTCATTCGCGGTGCGCTGCTGGATCTGCGCCTGCGGCGCGTCAGCATGGACCTGCCGGTGGCGCTGGGCATGGTGATCACCTTCGTGGTCAGCTCACTGGGCACCTTCGAGCCGGAGGGGGTGTTTGGGCGCGAGGTTTACTTCGACTCGCTCACCATGTTCGTGTTCTTCCTGCTGGCTGGACGCTGGCTGGAGCTGCGCCTGCGCGACCGCACGGCGGGCGCCCTGGAATCCTTGATGCACCGCCTGCCCGACAGCGTCGAACGGCGCGGCCCAGCGGGCGAATGGGTGCGCGTGTCAGTGCGTCGCATTCGCGTGGGCGACGTCGTCCGCGTGCTGCCTGGCGAGGCCTTTCCTTCCGATGGCGTGGTGATCGCGGGGCAGACCTTGGCCGACGAGGCGTTGCTGACCGGGGAGTCCACGCCGTTGCCGCGCGGGGTCGGTCAGCAGGTCATTGCCGGCAGCCACAACCTGACCGGGATGGTCGAGGTGCGTGTCGAGCACGCCGGTCAGGAAACCCGCTACGCCCAGATCGTGGCGTTGATGGCGCAAGCCTCGACCAGCAAGCCGCACATTGCCACCTTGGCCGACCGTTTGGCCAAGCCGTTTCTCATTTGCGTGCTGCTGGCCGCCGGCCTGGCCTGCGCCTGGTGGTGGCGCACAGATCCTGGGCATGCCTTGATGATCGCGGTGGCCATCTTGGTGGTGACTTGCCCCTGTGCCCTGTCGCTGGCCACGCCGGCCGCGATGCTGGCCAGCGCTGGCGCCCTGGCCCGGCAAGGTACCTTGGTGCGGCGCTTGCAGGCCCTGGAGGCGCTGTCGCAGGTGGACCGGGTGGTGTTCGACAAGACCGGCACCTTGACGCGCGATGCCTTTGCCCTGGAGCGGGTGGAGGTGCGCGACGGCGTCACGGCGCCCCAGGCGCTGGCCCTGGCTGCCGCCTTGGCCCAGGGCAGCCTGCACCCGGTTTCGCGCGCCTTGGTCGAGGCCGCTGGCGAGCCCTTGGCGCGCCCGTCCGCCATCAACCTGCGTGAAGTGGCCGGGCAGGGCGTCGTCGCCGAATTGCCCGGCGCGCCTGGCGTGCAAGGCGAACTCCGGTTGGGTGCGGCGGCGTTCTGCGGGGTTGCACCGAGGACCGGCGAAGGGCCGACCAGCCACTTGAGCGACGACCAGGGTTGGATCGCCAGCTTCCAGCTGCGCGAGGATGTGCGGGCCGACGCGCGGGAGGCGGTGCGGGATTTGCAAGCCGATGGCGTGCGCGTGAGCCTGCTGTCCGGGGATCGGCCCGAGGCCGCGGCCCGTGTCGGGGCCATGGCCGGCATCGAGGACACCCAGGGCGCATGCACCCCGGCCGACAAGCTGGCGGCGATGCGTGCGGCCCAGCGTGATGGCGCCTGCGTGGCAATGGTCGGCGACGGCTTGAACGACGGCCCGGTGCTGGCCGGCGCCGACGTATCGTTTGCCTTTGGCCGTGCCGTGCCCCTGGCCCGGGCCCAGTCCGACTTCGTGGTGCTGGGTGAGCGTTTGATGAGCATCGCGCAGGCGCGCCGCAAGGCGCGCCGCACCATGCGCATCGTGCGCCAGAATCTGGGCTGGGCCGCGGCGTACAACGCGGTTGGCGTGCCCTTGGCCGTGGCCGGATGGATGCCGGCCTGGGCCGCCGGACTGGGCATGGCCGCGAGTTCCCTGCTGGTGGTATTGAATGCGCTGCGCTTGGCGACGACCGACGCGGCGACCGAGGAGCGTTGATGGATATTCTTTATTTGCTCATCCCACTGTCCGTCGTGCTGGTGCTGTTTATTCTCGGCGCGTTCGGCTGGGCCATCTACCGGGGACAGTTCGAGGATGTGGACCGCGAAGGGCAGAGAATTCTCGAGCACGATTGACTCAAGTCAATCGAAACCATGTTACGGTCGAGGACACTCGCGTAGGTTAAACAGGAAGAGGTGGTAATGACATTCGCCAACACAAGGGCCACGGTCTACAACGACAAGGTGGTCAGACAATTTGCCATCATGACGGTGGTGTGGGGCGTGGTGGGGATGCTGGTCGGCGTGATCATCGCCGCACAGCTGACTTGGCCAGAGCTCAATCTGGGGATCTCCTGGCTCAGCTACGGCCGATTGCGGCCTCTGCATACCAATGCGGTGATCTTCGCGTTCGGCGGTTCGGCCTTGTTTGCCACCGCCTACTACGTGGTGCAACGCACCTGCCAGGTGCGCCTGTTCTCCGACGGACTGGCGGCCTTTACGTTCTGGGGGTGGCAACTGGTCATCCTCGCGGCGGCGATTTCCCTGCCCCTGGGTTACACCAGCGGCAAGGAATACGCCGAGCTGGAGTGGCCGGTCGACATCCTGATCACGCTGGTGTGGGTGGCCTTTGCCGTGGTGTTCTTCGGCACCGTCGGCACGCGCAAGGTCAAGCACATCTACGTGGCCAACTGGTTCTACGGCGGGTTCATCCTGGCGGTGGCCTTGCTGCACCTGGTCAACAGCGCTGCATTGCCCGTGGGTGCCATGAAGTCCTACTCGGCCTACGCCGGTGTGCAGGACGCCATGGTGCAGTGGTGGTATGGCCACAATGCCGTGGGCTTCTTCCTGACGGCAGGCTTCCTGGGGATGATGTACTACTTTATTCCCAAGCAGGCCGGGCGTCCGGTGTACAGCTACCGCCTGTCCATCGTCCACTTCTGGGCGCTGATCTTCACCTACATGTGGGCCGGCCCGCACCATCTGCACTACACGGCGCTGCCCGACTGGGCGCAGTCGGTGGGCATGGTGTTCTCGCTGATCCTGCTGGCGCCCAGCTGGGGCGGCATGATCAACGGCATCATGACCCTGTCGGGTGCCTGGCACAAACTGCGCGACGATCCGATCCTGCGCTTCCTGATCGTATCCCTGTCGTTCTACGGCATGTCGACCTTCGAAGGCCCGATGATGTCCATCAAGACCGTCAACGCCCTGTCGCACTACACCGACTGGACGGTGGGCCACGTGCACTCGGGTGCCCTGGGCTGGGTGGGCCTGATCACCATGGGTTCCATGTACTACCTGATTCCACGCCTGTTTGGCCAGAAGCAGATGTACAGCACCCGGGCCATTGAGGTGCACTTCTGGGTCGCCACCATTGGTATCGTGGTGTACATCGCCGCAATGTGGATCGCTGGTGTGATGCAGGGCCTGATGTGGCGCGCCGTCAACGTCGATGGCACGCTGACCTATACCTTCGTGGAGTCGGTCAAGGCCACCTTCCCGTTCTACGTGCTGCGTCTGCTGGGCGGCCTGCTGTATCTCGGCGGCATGATCATCATGCTGTGGAACACCATCAAAACCGCCACCGCTGGCCGCGCCGTTCCGGTGCAGATCCCAGCTGTCGTGGCCCACGCCTGATGCGGAGGTAAGTCGTCATGGCACAAGAAAAAATCACGGGTCACGCCAAGGTCGAGACCAGCAACTTTCTGATGATCGTGCTGATCCTCATCGTGGTCTCCTTCGGGGGACTGGTGGAGATCGTGCCTCTGTTCTTCCAGAAGTCGACCACCCAGCCGATCGAGGGCCTCAAGCCCTACACCTCGCTGCAGGTCATCGGCCGAGACGTCTATGTCCGCGAAGGCTGCTACAACTGCCATTCGCAGATGATCCGTCCGTTCCGCGCCGAGGCGCTGCGCTACGGTCCGTACTCGATCGCCAGCGAGTTCGTCTACGACCACCCGTTCCAGTGGGGCAGCAAGCGCACCGGTCCCGATCTGGCGCGCGTGGGCGGCCGTTACAGCGACGACTGGCACCGTGCCCACCTGAACAACCCGCGTGACGTGGTGCCCGAGTCGAACATGCCGGCGTACCCCTGGCTGGAGAGCACTCCCGCCAACCCCGACACGATACAGGCCCACATGCGTGGTCTGCGCACACTGGGTGCGCCCTACAGCGACGAAGAGATCGCCAAGGCCCCTGAGGACGTCAAAGGCAAGACCGAACTGGATGCCGTGATCGCCTACCTGCAGGTGCTGGGCATTCATCGCAAATAAGCCACAAGGGAGGAAGGCCACCATGGACATCAATCAGCTGCGCAGCATCGTGACTGTGGTGGCGTTCGTCGTCTTCATCGGCATCGTGATCTGGGCGTGGTCCCGCAAGAACCAATCGCGCTTCGAGGAAGCTGCGCGGTTGCCCTTCGAGCAGGATTGAGCCGGGCCCGGACGCCTGTCAGGCAAGGAACGAAAAATGAGCGACTTTACGAGTAATTTTTGGTCGGTTTTCATCTCCGGCATCACTCTCGTCGGTATCCTGGGGTGCTTGGCACTGCTGTGGATCAGCGGCAAGACCAAGGCGATGACCGATTCCGACAACACCACCGGTCACGTCTGGGACGGCGACCTGCGCGAAATGAACAACCCGTTGCCACGCTGGTGGGTCGGTCTGTTCATCATCACCTGTGTGTTCTCCCTGGTCTATCTGTACCTGTATCCAGGGCTGGGCACCTACGGCGGTTCGCTGAAATGGACGCAGACCGACCAGTTCGACAAGGAAGTCGCGCGTGGCAACGAGCAGGTGGCGCCGATCTACGCGGCCTTTGCCGGCAAGAGCACCGAGGAGCTGGCCAAGGACCCGCAAGCCATGGCCATCGGCGATCGCCTGTTCATGAACAACTGTGCGCAGTGCCACGGTTCCGACGCACGCGGCAGCAAGGGTTTCCCGAACCTGACCGACAAGCAGTGGAACTGGGGCGGCATGCCCGAGCAGATCCACACCACGATCGTCAAGGGCCGCACCGGCATGATGACGCCCATGGGGGCCGCGGTGGGTTCGTCGGACGACGTGCGCAACCTGGCCAACTATGTGCTGAGCCTGTCCAACTCCCCGCACGACTCGGTGCGCGCCAACCTGGGCCGCGCCAAATTCGTGGCTTGCGCGGCTTGCCATGGCCCGGACGGCAAGGGCAACCAGGCGTTGGGTGCCCCCAACCTGACGACCGGTGTGTTCACGCACGGCCCGGGCGTGGAGTCGCACATCGTCACCATGATCAACGACGGCAAGACCGGCGTGATGCCTGCCTGGGAAAGCAAGTTCACTCCTGAGCAGATGAACGTGCTGACGGCGTATGTCTGGGGCAGGGGCGGTGGTGTTCCGGCACCCACGGCAGCGGCTCCTGCAGCAGCAGCGACCCCCGCGGCCGACGCCGCCTCGGTGGCCGTCGACAACGGCACCGTCAAGTTTTACTTCGCGTCGGGCAAATCCGATGTCGCTTCAGGTGCCGACAAGGCCCTGGCCGACATCGTGGCCGGCGTCAAGGAAGGCAAGATGGCCGTGGTCAGCGGCTTCGTCGACAGCACCGGTAACGCCGCCCAGAACGAGGAACTGGCCAAGCAACGCGCCTTTGCCGTGCGCGACCAGCTCAAGGCCCTGGGTGTCGCCGAGGACAAGATCGAGCTGAAGAAGCCCGAGAACCTGGACGCCGGCGCCGGAGCGCAAGCCCGTCGTGTCGAGGTGCGTCTGAGCTGATGCTGATCTCCGGCAGACAAGGGGCCTCCTCCTTGCCTGCCGGATCATTTCCCTTCGGCGTGCACCCGACGTGCGCCGATGTCCCTGGCAACGTGAGGCGATCCGCTGGCGTTGCCAGTCAGGCCTCTGGTAAGCTGCCTGCACGCCAGTTCCGTGCGCCTCATGGCCTGTCGCCAGAGGGTCGGAGTCAGGGCACAGAGTTTTTCCGCTTGTGAGCACATCCAAATCCTCCGATCCGGTCGCTGCCTCGGCGCCCACCAAGGGCCAGGCCGCCGACGACGTCATGGTGTCGCTGTACCAGGCGCAAAAGAAGATCTATCCGCGCAGCGTCAGCGGTCTGTTCTCGAAGTGGCGTTGGTTCTTCGTTTTCGCCACGCAACTGTTCTTCTACGGCATGCCGTGGTTGCAGTGGGGCCAGCGCCAAGCCCTGCTGTTCGACCTGGATGCGCGGCGTTTCTATATTTTTGGGCTGGTGCTGTACCCGCAGGACGTGATCTATCTGTCCGGGATCTTGATCATCTCGGCCTTGCTGCTGTTCCTGTTCACCGCCGTGGCCGGTCGCCAGTGGTGCGGCTACGCTTGCCCGCAGACCGTCTACACCGAGATATACCTCTGGATAGAGCACAAAATCGAAGGCGACCGTTCCGCCCGCATGCGCCTGGACGCGGCGCCCCTGTCGGCGGCCAAGGTCACGCGCAAGACCGCCAAGCAACTGGCCTGGATCGCCGTCGGGCTGTGGACCGGCTTTACCTTCGTGGGCTATTTCACGCCGATCCGCGATCTGGCCTCGCACGTCATGAGCTGGTCGCTCGGCCCGTGGGAAACCTTCTGGATTTTCTTCTACGGTTTCGCCACCTACGGCAACGGCGGCTACATGCGCGAGCAGGTGTGCAAGTACATGTGCCCCTACGCGCGCTTCCAGAGCGCGATGTTCGACAAGGACACGTTGGTGGTCACCTACGACACCAAGCGCGGCGAACCACGCGGAGCGCGGTCGCGCAAGGCCGATCCGAAGGCGCTCGGTCTGGGCGATTGCGTCAACTGCACCCTGTGCGTGCAGGTTTGCCCGACCGGCATCGACATCCGCCAGGGCTTGCAGTACGAGTGCATCAGCTGCGCGGCCTGCATCGATGTGTGCAACGACGTCATGGACAAGGTGGGCTACCCGCGCGGGCTGATTCGGTACTCCACCGAGCACGCCCTGGAAGAAGGCTGGAGCGGGCGAGACATCCTGCGGCACGTTCTGCGTCCGCGGGTGCTGATCTACTCCACCATCTTGGCGGGCGTCACCGTTGCCCTCATCGCCAGCCTGCTGCTGCGCACCCCCTTCAAGGTCGACGTGGTGCGTGACCGCGCGACCCTGGCGCGTATAGTGCCGGGCGGCAAGATCGAAAACCTGTACCGTTTGCAGATCATGAACGCCAGCGAAAGCCCGCAGACCTTCACCCTGACCGCCGACGGCCTGCCTGGGCTGCAATTGCTGCTGGACGAGAGCGGGTCGCAGGTCCACGTCGAAGGGGCGCAGTCCAAGTGGGTGGCGATTCACCTGCAAGCCCCCTACGACGCCGGCAAGCCGGGGTCGCACGAGATCCATTTCAATATCGATTCACCGACGGCCGGGCAGCTGAAGGAAAAATCGATCTTCATGATTCCGAGGTAATTCCGATGGCCATATCTCAACCCGCGAGCCCACCCGCCGCCCCTTGGTGGAAAGTCGGCTCCATGTGGCTGGTGGTGGGCGGGCCGCTGATCGTGGTCGTGGCCTCCTTCATCACCTTGTATCTGGCCATCAGCCGACCAGATTATGTGTACACCGACGCGAGCCGGCCAACCAGCCAGGCCCAGCAATCGGCCCATGAGCGGGGCTCTTCCACCGAGCCCTTGCCCGCCCTACAGGCGCGCAACCACGCCGCCACCGGGGGTGTGACCGGTTCCGCGACACGCGCAACGCCGGCCACGGCCACGCGCCCCTGACCCAGCAAGAAATCCTGATGCCAGAGAAAGAAAAAGACCGAACCATGCTGCGCGACCGCTTCATGTGGATCGCCTGGCCTGCCTTCATGATGGCGGCCGTGCTGGAGATGATGGTGTTTGCGGTGCTCGACCCGGAACTGATGACGCTGTTCGGGGAGCTGGCGGGATGGTCGCGCTACGCCACCTACACGGTGACCTTCTTCATCTTCTGGGGCGCGATGATGGTCTCTGGCGCCCTCACCACCTTGCTGTCGATGTCTCCCTTCGAGATCAATCGGCGTCAGTTGCGGTCCATTTCAGACGACCCGGCATCCTGAGCGGGTGATTTGAGGTTCGCCTTGGTCATTGGCCGGCCAAGGCACGCCAGAAAAAGCGTGAAGAAAAGGGTGACGAGCCTTTACCCCGGCACTGACTCCAAAGTTAGGGCTGCTTGGTTCCCCACCTGACCCGGTTGGCTCCTTCACCATGCGGGAAGGCCCGTCAGGGACTATTGTAGTTCGAGTCGGCGCTTGGCTTCCTCGGTGCCGAAGCTCAATGCCAGCAAATTGCGGACTTCCGCCCGCAGCGACGCCAGTTCCGCCTCGGCCTGGCAGTCGCACAGGCGCGACACCAGCCGCCCGGCGCGCGGGTGACAGCAGTCCAGCAGCGCCTGGATCAGCGGGCGTGCCTGCGGCGTGGCGTGCGCCAGAGCGATCTCGGAGTGGACGAACTCAGGGCTATTGATGCGTTGCAGCATGGGGTTCACTTGGTATCCAACCGCTGGTAAGCATACCAACGATTTTGCCGCCAGCCCGACATCGGCAACACCGGCCGTGCAATCTAGAGTCTGGGTTCAGAATTCGAAGGGGTGTTTTTCGCACCGTAAAATCCAACCATGTCGTACTTGGTGCTGGCCCGCAAATACCGTCCCCGCAACTTCTCGGAGATGGTGGGGCAGGAACACGTCGTTCAGGCCCTGGGCAACGCCCTGACCCAGCAGCGCCTGCACCACGCCTACCTGTTCACTGGCACGCGCGGGGTGGGCAAGACCACCGTCTCGCGCATTCTGGCCAAATCGCTCAACTGCACCGGTGCCGACGGGCAGGGCGGCATCACCGCCACGCCTTGCGGCGTGTGCGCGGCCTGCACCGAGATCGACGCCGGCCGTTTTGTCGACTACACCGAACTGGACGCCGCCAGCAACCGCGGCGTGGACGAGGTGCAGCAACTGCTGGAGCAGGCCGTCTACAAGCCCGTGCAGGGGCGCTTCAAGGTCTTCATGATCGACGAAGTGCACATGCTCACCAACACCGCCTTCAACGCCATGCTGAAGACGCTGGAGGAGCCGCCCGAATACCTGAAGTTCGTGCTGGCCACCACCGACCCGCAGAAGGTGCCGGTGACGGTGCTGTCGCGCTGCCTGCAGTTCAACCTGCGGCCCATGGCGCCCGAGGTGGTGCTGGAGCATCTCGTCCGCGTGCTGGCCGCCGAGCAGGTCAGCGCCGAACCCCAGGCCCTGCGCTTGCTGGCGCGCGCCGCGCGCGGTTCGATGCGCGATGCGCTCAGCCTGACCGACCAGGCCATCGCCTTCGGTTCCGGCCAGTTGGCCGAGGCCAGCGTGCGCCAGATGCTGGGCAGCGTCGACCGGAGCGTGGTGTTCAGCCTGATCGGCGCGCTGGCGGCCGGCGACGGCCGCACGGTGGTCGAGTTGTCCGAGCAACTGCGCGCCGCCGGACTGTCGGCCGCCACCACGCTGGAAGACATGGCCGCCGTGCTGCAGCGCATGGCCGTGTCGCAGGCCGTGCCGGAGCGGGTGGACGAGGACGCCGACACGGAGGCCCAGGAAATCACCCGTCTGGCGGGCCTGATGCCGGCCGATGAAACCCAGTTGCTGTACAGCCTGTGCATCCACGGCCGGGCCGAGCTCGGCCTGGCGCCCGACGAGTACGCCGGCCTGACCATGGTGCTGTTGCGCCTGTTGCCCTTCAAGGCCAAGACCGACCCCGCCGCCGCAGGCGCGGCGGAAAAAAAAACTCTGAAATCGGCTGAACTGGCGCCGGCCCGCGCGCCAGCGCCATCCACGCCGCCCCCCGCGCCTGCGCCCAGGCCCGCGCCGGACAGGGCAATGGCCCCCGCCGCGTCCGAACCCTCGACGGAGCCGGCACAGACCATGGCGCGCACCTTGCCGGCGGCCGAACCACGGCCTGCGCCCGCCTTGGCGCAAGACGGCCCCGATGGGCCGCTGGGCGAGTTCGCGCCCCTGGAGGCCGGACCGGCCGAAGCCCCGTTCGAGGACTTCGACAGTTTCTCCGACGACCCCGCGTCCGACGCACCGCCCGCGGCCCCACCCCGGGCGCGCTTGCAGCCCCTGCCGGTACGTACACCGCCCCTGACCCGGGATGCGGAACAAAACAACCAGTTGGCCGGCGCCGGTTCATCCTCAGTAGCTATCGAAACAATAGCGGTGAAGGTGCAAGCCGAAGCGCGTGACGAGACCCCCGTGGCACCCTCCGCGGCGCCCGCGCCACCGCGCCCGGTGCACCCCGGCGCGCATGGCGATTTCTGGCATGCGCTGGTGCAGGAGCTGGTGGCGCGCGAGGCGGTGGCCGCGCTGGCGCGCGAGCTGGCCTTGCAGTCCGAGCTGATCGACCGCACCGCGGATACCTGGCGCCTGCGCGTGGAGGTCGACTCCCTCGGCGCCGCGACGGTGCGAGAGCGCCTGCGCGCGGCCCTGTCCGCCGCCGGGCACCCGGTGCAACTGGAGGTCGAGATCGGCGCCGTGGGCGACAGTCCGGCGCGTCGCAACAGCGTGGTTGCGGCGCAGCGCCTGAAGGCCGCCGAGGCCTTGCTGATGGCCGATCCCTTCGTGCAGGAGATGCTGCATGAATTTGGGGGGAAAATCGTGCCCGGAACGGTAAAACCGTTGTAGCCCCCGAGGCGCTGGCGCGCCTTCCAAAGGGCGGGCGACGCCAGCGGCCGGGCAAAGCCCGCTCCGCGGCGCCACTGGCCCGGCCTGCTTCGCGGCCATGGGGTCGTCGGACTGAGGATGGCGCGGCGTCGTGGGACACTAGAGCTGAATCGATTGAAATAAAGGAAATCCATGTTCAACAAAGGACAACTGGCGGGCCTGATGAAACAGGCGCAGGCGATGCAGGACAACCTCAAGAAGGCCCAGGACGAACTGGCGCTGATGGAGGTGGAAGGTGAGTCTGGCGCCGGTCTGGTGAAGGTGCTGATGACCGCCAAGCACGACGTCAAGCGCGTCACCATCGATCCCAGCCTGCTGGCCGACGACAAGGACATGCTCGAGGATCTGGTCGCCGCCGCCTTCAACGCCGCCGTGCGCAAGGCCGAGGAGCTGTCGGCCGAGAAAATGGGCAAGCTGATGCCGGCCGGCATGCCGGGCATGCCACCGGGGATGAAATTTCCGTTTTGACGGTGCACAACCCCCTGAGCGGCCGCGCCGCTTGCTCCCTTCTCGTTGCGCGAAGGGGGACGCCGCAGGTGGCCGGGCCCAGCCCGCGCCACCCCGGTCACCCGCGTGGCCGGCTGCGGTTTTCGGGCCCTTGTGTGGTGATGCTCGGCCGATCTGATGCGTTGAAAACCGCCCCGTGAGCGACACCCACGCCCTGGACACGCTGATCGAGACGCTGCGGCGCCTGCCGGGGGTGGGGCAGCGCTCGGCCCAGCGCATGGCCTTCCACCTGCTGCAGCACGACCGCGAGGGCGCGCAGCTGCTGTCGCGCGCCCTGCACACGGCCGTCACCTCGGTGCGGCACTGCGAGCAATGCCACACCTTCACCGAGGGTGAGCTGTGTGGCACCTGCCGTGACCCACGGCGTGACGCCACCAAGCTGGCCGTGGTCGAGACGCCGGCCGACCAGGCCGCGCTGGAGCGCACCGGGGCTTTCAGGGGCCGCTATTTCGTGCTGATGGGCAAGCTCAGCCCGCTGGACGGCGTCGGCCCGCGCGACATCGGCGTGCACAAACTGATCGAGCGGGCTTGCGACGGCGTGGTGCAGGAGGTGATCCTGGCCACCAACTTCACCGCCGAGGGCGAGACCACCGCCCACGTCATCGGCCAGGCGCTGCGCAGCCGTGGGCTGACCGTGACGCGTCTGGCGCGCGGCGTGCCGGCCGGCAGCGAGCTGGAGTACGTCGATCTGGGCACCATCGCGCACGCGCTGGTCGACCGGCGTTGACCGAGGGCGGTGGCGAAATCGATTCGCGGCCTTCATTTTGCTTCTATTTTGATAGCTGTTCGGGATTTATCCACGCCGGCTGACGCCATTTTTTTCCTCGAAACTCATGTCCAACCTGTTGACCCGCGTGCCCGTCTTCACCCTCGCGCACGGGGGCATCCTGGTGGCGGCGCTGCTGCCGCTGCTGTGCGCCTGGATCGCCAAATGGGGGGCCTTCCGTGTGCCGCGCAGCCAGGGCGGCTACGACAACACCGATCCGCGCGCCTGGCTGGCCCGCCAGGAGGGCTGGCGCGCCCGCGCCAACGCCGCGCAGGCGAACAGTTTCGAAGGCCTGCCGTTCTTCATTGGCGCCGTGCTGGCGGCCTGGCAGCTGGGTGCGCCGCAGGGCCGCCTGGATTTGCTGGCCGTGCTGTACCTGTTGTTGCGCCTGGGCTACATCATCACCTACGTCGGTGACCTGGCCACCGCGCGCAGCGTGACCTGGGCGCTGGCCTTTCTGGTCAACGTGGCCATCCTGCTGTCGGGTTGGCGTTGAGGGCGTTGGCCGCTCGCTTTAACCATTCATTACCAAAATTGCGAGTAAAGGGAAACCCGATCCGGGCACACCCCGATGCTGATGCGAAGCGCTTCGACTATGGTCTGAGCTCGCTTTGAGTTTCCAGGTTGGATGCATCGCATCGCACGGAGGTGGGTCTTGCGTCTTTCGCGTCGCGCCGCGCTACGGGCCGCGCCGGCCCTGGCACTGCTGGGGCACGGCCTGCCGGTGCTGGCCGAGCGGCCGGAGCGGCCGCAGCTGAGCCTGGCGGTGGGCGGCAAGACGGCGCTGTGCTACCTGCCGCTGACGGTGGCCGAGCAGTTGAAGTTCTTCGCCGCCGAGGGCCTGGAGGTGGAACTGCAGGACCACGCCAGCGGCGCCCGGGCCGAGCAGGCACTGATCCAGGGTCAGGCCGACCTGGCGGCCGGCGCCTTCGAGCACACCATCGTGCTGCGTCAGCGTGGCTACAGCGCGCGGGCCTTCGTGTTCCTGGGGCGCGCGCCGCAGCTTGTGTTCGGCGTCAGCCAGCGCACGCTGCGCGAGTTTCTCCACCCCGTGCAATTGCGCGGCCGACGCATCGGCGTTTCGGCGCCCGAGTCGTATTCGCACTGGTTCGCGCGCATGGCGCTGACGCGCGCCGGGGTGGCGCCGGCCGAGGTCGAGTTCGTGGCGGTGGGCACCTCGACGGCCGCCGTGGCCGCGCTGCGCGAAGGGCGTATCGACGCCATCGTCAACTTCGATCCGGTGATCAGCCAGTTGGAGGCACACGGCGATATCCGCCTGCTGTGGGACACGCGCACCCTGCGCGGCACTCAGGAGCTGTTCGGGGGGCCGATGCCGGGCGGCAGCGTCTACGCGCCGCAGGATTTCGTGCTGCGCCATCCGCGCACCGTGCAGGCCATGGCCAATGCCCTGGTGCGGGCCTTGAAGTGGCTGCAGACGGCCAGCCCCAGCGACATCGTGCGCGCCGTGCCCGAGGCCTACATGCACGGCGACCGCGCGATCTACCTGGCGGCGTTCGAGAAATCGCGCGAGGCCTTGTCGCCCGACGGCATGGGCATCGAGCGCGCCATCCAGAACGCGCACGCGGCGGCGGCGCAGTTCGGCCTGCAGCAGCAGCCGGCGGTGCGGCCGCCCGCGCCGGGTGCCACCTACACCAACGAATTCGTGCTGCGCGCGCGCCAGCGGGTGCAGGCGATGTTGTGGGCGGGTGGGGGCGGCGGGCTCCGGATCTGACGCTGGCGACCGCCGGCGCGCCGGTTTAGCGCCGCGATTTGCCCTTGGTCGAGCTGGTGCTTCGGCTCTTGCGGCCAGCGCTGCCCGACTTCGACGACTTGCCGGCCGACGAGCGACCGGTACTCCGGGACGATCGGCTGGCGGCGCGCTCGCTGGCCGCCGCCGAGGCGCGCACCGGCAGGTACATCACCACCGACTGGCCACGGCGCAGCTTGGCCTGGGCGCTGGTCTTGTTCCAGCCCGCCACGGTGGCGGCCGGCAGGTCGTAGCGCGCCGCCAGCTCGGCGATCGAGTCGCCCTGGCGTGCCCGCACGCGGGTGCGCCGCAGCACCACCTCGGGCGCGTAGGCCAGCTGGGCGTTGTTCACCACCTCGCTGGACACGGCGGCAATGGCGCCGTCGCTGCGTTTGACCAAGAGGGTTGAGCCGCTTTTGACGACCACCCCGCGCGGCAGGTTGTTGACCTCGCGCAGATCCGACTCGTCCATGCCGAAGCGGCTGGCCACATCGCGTGGCGGCAGGGTGGCGGTGGCGACCCAGGCCGTCCAGGACGCCAGCGTGTCCGGATCGGCCTTGGCCAGGTTCTGCTTGAAGACGGCGGCGTTGTTCCAGGGCAGCAGCACCTGGGGCGTGCCGGCGGCGAAGATGATGGGCTTGCGCTGCGAGGGGTTCAGCGCCTTCAGGTCTTCCAGGCGCACGTCGGCCAGGCGCGCGGCCACCTCCAGGTCGATGTCGCGCGTGATGTCGACCATGTCGAAGAAGGGGTGGTTCTCGATCAGCGGCAGCACCGTGTGAAAGGCCTGCGGACGCGAGATGATGTTCTTCACCGCCTGCAGCTTGGGCACGTAGTTGCGCGTCTCGTTCGGCATGTTCAGGTCGAGGTAGCCGGTGCCCAGCCCGGCGGCCTGGTTGCGTTCGATGGCGCGCTTGACATTGCCCTGGCCCCAGTTGTAGGCCGCCAGGGCCAGGTGCCAGTCGCCGAACATGGCGTGCAGCTTTTGCAGGTAGTCCAGCGCCGCACGGGTCGAATCGAGCACGTCGCGCCGGTCGTCGCGCAGCACGTTCTGCGTCAGCTGAAAGTCGCGCCCGGTGGCTGGCATGAACTGCCACATGCCCGCCGCCTTGGCGCTGGAGACGGCCTGCGGGTTGAAGGCCGACTCGATGTAGGGTAGCAGCGCCAGCTCGGTCGGCATGCCGCGCAACTCCAGTTCTTCCACGATGTGGAAAATGTACATGCGCGAGCGTTCGACCATGCGCTCGATGTAGTCGGGCCGGTTGGCGTACCACTGCTCGTGGCGGCGCACCAGATCGTTGTCGAGGTCTGGCATGGCGAAGCCACGCTGGATGCGTTCCCACAGGTCGGCGGGCGGCAGCGTGGCGGCCACGCGCGTGGTGCGCAGCTCGGTCACCGCCACCGGGCTCATGGCGCCAGTGGGCACGCTGGGCGCCTGGGAAGAGGCGCCGGGGTCGGCGCTGGTGTCGGGTGTGCCAGGAGGGGTCGCGCAACCGGCGACCCAGACGCTGGCGGCCAGCGCCAGCAGGTGAAACCATTTCATCGGAACTCGTTTTTCCATTGACGCAGCGCGGCGAACACCGCCACCTCGTCATTGTGTGTCAGGGCCGCGTGGGCACGCACGGCTTGCGTGACGGGGCCTTCGCGGCTGCGGAGAAAGGGATTGACGGCGCGCTCGGTGCCGACGGTCGAGGGCAGGGTCGGCGTGCCGGCCGCGCGCAGCGCCGTGCAGCGCGCCTGGTACTCGGCCAGCGCCAAATTGCCCGGTTCGACCGCGCGGGCAAAGCGCAGATTGCTCAGCGTGTACTCGTGCGCGCAGCAGACCCGGGTGTCGGCCGGCAGGGCGGCCAGCGCATCCAGCGAGGCCAGCATCTGCGCTGGCGTGCCTTCGAACAGCCGCCCGCATCCGCCCGAGAACAGCGTGTCGCCGCAAAACAGCAGCGGTGCGCCGTCCACGTCGGGACAGAAGTAGGCGATATGCCCGGCGGTGTGGCCTGGCACATCGATGACGCGCCAGCTCAGGCCCAGGGCCTGCACCACGTCGCCGTCGGCCAGCGGCACGAAGGGCTCGGGAATGCGCTCGCGCGCCGGGCCATGGACCCGGGCGCCCGTGGCTTCGCGCAGCGCCGCCACGCCCCCCGTGTGATCACCGTGGTGGTGCGTGACTAGAATGCACGCCAGCCGCAGGCCGAGTCGCGCCAGGGCCTCGGCCACGGGCGCGGCGTCGCCGGGGTCCACCACCAGGGCCTGCCGGCCATCGTGCAGCAGCCACAGGTAGTTGTCTTCGAACGCGGGCAGTGCAATCAATTCCATGAAGCGTGGATTATAAAAAGCCATGACCTGCCCTCCGTGGGTGCAACCCCTGCTTACATTCGGCCTGCGCTGGCCCGACGCGCACGCCCTGGAGCGCCCATGACCGGCCTGGACGACTGGTTTCGGACCCCGCCCGGCCGCCACGTGCTGGATTGGGAGCGTGCCCAGTTCGACACCGCCCTGACCGACGTGTTCGGCTACCACGCGCTGCAGCTGGGCCTGGGCGACATCGACACGCTGGCCACCAACCGCATGCCGCACCGCTGGCTGGCCCAGATGACGCCGCCGGCAGCCGAGACCGACCCGGCCGGCCCCGCCGACCCAGCTGGCCCGGCCGGCCGAGATGGCCCGGCCCGGCGCGCCGTGCTGGTCACCGACAGCACCGCCTTGCCGTTCGCCGAAGGCAGCCTGGACCTGGTGGTGCTGCCGCACACCCTGGAGCTCAGCCCCGACCCGCACGCCACCTTGCGCGAGGTGCAGCGCGTGCTGGTGCACGAAGGCCGGGTGGCCATCGCCGGGCTCAATCCGGCCAGCCTGTGGGGCCTGCGCCAGTGGCGCGCGCTGCTGTGGCGGCGCATGGGGCGTGGCCGGCTGTACCTGCCCGAAGCCGGCGAGTTGATCGGCCATTGGCGCCTGCGCGATTGGCTGCGGCTGCTGGAGTTCGAGCTGGAGTCGATCAGTTTCGGCTGCTGGCGTCCGGCCTCGCGCAGCGAGCGCGGCCTGGCGCGCTTTCGCTGGATGGACCGCTGGGGCGAACGCTGGTGGCCGGTGTTCGGGGCCGCCTATTGCATGGTGGCGGTCAAACGCACGCGCGGCGCCACACTGGTGGGCGCCGCCTGGAAGAAAGCGCCGACGGTCGTCGGTGCTCCTGTATCTGTAGCTAACCGGGTAAATTCGACGCCGGCTGACGGGGAAAAATCATTTGAATCACGTTGACATCTACACCGACGGCGCCTGCAAGGGCAACCCCGGCCCGGGGGGCTGGGGCGCGCTGCTGCGCTCGCCCGGCCACGAGAAGGAATTGTTCGGCGGCGAGGCGCAGACCACCAACAACCGGATGGAGCTGACGGCCGTGATCGAGGGCTTGTCGGCGCTCAAGCGCCCCTGCGAGGTCGATCTGTACCTGGACAGCCAGTACGTGCGCCAGGGCATCACCGAGTGGATCCGCGGCTGGAAGGCCAAGGGCTGGCGCACGGCGGCGGGGCAGCCGGTCAAGAACGTCGATCTGTGGCAACGCCTGGACGCGCTGGTCGGCGGATCCGAACACCGGATCAGCTGGCATTGGGTCAAGGGCCACGCCGGCCACCCGGGCAACGAGCGCGCCGACCAACTGGCCAATCAGGGCGTGCCCAAACGCTGAGGCGCGGCGTTGGCGTGGTGCCGTCACCACGTAAAGCTATGTAAAGCCACCCAAACAAGTGGCACCGCCTGCACAATATTGCATTTTGTGACCCTTGGCCCGGGAGGCCGGGCCTGGACAACAGCGCCCGAAGCGATTTGAAATCCTCGACCTCAGTGATTGCCGTGGTGGCCTTGGCCGCCGCCGTGGGAGCGGCTTGGTGGCTGCAAAGACCGGCGCCATCCAAGGCGGCGGATGCGCCAAGCGGCCAGTCGGCGCCTGGCTCCGGCGCGGCGGCGCCCGCGCGTGGCGCCTCGGGCGCGGGCGGGGCTGGCGGCGGCGCCGTGACCGTGGAGGCGGTGCCGGTGCACTCGCGCCTGTTGGTGGAGGACGTGGAGGCGGTCGGCTCGCTGCGCTCGCGCCAGGGGGTGATGCTGCGCGCCGAGGTCGGCGGTCGTGTGGCCGAGATCGGTTTCCGCGACGGCCAGCGCGTGCGCAAGGGCCAATTGCTGGTGCAACTGGACGACCGCCTGCAGCGCGCCCAGTTGCAGCAGGCCTTGGCCGAGCTGTCCATCGCCGGCGCCAACCACCGCCGCAACGTCGAACTGGTGGGGCGCGGTTTCATCAGCCAGCGCGGCGTCGACGAGAGCGCCGCGGCGCTGGAGGTGGCCAAGGCCAAGACCGAGCTGGCGCGCGCTACCGCGGCGCGTTTGCGTGTGCTGGCGCCGTTCGACGGCGTGACCGGTCTGCGCAACATCAGCGTCGGCGACTACCTGAAGGAAGGCGCGGACATCGTCAACCTGGAAGACATGAACGCCGTGTACGTCGACTACCGTCTGCCCGAGCGCCTGCAGACCCAGGTGCGGCGCGGCCAGGTGGCGCGCGTGCAGGTCGAGGCGCTGCCCGACCGCGTTTTCGCCGCCTCGGTATTGGCCGTCGATCCGCTGATCGACGCCAACGGCCGCAGCCTGAACGTGCGCGGCTGCATCGACAACCGCCTGCTGCAGCTGCGCCCCGGCATGTTCGCGCGCGTTGTCACGCAACTGGGCGACGACCGCCAGGCGCTGATGATCCCGGAAGAGGCGGTGGTGTCGCAGGGCGGCCGCGTGAGCGTGATCCGCCTCGTCAAGGCCGAGGGCCAGGACGGCAAGCCGGCCTGGAGCACCCAGCGCGTGGATGTGACCACCGGCCGGCGCTCGGCCGGTCAGGTGGAAATCATGCACGGTCTGGCCGAAGGCGAGCGGGTGGTCACGGCCGGGCAGCAGCGCATCCAGCGCGATGGCACGCCGGTGCGCGTGGCTGCGCCCCCGGGCGCGGAAGGCGCTGCCGTCGCGGCTTCCGGCTCCGCCGCCGCGCGGCCCAAGGCCTCTGGCACCGAAGTGGCCGATGCGCCGCGGGAGCCGACATCCGCCGCATCCGTCACCGGCCGGGGCGCCAAGCGCGCCGCCGGCCTGCCCTGGGCGGAGGTGCCGCCCGGCCCGAGCCCGTGCACCGCCGTCGCGGTGCGCTGACGCCAGCCGCCGCCGCGCCGTAGCCATGCAACTGGCCGAAGTTTCCATCCGCCGCCCGGTGTTCGCCACCGTGCTGTCGCTGCTGATCCTGCTTGTCGGCCTGGTCAGCTACACCCGCCTGGCGGTGCGCGAATACCCCAAGATCGACGAGCCGGTGGTGACGGTGAGCGTGCGTTACGCCGGCGCCTCGGCCGAGGTGATCGAGACCCAGGTCACCAAGCCGCTGGAAGACTCCATCGCCGGCATCGACGCCGTGGACGTGCTGACCTCCATCAGCCGGCCCGAGCAGGCCCAGATCAGCGTGCGTTTCCGCCTGGAGAAGGACGCCGACACCGCCGCCGCGGAGGTGCGCGACCGCGTTTCGCGCGTGCGCAACAAGCTGCCGCAGACCATCGACGAGCCGGTCATCGCCAAGGTCGAGGCCGACGCCTTTCCGGTGATGTGGCTGGCGTTCTCCAGCGACACGCGCCCGCCGCTGGAGATCAACGACCTGCTCACCCGCATCGTCAAGGCGCGCCTGCAAACCGTCACCGGCGTGGCCGACGTGCGCATCTACGGCGAGCGCAAGTACGCCATGCGGGTGTGGCTGGACGCCGACCGCCTGGCCGCCTACAAGCTGACCACGCAGGATGTCGAGGACGCCATCCGGCGCAGCAACCTGGAGCTGCCGGCCGGGCGCATCGAGTCGCGCCAGCGCGAGTTCTCGGTCACCTCGCAGACCGATCTGATCAAGCCGGCGCAGTTCGAGCAGATCGTGGTCAAGACCGTCAACGGCTTTTCGGTGCGCCTGCGCGACGTGGCGCGGGTGGAGGAGGGCGCCGCCGACGAGCGCAGCGCCGTGCGCCTGAACGGCCGCCCGGCCATCTCGGCGGGCGTGATCCGCCAGGCCACGGCCAACCCGCTGGAGTTGTCCAAGGGCGTGCGCGAGATGATGCCGCGCCTGCAGGAAGACATGCCCAGCGACGTGCGCATCGACATCGCCAACGACAACTCGGTGTTCATCGACCGTGCGGTCAAGAGCGTCTACCAGACCATTGTCGAGGCCATCGTGCTGGTGGCGCTGGTGATCTTCGTGTTCTTGCGCACGGTGCGCGCGTCCATCATTCCCATCGTCACCATTCCGGTCAGCCTGATCGGCGCCTTCGCGATGATGTCGCTGGCCGGCTTTTCAATCAACACGCTGACCCTGCTGGCCCTGGTGCTGGCCATCGGCCTGGTGGTGGACGATGCCATCGTCATGCTGGAGAACATCTACCGCCACATCGAGGAGGGCATGCCGCCTTTTACCGCGGCGATTCACGGCGCGCGCGAGATCGGCTTCGCCATCGTGGCCATGACGCTGACCCTGGCGGCGGTGTACGCGCCGTTGGCCTTCACACCGGGGCGCACGGGGCGCTTGTTCGTCGAGTTCGCGCTGGCGCTGGCCGGCGCGGTGGTGGTGTCCGGTTTCGTCGCCCTGACGCTGTCGCCCATGATGTGCTCGCTGCTGCTCAAGCACAACCCCAAGCCGAATTGGTTCGACCGCACCATGGAGCGCTGGCTGACCGCGCTGTCCGACGGTTACGGGCGCCTGCTGCGCTACGTGCTGATGCATTTGCGCTGGCTGGTGCTGCTGGTGATGGTCGGCTGCGCCGCCGCCATCGCCTGGCTGTACCCGAACATGCGGCAAGAGCTGTCGCCGCTGGAGGACCGAGGCGTGATCCTGGCCAGCATCAACGCTCCGGACGGCGCCACGCTGGCCTTCACCGACCGCTACGCGCGCCAGATCGAGGACATTGGCGAGGCCTATCCCGAGTTCGACCGCATCTTCGCCAACATCGGCAACCCCACCGTGTCGCAGGGCAGCGTGGTGCTGCGCGCCGTGGACTGGAGCGAGCGCCAGCGCTCCACCCTGGACATCGCGCGCGAGATTCAGCCCAAGATGAACCGGCTGGCTGGGGTGAATGCCTTCGCCGTCACGCCGCCGTCGCTGGGCCAGGGCTTTCGCGAGCGCCCGGTGAACTTCGTGGTGCAGACCTCGGACAGCTACCAGAACCTGAACCGGGTCATGCGCCAGTTCATGGACGAGATCGCCAAGAACCCCGGCTTCATTGCCCCCGACCTGGACCTGCGTTTGTCCAAGCCGGAACTGCGCATCGAGGTCGACCGCGAGCGCGCCGCCGACCTGGGCGTGGGCGTGGACGCCGTGGCGCGCGCCATCGAGACCATGCTGGGCGGGCGCGTGGTCACGCGCTACAAGCGCGACGCCGAGCAGTACGACGTGATCGTGCAGACCGGTGCCGGCGGTCGCACCACACCGGAGGACATCGACCGCATCCAGCTGCGTGCCCGTGGCGACGTGATGGTGCCGCTGTCGGCCCTGATTAAGGTGCAGGAAGGCGTGTCGCCGCGCGAGTTGAACCACTTTGGCCAGCGCCGTTCGGCCACCCTCACCAGCAACCTGGCGCCGGACTATTCGCTCGGCGAGGCGCTGGCCTTCCTGGACCGCACGTCCGACAAGCTGCTCAAGACCGGCTACACCACCGACCTGAACGGCATCTCGCGCGAATTCCGTTCCTCGCAAGGGGCCCTGGTGGTGGTGTTCGCGCTGGCGTTGCTGTTCATCTTTTTGGTGCTCGCGGCGCAGTTCGAAAGCTTCGTCGATCCGCTGGTCATCATGTTCTCGGTGCCCTTGTCCATGATCGGCGCGCTGCTGGCGCTGCAGCTGACGGGTGGCTCGCTGAACGTGTATTCGCAAATCGGCCTGATCACCCTGGTCGGCCTGGTCACCAAGCACGGCATTCTGATCGTGGAGTTCACCAACCAGCTGCGCCAACGCGGTGAGCCCATGCTGGAGGCCCTGGTGCACGCCAGCGCGCAACGCCTGCGTCCCATTCTGATGACCACCGGGGCCATGGTGCTGGGTGCCGTGCCGCTGGCGCTGGCCACCGGTGCTGGCGCGGAAAGCCGGCGCCAGATCGGCTGGGTGATCGTCGGCGGCATGAGCATCGGTACCTTGCTGACCCTGTTCGTCGTGCCCACCATGTACGCCTTGCTGGCGCGCCAGCGCGTGCCGGGCGCCATCACCACCCCGATCGAGCCGCCGGCGCCGCACGCCGCCGCGCCCGACGAGCGGGCGGCGTGACGCCCTCAAAGGAGTCACGACTGGTGGCGGCCGCGGTGAGCGGGCCCGTGAAAGAGCGCCTGAACTTGATGCGCATCAAGTGTGGTGAAAGCCTGTTACTTTCAGGGGCAGGGCTGTACCGGCACAATAGCTCCAAGGGGGCTTGACTTTCCGCACCCGCCAGCAAAACGGCGGGGCGGGCCGATCCGAACGACACTGGACGGTGCATTTTTCGGCAGCAACGGGGGTTCATGGCCGTGATCGGCGGTGTATTCGACAACCTGCATCTGCAAGCCGCCGTGCTGGACGCGGTGGCGGCCAGCCATGCGCCGCCCCATTTGCTGGCCCAGCGCCAGCAGCAACGCCTGCTGCGCCTGCTCGAAGCGGCCCACGACGGCTCGGCCCTGTACCGCGAGCGCCTGCAAGGGCGCCGCCAGCGTTCCTCCGACCTCGCGCGCGTGCAGCCGGTGACCCGCACCGAGCTGTGCCAGCGGTTTTCCGAATGGGTCACCGATCCGGCGCTGCGCCTGGATGAACTGCGCGAATTCACCGCCGATGTCTCGCGCGTCGGCGAGCCCTGGCTGGATCGCTACGTGGTCTGGGAAAGTTCCGGCACCAGCGGCCAGCCCGGCATCTTCGTGCAGGATGCGCGGGCCATGGCCGTCTACGACGCATTGGAAAGCTCACGCCACCGCGCGCCTGGGCGCGGCGCCGGCAGCCTGTTCGGGGCGTTCGGGGGCCTGGAAGTGCTGGGCGTGGCCGACCGCACCGCGCTGGTCACCGCCACTGGCGGGCATTTCGCCAGCGTCGTCAGTTTCGAGCGGCTGCGCCGGCTCAACCCCTGGCTGGCGGCGTCCGCGCGCTGCGTCAGCCTGATGCAGCCCACGGCCGACGTGGTGGCCCAGCTGAACGAGTTTCAGCCCAGCATCCTGGCCACCTACCCCACGGCCGCGGTGCTGCTGGCCGAGGAGGCCCAGACCGGCCGGCTGCGTATCAAGCCGCGCTGCGTGATGACCGGCGGCGAAACCCTGAGCAGCGCCATGCGCACGCGCATCGGCCAGGCGTTCGGCGCGGGCCTGGTCCGCAACAGCTACGGCGCGTCTGAATTTCTGCCCTTGGCCTGGGAGTGCGCGCATGGCCACCTGCACGTCAACGAAGACTGGGTGGTGCTGGAGCCGGTGGACGAGCAACATCGCCCGGTCCCACTTGGGCAGCCGGCGCCCAGCGTGCTGCTGACCAACCTGGCCAACCTGGTGCAGCCACTGATCCGCTACGACCTGGGCGACCAGATCACCTTGCACGGCAAGCGCTGCGCGTGTGGCTCCGCCATGCCGGTGATCGAGGTGCGCGGGCGCTGCGACGACGTGCTGCACGTGCCGGCCCTCAAGAAGGGCCGCAGCGTCGGTTTGCTGCCGCTGGCGCTGTGCACGGTGATCGAGGAGCAGGCGGGCGTGTTCGACTTTCAACTGCTGCAACGTGGCCCGCACACCCTGGTGGTGCGCCTGCCGCAGCAAGGCGAGGAGGCCGAGCAGGCCATCGCCCGCTGCCGCGAGGCCTTGCAGGCCTTCGCCCAGCAGCAAGGCGCCGAGCCGATCCGCGTGCTGGGCGAGCCCGGCTGCCTGGTGCCGCGCGGGCGCAGCGGCAAGGCCTGCCGCGTGGCCCTCGACGGCGCAGGCTGAGCGCCGGGGCAACAGCACTACCAGGAACAGGGTGCCAAGGTAGCGCAGCACGGCGAACAGCTGGGCGAGGATGGCGAACGCCGGTGTCACGGTGACCCGCCAACTCAAGCCCCAGCGCGACGGGTTCCCGGCCAGCCTGAACAGATGCGCACGCAACGAACGTGGCGGCCCACCCATGTTTACTGTATAAATATACATATTCATGAGTTTTTACCGTGCCTCGCTCACCTGCTGATCCGACATCACCGGTTCCGTTGCCCCTCACCCTGCACAAGGGTCGCGGCGCGGTTTCTCGCTTGCCCCATCGGTTCGAGTCGCAGGGGCGCGAAAGTGTCGACGACGGCTGGGCGCCCCTGTCACTGGCGGAAGGGAGCTTGCCACGCACCGAACTGCGCTTGGAGGACGCCCGCAGCGCCATCACCACGAACGATTCGCTCGATATTCCGTTCGACCACACGGTCAACCCCTACCGCGGCTGCGAGCACGGCTGCATCTACTGCTTCGCGCGGCCCACGCACAGTTATCTGGGGCTGTCCCCGGGGCTGGATTTCGAGACCCGCCTGATCGCCAAGCGCAACATCGCCGAAGTGCTGGCGCGCGAGCTGGCCGCGCCGCGTTACAAGCCGTCGATGATCAATATCGGTTCGGCCACCGATTGCTATCAGCCGGTGGAGCGCGAGTTGAAGCTCACGCGCGGCGTCATCGAGGTGTTGGGGCGGTGCGCGCATCCGTTCTCCCTGGTCACCAAGTCCAGCGAGGTGGAGCGTGATCTGGATCTGATCGCGCCCATGGCGGCGCGTGGTCTGGCCGGTATCTACGTCACCGTCACCACGCTGGACACGGCGCTGGCGCGCATCCTCGAGCCGCGTGCCGCCGCGCCGGAGCGGCGCCTGCGCACCATCCGCGCGCTGGCCGACGCCGGCGTACCGGTGGGGGTGAGCGTGGCGCCGCAAATCCCGTTCATCAACGACGACATGGAGCAGGTGCTGGCCGCCGCCTGGGCCGCCGGCGCGCGGCGTGCCTTCTACACCGTGCTGCGCCTGCCCTGGGAGTTGTCGGAGCTGTTCCAGCAGTGGCTGGGGGTGCATTTTCCGGAACGGGCGGCGCGCGTGATGGCGCGGGTGCGCGAGATGCGTGGCGGCAAGGACTACCGCAGCGATTGGGGCCAGCGCATGCAGGGCCGTGGGGTGTGGGCCGAGTTGCTCGGTCAGCGCTTTGCCGCCGCCTGCCGGCGCCACGGCTTCAACGCCGAGCGCATTCCGCTGGACATGTCGGGCTTTCGGCCGGCGGCTTTGTCGGCGCAGCAGGCGCTGTTCTGACGCGGGTCAGCGCTGGGCCGGGCGGCAGGCGCCGTAGATGTCGCGCTGGGGGTTCAGCACCTGGGTTTGCACGTCGAGCAGGCCCAGCACGGAGTGGAAATACTCGTCGTGCGAGAGTTCCGTGTCCTGTTTTTCGGCCACGCAGCCCTGACGGATGCCGCTTTGCTGCTCGAACTGCGGTGACAACCAGGTGATCCAGGGCACGTGTTTCTGGGCATCCGGGGCAAAGCGGTAGGGCAGGCCGTGCAGGTACAGGTTGTTTTCGCCCAGCGATTCGCCGTGGTCGGACACGTAGACCAGGGCCGGCGCCCAGTGCGCCTCGTGCGCCTTCAGCCAGTCGATGGTGGTGGCCAGGAAGTGGTCGGTGTAGGCGATGGTGTTGTCGTAGGCGTTCACCACCTCCTCGCGCTCGCACTGCTGCAGCGCGTTGGTGGTGCATTCGGGCTGGAATTTCTTGAATTCGGGCGGCGTGCGCTTGTAGTAGGCCGGGCCGTGGCTGCCCATCTGGTGCATGAACACCACCACGCCGCGCGCCCGGCGCTCGGCCGGCAATTGGTCGATGCGCTCCTGCAGGCCGTGCAGCATGGCTTCGTCGAAGCATTCGTCGTCGCGGCACAGGCCAGGCACCTGCAGCTCGTGGTAGCTCACGCGCGGCACGCGGTCGCACACGCCCTTGCAGCCCCCAGGCTGGTTGTCGATCCACAGCACGGCCAAGCCGGCGCGCTGCAGCACGTCGACCAGGCCCTCGGTGTTGGCCTGGCGGTTCTCGAAGGCCTCGCGGTCCAGGTGCGAGAACATGCAGGGCACCGAGGCGGCGGTGTTGGTGCCGCACGACCAGGCGTTGCGCAGGCTGACCACCCCGCGCTCGGCCAGCTTGGGCGTGGTGGGGCGCTCGTAGCCGTTTAGGCCCAGGTGGTCGGCGCGTGCGGTCTCGCCCAGTACCATGATCACCAGGGGCGGCTTGGCGTCGGCCGGCAGGGGCGCCACCCTGGCGTCCTCGCCCAGTGGCAGCACGGTGGCGCCGCTGCGCTGAATCGGCTGGCGCCCCATGATGGCCAGGGCGTAAAAGGAATTCATCGGATTGATCAGGTAGCGCAGCTGTGTGTGGTTGCGCATGGTGGCCGACAAATCCTGAAAGAAAATGCCGACAGCCAGCGCCAATACAGCCAGGCCTGCTACCAAAAGCATTGCATTGCGGCCCAGTTGCCGAAGCGGTCCAGCCCAGCGCAGGGGCGTGCGCCAGAGCAGTGCCACCGGCAGCACACCCAGCAACAGCAGGATGACCAGCATGCGCAGGCTGAACAGTTCGGTGGCCTCGCGCGTGTCAGTCAGCAGCACGTTGACCATCATGCTGCGGTCGATCACCACGCCGTAGGTCAGCATGAAGTAGGCGCCGGCGGCGGCCGACAGCAGAAACACCGTCAGCACCGGCTTCAGCGTCCAGCGCCAGGCCAGCAGGCTCAGCAGCGCGATCTGAAAGGCTGCGATGCCGACCCCGAAGGCCACCCCGAAAGCCAGGCCGCGCGCATCGCCCAACTCAGGCAGCGCGGCCAGGGCGCGCCACAGCGGCAGGTTGCCGATACTGGCGATCCACAGCACCACCAGCACGATGGCGCTGCCGGTGCCCAGGGAGCGGCGGCGCGCGCGCGGGGAAAGTGAGGGGGGCAGCGGCTTGGAGCGAGAGGACAGGGGCACGGTAGGGCGGCCGGGAGGGCGCGAATTCAAGGAAATCAGGCTGCGGCCATCTTAGTGGATGGGCGCGGGCCGGCACGGGTTCCGCGACACCTGGCCATGGGCGAGGTCAGGGACAAGGTCGGTCGCCTACCACCTGTTGGCTCGAACATACTGGCCTGACCAAGAGCCGCCACGCCCCCGCTTGGGTCGGGGCGGTCGGTGGCACGGGGTTGGCGCTCGCGCTCAGGCCCCGAAAAAGCTCTTCAGCCGGTCGGTCCAGCTTTCGGCGCTGGGGGAGTGCTTGGGCCCACCTTTCCTGAGCGATTCGTCGAACTCCTTGAGCAGCTTGCGCTGGTGTTCGGTGAGTTTCACCGGGGTCTCCAGGCTGATGTGGCAGTACAGGTCACCCGGGTAGCTGGAACGCACGCCCTTGATGCCCTTGCCGCGCAGGCGGAACTGCTTGCCGGCCTGGGTGCCCTCCGGGATGTCGATGGCCGCCTTGCCGTCCAGCGTGGGCACCTCGATCTCACCGCCCAGCGCGGCGGTGGCAAAGCCGATCGGCACCACGCAGTGCAGGTCGTCGCCGTCGCGCTCGAAGATGTCGTGCTTTTTCAGGCGGATTTCGATGAACAGATCGCCCGGCGGGCCGCCGTTGGTGCCCGGCTCACCGTTGCCGACGCTGCGGATGCGCATGCCGTCGTCGATGCCGGCGGGGATTTTTACCTCCAGCGTTTTTTGCTGCTTGACCTTGCCCTGGCCATGGCAGGTGCCGCAAGGCTCCTTGATGAGCTTGCCGGTGCCGCGGCAGTGCGGGCAGGTCTGCTGCACGCTGAAGAAGCCCTGGCGCATCTGCACCACGCCCTGGCCGTGGCAGGTGCCGCAGGTGGTCGCGCTGGTGCCGGGCTTGGCGCCCGAGCCGTGGCAGGTGTCGCAGTCGCTCCAACTGGGGATGCGAATCTGTGCTTCCTTGCCGGCGGCGGCCTCTTCCAGGGTGACTTCCATGGCGTAGCTGAGGTCGGCGCCCCGGTACACCTGCCGCCCGCCGCCACGTCCGCCGCGTGCTCCGGCGGCGCCGAAGATGTCGCCGAAGATGTCGCCAAAGGCCTCGGCGAAGCCGCCAAAACCCTCCGGGCCGCCGCGCATGTTCGGGTCCACGCCGGCGTGGCCGTACTGGTCGTAGGCGGCCTTCTTTTGCGGATCGGACAGCATCTCGTAGGCTTCCTTGGCCTCCTTGAACTTGATCTCCGCGTTCTGCGCATCACCCTGGTTGCGGTCGGGGTGGAATTTCATCGCCAGCTTGCGATACGCCTTCCGGATTTCCTCTTCGGAGGCGTTCTTGGGCACACCCAGTACTTCGTAGTAATCGCGCTTGGCCATCTGCAAACTCTCTCGCGTTCTTCACACAACACAAAGCCGCGCCGAGCGATTCCGGGAATCCCTCGCGCGGCGTGATTGAAAAAAGGCGTGCCCGCTGGCGAGCGGCACACGCCCTGGGGGCCGCATCAGCCCTTCTTGACTTCCTTGACCTCGGCGTCCACGACGTTGTCGTCGGCCGCCGCGGCGCTGGCGCCCGGCGCACCGCCCGGTGCGCCACCGGCCGCGCCGGCGGCCTGTGCCGCGGCCTGGGCGTCGGCGTACATCTTCTCGCCCAGCTTCTGGCTGGCCGACATCAGGGCCTCGGTCTTGGACTCGATCACGGCCTTGTCGTCGCCCTTGAGGGCTTCTTCCAGGTCCTTGATGGCGGCCTCGATCTTCTCTTTCTCGCCAGCGTCCAGCTTGTCGCCGTGCTCACCCAGCGTCTTGCGCACGCTGTGCACCATGGCATCGCCCTGGTTGCGCGCCTGGATGACCTCGAGTTTCTTCTTGTCCTCGTCGGCGTTCAGCTCGGCGTCCTTGACCATCTGCTGGATCTCGGACTCGGACAGACCGGAGTTGGCCTTGATGGTGATCTTGTTTTCCTTGCCCGTGCCCTTGTCCTTGGCCGACACGTGCAGGATGCCGTTGGCGTCGATGTCGAAGGTCACCTCGATCTGGGGCAGGCCGCGCGCAGCCGGCGGAATGCCTTCCAGGTTGAACTCGCCCAGCAGCTTGTTGCCGCTGGCCATCTCGCGCTCGCCCTGGAAGACCTTGATGGTCACGGCCGGTTGGTTGTCGTCGGCGGTGGAGAAGGTCTGCGCGAACTTGGTCGGGATGGTGGTGTTCTTGGTGATCATCTTGGTCATCACGCCGCCCAGGGTTTCGATGCCCAGGGACAGCGGGGTGACGTCGAGCAGCAGCACGTCCTTGCGGTCGCCGGAGAGCACCTGGCCCTGGATGGCGGCGCCGACGGCCACGGCCTCATCGGGGTTGACGTCCTTGCGCGGCTCCTTGCCGAAGAATTCCTTGACCTTGTCCTGCACCTTGGGCATGCGGGTCATGCCGCCGACCAGGATCACGTCGCTGATGTCACCCACGGCCACGCCGGCGTCCTTGATGGCGGTGCGGCAGGGCGCGATGGTGCGCTCGATCAGCTCCTCGACCAGGCTTTCCAGCTTGGCGCGGGTGAGCTTGATGTTCAGGTGCTTGGGACCCGAGGCATCGGCCGTGATGTAGGGCAGGTTGATGTCGGTGGCGGCGCTGGAGGACAGCTCGATCTTGGCCTTCTCGGCGGCTTCCTTCAGGCGTTGCAGCGCCAGCACGTCCTTGGACAGGTCGACGCCCTGGTCCTTCTTGAACTCACCGATCACGTAGTCGATGATGCGCTGGTCGAAGTCCTCGCCGCCCAGGAAGGTGTCGCCGTTGGTGGACAGCACCTCGAACTGCTTTTCGCCATCGACGTCGGCGATCTCGATGATCGAGACGTCGAAGGTGCCGCCGCCCAGGTCGTAGACGGCGATCTTGCGGTCGCCCTTGGCTTGCTTGTCCAGGCCAAAGGCCAGCGCGGCCGCCGTCGGTTCGTTGATGATGCGCTTGACTTCCAGCCCGGCGATGCGGCCGGCGTCCTTGGTGGCCTGGCGCTGGCTGTCGTTGAAGTAGGCCGGCACGGTGATGACGGCCTCGGTGACGGGCTCGCCCAGGTAGTCCTCGGCGGTTTTCTTCATCTTGCGCAGGATTTCGGCGCTGATTTGCTGGGGTGCCAGCTTCTTGCCGCGCACCTCGACCCAGGCGTCGCCGTTGTCGGCCTTGACGATCTCGTAGGGCATCAGGTGGATGTCCTTTTGCACCTCTTTCTCGTCGAACTTGCGGCCGATCAGGCGCTTGACGGCGTAGATGGTGTTGCGCGGGTTGGTGACGGCCTGACGCTTGGCCGATGCCCCGACCAGGATGTCGCCGTCTTCCTGGTAGGCGACGATGGACGGCGTGGTGCGCGCGCCCTCGGCGTTCTCGATCACCTTGGTGGTGTTGCCTTCCATGATGGACACGCAACTGTTGGTCGTGCCCAGGTCAATGCCGATGATTTTTCCCATGATTGTTCTCTCCTGATGTTCCGAAATGCGTGAATTGGGTGGAATGTCTTGAAGCTGTGGATAAGTAGCGGCTTTTCAAGCGTCCGGGCGGGCTTTGCCGGCCTTATTTGGGGCCCGAGACGGTGACCAGGGCCGGGCGCAGCACCCGGTCGGCGATGGTGTAGCCTTTTTGCAGCACGCTGACCACGGTGTTGGCTTCCTGGCCGGAAGGCACCATGCTGATGGCTTGCTGGTTGGTCGGGTCGAAGCGGCTGCCGGCCGCCGGGTTCACCTCCAGCACCTTGTTGCGCTCCAGCGCGCTGAGCAACTGGCGCAAGGTGGCCTCGGTGCCCTCGCGCAGTTGCTCGGCCGTGGCTTGGTCGATGGCCAGGCCGGCTTCCAGGCTGTCCACCACCGGCAGCAGGCTGTCGGCGAAGGATTCGACGGCGAACTTGCGGTTCTTGGCGATTTCCTCATCGGCACGGCGGCGTGCGTTCTGGGCTTCGGCCTGGGCGCGCAGGGTCTGGTCGTTCAGCTCGCCCAGTTGGGCCTTGAGCGAGGTCAATTCGGCCTCGGTGCTGGCCAGTTGGGCGTGCAGGTCGCCCTGCTCGACGGCGGCGGCGGCCTCGCGCTCCTCGGGGCTCAGTGGGGGATCAAAGATGCCGTTGGACGGCTGGGCGGGGTGCGGGTACTTCGGGTGGGTCATGTCGTCTCGTTCCAAGAGTCGCTTGTTTGATGTGTTTTTGCGCTTTCTCAGGTGGTTGCGGCGGGCCGGTTTTCAAGGGGTTTGCACGCGGCGAACGGCCGGAAAACCGCCCATTTTGGCCGAATGACGGCCTTGGAGCCGCCTGAAAACGCGCAAGCCGCCCCGTGGGGCGGCTTGTCAGGGGGCAGGGGGGCCGGGAGTCAGCCCGACACGCCCAGCAGTTCGACGTCGAACTTCAGCGTGGCGTTGGGGGGAATCACGCCGCCAGCGCCGCGGGCGCCGTAGCCCATCTCGGGCGGGATGATCAGGGTGCGCTGGCCACCGACCTTCATGCCGGCCACGCCTTCGTCCCAGCCCTTGATGACCATGCCGCCGCCCAGGGGGAACTGGAACGGGTCGTTGCGGTCGCGGCTGGAATCGAACTTGGCGCCTTGCTGGCCGTTGGCGTACAGCCAGCCGGTGTAGTGCACGGTGACGGTGTGGCCTTTGCGGGCTTCGGCGCCGCTGCCGAGGCGGGTGTCGGTGATCTGCAGGCCACCGGGGGTGTTCTGGGTCATGCTTGAATTACTCTGTTTTTAATAGCTGCACAGGATTTCTGGACGCCGACAGAAGCCGGTTTTGATGCCCAGACAGGCGGGCGCTTATTTCTTCTTGGCCTGGGCCGCGACCCAGCGGGTGGCGAAGGCTTGCAGGTCGGACAGGCGCTTGACCAGGTCGGCGCCGCTGGGCGTCAGGCTGTAGCCGTCGGAGCCGTGCGTGACCAGGGTGGCGGCGCGCAGCTCTTTCAGGCGGGTGTTCAGTGTGTTGGGGGTGATGCCGCCCACGCTGTCTTGCAGCAGGCGGAAAGTCTGGGGGTGGCCGTCGCGCAGGGCCCACAGCACACGGATGGCGTAGCGCGCCTCCAGCAGCGCCAGCAACTGGCCTGTCGCGGCGTTTTCTTTGGAACTCATGTCAGGCTTCTCCTCAGGGCGCGCGCCAGGGCGCATGAAGATGACTATATCGCAAATTTGTAGCACGCTAGCAGTTTCATAGCTCGCGGCGACGTCGGGACGTGGGGTTGGCGCTACAACTTCGGGAATCCCCCGGGAAGAACCGGGTAAACCCTTAGGGGTGGTAAACCTTCCGCAGCAGGCGGATCAGGGTCTTGCGCTCGGCCGCCGTCAGGGCGCTGGCGGCGTCGTTTTCCAGCTGGGTGGCGGTGATTTCGGCCTGTTGCATGAGCGCCTGGCCCTCGGGCGTGAGGTGCAGGCCCAGGGCCCGGCCATCCACCGGGTGCGGTTGGCGCGTGAGCAGGCCGCGTTTTTCCAGCGCCCCGATCTTGCCGACCAGATTGGGCGGCAGCAGGTTCAGCACGTCGCACAACTGCTTGGAGGTGATGCCGGGGTTGTGGGTGATGACGGACAGGAGGGAGAAATCCACCGGCCGCAGCCCATAGGGCGCCATGCGGGGCAGAAATTCGCCGATCACCCGCAGCGCCGCTCGGCGTGCGTTGTAGCCCAGCAGCGATTCCAGGTAGCGCGTGTCCACCTGGGCCACCCAGGGCGTGGGCGCTTGCGGCACCGGCGCCGGGCGGCGGCGCGTGGCCGCTTCAGGGGGGATCGGGACGCGGTCGTTCATAGCAGGCGGTAGACGCGCACCAGCACCGCCTGGCGCGGCCGCAGGCTGTGCAGGGTGCCGACGTAGACGTAGTCGTTCAGCCAGCCATGCGGCCCGGCCGGGGCGGTGATGTGGACGTGCGAGAAGCGGTAGTCGGGCCCGCCCTTGGGCGTGCGCACCAGCACCTGGTTGCGCACGGTGAGGATGGCGCCGTCGTCGGTTTGCATCTCGTACAGGGCGTCGAGCTGGCGGGCGCCGTCGGCGCGCACCAGTTGGCGGTCGGCGCCGCCGGCCAGCACCTTGCCCTTGAGCCGGGGCCCGTGAAAGCTGCCGCCGGTAATCGGCACCAGGCGGCGCTCGCCCAGCGGGCTTTGGCCCAGCGCCAGGGTGGGGTCGAGTTCGACCACGGCTTCGTAGACCAGCTCACTGCGCGGCAGCACCACCGGGATGTCGGCCGGCTGGGGGCCAGCGCCCGCGGGCGGCATGGGCGAGGTGGCGGCGGGCGTTTGTGCGCAGGCCGCCGCCGCGGTCAGCAGCAGGGGCATGGCCAGCAGGCGCAGCAGTCGGCAGGCCAGGAACCGACGGGTGAGGGCGATGGACATGGCGGCTCCTTGGGCGAGTGGTTGGCGAGAGTGTGACGAACGAATCGGTTCTTCATCGTGACGCGGCACATGAAACGCTGCTGTCTCCACCAGGGGCCGCTCCGCTGCCAACCGTTTCGAGGCGCGCCCCTCTGCCAGAAGGCCGCGGAGCAAGGCATGCGGGAAGCCGCCGCGCACGGCCGCCCCGAAGCGGCCGGCTTGCCCCCAAGTGGCGGGAGGTGCCGCAGGCGCGTCGGGGGCGTCTTTACTCACAGGCAAAACTTTCGGCGCGCTCGGCGTCGCCGCCCTGGTAGCGCGCCACCTGCGGGTGCGGGCACAGCAGGCGGGTGCGCGTGGGGCTCCAGTTGGCGGGCAACTCGGGGTTGGGCACGCCGGCGCCGGGGCCGCGCGCGGCGGCCACGACGTGCTCAGGGGCCTGGCCTTGCTCCACCCAGCGCACCAGGGCGCTGAGCAGGTCCATCTGGTCGGCCGCCGGGCCGCCACGGCTGTGGTTCATGCCCGGCACCAGGAACAGGCGCGCGTGCTGAGCGGCCTTGGCGCCGTGTGCGGTGCGAAAGCGCTCGTACCAGGCCATGGTGTCGAGCGCCGAGAACACCGGGTCGGCGCTGCCGTGGGCCACCAGCAGCTTGCCGCCGCGCGCCACGAAATCACGCATCAGCGGGTCGGGCGGGGTCATCATTTGCATCGGCGACTCGGCAAAGGCAGCGTCGGTGGCGGTGATTCGGGCCAGATCGCGCGCCAGACTGAACTGCAGCGCGTAGTCGATCAGCGTGCTGCCCTGGCCGGTAACGACCGCGGGCGAGGCCGGCGGCACGGTGAACACAAAGGCCAACGCCACCGCGTCGCGCGGGCCGACGCTGTTGACCAGCTTCCACTGCGCCCAGTCGCGGCCGCGCACGCCCGCATCCCACACCATGGGCGCGTAGACAGGCTGGCCTTGTGCGGTCTGAGGGCCGGCGAACAGGCGGGCCAGCGCGGCTTTTTGCGCCGCGGGCAGGCAGGCCGCCACAGTGGTGGCGGGCGGGGGCGGGCAGACGGGAATGTCGCGCTCAGGGTCAAACGCACGCTGGCAGCCCGCCACGTCGCCGACCCAGCCGTCGGCCAGGCCGTCGAGTGCGTCGCAGCGCTGCAGCACGGCCTGGGCCAGCACGCCCAGCTGGGCGGCAGGCAGGGCGGTGCTCAGGTCCAGCAGGCCGGTTTTGTCGTCCTTGCGCGCCAGCGGGGCGAACTGCTGGGCGCCCCACACCTGGGCCACGGCCGCGCGCGGCAGGTTGAAGCCGGGCGCCGTTGCCAGGATGCCGTCATAGGCATCGGGCAGGCGAGACGCGGTGACAAAACCATGCCGCCCGCCGTTGGACGTGCCCACCAGGTACGAGCGCGCGGGCGGCTTGCCGTAGTAGCGCGCGATCAGCGCCTTGGCCATGGGCGTGAGCTGGGCCACCGCGTTGTAGCCATAGTCGCGCCGGGCCTGCGGATCGCGCCCGAACACGCCGCCGCCGATCGGTGCGCTGCGGTCAAAAGCGTGGCCGGCGTCCGAGCTGATGACGGCAAAGCCCCGCAGCAGCCCGTTGCTGGCCGGGCCGCCGCCCAGGATGTCGCCGTAGGCGGGGGTAGCAAAGCCGTCCAGCCCGCCATTGGCCTGGTAGAAGAAGCGCCCGTTCCAGGCCGCGGGCAGCCGCATCTCGAAGCCGATGGCGTAGGGCTTGCCATCGACGGCGCTCACGCGCTCGTGCATGGCGCCCTTGACCAGGCAGTGCGCCGGCATGGGCTCGGCGATGCCGGGCAGCTTGATCGCGCCAGCGGCCACGCTTTCGGCCGAGGCAATGCGGGTGCCGGCGTGGCTGAACTGGCTGGCGATCTGCGCGCAGTCCAGCACCGGGGCGCCGTCCGTGACCGGGGGCGGCGCGCTGGCGCAGCCGGCCAGCAGGGCGGCGACCAGCGCCGCGGTCGTCATCGGGGCGCAGCTGCGCGCAGCGTGCTTAAGCATCGGTGGTCTCCATCGCCTGAACAATCTGAAGCCGCATGGCCAGCTCGGGCAGCACCCAGCGGCCAAAGGCGCGGGCGGGTGCCTGCCAGCGGGCCGCAGCCGGCGCGCAGCGGGCGATGCGCGCCCAGGCCCAGGCCAGCAGGGCCACGGCCACGGCGCGCAGGTAGTCGTCGGCCACGTGGTAGGCCAGCGCGGCATCCTGCGTGCAGCGCGCGGCCAGGGCGCGGGTGGCGTCTTGCAATTGCTGCAGCGCGGCAGCGGTCGCCTCATCGGTGTCGGCCTGCAACTGGTCCAGCAGGGCGCACAGCGCGGCGCCGCCGTCGGGCAGCACCTTGCGCAGCAGCAGGTCGATGGCCTGGATCTCGTTGGTGCCCTCGTAGATCATGGCCACGCGGGCGTCGCGCACGTGTTGCTCGATGCCCCATTCGCGCACATAGCCGTGGCCGCCAAACACCTGCAGGCAGTCGCTGCCGCCGTGGAAGGCCTGGTGCGTGAAGGCGCTTTTCAGCACCGGCGTGGTCAGCGCGCACCAGCGCTCGGCGTCGGCGCGGCGCTGGGCGTCGGGGTGGTGGCGGGCCATGTCCAGCTCGATGGCGGTCTGGTAGGCCAGCACGCGGCCGCCATCGATCCAGGCGCGCTGGGTGTCCAGAATGCGCTGCATCGCCGGATGCTCAATGAGCAGACTGGTTTCGCGTGCCCCCGGCGCCCGCATCTGCCGCCGATCGTGCGCGTAGGCGTCGGCCTTTTGCCAGGCGGCGCCCAGCAGGCCCACGCCTTGCAGGGCCACGTGCAGGCGGGCAGCGTTCATCATGACGAACATGGCGGCCAGGCCCTTGTCGGGCGCGCCGACGATCCAGCCCCTGGCTTCGTCAAAGCGCATCACGCAGGTGGGGCTGCCGTGCAGGCCCATTTTTTCCTCGATGCGCTCGCAGAACACCGCCGAGCGCGTGCCATCTTCGTAAAACTTGGGACAAAGAAACAGCGACAAGCCCTTGGGCCCCGGCGGGGCGTCGGGCAGGCGCGCCAGCACCAGGTGGACGATGTTGTCCGTCAGGTCGTGCTCGCCGCCGGAGATGAAGATCTTGGTGCCCGACAGTTTGACGCTGCCATCGGCCTGCGGCACGGCGCGGGTGCTGGCGGCGCCTAAGTCACTGCCGGCGTGCGGCTCGGTCAGGCACATGGTGGCCAGCCATTCGCCGGTGGCCAGTTTTGACAGGTAGCGCGCCTTCAGCTCATCGCTGCCATGGTGCTTGAGGCATTCGTAGGCGCCGTGCAGCAGGCCGGGCGCCATGGTCCAGCCGTGGTTGGCGGCGGAAAGGTTTTCGTACAGCACCGCCTCCAGCACGGCGGGCAGGCCCTGGCCGCCGTCGTCGGGCGCGGCCGACAGGGCGGGCCAACCGGCTTGCCAGAAGGCCTGGTAAGCATCCTTGAAGCCGGGCGCCATGGTGACGGCGCCGTCCTTCCACTGCGCGCCGGTCTCGTCGCCCATGCGGTTGAGTGGGGCGATCTCGCCGTCGATGAACTTGCCCATCTCGTCCAGCAGCTGGCGCATCAGCGCGGCGTCGGCGTCGGCAGCCTCTGGCAGTGCGGCGAGTTGGCTGGGGGCGTCCAGCACGTCGAGCAGGACAAAGCCAATGTCCTCGGTGGGCATGCGGTAGGCGTTCATTCGCTACTAAATCAAGAGCTGGAAATGATTTATGGGCGCCGGCATCTGCCCAAAAACAATGAAAAACGGCCCGCGCGCG
>Ga0209572_1000128_pt1 | contig 161875 bp, 123 predicted proteins | sample EBPBio232012_DNA_FD_185867 | JGI IMG/M metagenome (GOLD analysis project Ga0209572, IMG submission 185867) | Wastewater treatment Type I Accumulibacter community from EBPR Bioreactor in Madison, WI, USA - Reactor 1_1/23/2012_ DNA (SPAdes)... | ecosystem: Engineered > Bioreactor > EBPR >...
GTTCTATCATTTGGGCTATCTGGTGCCGTTCTTCTTGTGTCGTAGCCTTCATCAAATGCCAATTTTTAGCATTCAAGTACTACGACTTTTTGAAACTCATGATACTATGACTTAATGAAACTCGGCATAACTCATAACTCATTTCCTTACCAACTTCATCTCATCCAACAAATACCCTGCTCCGCCCAGTTTGTCGATGATAAACAGGACATAGCGGATATCGACCATGATATTGCGGCAAATAGCCGGATCGTAGTTGAGGTCGCTCATGGTACCTTCCCAGACACGGTCGAAGTTGAGGCCAATCATATTGCCTTTAGCATCGAGCGCCGGGCTGCCAGAATTGCCGCCAGTGGTGTGGTTGGTACCTATAAATGCCACAGGCAAACGGCCGTCTTTGGTAGCATATTGACCATAGTCTTTTGATTTCCAAAGGCTTATGAGTTTTTCCGGCACATTGAATTCATAATCGCCGGGGATGTACTTTTCCATCACGCCATCGAGGTATGTCTGATGCTCATAGCGCACAGCGTCGCGGGGCGAATAACTGCGCACCTTGCCATAGGTGAGGCGCAAGGTGCTGTTGGCATCGGGAAAGAAGCGTTTTTCCTTGAAAACCACCATTTGAGCAGCCATGTATTCCCGTTGCAGGAGGTTGATTTGGGGTTGCAACTCCTGAATTTTAGGCTGAATATTGGCGGCGTAGTATTGTTGCAAACCAGACCAGAGTTTGTAGGCCGGGTCATTCTTCAAGGTTTGGACAATTTCAGCCGGTTTTTTTGAAAGCACAGCGTTCATTTTATCCTGCGAAACAAAGGCGCTGTTTTCAAAAATATAGGCTGATAAAGCCGGATAGCCGCCTTTTTCTTTGGCCATCATTTGCAGGTCGGCAGCGCCCCATTGGGAGCCTGCTTTTTCGGAATACATTTCCAGCATGGCTGCCAGCACAGCCTGATCTACTTCAGGGCGATAGTCTTTGTAAAATGAAGCAAATCCGGCTGTTGCGCTTTCTTTTTTTGTAATAAAGAACGCTTCTCCGTTTTTCTCATACGTATCCAGCCAACTGCTCAATCCTGCCGCCTGGGCCAGGATTTCGTTGTTGCGCAGCATGGTTTCGAGGTACACATCGCGCACCAGCGCATAAGGTTCTATGTCTTGATATAACTGGCGAAGCCTTGGCAGCAAATTGCCATAGCGGTATTTCCAGTCGGGGTTTTGCTCGATGCGGCGGGTGAATTCCGCTTCGTATTCTTTCTTTTTGTCCAGGGCCTTGTATGTTTTCAGACCCTGCATTTCGCCGAGCCATTTTTTCCATGCATTGGAAATAGAGGCATAACGGGCGACATAAGCAATTTTTACAGCCGGGTCTTTTCGCATAAACCCGTCCATGATTTTCAGCGCGCGGTCGCGGATAGAAACTTTGGCAGGATCGAGCACATCGCCAACCTGCCGCACGGCTGCTTCCGTGAGGTATTCATTGGTAGCGCCCGGAAAGCCATATACCATCGTGAAATCGCCTTCCTGCACACCTTTGAGTGAAATGGGCAGGTATTTTGCCGGGTGATAGGGTACGTTATCTGCCGCGTATTCCGCAGGGTGGCCATTTTTATCTGTATAGATGCGGAACATGGAAAAATCGCCCGTGTGGCGCGGCCACACCCAGTTGTCGGTGTCGGAACCAAATTTACCAATGCTACTCGGCGGTGCGCCCACAAAACGAATATCCTTGAACGTTTTGGTCACAAACAGGTAGTATTGATTGCCATTGTAAAACGGCCGGATCATTATTTCTTCAAAGGACTCTTTCTTGGTATTTGCCTTGATTTGGGCCAGGTTTTTATCTATTTGCGACTGCCGGTCTTTTTCGGCCATACCTGTCGTTACACCCTGCATAGCAAGCGCCGTAACATCTTCCATTCGGCTTATGAACAAAGCGGTCACCCCATTGGCAGGCAGTTCCTGGGTACGATTTTTGGCCCAATACCCGTTTTCGATGTAATTGTTTTCCAGCGAGGAAAGTTGCTGAATGGCATCAAATCCGCAGTGGTGGTTGGTAAGCAACAGTCCATCGGGCGAGATCATTTCACCCGTACAGCCGCCGTCGAACTGACAAATGGCATCTTTGATGCTGGGTTCGAAATTGGAAAAAATATCGTCGGCATCGAGTTTTAAACCCAACGAACGCATCTCTTTTTCATTCTGTTTTTCGAGTAAAAGCGGTACCCACATGCCCTGTGCCGATAGAATGGCTGGAAGCAAAAACAGTAGGTAGACAAGTAGTTTTTTCATGGTAAATATGAAAAGAGTTATGAGTTATGAGTTATGAGTTATGAGTTGGGGTGCTGTACTATGGGCATTGTTATTCAGGTTGAGAGGTTGAGGGGGTTGAGAGGTTGAGGGAGTTGAGAGGTTGAGGGGGTTGAGAGGTTGTGCGAGTTGAGGAGAGGCCCCTCTCAACCCCTCAACCTCTCAACCTCTCAACCCCCTCAACCCCTCAACCTGAATAACAATGCCAATAGTACAGCACCCCAACTCATAACTCATAACTCATACCTCTTTTCTCACTCCTATGACGCTAAACTTTATACCATCGTATCGATTTTCCGACTTTTCTGCATCGCGAAGCACCTGAAGAGCGGCCTCTTTTTTCTCGTGTTTTTCCTTTTCCAGAAAAGAATGCGGATGGTGGATCAACAGCACCACCTCGTGTTTGCCCGTCACTTCGAGCGAACACAGGCAGTCGAAGAGCGCATCGAGGTTTTTTCCAAAATAAGCCGGGAAATGCAGCACTTTGGCAATTCGAGGATAGAAAGCACGCAAGGTGCGTGCCTTGGTTCCATCAATTTCAGCCACAAAAACGGCCGGAGAAAAAGCGGGAGGATGGTCGACGATTTTCATTCTGTTATTTTCACAAAGGATTTGTAATGGTCTTTGGAGTACCAGGCACTGTGATCGGAGCCGGTAACCAGTCGCTCTTTACCCCTGTTTTTGCCTTCCACTTTGGGGCGAACATCCCATTCGGAGTATCGGATGCGTTTGTTTTGACTGTCTTTGGCAGGGAGTTTTTTTTCCCTGTTTTGAAACTCACGCCCGCCCACATAGCCATCGGGTGCTTCGCCATGGCTGCGTATGTAGCGCAATACATCCAGCACATATGTTGGTACGGACGTGGATGTTGTGGAGGAACTGGAGCCTGAACCTGATTTTGGCTTGGTCGCTTGTTGTTCCGTATTTGGCTGATTAACAGCATTTTGCGCCTGCTTCTTCCGGTGCATTACGAACCAGACCACAGCAAAAAGTGCGGCCAGAATGAGCAGGCGGGCGATAATGCGTCGTTGCATGTGCCGGTATTCTTTTATTTTCTAAGTTCAAGGGTTTGGATGCCGTTGGCGCCATCGGTAGACTTCCACACTTGCCGGCTTTTTTTGTTTTCGACTACGATCCAGGAACGTGCAAAATCGGTGTCGAACCCGCGCATGGTAACCGTATTTTCCGTGTTGGACCATTGGAAATCAAAACCCTGGCCGCCTTTTTCATCGGGGTACGGGTTGTTGGCGGCCACCCGTCCCCTGCCCTTTTTCATAAAGGTGATGTTGCGGTACGGAGGAAAGGCTGCTGCGCGGCGCATATCCTGAATCTCGGTTTTATACTGAACGATTTCCCAGGAGCCGATCAGGCGTTTGGAAAACTGTTTGGATGCGCTGGCACAAGAACCCAGCAATACGACCAGAGTGATAGCGAAGGCTATCGTTATGCCGATCTTTTTCATAATCTTTTGTTTTTGTCCTTACAAAGGTAGGTCAAATGCCGCATGCCGCAGCAGAACTGCCTCACAATAGGTCAAACAAATCCTGTACCCCTGGTGTTCGCGCAGCATGAAAGGCTTCGGCATATTCCACCTGTATCGAACGGCCGAATACACGGGCCTTGCCTTCCATAAAATCGATGAAATCTTTTCCGGAAATGGGTGTATTGGCGGCTAAACCGGACGGGTCGTAAAACTGCGATCGAAAGGTCAGAATCGCCTCCATTTTTTTGGCAAACCAGGGTGTAATATCAATCACAAAATCAGGCGTAAGTTGCTGATCCTGAATGTAATGATACACAGCCTTGGGTCGCCATTTTTCCTGCGTATGTCCCTCATCGTCGAAAGTTTCAATTTTAGCGAGGCCTGCATAAAAACATGCATCAGCGGTCATTTTGGCTGCTCGGCCATGGTCGGGATGCCGATCGGCAATGGCATTACAGAGCACAATTTCCGGGCGGTATTTTCGCAGCACACGAATGATTTTCAGGCGGTTTTCTGCCGAATCGACAAACAATCCATCCGGAATGTCCAGCGTTTCACGAACGGAAGCGCCCAGCAAACGGGCAGATTCGGCGGCTTCCTGCGCCCTGATTTCCGGCGTCCCGCGGGTTCCCATTTCGCCCTTGCTCAAATCGAGGAGTCCAAATGTTTTTCCTTGTGCTGCATGGCGTAGCAAGGTGCCCGAAGCGCTCAGTTCCACATCGTCGGGGTGAATGCCAATGGCTAGAATATCGAGTTTCATGACTGTATATTTGTCCGGCAAAAATGCGAAAAAATGGAAACAAGACCACCCGATCCGGAACACCCCGACGTCAAGGCGCTGCGCCAGGCGCTGGCTGATGCTCAATTTGCAGCAGAAAAAGCAAAATCGGAGTGGTCCACCATGTACGACCAGCATAAAACGCTGCGCGAAGAACAACGCATCCTTCTGCACGATTACGAACAATTGCGGCTTCAAAAAGGCGGTTTCGGCTTCAAAATGTTGTTGTTAGCAGGTTTCCTGGGTACTGTGGTGGCGCTTATGGGCTGTTTTGTTTACCTGAAACTCAAGCCTAAAGATGCGCATGTTCAGGCTTTCGAACATTTTCAGAACAAGCATCTGATGGAATATCAGTTGGCCATTTCAAACGGCCAACTGGAGTCGGTAGAACAGTCGCTTCGGGACGAACTCGATAACCCGGACTACCGGGAAATCAAGCCCGAACTCACTTTCGTGCGACAAATGATCACCACCACCCGACGCCATTGTAAATAGCCCGATTATGGCCCAACGCCTCTACCCTGCCCTTTTTGTTGGAATCGTGTTTTTGTACTGTCTGGTGTATGCGCCTTTTGGCATCAATGAAACAGATGGCGGCTTTTTGAGCGGACTGGCCTGGCAGGTGCTCTGCGGCAAAACCCTGTATCAAGATATCGTGTACGTGCGGCCACCATTGCCAGTTTGGCTTCGGGCTGCGGAACTGACCTGCTTGCCGGAAAACTGGAGCATACTGGGCGAGCGATGGATTTTTTATGGTAAAATAGCCTTGTACTCCTGGATGGCGGCCGACCTACTTGCACGCCGCAGGACTGCAGCATTTCGATGGATGCTGGCAGCAGCCGGATTCATAGTGTCGGTGCATAGTTATCCGGCTTGTGCCTGGCATACGGTGGATGGTATTTTATTTGCAGTTTTGTCGGTCTGGCTGTATGCAACGGATGCGAATTCGTCGATTGGGCAGTTGTGGAGGGCAGGATTGGCGGGCATTGCACTGGCTGCAACACTTTTGTGCAAACAGTCTTTTTATCCTTTGGCAATACTCCTTCCTGGAATGTTGATCTTGTGGAACCATCCGGAGAAAGGGAAGAGAGTGGCAGTGTTATTGGCGGGCACAACACTTTCTATCACCTTGTTTTTCAGTGATTTATATCAAAAAGGCATTTTAGGCGACTTCTGGCAGATGACTCGTGCTTCTGCATCGGGTGCACAGGCGTTTCAGCATGGCATCATGGATTATTGGCGGATTAACCCCTTGGTGGCGGGTTTTACAATTGTCCTGCTGGGCACAGCCTTTTGGTGTTACAAACAGGGGAAATTACCATACGTCCGCCTGCTATGGAATGGCTGGCTGATAGCCTTGCTGGGTAGTTACCTCTATCAATGTGAACGCCAGCAGTCGTTTGTAGCGCCTTTTGCTCAGTCGAGGCTGGTGTTTCTGATCGCCATTGCGTGGGTGATCATCCGCTATGTCGACAAAAAAACGTTTTACAAAAATTTGCACACAGATGCCGCTTTGCCGCTTATGTTGCTGGCCATTTCCTGGAGCGCTTCTGTAAGTTGGGGCTACAACCTGCCCATTCTTTTTGCATCTCCGTGGGTATTTGCGGTCATGGACATCGGGCAAAAGTTGTGGAACAGCCAGCATACGAAGGCATTTCCGGTTACCCGATATGCCGTGCATTTACTGGTATTGCTCGGGGTGGCTCGGTACGGATACGAATTTGTGTATCGGGACGGGCGCCGAAGTGACATGAGCGTTTCGCTGGGCACTATTTTTCCAAAACTGTCAGGTATAAACAGTACACCGGAAAAAGCGGCTTTGTATCGCGATTTGAGTCAGTTGCGCCAGAAATACGGCCAGCAATATGTCGTGCTTCCCGCGTTTCCACAAGCGCAATTGCTTACAGGCGACTGCTCGCCCCTTCCGCTGGATTGGGTGGTGAAAAGAGAAACAAATGGAGATAGCACGTTGATTATGAAGGCATTAAACCAATATCATCCATTTGTTTTCCTGGAGAAAACAAATCTCAAAAACACCGCAGCCGATCCCGAACTGGAACATGTACGCCAGATACTGGATCGAAGCACATTTGTAGAAGAAACCACTTTTTTCCGGGTTTACCGGTATCCATAACATGCAAACGGAACCTGCCAACCTTTCCAGACACCTGGTGCTGTTCGACTTCGACGGCACCCTGACCCAGGTCGATTCCCTGCCTGTTTTTTTGTGGCAGGCAGTACCCTTTTGGGTATTGGTTTCTGGTACGGTTAAATTCATGTTTCAATTGCCCTCCCTTTTTTTTCTGGAAAAAAACCAGCGAGCCGAACGCGCCAAAGCCGCTTTGATGGACGTTTTTTTCGGGGGAAAAACGCGGCAGGAAATGGCACGAGCAGGCAGCGAATTTTTCAAAAAACACCTCTTGAAAATGCTGCGGCCCGAAATGCTGGATGCACTGCGTTCGTACCGCGATGCCGGGGCTACTGTAGCCATCGTGTCGGCTTCTTTCGATGTATGGTTGATTCCGTTTTGCAAGGCAGAGAATATCGACCTGCTTTGTACGGAGTTGCTGTATGAGAATGATGTTTTTCTGGGCCGTTTTGCTACACCCAATTGCAATCGCGAAGAAAAGGCACGTCGTATACGGGAGTGTTACGATTTGAACGTATTTGACCGGGTGATAGCCTATGGAAATTCAAAAGGTGATGCGGCCATGCTCCAACTTGCTGACGAAGCCTTTTATTGCCTTCCAAATGGACAAATCACAAAGTGGGAAAGCACATAGTCCACATTGAATTTGATCCGAATGCCAGGCGCAACGCAGCTCCAAAACACAAAAACACCTAAACACAAAAACACCGGGATTTATTCTTACTTTTGTCTGCACGGAAATACCTCCATCTTATCCAAACCGATCTGATACAACGTACTATGAAACAACTTTTTTTGACCCTTTTTAGCCTTTTGGCACTCAGTTTCAGCATTCAGGCACAGGAAAGTGCAGGTGGCAAGGAACGTATCACCCACTTTCAGAACCCGCTGGCTACCGAACATTCACGCGATTCTTTTGAAATTGCCCGTTTTGATCGCCGACTCGGACAGTTGCGCAGCGCTTTCGACGCGCAGGATATGGGCAAGGTGATTGAAAACAACCGTTTCCTCTTGCTGTCCATGCGCACCGAAATAGAGCAACTGGAAGGCAAAATAGCCGCTGGCGATGCTCCTACGCAGGCCCCGGCCACACTCTCGCAAATGAAGTCTTTGCTCGATGCATTTGAAGGACATTCGTACGATTTTGCCAAAAAAGCAGATGCAGAAAAGAATTTTGAGCGATTTGCGGCTTTTTGGGATTTGATGCGGAAGTAGGGAAGTTTGAACAGGATTAGTGGGATTAATTGGGATTAGAAGGATTCAATTTATTGCAATTGGTAGAATTGAATCCTTCTAATCCCAATTAATCCTATTCAAACTGCCTCCCTACTTCCTCCTGATGCGCCCACAAGTCCCTGAATGCGGCGCTTTTTTCCAATAATTCAGGCAAAGTCCCCTCATCCAACACTTTGCCTTGCCCCAGCACATAGATGTAATCGAAACGAGTGAGCAAGTGCAGCCTGTGCAAGGCCGATACAACGACTTTGTCGCCCATTTGGGCAAACATCCGTTCATAAATCAGTGATTCCGTTTTGGGATCGACACTGCTGGTAGGTTCATCCAGCAGAATAATGTCACTGTCTTTTGCTGCAAACAGCCCACGTGCCAGCGCCAAACGCTGCTTTTGCCCTCCGGAAAGGTTCACGCCTTTTTCCACGATATTGCTTTGCAAACCTTTTGGAAGTTGTTCCAACACATCGGTAAAATACACCGTGCGACAAATGGACTGGATGTCGCTGTCTTCGTACGGCAGTCCCAGGGAGATGTTGTAGGCAATGGTGTTTTCAAAAATTTCGGGTTCCTGCGGGAAAAGCGTGACGGTGCCGGAAATAGGCCCCAGGCCATCGAACGGTCGACCATCCACCACAAGACGGGTACCTTCTTCCGGCGGATACAAGCCACGCAGCAGCGCTAGAACGGTACTTTTTCCGCTGCCACTTTCTCCAATCAAAGCAATACGCTTGCCACGTTCGAGCCGCAGGTGTATGCCATGAAGGCCGGGCAGCGGCTTTTCGGGCAACAAAGCATCCGTATCGAGGTGGTGTTTGAAATGCAGGTTGTTGATTTCCAGCGTTTTCCAGTTGTCAGGCAGGGTATGGTCGGCCTCCGGCAAATGCTGCTGCTGATAGGCTTCCAGGACATCGTAGGCAGAACGCACATCGGTATGATGCCGCACAACATCGGTGTAGAGATAGGCTACACTGTGAAAAACATTGGTAAAACGTTCGACATATCCCACCAGCGTCACCAGTCCGCCCAGCATAAAAACCTGACCGGGTTGCCAGTTTTGCCAGACGTATCCTACCAGAATGATGACGTACAGCAAGCCAACCAGCATATCCGTCACAAACCATTTCCATTCGTTTACTTTCACGTTTTTTTTGAACGGCGGTAATACATCCATCACTTTTTTCAACAAGCCCGATTCCATCCGCTGTTCTAGCCGCAGGGTGATGACGGTAATGATATTGGAAAGACTGTCAAACAAGGTCGCCGACACGACTTCTTCGCGTTCGTTGATCTGGCTGCGCGTAGCGATGTAGGGTTTATCAAAACGAAGAATAATCCATACCACCAGGCCACCCATCAACAAGGCTACCAGGCCAAATTGGGGTGCGAAATACAGCATCGCAGCAAATGAAAACAGGAAATTGAAAAAGGTGTGCAGGTACTCGAAACCATGCTGAAAAAAATCGCGCAGGGCTTCATATGCCTTTCGAATGCGGTTGATGGTAGCGCCGGAATGGTTGTCCTGGTGCCAGCGAACGGGCAAATACAGCGCTTTGTGGTACAATTCCTGCAAAAAATTCCGGCTCAGGTTAAATGCCAGTTCGCGTTCCATCAATCGGGCCGGGCCGTGAAACGCCCAGTCTGTGAGTCGAATGCCCAGATAGATAAGCCCGTACCATATGGCGTAAGTCAGCACCTTGGAGGTATCGCGTTGTACCGAATTGACAAACATACCCCACACCACCGGATACATGGCCGAGGCCAGGTTGCTCAGCATAAACATGGTGTACACGAGCAGATAGCGCTTTTTCTGACCGCGCGCATATTTCCATGAAATGGATAAAAGATCGAGATAGGGATTGCGCTGTTCGGTGTTTTGTGCCATTACCGGAGGTTTGAACTGCACAAAACCTTGAACAAGGGTAAAAGGTTCCTATACCGGCATCAGCGGTTGAATTATTTGTGCCGTTGTCACACCATTGTATCGGATGACGGCCAGCGAAGGTTGCTGAACCAATATTTGCTCTGTTTGTAGTTTGTAAAAGTCGAATGACAAGGGCAGCACCCTGAATTTGGTATGCTCTACGGGCAGGCCCATCTCAGCCAGGTAATGATTCTTTGCTTTGCGGTCAATTTCATCCAAAAACATCGTTTTCGGATTGATTTTGTGGAACAAGTAATAATCCAGTGCTATGAGTTCCTTCAAAACGGTATCGACAGGATAATGGGTTTCCACAAATTCATGCAGCAAGACATACACATCTGTCAGTACGTACTTGAAGAAGTCCTGCTTTTCACCAAACCACTCCCCCAGTCCCATCAGAAAATCAAAAATGCTGTACTGCGATGATACGTACTGAAGGCTGAGCGGCGCCCGTTTTTTGTTCCAATAAATTTCCAGCGCATGCTCCAGCAATTCGATTCGGTGAAGTTCCTCGCGGGAAAGGTAATTGCTTTCAATAATCTGGTATGGTGGCATGGGGTCGAAGGAATAGCCATGCTGCGCGTGTTTGTACAACATGGGTGTGCCTTTGAGAAATTTCAGAAAACCCAGTTGCAGTTCGGGCGGGTGCAGGCGAAATACTTCCTCAAAACTGTACCGGATATCTTCCAGGTAATCGTGCGGCAGCCCGACGATCAGGTCGAGGTGCATTTCCACTTTGTGGCGCAGGCGCTGGATGATGGCCTTTGTTTTTTCGAAATTCTGTTTGCGGCTGACTTCCAGGTTGGCTTTTTGATTGACGGTCTGAATGCCGATTTCAAAGCGAAAAAGTCCCGCAGGTACATGATCTTCAATAAATTGCATGATATCCGGGTGTAGGATATCGGCGGTTATTTCAAATTGAAAGACATTGCCCGGGCGGTGGTTTTCGAGGATAAATTTGAAAATTTCGAGGGTAAAGTCGCGCTTGATGTTGAAGGTTCTATCCAGAAACTTGATGACCCGTCCGTTTTGCATCAAAAACAGCAAGGTCGATTTGATGCTATCCATCGGCAGGTAGCGCACCTTGTTGTCGAGGCTGGCCAGGCAAAATTCGCATTTGTACGGACATCCACGCGAGGTTTCCAGGTACAACACTTTGCTGGCCAGCAATTCGGGTGCATCATTGCGGTATGGCATCAGCCCTTCGTAGGCTTTCAGGTCGAATATTTCTGTGTGGGGGAAATACGACACCTCCCCATCCTTTTTGCTGACGATATTCGGAATACCATCTACCTGCGGCCAGGCATCCAGAAATGCACGGAAGGGTGTTTCCCCTTCGCCGGTGATGATATAGTCGACTTCCGGTAGCGCGATCACTTCCTGCCAGTCGTAACTGACCTCCGGGCCACCCAGCAGAATTTGAATGGCCGGATTCAGGGCTTTTATCTTTCGGGCTACTTGCAGGGTTTGGGTAATGTTCCAGATATAACAACTGAATGCCACTACTTCGAACCGGCTGCAAAATGCGGCTACTTCGTCCTGATTTTCCTTGATGGTAAACTCCTTCCACTCCAGACCGGGGCGGTCCTGGTTCAGCGCATACAGCAATCTGATCGCCAGATTGGTGTGTATGTATTTGGCATTTAACGTGGTGAGCAAGAGGGTCATGGCTGCAAAGGTGCGGAAAAGTCGGCATCTCCGCTTGCATCCGGCGCATCAGACTGTTCTTTTTCAAAATAGGCAAACAACTTGGCGGCGGCCGATTTTCCTGCCACTACTGCTACCGCATCCTGTCCGGCCTCGCGTACACGCGCCAGCGAGCCAAAATGCTGCAGGAGTTTTTCGGCAGTTTTTCCGCCGATTCCGGGAATTTCAGTGAGTTCCGTTTTGATAAAATTCTTGCTGCGCTGGTTGCGGTGAAAGGTTATACCAAAACGGTGGGCTTCGTTGCGCGCCTGCTGAATGAGTTTGAGCGATTCCGATTTTTTATTGATCAAGGCAGGCACCGGATCGTCGGGGTAAAAGATTTCTTCCAGCCGCTTGGCAATGCCGATCACCGTCATTTGCCCTTCCAGTCCAAGGGCGCGCAGGCTTTTCATGGCAGCGCCAAGTTGGCCTTTGCCACCGTCGATGATAACAAGTTGCGGCAGGCCCTGGTCTTCGTCGAGCAGGCGTTTGTAGCGGCGATACACCACTTCTTCCATGGTAGCAAAGTCATTGGGGCCTTCTACCGATTTCACATTGTAGTGTCGGTAGTCGCGTTTGGAAGGTTTGGCATTTTTGAACACCACACAACTCGACACCGGATTGGTACCCTGCAGGTTGGAGTTGTCGAAACATTCGATCCACAAGGGCACTTGCTCCATGTGTAAATCAGCCTGCAAGGTGCGCAGGATACGCTCTGCCGGGGTTTGTTTGCCCGTGGCGTTCATCGCCTGTTTCTTCTTTTGCAGGAGGTGGTACTGCACGTTTTTCTCCGAAAGTTCGAGCAGTTTTTTCTTGTCGCCGATTTTAGGAACGGTTATAATCAACTCATTGTCAGCCAGTTGCACCGGAAAAGGTACAATCAATTCACGGGTAATACTTTGAAAACGCTCGCGCAGATTCTGAATGGCGAACAGCAGCAGTGTTTCCTGGTCTTCATCCAGGTTTTTGATCAGCGTGAGTGTATAGGTGTGGATAATGGCGCCATTCACCACTTTCAGGTAGTTGACAAAGGCCTCTTTTTCATCGTCGGCAATGGCAAAAACGTCCACATCTTTGATCGCAGGATTCACCACCGTGCTTTTCCCCTGATAGTCTTCAAAAAGTGCCAGTTTGTTTTTGGCTTCCTGCGCCTGCTCAAACTGGAGGTTTTCGGCATAGCGCTGCATTTCCTCTTTCAAATGGGCCTTTACCGCGGCAAAATTGCCCTTTAATACGTTTTTGATCTGCTCGATCTTGCGGTTGTAGGCTTCTTCCGTTTCCAGCCCGACACAGGGTGCTGCGCAGTTTTTGATATGGTATTCAAGGCAGGGCTTGAATTTCTTTTTATCGATATTTTCCTGTGAAAGGAACAGGTTGCAGGTACGCAACTGGAAGAGTTTTCGAATCAGTTCGGTGATCTGATCTACGCGGAATTTGTTAAGATACGGGCCGAAATACGAGGAGCCATCGCGAAAAGTTTTACGCGTTGTAAACACGCGGGGAAATCGCTCGGCTTTGATACAGATGTAAATCAGTGGCGATTTTTCGTCTTTGAGCATCACGTTGTACCGCGGCTGGTGCTTCTTGATCAGCGAGTTTTCCAGCAGCAAGGCGTCGTGCTCCGTTTCGACCAGTGTAAATTCGATATGATCGGCATGCCGCACCAGCACCCTCGTTTTGGCTGTCTGGTGTTTTTTATCGCCGAAATAGGATGAGAGGCGATTCCGCAGGTTTTTGGCTTTACCCACGTACAAAATAACACCCTCGGCATCGATGTACTTGTAAATGCCGGGGCCCAGCGGAATGGAAGGCGAAAATTCCTTGAATTGCTCGTTTGTCATATCAAGCGCCAAGATACAACTCGAAGAGAGTTATGAGTTATGAGTGATGAGTTATGAGTTTTACACACGTTGCTATTGGCTTCTTTATTAGAGTGGCCGAAAGCAATGTGTGAAAAACTCATCACTCATAACTCATAACTCATAACTCATAACTCTATCGTACCACCGTCACATCTCCCCGCATCTTCTCAATGGTTCCGTCGGCCAGTTCCAGTTCGAGCATCCAGACATACACGCCAGGCAAAGCCACCTTACCGTCGTGCGTACCCTCCCAGGCATGGGAGGTGTCGTCAGGCAGGGCGTTGCGGACTTCATGCACCATATTTCCCCAGCGGTCAAAAATCTGGAGCAATTTTACCTGCCGCACGGCCGGGCCAAAGTTGAGGGTAAAGCGTCGGTTGGCGTCCTGCGTTGAGTTCAAATTGATAATATTGGGCACAAAAGCCTGAATAACGCGCTGAACGGTCAGCAGGAATTCGTCGCTGGCCAGGCAGCCATTTTCATCCGATACAGTAAGGCGATACATGTAGGAAGTCAGGTTGCGGGCAAATGGGTTCGGGCAAGTGGCGCAACTCAAGTAAGTAGTATCGTTCCAGATATAACGGGTCGGCGTAAACCCGTTGGTTTGCAGTTCAATCAGCAGCGAATCTCCAAACAACATCGTGGTATCGGCCGGCAAGGCAATAATACGCTGTGGTGGTTGCGCTACAGTAAGTGGCAAGGTGTCGATGCATCCATACACATCCTGCGCATAGATGGTGTAATCAGCCGCAGGGAGATTGGGGAAATCTGTTCGCGGCGAAAAAGCGGCTTCATTCAGGCTGAACAACAAGGTAGTATCGCTGGAAGAAAGCGAAATGGCGCCATTGGTTTCCCCAAAACAGCGAACGGAATCCACCGTGGCTTCAAATACAATATCAGGATATGCACTGACCGTCGCCGTTGCCGCCACTGTGCAGTCGTTTGCGTCGGTAACCGTCAATTGATAATTCCCCGCTGGCAGATTTTCCACCTGAGAGCCCGTTGGAGCGCCCGGTACCGACCAGTTGTAGGCAAAAGGCGGCGCGCTTCCGGAAACCGTCAGTGACACAGCACCGGTCGTTTCATTCGGGCAAGATGGCGAGGTGTCAATTTGCAGGATAATCGGGTCCAGCACGGTCAGGTAAACGGTATGCGTGGAGTCGCAGCCATTTCTGGCGGTAAATGTCATGGGATATATCCCGGATACACTTCGCGGCGTTCCGAAAACATCCAGCGATTCGCCGGCACAGATGGTCTGGTTTTCGAGCGTAGCAAATGTATCTTTGGGCATTACGCGCACCAAAACTGTTGAGTCACAACCTGTTATGGCGTTCAGGTTAAATATTTTTTCTTCGCCGGGCATCAGGTTGAACCCATTGTATGGCAAAGTAGAGCCCAGGCAAACTGCGGTATCCACCTGGATATTATAGGTACCCACCGTTGTACCATGTACACGTACCGTTACGGTTGAATCACAGCCATGAATGGATTGAAACTGAAATACCTGACTCTGATCGGGGAAAATGGTAGTGCCCACCCAGTCGACCGTCCGGCCAAAGCAGATCGTGGTATCAATCTTAATATTGAAGGTGTCGTACACCGTCAACAGCATGGTATCGCGGTTCACACATCCATTGTCGAAGCCCGCACGCAAGGTGATTTGCACCGTTGAAATGGGCGAAACAGTCACGCCCGCACAAGTACTGCAATCCACAAATATGCCGGGCGACCACTGATAATTGTCAAAACCACTTTCGCTGAGCGCCAGGGTTTCTCCTTCACAAATCGCGCGGTCGGGGCCGATATTTACAATCGTGCTGCTATCAATACTTACCTCTACCGAGTCCATTTGAACATTTCCGCAAATGTCGGTTATCGTGACCGCGTACATGCCTACCTGCGGCGTAGTAAAGGTGGGTGTCTGTGTACCGTCCTGCCAGTTCCAGGTCACCAGGTCGGTTCCAGCAGCACTCAGGGTAATGGTGGTATTCGCGCAAATGGCCGTATCCTGGCCCAATTCGATAGGTGTCGGGTTGTAATTATATTGAAATGATGCGATGTTATTCAAAAAGCCGCACTCGCCAATGCTTGTGGAAGGGAAGTCCTGTTGCAGGTCGAAAGGTGTAGCAATGGAGTGATCATCGTTCAGAATGATAAAAACGGAGTCGTTGGCGATACGTGGAATACGGAAAACAAAAGATCGACAACTGTCTGGCTGCACCCCGACTCCTATAGGTACAGCCCCTACCCATACAGCCGTACTCGTTTGCGGGTTGCCGATATAGGCTGAAAGGGGGGTCTGCGGAGGAAGCAGGTTATCACCGATATTGCAAAGCGTACCACTCAGCACCAGCGAGTCGCGGTCACAAACCACACTTTGCAGCGACAATACACCATCCGGCGAGGGAAAGGTCGGATTAAAAAACTGGTTCAAAAACGTATTCATCCGCAGGCTGTCGCCAATAATATGCGGATTTTGCTGATAACGTGGCACCGACAAGTCGTCGTTGATATTGGTATTGAAATAGGCATGCTGGTTCCAGACTTTACGAGAAGCAATGCCCGGTGTGCCAACGGCTTCATAAGCCACTACAGTACCGGAATCATAACTACCGTTGATACCACATTCAATCACCACCTCCGTCTGGCCATCGGCATCCACGTCGAGGATCAAGGGATTTTCAATATGCGTTCCCGACAGGCAGTCATCCTGCCAACTGATCTGGCCTGTGGCGCCATTCAATATCTGTAAATGTGTTTGGCCACGATATACCACGTCTGCAGATCCGTCTCCACAGAAGTCAAACACACTCGAACAGGTGATAGATGAAACGTCCGTCGTCGCTCGGGTCCACATAATGGTAAAATCGTTTTTGAGGGCATACAAACGCGGATAACCTACAAAACTGATTTCCAGTTTGCCATCGCCATTCAGGTCGGCGATATTGACCCTGGAGGCGGCGTCAAACCAGTTGTTGAGCAATTGAAACTGCCGCAAAATGGTCGGCGTTTGAATATCCCAGCAATACACCGTATTCTGACTGCCTCTGCGGCCCTGTACCACTGCATCCAGGTCGCCATCACCATCGATGTCGGCTACACTGGTATATCCATCGGTAAAAGGAGGAGGCGCGGTAACCACTGCCGCCACAATGCCGGTTTGCAGATTGACGGATAAAACCTGATTGCCCGCCACAATTTCCAGACCATCGCAATCCGGGCAAAAATTATCCGGCAACACATCCATGGCAACGGGCGAACAAAACGAAAAACCGTTGCCGATACGAGCCGGGTGTTCGCCCGCCGACAAGCCGGGGCCACCAGAAGCCAGCAATGCACCTGTTTGGCCATTAAAAACCTGGTTGCCAATATTTACTTCCGCCCAGCCATCGTGGTCAAAATCGGCTATGTTGGGTACAGAATACGCATAACGGCTTGAATACCCTACAAAAGATGTGCTTATGTACTTCAAAGTACCATCGTGCTCGTAGCAATATAAATGCAGATCGTTGGTAACGATAACCAGTTCGCCAAACCCGTCGTGATCCAGATCGGCGATGGCAGGGGCTGTACCGCCTGCAATGGTGGCCGGACAAATTATCTCCACTTTGGTAGCACCTGTCGCGCCGTCAATGATGTAAATATTGGAGTTTTCAACCCGGTATGTCACGATATCCGGAATACCATCATTGTCCATATCACCTGCCACCAGCGTGGAATAGGTGCCTGTTTCTGCCTGCCCTGTCCATTGTATGCCAAGGGAAATTTGCCCGCAAGGAGGTATGTAATAGCAATCTGCATTACAGGTCGTATAGTAAAAATCGTCACACTGGCCTGTACAGGTACAATCCTGGTCGTAGCAATCGATCAGGCCGTCGCCGTCGTCATCGATGCCATTGTTGCAGTCTTCAACAGCCTGGCTATACGATAAAAGTGGAAAAAAGAGGAAACAAACGAGGGTTGAAAGGATTGGCCGCGATAGGTACATTTTCAAATTCATGGGTATGGGAGTCTGGTTTGTTCGGGCCGGAAAACGGCTGTACAGCGCGTTTCTTGCACGGGTCGAAACGATTAACGTATGGTTATGAAAACGAGACTATGGCGGGAAATTCGTTTTTCACGGTTGATACAGTCAGAAAACGGCCGGGCACAACTGCAAAAAAGCGAAGGACAAAATTCTGTATTTTTTTGGTGGCTTCATCATGTTGGTAGAAAAAATATGTGTGGCTGTAGCGCAAACACTTGTTTTTATCGCTTCCCAAATTCCGATTGTCATAAAATCTTCATATTATTTTGATTAAATCCAGATAAGCATGCATGATTTGCAGCATGGCATTTACATTTGTCGCCAATTAAGAATTTGTCCAGATAAACATAATCAACATGAAATACCACTTCTCAACTCTTTTCCTGACACTGTTCGGCATTGTACTTATTTCCTGTGAAAAGGAAAAAACGCCGCTTACGATTCCCTCACAATACGACGGTTCGGCGTACCTGGCGAATACTACGCAAGAATATACGGTGCGCACGCAACTGGATGCATTGGTGACGGAAATCAAAAAAGGCCGCTCATCAGGCGCCTTACTCGACTACCCTACCCTTCTTTCTCTGTATCAAACAGGCAATCCGGCGCTGCAAACGCTCGCAACATCCTACTATGATTCGCGGCTGAATGGAACGGGCAACTGGCTCGACGAACTGGCTAAATCCAGCGGAGGGGCGTACACCCCCGGCGCCCCATCCGGGCAAGGCGGCGTTTTCAATGGCTATCTGTTCGATGAAAACGGTCTCGAAATGGAACAAATGGTGGAAAAAGGCCTGTTTGGCGCTGCTCTGTACCATGAAGCCGCAGCACTGATGCACAGCAATGTAGGGCAGCCTGAACTCGACAGAATCATCGCTTTGTATGGCGCACATCCGGATTTTCCCAACACACCTACTGCTGCCAAAGCCGCTAACCCGGATAAAAACATGGCCAATTATGCTGCCCGCCGTGATAAAAACGACGGTGCCGGTTTATATTCACAAATAAAACAAAATTTCCTGACCGCACAGGCGGCCATAAAAGCCGGGGCTGATTACAACACAGAACGCGACGCTGCGCTGGCGAGCCTGCGCCTGAACTGGGAAAAGGTCAATTTTGCCACCGTTATCAATTATTGCCACAGTGTGGTTTCCAAAATGAGCGCCACTTCGCCCACCGACAGCGACAAAGCAGCCAGTTTGCACGCCTATGGAGAGTGTGTAGGTTTTGTACATGGATGGCGCAACATTCCGCAGGCTGATAAAAAAATTACGGATGCTGAAATTGACGAGATACTCATTTTGCTAAATGCTCCTTACAGCGCTACGCCTACTTCTTACAAGTTTATTACTGACCCATTGAACGAATTACCCAAACTGACTCAGGTCATTCAAAAGTTGAAAAACCTGTATGAGTTTACAGATCAGGAAGTAGAAGATTTCCGGAAAAATTGGGTAGCCGAACAAGGGCGTTGAAAGTTTTGGTAGAAATTTGCACCCATTTTTTTAATGACCTACGTTTTAGAACGGGTTGGAATTTTTCCAGGCAGGAAAATCTCAACCCGTAACTATAACCTAAAGATACTTACCATGTCTCGTTCCTTTCAACTATTCTCTTTTTTCGCAAGTTGCCTGTTGGTCTTTTCTGCCTGCGACGGAGGAGGTGGCAGCCCGGTGGATACGTTCGACCGTACGCTCCTCCTGCAAAACATGGCCGACAACTTGATTCGACCGGCTTACAACGATTTGTTGAACCGTAACAAGGCACTGCACAATGCGGCTGTGTCTTTTGTGGAAGCACCTGATTCGGCGCGACTGGTTTCGTTGCAGGAGGCATGGAAATCGGCCTGTTCCGACTGGCAGTTTGCCAATGCCTACAACTTTGGACCAGCCGGCGAAGAAGGCCTGCAAAAAGGACTGATCGAAGAAATCGGCACTTTTCCTGCCAGTGTTGACAAGATAGAAGCGGCCATTGCTTCCGGCGTTTGGAATGTGAGCGATTTCAACCGAGATGCGCGCGGTTTTCCGTCGGTGGAATACCTCATTTTTAGTTCTGCCAATGGTACGGCTGCCATTGTGAGCAAATTTGCAGCAGAAACACAGCGCGGCAATTTTCTGACTGCTTTAACCGCCAACCTGCGCGACCGGACACAAGCAGTGGTGGATGCCTGGAATGGCACTTATTACACCGAATTTTTGCAAAACAAAGGAACAGACGCCGGTAGTAGCACTTCGCATCTTTACAACGAATTCGTTCGCAGTTTTGAAGCAGCCAAAAATTTCAAATTGGGGCTGCCTTTGGGCAAACGCCCCGGCCAGACACAGTCAGAGCCGCAACTTGTAGAAGCATACTACAGTGGACATTCACTTGAATTTTTGAGGCTGCACCTTACCGCCATCGAAAACATCTGGTACGGCAAAAGCAAAACCGGACAGGATGGCACGGGCTTCCGCGAATACCTGGAAAAAGTGGAAGGTGGTGCGGCCTTGATTGCCAGTACTGAAACCCAACTGGCAGCCCTGCATACAGCCCTGGCGGCGGTACCCGATTCCCCTGACCTTTCCAATCAGATTACCGCGGGAAGCGCATCCCTCGAAAATCTCTACACGGAAATTCAGAAACTGACAAGGTATTTGAAAAGCGACCTGTCGTCCCTGCTTGGCATCGCTATCACCTTCAGCAGTGGCGACGGCGACTAAGAGCCCTGAAAACCACACATTACCACGCAAAAACTACTAAAACATTCATTTTCAACATGAAAAAGACTTTTCTGATATGCCTGTTGCTGAGCATGGCAGCAGGCGCCTGCAAAAAAGAAGAAGAATCGCTGGAATCCAAACAACAGGCTATTCTGGAAAATTACGCAGCCATCGTGTATGCTGCTTATGAAGATTCTTACACTACTGCGCAGAAACTCAAAAACGACATCGATGCCTTCATAACCAACCCGACTGCGCAAGGCCTGGAAACCTGTAAACAATCCTGGCTCGCAGCGCGCATTCCCTACGGCCAAACCGAAGCATTCCGTTTTTACGGTGGCCCGATTGATGATGCCGACGGCCCGGAAGGTCTGATCAATGCCTGGCCGATGGATGAAAACTTCATCGATTATGTACAAGGCAATGCATCCACGGGTCTGATCAACAACCCTGGCCAATACCCGGACATTACCAAAGAGGTGCTCATGGATTTGAACGAGAGCATTTCCGAAGAGTCCATTTTTACCGGCTACCATGCGATCGAATTCTTGCTGTGGGGGCAGGATTTGAGCACTTCCGGGCCTGGTAATCGCCCCTACACCGACTATCTGCCGGGCGGAACGGCTGCCAATCAGGAGCGCCGTGGCCTATACCTTAAAACCGTCACGGAATTGTTGCTCGACAACCTGACTTCCGTGCGCGACCAATGGAAGCCAGGCGGCGCATATCGCACTCAATTCCTGAAAAACACGCCTAAAGCACAGGCGCTCGGCTACCTTTTTATCTCGCTGGGCGAACTGAGCAAGGGTGAACTCGCCGGCGAACGCATGTTTGTGGCCGTTGATACGCAGGATCAGGAAAATGAACATTCCTGCTTCAGCGACAATACGATCAATGATATTATCATGAATTTCAAAGGCTTGCAAAACGTGTATTATGGCGAATATGTGCGCACAGATGGTACCGTGGTAACAGGCAGAAGCCTCGCCCTGCTGGCGGCCGATACGGATCAAACCAAAGCCGCTGCCGTTTCCACAGCCTTCGCCACTGCTCAAAACAGCATCACACAGATTCCTGCTCCATTTGATCAATCTATTCTGAATCATCGCGATAAAATCCTGACGGCTGTGGAAGATTTACGCAACCTGAGCGACCGTTTGACGGATATGGGCTTCGCTCTGGGCGCCGAATTCTGAGTTTGTTATTAGTTATCAGTTATTGGTTATCAGGGTGGTAAGGGGCCATTTGTTCATTTGTCTGACATCCATTTTTGAGTACCGAAGCAAATGAGCAAATGGCCCCTTACCACCCTGATAACCAATAACTGATAACTGATAACTTATTCCGGATAACAAAAAAACATGATGCATGAAATACCTGCTATTCACCCTTGCCACACTCCTGCTTTTCGGCGCCTGCCGCGACGAACAACCGCCAGTGGCCGCTACCGAAACCGATGAACAATATTCGGGTGGAAAAAACTTCACCACCTTCGATCGCTCGGAGAACGCATTCGGTATTCAGGGTAAAAACCTGAGTAGTGCCGAGGATGGTTATTTCGTAACGGGCAATGCGCTCTTTCGCAACAACTGGGTGACAGCGCCCGCCAGCGTACAGTCGCTCGACGGACTGGGGCCACTCATGAATGCCATTTCCTGTGGCAGTTGCCACTTCAAGGATGGCCGGGCACAGCCACCGACTTTTCCGGAAGACGCGCTCAACGGACTGTTGTTCCGTTTGAGTATTCCGCAGGCAGGGGCGCATGGAGAACTGCTGGGCGACCCCGTGTACGGAGGACAATTGCAGGATAAAGCCATCATGAACGTGCTGCCGGAAGCACGTGTACGAGTTGATTATGAAATAGTTACAGGAAATTTTGCCGATGGAACGGCATACAGCCTTCGTCGGCCCTTGTATTCGTTTTACGACCTGCAATACGGTGATTTTGCTGCCGGCTTGATGTATTCGCCGCGTATTGCACCACAGATGCCCGGACTCGGCTTGCTGGAAATTGTGCCAGAATCGGTCATTCTGGAATGGGCGGACACCGACGATACGAACCAGGACGGCATTTCCGGAAAACCGAATTATGTATGGAATACAGCACGCCAGCAATCGGAACTCGGGCGCTTCGGCTGGAAAGCCAACCAACCCGATCTGCTGCAACAAACGGCTAAGGCTTTTAATGGCGACATCGGTATTACCAGCAACCTTTTTCCTGAAGATCACCTTACCCCGTTTCAGCAACTTCAGTACCCCGGCATTCCAAACGGTGGTACGCCGGAAATCAGCGATGACCTCTTGGCCAAAGTGGTGTCGTATTGTCAGACGCTTTCGGTCCCGGCCCGCCGCCAATGGGACGATGTGAAGGTGTTGCGCGGCAAATTCCTGTTTACTGAACTGAAATGCGATGCCTGCCACCGCCCTTCTATGTCGACCGGCAACGGCGGCACGATCCAGGCGCTGAAAAACCAGCCAATCCGGCCTTATTCAGATTTATTGCTGCATGACATGGGCGCCGACCTGGCCGATAACCGACCCGATGGCCTCGCCAATGGCAATGAATGGCGTACGGCGCCGCTTTGGGGCATCGGCATGATACCAGTGGTAAATGGACATACCTTCTTGCTGCACGACGGAAGGGCCCGCTCGATGGAGGAAGCCGTTTTGTGGCATGGCGGCGAGGCAGAGCGCGCCCGGGAAGATTACAAGAAACTGTCGGCCGAAGACCGGGCTGCGCTTGTTCAATTCCTCGAAAGTCTGTAATTTATGCAGTACCCGCAGTTCTACTCCCGAAAATGGCTCGATGAGCCGGTAGGTATCGCTCCCTTGGCGACGCTGCGGGTGGTGTTGGGAGGCATGTTGCTGTTCAGTACCTTGCGTTTTTTGTTACTGGGCTGGGTGAGCGACCACTACCTGTTGCCCCGTTTTCATTTTAAATATTTTGGCTTCGAATGGGTACCCGTGTTGCCGCCAGTAGGCATGTACACCGTTCATATCTTGCTGGCCCTCAGTTCCTTGTGCGTCATGCTGGGCTATCGGTACCGCATAGCGGCAATATTGCAGTTTTTGCTGTTTACCTACACCGAACTGATAGACCTCACCTATTACCTCAACCACTACTATTTTGTCAGCATTGCCACGGCAATGCTGGTGTTTGTACCTGCAAATCGGGCTTTTTCGGCAGATGCCTGGCTCCGTCCGGAAATTCGACAAACACAGGTGTCGCGCTGGTGTATTCTGATCTTTAAATTGCAGTTAGGCATTGTGTATTTCTACGCTGGGCTGTGGAAAATCAACTACGACTGGCTAGTTCAGGCTTTGCCTTTGAAAATCTGGGTACCTGCCAATGACCAATTGCCCCTCATCGGCAAACTGATGCAGTGGGACTGGACGCCTTATCTGTTCAGTTGGTTCGGTATGTTGTACGACGTGAGCATTGTCTTTTGGCTTTCCTGGCAGCGCACGCGATTGGCAGCCTATGCCACTGTGGTGTTTTTTCATATGGTAACAGGCCTGATGTTTCAAATTGGCGTGTTCCCGTTGGTCATGATCGGCGCAACCCTTGTGTTTTTTTCAGAAGAATGGCACACGCGCTTGTGGAACTGGATTTGGACGCTGAAGCGCTATTTTCCTTTTAAGGTAAAAAACAGATCCAAAGCAGTCATTTCCCCCATCAGACCCACAAGCCCGATTATCTTTGCGGCCCTTGCAGTGCATTTTGCTTTTCAAATCCTTTTTCCCTGGCGTTACCTGTTGTATCCGGGCAATATTTTCTGGACAGAAGAAGGGTATCGTTTCTGCTGGCGCGTGATGCTGATGGAAAAAGCCGGCACGGCCACTTTTTTTGTAAAAGATGGCCGAACAGGACGGGAAGGCGAAGTGTGGAATGGAGAATTTCTCAATGCACACCAGGAAAAACAAATGGCCATGCAGCCGGATATGATCCTACAATACGCACATTTTCTTAAACATCATTACGAGCAACAGGGATTGCAAAACGCCTCGGTGCGCGCCGAAGTGTACGTCACCCTGAATGCCCGACCCAGTCACCTGCTGTTCGACCCGAATCTCGATTTGACAAAACTGCAAGATGGCTGGGAACATAAAACATGGTTATGGAAGGAACAATGATAAATGGCAAAGGACAAAGGGCAAGGGGCAAGAGAGAAGGGGCAAGGGGCAAGGGGCAAGGGGCAAGAAGCAAGGGGCAAGGGGCAAGGGGCAAGAGAGGCCTGGTGGCCTTTGCCTTACTGATAACGCATTGGGCATGGGCTCAGACGCCGCAGGATACCCTTTCACCGCAGCAACTGCGTGAAGTAACGGTTCAGGAAAAAGCACGGGAGTTTGCCGCAGGTTCCATGCGTGGTGTGGAGAACTTTGGCATTTATTCCGGCAAAAAAACCGAAGTCGTCTCTTTGTCCAACCTCTGCGCGAATGTTTCCACCAACAATGCCCGGCAGATTTACAGCCGCATTACGGGCCTGAATATTTGGGAAAGCGACGGCGCGGGGTTGCAACTGGGCATCGGCGGTCGAGGACTCAGTCCCAATCGTACCGCCAATTTCAATACACGCCAAAATGGCTATGAAATCAGCGCCGACGCCCTGGGCTACCCGGAAAGTTACTATACGCCGCCTACGGAAGCCCTCGAGCGGATTGAAATTGTGCGTGGAGCAGCGTCGTTGCAGTACGGAACACAGTTTGGAGGGCTGCTCAATTTCCGTTTCAAACGCGGCCCGCAGGATAAAAAACTGGAACTCACCAGCCGCCAAACCGCTGGTTCCTGGGGATTTTTCGGGTCTTTCAACAGCATCGGCGGCACCATTGCCAAAGGTAAACTCAACTATTACGCTTATTTCCAGTACAAAACCGGCGACGGCTGGCGCCCCAACAGCGGATTCAACTATCGCTGCGGTTATGCTTCGCTGGATTTCAAGGCAACCGAGCGACTTGCCCTGCAATTTGACCTCACGCGGATGGATTATCTGGCGCAGCAGCCGGGCGGACTGACCGACAAACTGTTTCAGGACGATGCCCGGCAGTCGGTACGCCACCGCAACTGGTTTCAGGTAGACTGGAACCTCGCAGCCTTGTCCCTGAACTACACATTTTCCGAACGCACACGCCTCAATATCCGCAACTTCGGACTTATTGCCCAGCGCCAGTCGGTCGGCAACCTCGAAAGGATCAATGTAGCCGATCTGGGTGGTAATCGCACCCTTATTTCCGGGAAATTTCGCAATTTTGGACAGGAAGGGCGATTACTCCATCAGTATTCCTGGCACAACCTACCCCAAACACTTCTGTTCGGATATCGCCTCTACTACGGGCATTCCACTGCCCAACAAGGCGATGCCAACAATGCTGGTGGTCCCGATTTTTATTTCCTGCACCCGGAGGAACTGGAAAATTCAGATTACACATTCCCCAACCGCAACCAGGCCATTTTTGTAGAGCATGTATTTAATTTTTCACCCAAATGGAGCCTGACACCCGGGTTGCGACTCGAACATATTCGCACGGGTTCGAAAGGATATTACACACAGCGTGTGCTGGATGCTGCCGGAAATGTCATTGTTCAGAATAAAATAAATGATACCCAAACACGCGACAGGGGTTTTCTGATCGGTGGGCTTGGACTTTCCTGGAAGCCACGCACGGCACTGGAAGTGTATGCCAATTTTTCCCAAAACTACCGCGCCATCAACTTCACAGATTTGCGCATTTCCAACCCCAATTACATCGTTGACAGCACCATTCACGATGAGCGCGGATTTACGGCCGACCTGGGGCTTCGCGGCCAGAAATCGGGCTTTTTTACCTGGGAAGTGACGGCTTTTTATGTGGCCTACAATGGTCGCATTGGCCAGGTGTTGCGCGCCGATTTGCCACCTTTGTACAACGATTATCGTTTTCGCAGCAATATTTCAGATGCCAGAAACATCGGTCTGGAGGCTTTTGCGGAAATCGATTTGCTCCGTTTGTTTGGAAAAACACATTGTCCGCTGCGCTGGACCTGGTTTGTCAATACAGCACTTGTCGATGCGCGCTATGTACACACACAGGATGCTTCCATTCGAAAGAAACGGGTGGAAATGGCGCCTCCCCTGTTGTTCAAGACAGGTACTACCTTGCAAAAAGGCGCCTGGCGTGTGGCGGTACAAGGCGGCTATGTAGCAGCACACTATTCGGATGCCACCAATGCCGAACGAACAGCCACGGCGGTGGAAGGCAAAATTCCGGCCTATTTCGTGATGGACTTATCGGCTTCCTGGCGCTGGCGCTGGCTCACACTGGAAGGCAGTTGCAATAACCTGCTCGACGAGCGGTATTTCACCCGCAGAGCGGAAAGTTACCCGGGGCCGGGAATTATTCCATCGGACGGTAGAGGCGTGTATGTAACGGTTGGAGTGAAACTGTAGGGGTTTACCCGTTTATACGCTTCACTCTTCCATTCACCAAGGCATCGAGTATCTGAAAAACCACCAGCGGTTTCTGGGTCTGCCAGTTGATTTCATTGTAATCTTCTCCAAAATGCACGTAATGTTGAAGGCGGGCTGCATGCATTTCCTCTTCTACATGTTGCCGGGTATTGATTATGGCAATCCAGCCACCTTCTTCATGTACCTCTTCGGCCCATTCAGCGTAGTAGTCATCATCAGTTGAAGCATGGAAGTTCAACACGTTTTCACAGAAAAGCACGAATTTTGTGACGCCTTTGTCATAGAGCGGGTCTACGAGATTGCGTTTGAGGAACATCACATCATCATGTAAGGTATCATTCCACTCTCCGATCAACTCAATCAGGGCAAAATGCTCGTCATAATCGGCAAATAACAACTTGCAATACAGCGTAGACGATCCAATGGAATCCCACTGCGGATGCAGGTAAAAATTGTACAGCCGAAGGCTGTATTTGAATTCACTGTACTGTCGACCGAAAAAGGGAGAATCTTTGTCTTCCTCCGCTGCATACAGGTCGCGCCAGCGATAAAATGGTTCAATTTGATGCATGATCGGGCAAAAATAGAAACGACAGAAAAAACTGTGAAACGCGCTATTCGGAAAATCGTTGTAACCGGTCCGGAATCTTCCGGAAAAACCATGCTGGCACAGGCGATCGCAACGCGTTTCCAAACGCCTTGGGCGCCCGAATTTGCACGCTACTATGTGGCAAACCTGGGTCGGCCTTATTCGCACAACGATTTGGCGGTGATTTATCAGGGACAAAAAAACTGGGAAACATGGTTCCTCCAGCATATGTTCCACTCCCCTGCCCCGCCCTTCCTGGTTTGTGATACGGACTGGACGGTGTTGCGCATTTGGGAGCAATATGGGTACCCTGCAACAGCATCTGTGTTACCAACAACTGACGAATGGGAACTCGCAAAAGACACCTACTATTTGCTTTGCACACCCGATTTTCCCTGGCAGCCTGATCCCCTGCGCGAACACCCGGAAGAACGATGGCAGTTATTCGAACTGTACCGAAATTTACTGGAAGAGCGGCATTTGCCATTCCTGACAGTGACAGGAAGCCTGGAAAATCGTTTGGAACAGGTGGCGGAAACGGTGCCACAATTTTTTCCTTCACACTTCGTGCGATAACATACCTTTGCGCCCATACTCATTGGGGTGCCGGCTCGTCCGGCTGAGATTACACCCATCGAACTTGTCCGGGTAATGCCGGATAAGGAATGAAGCGGGTAGTGGCATCACTACGCGTCCGAAGCCCCTTCGGAAGGCGGATGTTTCACTCAATATGTTCTTTTTTAATGATTTACGACCAAAAACGGCGGATTCAGACCGCGTTTGTCCTGATATCGGGACTTGTCTTTTCTCTGGCACTTTTGCCTTTTCCCACACTTTCCGCACAACAAAGCAAACTCGACTCTCTGGCATTGCGCACCGTAGTCATTCAGTCGACACGCGCTGGCAGCAACCATCCCTCGCCGCACACGAATTTCAGTGCGGAGCAGTTAAAACGTATCTATCAGGCACAGGATGTGCCCATGCTGCTCAGTTCGGTGCCTTCTCTGGTAGAAAACTCCGACGCAGGTACCGGCATTGGGTACACTGGCTTGCGGATTCGGGGCAGCGACCCTACCCGCGTAAATGTGACAGTCAATGGCGTGCCGTTCAATGATGCGGAAAGCCAGGGCGTTTTTTGGGTCGATTTGCCCGATGTGGCCACCTCGGCCGCTGAAATTCAGGTGCAGCGGGGCGTCGGGGCCAGTTCGAATGGCGCAGGTGCATTCGGCGCCACGGTGAACATCGATCTGTCGAAAATAGCCCCCGAGCCATTTGCCATGGTGAGCAATACTTTTGGCTCGTTTAACACACGCAAACACTCGGCGTATCTCGGCACCGGATTGATGGGGAAATTTGCTTTTTCGGGGCGCATTTCCACTATAACATCAGATGGATATGTGGACAGGGCCAGCGCTGACCTGAATTCGTATCACCTGAGCGGCGCATACATCGACGACCGGCAATCGTTTCAGGCGCATATTCTTTCCGGACATGAACGCACCTACCAATCCTGGAATGGCTTGCCAGCCCAATACCTCGATACTCAACGCACCTACAATTCGGCAGGCATTGAACAACCCGGCAGCCCGTACAAGGATGAAGTAGACGACTACACCCAACGCCATTTTCTGGCGCACTATAAATACCTTTTCAGCCGCGCCTGGAGCCTGCAACTCAACGGGCACTACACCCGCGGTTATGGCTACTACGAACAGTACAAGGCTGCGGAAAGTGCCGCTTATTACGGACTAATTACCTGGGGCGACAGCGCACTGAACCAGACCGACCTGATACGCCGACGTTGGCTCGACAATCATTTTTACGGCGGCACTTTTGCCTTGCAATGGACTCCTTCGGCCTCTAAAAACAATGTTTTTTTACTCGGTGGCGCTGTCAGTCGTTATGAAGGAAGGCACTATGGGGAAATTATCTGGACACAGGATGCCCCCCGGGTGCCCAAGGATTTTGTGTACTACGACAATGATGCAAATAAAAAAGATGCCAATATTTTCCTGAAATGGGAAAGCCAGCCCCTGGATAAACTACGCACTTTTCTTGATTTGCAGGTCAGGTATGTACATTACAGTTTCCTGGGTTTTGATAACAACCTGAACAATGTCACGCAAACGGCAGCACTATCATTTTTCAACCCAAAAATTGGTGCAACTTATTCATTTTCAAACAAATGGATACTCTCTGGTTTCGCTGGCGTGGCCAACAGGGAGCCCAACCGCGATGATTACACCCAGTCGACACCCGACAGCAGGCCACTACCAGAACGCCTGATTGACCTGGAAACATCTCTGAAAAAAAATGCGGGGAACTGGAGCGTTTCAGCCAATGCCTATTACATGGGATATAAAAATCAATTGGTACTCGATGGTCGGCTCAATGATGTTGGCGCATACATTCGTACCAATGTGGCCAGTAGTTATCGTGCAGGGCTTGAACTGGAAGCAGCAACACGTATTACCAGGCGCTTGTCCGTCAGCGCCAACGCCGCTTTCAGCAGCAACAAGGTCAAAAATTTTGTGGAATACCGCGACAACTGGGACGATGGTACGCAAGAGCGTATTGAGTACCACAGCACTGATCTGGCATTTTCACCCAACATCGTGGCGCGTTCGGAAGCCATTCTGGATGTTGTCCACAACACCCGGCAACACCTCAGTCTGGCACTCTCCGGAAAATACGTGGGAAAACAATACCTGGATAACACTTCCAATGCATACGCCACACTGCCCGGTTACTTCTTCTCCGACCTGCGGCTGAACTGGGATCTAAAAAATGTAGTGGGTAAAAATCTCTCGGTTGTTTTTACAGTCAACAACCTGTTCGATCAACAATATTCATCGAATGGATGGGTGTATCGTTTTGTTTCTGCTGGCTACGACCCACGCTCCGATGACCCTTACAGCCGACTCGAACAAAACAACGTGTACCACCAGGCCGGCTTTTTCCCGCAGGCAGGGAGAAATGTGATGGGGACACTGGTTGTTGAGTTATGAGTTATGGAGTTATGAGTTATGAGTTATACTCACTTTGCTATTGGCTTCTCTATTCGTGTAGCCAATAGCAAAGTGAGTATAACTCATAACTCATAACTCATAACTCATCACTCTTTTACGCTCTTAATCCCTGGCAGTTCTTTTCCTTCCAGAAATTCCAGCATGGCGCCGCCGCCGGTGCTCACGAAACTTACCTTTTTGGCCAGTTTGAGTTGGTTGACAGCCGCAACAGAGTCGCCGCCGCCGACCATGGTGAAAGCGCCTTTTTTCGTAGCGGCCGCGCAGGCTTTGGCTACTACTTTGGTGCCATTGGCGAAGGCCGGCATTTCGAACACACCCATCGGGCCGTTCCAGATCACCGTTTTGCTTTTGCGAATGACGCCGGCAAACTGGCGCGCAGCAGCAGGGCCAATGTCGAGTCCCATCCAGCCGTCGGGAATTTGATCGCTGGGTGTAACCTGTGTGGCAGCATCGGCGGCAAACTTGTCGGCGCAGACCGAATCTTTTGGAAGCAGGACTTTTACGCCCGCTTTTTTCGCTTTTTTCAGAAATTCTTTGGCAACAGAAACCTTTTCGGCTTCTACTAGAGAATTGCCCACGGCGCCTTTTTTTGCCAAAAAGAAGGTGTAAGCCATCGCGCCGCCAACGATGATATTATCAGCGTAGTCGAGGAATTTTTCCAGTAGCAGGATTTTATCACTCACTTTGGAGCCGCCCGTCACGCAGGTAACAGGGCGTTCCGGATTGTGCATGGCGCGGGTAGCATTTTCGATTTCTCGCTCCATCAGGAAGCCGAAGGTCTTGTGATTTTTATCGAAATACTGCGCTACGATGGTCGTGCTGGCATGCGCGCGGTGTGCGGTTCCGAATGCATCGTTGACATAAATATCGCCCAGGCTGGCCAGTTTTTTTGCAAATGCTGGGTCCCCTTTCTCTTCTTCTGCATAAAAACGGGTATTTTCCAGTAGCAGCACCTCGCCGGGTTTGAGCGCAGCGGCTTTTTTTACCGCTGATTTGCCCACGCAGTCGTCGGCGAAATGCACCTTGGTTTTCAGTTTCTTTTTCAGGTGCTTCACCAGGTGTTGCAGGGTAAATTTTTGCTTGTTGATACTGCCGTCGGCGTTGAGTTTTTCCAAGGGACGGCCAAGGTGCGACATCAGGATGGCCGAACCGCCCTGTGCCAGAATATGCTGAATAGTGGGAAGCGCTTCGCGAATGCGGGTATCGTCCGTGATCTTGAATTCCTTGTCAAGCGGCACGTTGAAATCGACCCGAATCAGCGCTTTTTTGTCTTTAAAATTGAGATTCATATAGTGGTTGTATTGTTTGGAATGTTAACCGAAGCGGCAAATGTAACACGCGTATGGCGCGACAGGGACGGTTTTTTATGTATTTTTTCATAAAAATGAGTGTCGGAGTTCACAGCAGGGCCATTTAAAACATCCTACGTGGAAGGCAGGAACTCAAACCTTCCCATAAACTCCATATGTCACGCACTTTTCTGCTTACCCCGTTTCGCTATGCCGTACTTCTGTATGGCATGCTTGCTGCAAGTGCCCTCTGCGCGCAGGCGCGTTATGATTTTCCTTGGTGGGATTATCGAAGCCCTTCCTGGCTGAATGGCCGCGTGGGTGTAGGCATGCAATTCAGCAACCAGAACCAGCAATTGTACTTTTTCACGGAAACAGATCTCTGTTTTTCCTGCGCGTACAACTATTTCGCAAGGCCGCCGGAAAACCTGCAAAGCCAGTTGCGCCGGAACAAATTTCGCGGCAACGTACACCTAAAACTGCAAACCAGCAAGGATTTTTCCCTGTATGGTACGCGTTTTTCTAAAAATGCTGAGGATATTCAGTTTCGAAACCTTTCGTGGACCTACCTCACCAATGTGGGTATTTCAGCAGACTGGGGTTTGTACCGCACCTGGCGGGTGGCCAATCCGGAAGATGGCAGCCTCAACCCGCTTTTCCGAAAAAGAAGCCGTATCCGCTTGCGATATGATGTGACGTCCCGCTACCATTCCTACTACTATCGCAAACTGAGCAATACGGTGGGTTATGTGACAGTCAATGTAGCGCGGCTCGACGACCGCTGGGGCTTCAATATCAACTGGGGAAACGATGTGTTTATCCCCAAATTCATGCGATCTTTCCTGACCAACCACGACCACGGAGAAACAAATTCGGCTTTCATTTCCGCTTATTTCCGGCCTTTGGAAACACGCTCGCGCAATGCCAACGAGGTGTTTGCCTATCAGCCTGAAAGCCTGCAAAAACTGGAAGCCAGCGCGTCGCTGCGTATGATTACCGACCGTAGGACGCACAAACGACTGGGTTCCAATCAGATACGCATGGGCATGTACGATGTACTGGGGCTGGTCAATAGTTTTCATGGCTACTATGGCGTGCGGCTAAAAGCAGAAACAGGCTTTGGCGGGCTCGGCGTCTTTCTTGGGAAAGACGATTTGAAGTGGGGCCGCGATATGCAACGCTTTGCACACCAAGGTTATGCGCACCTGCCAGGAAGTATCGTACGCAAGATTTTCCTGCAAATGGGCGGTGTCAGCACCCCGCTGTTCCCTTGGGAAAGCCAGCCTTTGTACAACCAAAAACCTCGATTTTATTATGAAATCAATACAGATCTTTTCTATCCATATGTCAGCCGCGAATACCAAAAATAAATGGCTCGTACTCGGACTGTTGTGGCTGGCGCCCGTGTTTGCATCGGCGCAGGGGCCGCGTTTTTTCCACTACCATGAAATAGCGGGAAACCTGCACAAATTGCGCAAAGCATCGGTGGAATACATCGCTGTAGCCGGAAACAATACGGAAAAAGGCGACAGTGCCATGCTCGACACCCTGCGAATGTTCCTGGGCAGACAATTGCTGTACGGAGCGCAACCGCTCTGGCCGAGGTTTCACAATGAGGTGAAAAATATACAGATCAGAAAGGCTAACTGGCGCCAACTGCCCGAAGACCTGGCCGGATTTCGGCATTTGTTTGAAATCAGTTTTGTCGAATGCCCGTACATCAATCTTCAGGTCATCAACGACCAAATGAAAGCGCGGCGCGACCAGAATCCTGCTGATAATCTGTATAGGAAGTTTAAAAACGATATTGTTTCGCTGAGTTTTGCCATAGCGCGTTTTCCGGAGCAGGATTCCTGCCACCTGGAAGATAACCTCATGGAAGAATTAAAGGAACTGCGGTTTGTGGGCATCCCCAATTTTAGCGTGCATTGCAGCAATATTTTGACAGAACTCAGTCGCGCTTACCCCAAACTCGGCTGGCTCACGTTTGAATGCTGCGGACTGAATAATACGGCTGATTTGAAGGCACTGGAAAAATTTCCGAACCTGAAATCCGTCTCGCTTATCCGCAATTACCTCACACAGGTACCGCCCTTACCCAAATCGCTCAACGCACTCGATCTTTCGTTTAATCTGCTGAGTGAACTGCCCGACAAAAAAAGCCTGATGCTCCAAGACCTGGATTTCCTGTACCTCGATTGCAACTTGTTTGACTACTACAACTTGTACAAAGTGCTGTCAGACAGTCTTTTAAACCGAATGGAAGTATTTACCTACGATCCCTGCAACTTTGACAACCAGAAAGAGTTGCCCTTACTGGCTTCTGCACTCGATAAGCGCAAAATTGCGCTGTACATGCCTTTTGTGCCGCGCTACCACAATGATTTTAATATTGCCCAGCCCGATTGCGAACGCTGTACCTATCATCACAGCGGTTTTATCGACAGCCTTTTGAACGGGGTGGTTTTTGTAGACAGCACAGGCCAGGAAAGCCGGATTTCATTCAGACAGAACCGAATGCAGTGGGAAACGGCCGCCTCTACCACCATGGGGCCTATCACGAGTATTTACTTTTATGAGCAACTTAAATCCTGCGAACGTTACTTTTCTGACCCATCCTTGCCCGATCAGATGTGGGACTGGCGGGTATGCTTTTTGCTGCAAGACACCGATACCATGCACGGGGGAGTAAAAAAACTCGTGCTTCAAATTCGGGATAAATCCGGGAAAGCCTATTTTGAAAAAACTGAAAACAGATAGTTTCGCTTTATGAGAGCACTCACTTATTACCTCCTGAAACTGTTTTTCGCAAAAGCCTGAAAATGTTGCGGTTGTACCTGCCAAGCCACCACCAAACGGCTGGCAGGTACAATGCTGCGAACAAGATCAACGCTGCCAGTGGCTTTAAAGGCAATGCACTTGTAAAGGCATAAACTACCGCCCCACAAATCATAGCCATTAGCAAGGGCCTGAAAAAAGTGCGCAGGTATTCAGCCCAGGAAGCGCCGGTAAGAGGGCGTATCAGCAATAAAAACATACAAGGTATCAGGCAGAAAAACAGGCCGACCAAGGCCATTGCCACCCCGAGGGCGCCCCCGTTCGTTCCTGCCCACACAACGGGTGGCGTCAGCACCAGCATTACAATATTCCACCAAAACCCCAAATCGGCACGTCCCTTTGCCAAGAGTAGCGATCCAACGGGATTGAACGAGGCATGAATGATAAAATACAGGGCCAGCCAGCATAAAACGGCGGTTTCTCCTGCCCATTGAGGCCCTGTCACCACAGCCAGAAAAGGCGCTGCCATCCAGATGACCAGGCTGAACACCGTCATGTTGAGGGTGTTGCTCAATTCAAGGCCTTTCAGGTATATTCCTTTGACAAACAACAAATTGCGATGCTTTCGGGCCATGACAGGTAATACAGCCTGGGAAACAATCGGGTTTACAATGCTTTCCGGTCGCGATAACAATTGTTTCATCACATCATACAAACCCAGCGGGCCCGGGCCGAGTATTTTTCCGATGATAAACACGTCGGCACGCTCGGCAAGAAAATTGGAAAGTCGCTCCCCCAACTGGTACATACCAAAACCTAAATGTGGCCGAATCGCAGCGTAATCGAAGTGTCGGCGCGGCAACCAGGCAACACCCCCAGCCAGCAAATACCCCAATGCAGCAACCAGATTACCCATTACAGTGCCGGCAGCCATCGCCATGACACCTGCGCCATAGCAGACCCCGATGAGTGTCACCCCTGCATTTACCACAAAGGAAACTGCTTCTATACGGATCAATTGGCCAAAGCGCATCATTCGACGCAGGTGTACCCTGTGCTGGGCAGCCATTGCGGTAAAAATCAGACTCAACGATGTCAGGATCAGCACCGGTTTCAAGGTCGTTATTTCATAAAAACTTGCAATAAAAGGGCTGCTCAACACAATTACAGCACACATGACCCCACCCAGCATCATATTCAACCAGAAAAGGGAAGATCGGGCCATTTCATCTGTCACCTCCTCCTGATAAAACACATTGCTTACGCCTGCATCCACAAAAAAAGAAGAAAATCCAACGATTGCAGTTGTCAGCGACAGGATGCCAAACTCCGAGGCTGGCAAGCAGCGCGACAGCACCAGTAACACGATCAGTCTGCCTGCCTGAATCAGCACAGTACCCGCAGCCAGGGTCCGGACACCTCCGAAGATAGTCAAATGGTCGCGTTTCATAGGCCGGAAGTTTGCCCCCGAATGATTTTGATATGCCAGCCGCTCAGGCATACCATACGCCACAACATTTGTGGGTCGCTATCCAGCAAGCCGGAATAAGCACCGGCTACGGCGCTGGTGTCCATCCACGGGTTATCAGCATCGCGTAGTAACATACTTTTCAAGGCAGATTCGTGCTGCAAAAGCCAGTTCTTGGTGTCGAAGGGAAAACCCATTTTGCGTTTGCGCCACAGTACCTCTTTGGGCAAATGGTGGCGCATGGCATGTCGGAGCACATATTTTGTCCAGCCATCCTGAATCAGCAAAGCGGGCGATAATGTAAAGCAGTACTCCACCATATCCACATCCAAAAACGGCAAACGAGGCTCAACAGGCACCTGCATATAATTTTTGTGCTGGCTGCGCAGCCAGTAATGCATCAACCAGGGCCCCATGCGCTGGCGCATCGACGTTTCAAAATCGGGAGAAATAGCAGGGGGAGTATCCTGGGGAATACGAAAAAAAGAGTCTGATTCACGTCGGGTTGGGTGTTTTCTTTTTTGCAGAATTTGCCACAATTCGGAAAACGACAGGTTGTCAAAAATCCCTTTCAGGTCGGCTGCTATTTGCAGAAAAGAGCCGGGGCCCTGCTTTTTCAACCAGCGCATATGGGACAGGAAATTCGCCGGGTAACCCGCCAGCAATTCGTCGCCGCCCGCCCCGTTGATGTTGATATCGACGCCGTGGGATTTTAATATTTTCTGCTGACAAAAATCGGCATACAGAGCCGGATCGTGAAAGGGTTCTTCCTGAATTTCAAGAAAATCGTTCCAGTCCTGCATCAAATCAAACCCTTCTCCATCGAGGATAATATGCTCAAAATGAGCAGGATATGCCTTCACCACCATCCGCGCAAACGGCGTTTCATCAAAAGCGGGATTGTTGTTCTGAACCGTGAAGGCAGGGACTTTGCCGGTATTCGGCAATTGAGCATACATCGCCGCAAGCGCCGAGGAATCGAGCCCCCCGCTGAGTGTAAATCCGACCTGGCGATCGGCCACGAGCCTGCGTTGCAGGGACTGGCGCAAGAGATCAAACAAAGCATCGGAGGCTTCTTCGATTGATCTGTTTTCATTTCTGTATTCAGGCAATTGCCAGTACGTGGCCTGCTCGGTGTACCCGGTTTTCAGGTGTATGCGAAGCCAGGATGCCGCTGGAACGCTGTGGATATTTTCCCAGAAAGTCTGGTAGTTGAAATCGCGCAGGCCGCTTTTCAGGTATTGGGCCACAGAAGCATTCCTTACCCGGGGTCTTTCCTCCGGGCAGGCGGCCAACAGGGGTTTTATATCGGATGCAAAGTACAAATCGCCTTCCCGGCGTATCAGATACAGGGGCGCTTTGCCCAGTGGATCGCGCGCGAATAGCAGCGTCTGAGCGCGCAAATCGAACAAAACCAACGCAAAAAAGCCCCTAAATCGTTCAAAACAAGAAGTACCCCATTGTTCGTAAGAACGGACGATTACTTCCGCATCGGTGTGTGTAAAAAACACAGCGCCAAGGTTTTGTAATTCGCTGCGCAGGTCGGCATGGTTGTAAATTTCTCCATTGTACAGCAGTACATATTGCCCCACGACAAGTGGCTGGTGACCGGCATTCGACAGATCGATCACCGCATAACGGCGATGAGCGAATGCCAATTGGTGCGGGATGGATAATTGGCAGTTGATATCAGGCAGTTGATTTTTCCACCCGGGTGTGGTGTCTTCACCTGAAAATGCGCGCCCTTGTTCTTCTCCATTTTGCCAAAACCAGTAACCTTCGTCGTCGGGGCCGCGGCGCTTTTGCAGGCGGTTCATGGCCTGGATCAGTTCGGTCGTTTGTGTTCCGTTGGAGAGCCAGTAGCCGGCGATTCCGCACATGAAGAAAAAGTGTTTATATCAATTGATTCAAACGGATCTTTGCCATTATTCCTGTACACTCTACGCCTTGTGCTCTTTGTGAAACCTTTGTGTTCTTAGTGGTAAATTTTTTTAACCACAACGTGCACGAAGGTTTCACAAAGGGCACAAGGCGTAGAGTGTACAGGAATCACAAGTCGGTGAACGGAATGCAAAAAAAGGGTCATCATTTATCAGTTTTTCACTCGCCACACCGATGGTTTTTGCGGCCCGATGCCTTCATTGGCAGCCAGCCAGCAACCGGGGCTCCACTCCATAATAGATTCGAACTGCCTGGCAATCATGAATTTAGGTAGTCGCATCTTTTTTTTATGGCCTTTAAAAAACATACTTCCCCTGAAACCTGTGAAGTAGAACACACTGGCTTTTGTAAACGGAATGAAACCAAGTTTAAAACCGAGCATGTACGATGTCAATGCCAGGGTGCGACCGTCGGCGCTGATGGCAGCACCCGAAACCACCCGGTTTTTCAGCCGGATGCTATCGCGGAGTTCGGCCACATAGCGCCCTGGTTTTGCGGGAATCACGTAATGTTTTACGATATGATTGCTCTTGAACCTGTTTTTACTGAAAAGATGCAGGCTGTCCTGAAAAAACACCATCGCTTCACAGTCATAATTCCAGTTGCGCATGTTGGAAGGCGGGAAATCGCGCTGATCGGGATAGGAAAAAACGATACTGTCCAGTGTTTTGGACTGCGGTTGATAGCGAAAGACGCACAGGTCGCGTCGGTTGTTGAAGTTGTTGCCGACATCGGCGATGTACAGATTGCCTTGCGGGTCGGCACACATATCCTCCCAGTCGCGGTTGGTGAATGGCAGGTTGCGTGTTTCCAGAATATTTTTTCCACTTGCTCCCAGCCGATATATCACGGAAGCATTGCCGCCATCATTCAGTACCCACCAATCGCCATTGGGCAGACGCGCCATCCCTGAAATCTCTCTCAGCGTTTGCGGCAGACGGATTCGACGAGGAAAGGATTGAGCCCTTGCTGTAAGCATCGGAGCGATCAGCAACAGCAGGAGAAGGGTTCGGGAGAAGGGCATGAGATGTTTTTTTGTGTTTGGGTGTTTTGGTGTTTTAGTGTTTTGGAGGTGCTTCGCGCCCGGCATGTGGAGTTTTTTAGGTAAACTCAACAAAAAACATGGAATCTATGCTAAATACCAAGCGCGAAGCACCTCCAAAACACTAAAACACCAAAACACAAAAACACAAAATTACTGCTTCACAAATTTCTCCGTCCAGAACGAGTTGCCCTTGCGGAAATTCAGGAAATACATTCCAGCAGGCATTTTGCTCATGGAAATTTCGAACGTAAGATCCGGACGTTTGAATGTTTCTACTTGCTGGCCGTTGGCATTCATCAGAATGATTTGATCAAATGAAATGGCGCAACGTACATCGAGCATGTCTACTACCGGGTTGGGCGACAAAATGATGTATTGGCTGTAGTCTACTTCCTTCGTAGTATTCAGCGAACTGATGTCAGCATTGTAACGAGGCAGCACCTGATAGCCCGCATCGAACGGCGACGAAGCGTCGAACTGGCCGCCAATGCCGGTCAGGTCGAATGGCTGGGCCGGAACGGGCGCATTGTAGGTTTCTACATCGCGGTCGATACGAATCAGAATGGTATCGGTTGGGTGATCGGCAGAAACAGCGTGCACGTTGAAGCCGCTGCCGCCGCTACCGGTGGTCCATTCAGCGACATCTACGAAATGCAGGTTGTTCATTCGAATCAATTTCGACTCGGTCGCTTCTGTTGGTTTGATTACCACAGTTGGCGTCAGCAAGGTATTGTTGGCAGAAACAAGGGTAATAAAATCAGGCACAATTTCGGTTTGACCACTGAATTGTCCGATCGTGCCACGCACTTTGATACGATCTTTTTCTGTAACGGTGTATCCGAAGTTGCCATTGAGGCTGGAAACAGCGATGCCATTTCCACTGTCGTCAATAAGTGTAAAGAGCAATGCAGATACGTTGTTATTGATCGGACGAATGTTTACACCGTATACAGTACCTTCCAGTTCACAATGCACACCCAGAGAATCGGCAGCGCCAGCGGCATTTTCACCTGTAACTTGAGCAATGGTGTAGACAGGATAGCAACGCAGGTCGATGGTTACGGTAGCCGTATCGCATACGTTGGCATCGCACACTTCATAGGTCAGTTCATCGGCGCCGCAATTGGAAGCAGGAGAAGTGTACTGAATGGTGAAGTCAGGATTTACGGTAGCGGTACCTTGAGTCGGTTGATTGATAATGGTTACAGACACTACCTGATTGAGGGTGTAGTCGTTGGCCAATACATTCAGGAAGGCTGGTACGCCAGCCGTCACCACCACGTTGTCGTCGGCCGCCACGAGCGGGCTGCCTGCACCGCAGTCGGAAGGTGCGCCAGGGTTTCCGAACACGGTTATGCTACCCAGCACGATATTGGTAGCAGTTCCTGCTGCCTGCCAGGCGCCACCCACACTGTTGTCAGAATTGGGGTCGCACAATACGAGTGAAGGGCCACCGCCATTGGCAGCAGCAGGCCATGGGTCGGCTGGTTTGTAGTCGACATAGTCTTTTACATTGCCCTGGGCATCACGCAGTTCGATATCTTCACCTGTATTGGTCAGTGCGCTGCTTGGGCCCATTGCAAGCGGGGCGAAACCGAATTTCGACTCAAAATAAGGCGCATTCTGTGCAATGACCAGATAACCACCTGGAGGAATGACCGTGCCGTCGGCAAAAGTGAAATTGAAGCCCTGGGTAAAATTCCAGCCCGAAAGGTTGACCGGCATACCGGAATTGTTGAATACCTCCACATATTCCAGGCTGTCAGTTCCCGATGGCGGAGGGTTATACATAATTTCAGTAATGACAATTTGAGCGCGCAGCGACATCAGCGTCAGCAAGAAGGCTGCCAGCGATAGCATTGTTTTTTTCATGTACATCGTATTTGTTTGCAGAATGTGACGGTGCAAAAATAGAGAAAAGATAACAAGGAGGCTGCATTACCATAAATCAGACAATGTTGTAGAGGGTTCTCCCCATTCATAGATAATGTTTGCAACAGCAGGATGCTGGCAAAATTTAATTCCAAACTTTAAAACAATTACATATATTTAAAAAATTATGTGCTGAAATCTCCACACTAAAATCGACCAAACTTAATGGGTATTTAACAATGGTCGCGTATTTTCGCAGCCAGATTCTACACTTTCACACAAATCCGTTTATTGTATGAACCATTTTACTTTCAAGAAATGGACGCTGCTGACGCTTGCGTTCATGCTTTGCGCTATTTCCACCTTTGCGCAGGTAACAACCTCTTCCATATATGGAGTAGTTACCGACCAAAAAGGAGAAGGCCTGGTAGGCGCCACTGTAGTGGCTACGCACACGCCTTCGGGAACGCGTTATGGCTCTGCTACCAACGCCCAGGGACGTTACACCCTGCCGGCTGTACGGGTAGGCGGCCCATTCACGATCACAGTGAGTTACACCGGTTTTGAAGCGCAATCGCTTGAAAATGTGTACACCAGCCTGGGTTCCGGTACAAATGCCGACTTCTCTCTCCAGGAATCTGGCACATTGCTTTCGGAAGCCACCGTTACTGCTACACGCGGCGACATTTTCAGTAAAGACCGCACAGGCGCTGCTACATCGTTCAGCGCACAAACGATCGGCTCTATTCCTACTATCGGCCGTACGGTGAATGACATCACCAAATACAATGCCTACAGCAATGGCCGTTCTTTTGCTGGTCAGGACAGCCGTTTCAACAACTTTACCATCGACGGTTCTGTATTCAACAACGGTTTCGGTCTGGGCTCTTCTGCGCAAGCAGGCGGCCGTACTGGTACCACGGCTATTTCGCTGGATGCACTCGAGGAAATCCAGTTGAATATTGCACCATTTGACGTGCGCCAGTCGGGTTTTGCAGGCGCTGGTATCAATGCTGTGACGCGTTCCGGCACAAATGAATTTTCCGGTTCGGCCTACACCCTCATTCGCAACAGCAACTTGGTAGGCAAAAAAGCCGATGGCCGCGACCTGCCTCCTGTGAACATCGATGAAAAAACATATGGTCTGCGTATTGGTGGCCCGATCATCAAAGACAAACTGTTCTTCTTCGTCAACGGCGAACACTTCGGCAGTTCGACACCCGCGCTCAGTTGGGTAGCCAACCGCGGTGAAACCAGCGGTAGCGTATCGCGCGTGCTGGCAACCGACCTCGAAGACCTGAAATCGTTCATGAAAGAAAAATTCGGCCGCGACCTGGGCGCTATCGACAATTTCAACAACGATGTAAAAAGTACGAAAGGTATCATTCGCCTCGACTACAACATCAATGAACGCAACAAGGCATCGCTGCGCTACTCGCACCACAATTCGCAATCGGATCAGGTAATCAGCAATAGTAACAGTAGTAATACGGCCGGTAACGGTAACCGTACCAACCTCGCTACGGCTATTTCTCCTGAAAATACCGGCTACATCATTGAAGACAATACGCGTTCGATCGCATTCGAGTTGAACTCTACGATCGGCACCAAATTCGCCAACAACTTCATTGCCACGTACAACAAACAACTGGAAGACCGCCAGTACAAAGCAGATCTGTTCCCGACGATCGACATCCTGAAAGACGGCTCTACCTACACATCGATCGGTTTCGACCCGTTCACACCGAGCAATCAGTTGAACTACAGTACTTTGAACTTTACTGACAACTTCAACTTCTACCTGAACAAGCACACTGTGACGCTGGGCGCTTCGTACGAGTTCTTCAAATCGAACAACGTATTCTTCCCGTCTTCTCAGGGTGTGTATGTGTACAACTCGATCGAGGATTTCAAAACGGCTGCTAACCAGTTCCTGAGCGACCCGAACAACCCTGTTTCGCCCGTAACAGTGGCTCGTTACAACCTGCGCTACTCGCTGCTTCCAGGCGGTATCGATCCGCTGCAGGTACTGCGTTCGCACACCTACAGCCTGTACCTCCAGGATCAGTTCCAGGTAACCAAAGGCCTGCAAATCACGGCCGGTCTGCGTGGCGACATCTTCAAGTACGACAACTCGACTGCAAAAGATTTCTACAACCCGATCGTTGCGAGCATGACGTTCAAGGATGAAAACGGTGAAGACCTGAACATCAATACCAGCATTTTCCCGAAACCACGCCTGCTCGTTTCTCCACGCCTCGGTTTCAACTGGGACGTCAACGGCGACAAGAGCCTGCAAGTACGCGGTGGTACGGGCCTGTTCGTATCGCGCATTCCGCAGGTATTGGTTTCCAACCAGTTGGGTAACAACGGTGTAAACACGGCACTGGTAACAGCCAACAACACCACGGCTTATCCGTTTACGACCGACCCGAGCATTTTCAAACCTGAAAATACCAACATTGCTACCCTGCCTCCGTATGTTATCAATGCATCTACGGATGATCTGAAATATCCTGTTTTGTGGAAAAACAACCTCGCCATCGACAAACGCATTGGCTGGGGTGTGGTGGCTACCGTAGAAGCCATTTTCAACCGCAACGTACAGGGTCTGCGTTACATCGACGCCAACCTGAATGGCCCGGATCGCAACTTCGCCGGTCCTGACAACCGTGATCGTTTCCCTGCTTCTGGTGTTGCAAGTTCGGGTAGCGGTGCTTCCAATACGGTAAACGTAGCCCGTTTCATCAACCCGCGCGTTTCGAATGCTTTCGTTCTGACCAACACGAACAAAGGTTATTCCTACTCTTTCACTGCGAAACTGGAAAAACGCCCGACAAATGGCTTCGGTGGTATGCTGGCTTACACGTACGGCATCGCTTACGACCTGCAGGCTGTGGGTAGCACAGTACAGGCCAATATCCCGACCATCTACGGCCAGAACTACCTGACCACACAACTGTCTGACAACGACCTGCGCCACCGCTTTGTTGGCTACCTCAACTACCGTATCAACTACGGTGGCAAACTGGGCGGCGCCAGCGAAATCACCCTCGGCTGCGTATCCAACAGCGGTACTTCTCCGATCAGCAACGGTGCTGCACTGTCGTATACCTACGGTAACGATATGAACGGCGACGGCCAGACCAACGACCTGCTGTTCATCCCGAACAAAGGCTCTGACCTGAAATTCACCAACGTTACAGTAGGAACAGGCGCCAACCAGATCGTATTCACTCCGGAGCAGCAACAGGCCGCATTCGATGCTTACATCAGCAAAAACGAATACCTGAACAGCCGTCGTGGCCAGTATGTAGAACGCAACGCTATCAAACTGCCGTGGCTGACTCGTTTCGACCTGACGTTTATGCAGGAGTTGTATGTGAAAATCGGAAGCAACGAGAAGAAGAATACCATCCAAATTCGTGCGGATATTCTCAACTTCTCCAACCTGCTGAACAACAAGTGGGGCGTAGGCCAGCAAAGCACGTCGAATACGCCACTCACCGTTGCGAGCATCGGCGCCGACGGCATTCCGGTTTATCGCATGGGCACTCAGTCTGTAAACGGCCAAACGGTTCTGTTGCAGGATGCTTTCACCAAAAGCATCAACATCGACAACGTATGGCAGGCTCAGTTGGGCATCCGATACATCTTTAATTGAGTGATGAGTTAGGAGTTATGAGTTATGAGTTTTACTCACTTTGCTAATGGCTTCTTCAATAGAGTGGCCGATAGCAATGTGAGTAAAACTCATAACTCATCACTTATAACTCCTAACTTTTTGAACTATTCCCATCACACGCTTGTTTACCTTTGCATCGTTCATTGATTCTGTTCCACTATTGTTACCATTCTGAAAAAATGCGTCCGTAAGGCGTATCATTCAACAACATGATGCTATTAAGTTATGAGCGCTCATAACTCATAACTTATAACTCATCACTCAAAAAGGGGCTGCCTGGTATTGACGGGAAAGTGTAGTCGCTTCGTAAGCATGCCGGAGCATGGTTGGTTACTCCGTAAAAAATAATGACCGAACAATAGTTGGCAACACTCAGTATGCCATGGCTGCCTAATCTAAGTTAGATTAGAAATGCCTTTGTGCCGCGTAAGGGCCACGCTCAGCGTCCCCCTTTTTGGTCTGAATCCTGCTTACGACCCGCCGCGCATCAACCTTATGCAGGATAGTTTTTCGGAGGGCTTCGGCCGGAGAGCGAAATTGAGAAGATAAGGTGCGGATGTGTCTGTTTCTGAACCAACCCGCGCTCGAAAAATCAATCAGGAAATAAGCATGTAGAAGGCGCTGCGGCGCTTTGTCCGGACGCGGGTTCGAATCCCGCCAGCTCCACAAGTCAGGCCAATTGTTCGATTATCGGGCAATTGGCCTTTTGATTTACGATTTCCGATTACATGATGTACGATTTCCGATTGGATTGTTGATTTATGATTGCGTTCGATGCCCAAATCAACAATCCCAAATCAGCAATCCAATCGGAAATCGTACATCATGTAATCTGATATCGTAAATCCTCTTATTTTGCCCCGCCTTTCATATAATCCTTTTTTCCAACACCTTCAATTTTATGTCATGGGAGCCAACTCTCCTCGCCCGCCTGTTTCTTCACCAGAAACAAAATCCGGCGGATTTTCCCCTTTTATCATTGCGGTGATTGCTTTTCTGATCGTGTGCGCGCTCGAATGGAGCGACGTGATAGAGTATATCGACGGAGAACCGCGACTGACTGCCAAACATCAAAATCAGTTACAAAAGAAACTGAATGAACTGGAAGAAGCGGAGCAGTATGCGCTGGTAGCACAGAATGACGGGTATTATCCGTGTCTACACAGCAATAGGCAAGTATATTTTTTACGTGCAGGGGAGGTGTGGAAATACGGCGTCACCATCAAAGGGGAAAAAAAGCGATATACTGCTCAGTTTTTGCAAGTCAATGGCGTTTCATACATCAGACAATTAAAAGGCTCAATAGCCGAATGTTTGAAGGAAGAACAACAAAAACTGTTTTCTTACCCGATGTTGCCTGAAAATCTTTCTCGTCCAGAGGCAGATCGCTTGTTAAGACCACCTTATAACCCGGTTTTAAGATAGATTTTGTTTCTTATCACGCCTCTGATTAACTTTGACAAAACTTTAGCCCATGACAGTAGCAAAAATTGTCGACCAGGATGTTTCCGACAAAATTGATACACAATATGTTTCCGCCCAATTCCCACACCGCGAAGACGTAGGCGTTACGTTCTTATGCCTGGATGACGATGATCAGGAAGAAGACGAATGGTTCGATAGTCAAGGTAAACGCCAGTTTATTATTTGCCTTCCGTATGATCTGGTTAAAAACGCTCCAGATATTCGTGATCTTATGGTAGCGATTGTAAAAAAACGATTGGGCGAGTCCTAACTTTTGAAAAAAATTCCCCAGTATGGAAGTTACAACAATTGTCGAACAGGAAATTGCCGACAAAGTAGATACGCAATATGTCGCTGCACAATTCCCGCACTTGCCGAATATAGGTATCACATTCTTGTTTACGGAAGACGAAACCGATTAAGACGAGGATGAATGGGTCGATGAAAAGGGACGACACCAATTTATTATCCGGCTGCCGTATGATCTGATAAAACGGTCTGCCGATGTTCGCGATTTCATGGTAGCGATTGTAAAAGAATTTTTGGGGGAAGTAGCCTAATCTTGCCATTAATAGCAAACTATAATATTTATATGTGTTAAAATTATATTCAAGACAACCGCCTTCAATCTCAACGGCTATTTTTGTCAAAATATTTGATTTTTAACTAATTAAACATATTCATAAGATGAAAAAAGTTTTATTTCCAATTTCAGCATTACTCCTTTTTATCTCATCTGGTTGTATAAAGGAAAGTTCTCCTAAAGAAATCAAACAGTTGCAAGAACGCGGCGGTGCATGTTCAGGCGAGTTCTCGTCACTGGAGATTCAATCAATCGGGACTATGCATAATACAGTAGTTATGGATGTATTTGAAAACTATGATTTTGAAACGACGAACATTGATCTTGAGTTAAGAACAAACTTTGCTTCAGCATACTCATCTCTGACTTACAATCAAGTTACTAACATCATTAATGTTGCTACTTCAACTTTTGACATTAATGATCATACTGCCAGCATTAATGATCCACTGGTATATTCCTACTACGATGATATTTGTGATTTGTTAAATAATTTTAGCACCATTTCTGAATTAAATGAGGAACTTGATAAGTTAGAAGAATCAATTATTGAAGATTTGGAATGCACAGATCGAGATTTCCTATTAGTTTGTATCTCAGTTGCAAGAAATTCATCCAGCCTGTGGGCCCCAGTTTCTATAGGAGGTTCTGGTTATTATGACGATATTGAAGAAAAGTTAGAACTAATGGGTGCTGTTCAATATCGAATAAATTGGAGAAATGTTGCAGAAGCCGATTTGTGGGGTGCGGCAAGCGCTTTTTTTGCTTATGGATTTGGGTTGGCTGTGCCTGGCACTAATGCTGCGATTGCAATCAGCATTGCATATTCTGCCGGCTTTAGTTCAGTGACAGCTATGGCACATAAATAAAATTTAATTTCAAACCTATCGTTGGATGAAGCGACCTTTACCCAATGTCAGGTTTTGAGACTTTTAAAATTTGTGGTTCATATAGTTTAAATGCGATTCAAATGACTACTTTCAGAAAAATAAGCGGAATTGTCCTGCTTACGTTTTTTATGTTTTCAGGCAAAGTTTTGTTCAGTCTCCTTCATAACTCTGTTTACACCACAGAAACTTTAGCCAGAGATTTGATCTGGGGCCTATCATGCGCGGTTTTTATCATTTTGATCATTCCAATTCTTCTTAAGAAGTTTCATTCTAACGTGTGATTATAAGGCAAGATAAGCAAATCTCAAACCAGCAAACCCTTGTTTTATGCACCACTTTTTACACCACCATTTAGAGAAATATCTGTAAAATATTAAAATTCAATATTTTACAAATTTAGATGATAGTGCCGCCAGCCCCACAAGTCAGGCCAATTGTTCGTTCTTCGGGCAATTGGCTTTTTGTTTTGTGCTTTTTTGTATCTTGGCCCACTTTTTCCATAATCCCTTTTTCAACACGTTCAATTTTATGTCATGGGAGCCAACTCTCCTCGCCCGCCTGTTTCTTCTCAGGAAACAAAACCTGGTGGATTTTCCCCTTTTTTTATTGCGGTGATCGCTTTTCTGATCATGTGCGCGCTCGAATGGAGCGATGTAATAGAGTATATCGACGGAGAACCGCGACTGACTGCCAAACATCAAAATCAGTTACAAAAGAAACTGAATGAACTGGAAGAAGCGGAGCAGTATGCGCTGATAGCATCAAAGGAAGGGTACTATCCTTGCCTACATAGTGGCCACGCTTTATATTTTCTCCATATTGGCGAAGTCTGGAAATATGGCGTGACCACGAAAGGAGAACGGGGCCGTTACACAGGTCAATTCATGCTTAAAAATTCCGTTTCATACTCCGTACAATATAAAGGCACGCTTTCCGAATGCCTTCAACGGGAACAAATCCAACTTTTTTCTTACCCGCTCCTCCCTGAAAATCTCGCCCGGCCTGAAAATGACCGACTATTACGCCCACCATACAACCCGGTTTTCAAATAAGACTTGCAGCATTTGAATGCCATTCCTAACTTTGACAAAATTTCTAGCCTGTGGAAGTAGTAAAAATTGTAGAAGAAGCCATTTCTGATAAGATTGACACGCAGTACGTTGCTGCTCAGTTTTCACATGTGCAGAACGTCGGTATCGTCTTTCTCTGTACGCAAGATGAAAATGACCAGGAAGAAGACGAATGGATTGACGAGGACGGCAGCCATAATTTTATTATCCGGGTACCTTATGATCTGGTAAAGCGCTCCGACGATGTTCGCGCTATTCTGGTAGCGATTGTGAAAGAGAAATTGGGAGAAGCCGCCTGAAAAGCGAACAAAACCTCACTTTTCACGCCACTATTCAATATTTATTGACCACCAGGTTACAGGAAATCTCTAACTGTAAATTGTGGTAGAACAGGAACGGCACAAAAATGAAAATCTGGGTATTAGCAAACCCAATTCTGAATAAGGTCGGCATTGTACTTGGGCCACCTTGTGTGCTTCCAAGATCACAAATCCTCATTTCGCGTTTCGTAGTGCCACTGCATACGCGTCGGGCAGCACACTTTCTTCTACCGCTTTGGCGGCCTTTTCCACATCATATTCGAACCGCACAAACTCAACGCGGATGCTTTCGGCACGTTGTCGGCTGCTCTCCGCATCGAAGTGCAGCAGCACATAACAGCCACGCGGATCGCCGTCTTTGGGCTTCCCGACAGAGCCGATGTTGATGGCATGGCGAAAACCTTCACTGCTTTCCAGCACACGGTGGTAAGGTTTGTGCGTATGACCAAAGCACAGGATATCGGCCTGGGCGCCTTCGAGGATGCGCAGTAGGCTTTTTTCTTCGCGGTCTTCAAAAAGGTATTCGTTGATTTTTCTGGGGCTGCCATGTACCAGCAGCAATTGGAACGGGTCGCCCTCGGCCATATCAAATTCGAGGCGAATGTGTCGAGGCAAACTGCGCAGGTAGCGGCGTTCATCGTCCTGCACTACTTCATTGGTGTAGCGAATGCTTACGGCGCCATTGGCCTTTTCTTCATCCGTTTTGTAGGCGCAGCCGCAGTCGTCGATGTTTCGGCCGATGCCAAAGTCGTAATTGCCGGCGATGGTGGGAATACCACGGCGGCGTATTTCTCGCACTACTTCATTCGGCCAGATGTTGTAGCCGACCAGGTCGCCGAGGCAAAAAATGGCGTCGGGTTTTCGCGGCTCCAGATCGGCAAACATGGCTTCAAGGGCGGGCAGGTTGGCGTGTATATCTGAGAAAAGGGCGATGGTCATATTGCAGAAGAATTGTTGGAAGAGAATTTGTTTTGTTGTTTCAAGGCTACCCGCACTAGCAGGATTAATACAGGCACCTCAATCAGTGGGCCTATGACAGCGGCAAAGGCCACTCCGGAATCAATACCGAAAACCGCAATGGCTACGGCAATGCCCAATTCAAAATTATTACCGGCTGCGGTAAATGCGAGGGAAGTACTTTTCGCGTAGTCCACGCCTGCACGTTTGGCAAGAAAAAAAGCACTGAAAAACATTACAACGAAGTAAATAATCAGCGGAACAGCAATGCGTACAACATCCATCGGTATCTGAACGATCAGATTACCTTTATAACTAAACATGATCACAATGGTAAACAACAATGAAACCAGCGTAATCGGGCTAATTTTCGGAATAAACACCTGCTGATACCATTCTTTACCCCTGGCCTTTATCAATGTGTACCGAGTGATGATGCCCGCAATAAATGGGATACCGAGGTAGATCAGGACGCTTTCTGCGATCTGTGCAATGCTGACCTCGACAGCCACACCCTGTATTCCAAAAAGCGGTGGAAGGACGGTTACAAAAAACCAGGCGTACACGCTGTAAAAAAACACCTGAAATACACTGTTAAGGGCAACTAATCCGGCTACGTATTCAGTGTCGCCTTTGGCCAGGTCGTTCCATACAATCACCATGGCAATACACCGGGCAATACCGATCATGATTAGGCCGATCATGTATTCCGGTTGATCCCGCAAGAAAAGAATGGCCAGGAAGAACATGAACAGAGGCCCTATCAGCCAGTTCTGTACAAGCGATAGCCCCAATACCCGTACATTTTTAAATACATTGGGCAGTTCTTCATATTTCACCTTTGCCAATGGTGGGTACATCATCAGAATAAGGCCGATGGCAATGGGAATATTTGTAGTGCCACGCTGAAACTGGTTGATAAATTCAGCCGTTTCAGGTACAAAATACCCGCATGCTACTCCTGTAAACATGGCTGCGAATATCCACAAGGTTAGATATCGATCCAGAAAGCCAAGCCGCCTGGGTGCATTTGTAAAATGGTTCATTCCGTTTTGTCTTTCTTATTCAATTTGAAATTAAAACCCACATAAAACTCTCTGCCCCGCGTTGGCCCCCAGGCAAAGGAAGGGTCAAAACCGCGTCCGAAAGGATGTTCCCAACCCAATAATGGGCGAGACTGACGAAATCCAAACAGGTTTTCACAACCTGCAAACAACTCAATCCATTTGAAAGCCCGGCGTACCTGGGAACTGACGATGGCAAATGGTTGAGAATAATCAGGGCGGCGCAAGTCGTCCGGATTGTTGCGGGTATCGGGCAGGCGCTGTTTTCCGTACCAGTGCACGTTGGCATCGAACTGCCAGCGATCACTTGCAGTACGATAGGTGGCAACCGTCAGTATTTTATGGTGCGGGTTGAATGGCAAGGTGAATTTAGAACCATTCTGATTGCGGTATACATCGAGGAAATTATAGGCTGTCCGTAGTTCAACGCGCCGGTTCCAGGCGGCACTACACTCTATTTGCAGGCCATTGCTGGCTGATTTGCCCATAAAATTGGCAATGATGGCCTGGGTTGGATCGCTGTCATAGTCGGGGAATACCTGATTCTGGAAAGAGGTATGGTAAAAGTCGGCCGTAACTGTGAGGCGCGCTTTCCTGATGGAAAATCTGCGGGTTGCATTTATGCCTGCATTCCATGCCTTCTCCGGGCGCAGAGGTTCCGCAAAAACAATATCACGATTGCCGGCCAGCAAGGCAATATTCTCGGGAAACAGGTTGACCGTACGCCATCCTGTTCCGGCACTCGCCCGAAGGTCCCAATCGGGAGAAGGATTAAACCTCAACATGGTACGCGGTGTAGCGTACCAACCGAAGGCATTGTGCCGATCGGCCCGCAGCCCCACAATCCATACCCAGCGCTCGTCCTGAAAATGAAAGGTGTTTTCCGCAAACAGGCCCGGAATGTTTTCTTCTCGCCGGTAGGTTCCGGCAAAACTGCGCTGGAGCGTATCCGCAGCCGAGAAGCCGATTTGCTCATTCAAAATAAAGTGCCTGAAACTGACGCCTGTTTTTAACTCATGGGCCTTTTTGTTGCCCCAGAACAGTTCGTATTGCAGGTTGCCATAGGCATGGCGTTGCGTGGCGTTGTAGTGTGTAAGGCCAAACCACGATTCCTGATCTTGCACCACCAGCGAAGCCAGCAGTGTAATTTTTCGGTTGGCATCAAATCGAAAGCCGGTTTTGGTGTACACCTCCGGTTGGTAGAAATGCACCGTTTGGCCGTAAGCATCTGTTTTGCCCTGGCTGGTTTCCGGATCAAATTGTTTCTGTCCACCCACGCGGTCTTCATTCACAAAGCGGGCGCCCAGCATGGTACTGAACCCGTTTTCATTTTCCTTGCGAAAGCGCCATTTATCGTGCACTACATACCGTTTTATCAGCGGCAAATCCAGAAATCCGTCGTCATCACGATCCCATTTACCACCGGGTAACGAGGTGTGCAGCGCGAGGTAGTTGGTCCATCGTTTTTTATCCGTAGCAATGGCTGCATTCAGGTGTTTTTCGCCAAAACTGTTTACCAGTACATCGGCAGTTAAGGGCTCTGCCGTCCCGCCTTCGCGCGGAAAAATCGTGATCTGCCCCACCATTCCTTCATATCCTTGCAGTACGCTATTGGCGCCCTTTACCACCCAGATATTCTCCAGCATGCTGCCAGGAATCGTGCCGGTGCCATAGGTGTACGTAAGCCCCTGAATGGCAGGCAAGCCATCTACGAGCACCTGATTGTACACGCCGCTGAGTCCCAGAATACGCAACTCCCTGGCATTCGTCAGGACATTGGTTGTGGTGGGCTGCACGGTACTTTGTGTTTCAAAACACCCGGCAAGGTCGCAACAAGGCGCTTTGCGCAATTCGGCGCGGTTGATGATTTCCACTTTCACCGGTTGCAAAATGGAAATATAGGCGCCGGTGGCTTCATCGCGCACCGTTACCTCTGCCAGGGTAAGCGTGGCTGAAATTTGTACCGTCCAGTAACTGGAAAAATCGTCGATCAGAAAAGTGTCTCGCGACTCTTGGAAATTGGCGCCCAGTTGGCGGGGTTTATTCAATGTATCCGGCGGCAAGGGAATTCCAAACTCGCCATTGACGTCAGCGCGAGCGCCAATACTCGTTCCCACCCAGTACACCACGGCGCCTGCCACAGGCTGGTTTTTAGTATCCGTTACCTGACCGTAAAGCATTTGTGCAGATATGGATTGGATGGAGCCGGTCAGCACCAGCATCAGCAGGGAAAAGTATCTTGCTTTCATTCTTTTGGCTACACCTTTTTATACATAACAACGGCACTGGAAGGGCACAATCCAGCAAATTGAGCCGTACCGGATATGTCAGCCGGAGCGTTTTCGCGCGGAACGCGTTCAAATCCGTGTCGTTCGAAATAATGATCAGCGGTATTAGTAATCAGCCAGATATCGTCGATGCCCGTTTTCCGCGCATTGTCAATGGCCGATTGAAATACATGCGCCGCTACACCAAGGCTTCTATGCGATGCAGCCACGGCTACCGAGCGCAGCAAACCCACTTTTCCCACCTGTTCTACGCCTGCCGAACCTACCAGCACCGGGCCATCAAATGCCAGGGTAAAACCGGAAAGGTCGGCAGGTAAATCTTCTGTGGGCAGCGACAAAGACTTCAAAAGAGACTCGAGCGCGGGCCGGTTTTCGGGCAATGCTTTGTAATAAGTGATATCCATACGTTGATAAATAATTGAAACACGGATTACGCGGATTAAGGGACGGATTTTCACAGATTACCTGAGTGGGAAGGTAATATTTGAACATTTTCCTAATCCCCCTTTTCACCCACATAATCCGAATAATGGAAATGGTGTTCTCCAGAAAAAATTCATTATACCCTTATCCACTCAGGTAATCCGTGCAAATCCGCCCCAAAAATCCGTGCAATCCGTGTTTCAACAACACCCGCTCCCCGGCGCGCAACAAGCCTTGCCAGCCTCGGATGCCAGGTTTCGGAGTTCTACCTTTCTTTTTTCAGCCACCTGTTGCTTCTGCTCCGGATTGCCGCCCGGCGCTTCTGCATACACGGTGATGCTGAAAATACCGGTTCCGGAAGCCAGGAATTGCTGCAGTTGTTCGGCGCTCAGGTGTTCGAGCAAAATATGGTCGGGAATCAGGATGGGTTTTTGTTTTTGTACGGTCAGGTTTTCAAAACCGGCTTCCCGGATCATGCCCAGGTAATCGTCCATCTGGATGGCGCCGGCTACACAACCGGCATACATTTCGGCACTTTGAAGGAGGTCGGCCGGCAATTCGCCCATCAATACCACATCGGAAATGCTGAAGTGGCCACCCGGGCGCAATACGCGGCGGATCTGATCGAACACTTTCTTTTTATCCGGAACGAGATTCAACACGCAATTGCTCACGACAACATCCACGGTCTGGTCGTTTACCGGCAAGTCCTCAATGTCGCCCTGTCGGAATTCCACATTGTGAAAGCCCAGTTTTTCGGCGTTTTTCCGGGCGAGTTCGATCATAGCCGGTGTGAAATCCACGCCGATGACTTTGCCTGCTGCGCCCGTTTCGGCACGTGCTACGAAGCAATCGTTGCCAGCACCGGAGCCCAGATCGAGCACGACATCGCCCGCTTGAATGCGTGCGAATTCGGTGGGCAATCCGCAGCCCAGGCCCAAATCGGCATCGGGTTCGTAGCCATTCAGGTGTGCGTAGGAGTCGGCCATGATGTCGCAAGTGCCGGGCGCCCCTACCCCGCAGCAAGAGGCAGCGTTGACGGTTTTGTCTTGCAGGGCGATTTTTGAGTATTGCTCGCGAACAGAGTCTTTGATTGTTTGTGTGGTGTTCATGAGTTGAGGAGGTTGAGTGGTTGAGAGTGGAGAGTGGAGAGTTGAGAGTGTTGAGGGGTTGAGAGGTTGAGAGGTTGAGAGTGTTGAGGGGTTGAGAGTGTTGAGGGGTTGAGAGTGTTGAGGGGGTTGAGGGGTTGAGAGTGGATTGTGGCTTTTTCCTTGACATAATAGCCGGTTCCTTATCATAATATGCTGAGTGCATTGGCTCAACCCTTCAACTTCTCAACGTCTCAACCCTCATCAACCCCAATCAGCAACATTTGCTTCCGTCGCCGCACGGCAAAAACGAGGCAATCAATTCCTGCAAATGCCGCATGGTATTCCAGTTGATACAATAGCAGGACTTGGCGCCTTCTACAGTACCCTGTATCAATCCGGCGGCTTTCAGTTCTTTAAGATGCTGAGAAACAGTGCTTTGTGCCAATGGTAGCACCTCGACAATCTCGCCGCAAACACAAGAATTGCGGCGGGCGAGTTCCTTGAGAATGGCAATGCGAGCCGGATGGCCCAGCGCTTTCGCCATTTCGGCAAGTTGATTTTCTTCCGGTGAAAATGCGTCAGATTTGGGTGCTGCCATAGAAGGTTATGGTTAAATTCATCGCAAAAATACGATGAATATTTAAAGGTGCAATACCTCCCCAAAAATTTATCGTAAAAATACGATAAATTAACATTTGCGAGGTTCCCCGATCATTTGGCCAGCACTGTTACTTCCACACGCTGATTGGCTTTATCAGCCTCTTTGCCTACCTGTGCGATGCGAGGCCGCGTTTTGCCATAACCCTTGTGCACCACCTGCTTGGCAGCAACGCCGTTGTCTTTCAGGAATTGAGCGACCGTCCGCGCCCGATTGGCAGATAAGGTGGCAGCAAATGCGTCGGTGGGCCTCAGATTGGTATGCCCTCCAACTTCGATTTTCAGGCTCGGGTGTTTTTTCAGGTACGCCGCCAGGGCAAGCAGGGTACGGTATGATGTCGTGTCGAGTTTGTAGTCGTTGGCTTTGAAAGATACGTGACCGAGTTCAAGAATGTTTCCAATGGAAAGTTGATCGATGCCTGGCTCGTGACCGGCTTCAAAAATGGCACTTTCGGCCTTTACTGGTATGGGTGTTGTTTTGATCTGAACAGCATTTGGATTTCTTTTTTTCTGCCCTGTAGAGGTTTTTGTTTTTGCCAGAGGCTTTGGCGCAGGAGGAGGTGCCTCTTCCAGTTCCAGTACTATTTTAGCACTGATATAGGCATGGCTGCCGTCGAACGCCAGACTGACGGCTTCCACCACAATCGTATTGGTTACGTTGGTAAAAAAATAATCCGTCACATCATAGGTGTAAATACGGTCGTACATAAATCCGCTGACGCTGCGGAACAAAAACCAGTCGTCGTAGCCGTCTTTGAGTTTTCCATCGCGTTTGTCGACGCTGGCGAGGCGCTGGTTGATATACACCCTTGCCACATCGTCGCAGTTGATTTCGAGGGTGGCTTTTTTGATGCGTTGTGCGCCCAAAGGCACTGTTTTGCGAAACTGATACGCCTCCCCTTCCCCATCGGCTGTGTGGTTGCGCCAAACAGGCATGGCGCCGGGGACGATTTTTGAACGCTCGTTGGTTTCGGCTGGAACGGCTTTTTGAATACCGCTTCGAAACGCCGCAGTAATTTGTTCTGCAGACAAAGGGTATTCGCCAAAATGCGTTTTCCGGCTGCTGACCTCCCAGGACGGGTCGGTAACGATGGTCAGTGTGGTTTGGGAAAAGGCAGTAGAAGGAAAGAAAATACCTGCCGGGATAACTGTGATACACAGTATTCGGAAAAACAATGCGAACATAGAGGGTGTGTGCGGGAAAAACATATTTCAAATTTACTTTGAAACACAAAGTTATTTGAAAAACATTTATCCCGATCATTTCCCGCAAAAAAAAGCAGGACGCAGGGTCAAACGTCACATTAAAACCCCTGCGTCCTGCATGGTTGTCAGGTTGACCTTTTCTGAAGGCGGGCGCCAAATAGATGCGTTAAACGATTGCAGGGTAAATTGTTCCTGGTAGAATGGCTTTTTCACCGATTCCTCTTCCGGCAAGCGAAGCCGGTAATCGAAAACCGGCACCAGGTAGTAACAACAATTGACACGACATACACAACAGCAATTTGTGTTGGCGTCTTTGTCGCGGCTGCAACCGTCGTTTTTTGAACAAGTGGATTTTACAGGGGCAGATTCATCACAACATTTTTTTTGCACCTCCATTTTGCACGCCGACTCTCCACATTGCACCGGTTTCCAGATGGCAATATCGCAGGCCAATACAATACAAATGATGGTGTAGGTAAAAAGTTGGTGCATGTGATGCATGATGTGCGCCATCTGTCGGGTTCAAAAGTAGCGCTACACAGGGAAATTGACAATAGTGTATTTTGAAGGTTGCACAAATCGGAAATCGTAAATCATGTAATCGGCAATCGTAATTCTACACCGCCACCCGTTCCACCACCCACCCTTTTGCCTCATACCCTACCCCGCTCTGATCCCGAAAATTCAGCGTTTGCCCATCTGTGCGCACTTCTTCCAGCAGCCTCAAATCGAGCGTGTGGGTGAGCCATCCCGGTTTTTGCGCTTCCATGGTTTGCAAAATGCCTTCGGGATGAAAACCTTTGTCAGGCGTGGAATACACCGCTGCATGCCCGTAATTGATGTCCACAGCGGGCGACCAGGGGGCATTGCCGATGAGCGGACTCACCACGGTGTAGCACTGTTGCTCCAGCGCACGGGCCCGTGCGCCTACATGCACCCGCGTGGCGCCCCGAATGGTTTCGGTACAACTGGGCGCCAGCAAAACCTGGGCGCCCGCCGCGCATAATTTCGCTGCGCCGATCGGAAATTCCACATCGTAACAAATTTGAATGCCGAATTTCCCCCAGTCGGCCTCAAACACACAAAGGCGCGGCCCGCCCGACTGCACATTCCAGGATTCCTGTTCGAAGCGCGTCATAAAATACTTGTCCTGATAACCGCTTCGGCCTTGCGGGCCAAATACGTAGCAGCGATTTACGGTTTTGTCATCTACCTGCACCGGAAAACTGGGCGCGACAATGGTCACTTCGTAGCGTTCGGCCAGGTCGGCAAACACGTTGCAAAAGTCGTTGCGCAGGCCTTCCATTTCCAACAATTGCAAGGCGAGATCCGACTGGATTTCCAGCGAAAAAAGGCTTACCAATTCCATGGAAGCGTATTCCGGAAACAACAACAGTTGTGCATGGTGGCGCACAGCCTCGCGCACCCAGGTTTCGGTGTGTTGGGCCCAGTCGGCAAAACTGTTGTGGTAAGTGACTGGATATTGGGCAGATGCAATCGTGACGTTCATGGGATGGGACGAATCCAGTAGATCATCGTTTTGGGAGTGGAATGGGTTTCGCCAAGGTCGGGCCAGGAAAATTCCGTTTGCAGCGTCGGCTCCTTGCGATATCCGCGTTTTGTCCAGAATTCATCGAGTGGGCGGTATTCTGCCGGGCGCAAAGGATGGCCATCAGGCCGCTGTACAGCACAAAATGACGTGTATCGAAACGTGCCAAATTGTGCAGCATGCTTTTCTCGTTCGTCAAAAAAACGATGTCCCAGACCAAGGCCACGATAGGCAGGCAACAAGATGCTCTCACCAAAATAGAACACCTCCGACAGTTCAAATCCTGCTTTCAGAAACGGCGTCTGCACCTCTTCCGTTTCATCGGCCAGCGGGATACAGGTGGTAGCGCCTACCATTTGTTCGCCGTCAAACGCTGCAAAAAGCAAAGCGCCTTCAGAGCGCGCATACGTACCGAGGTATTCTTTTTCATATTCCACCGTCCCCTCATAGAGATAGGGATAATCGTGAAATACGGCAATTCGAAGTGCTGCCAGCGGCTCGAAAACGTCGGCAATGGAAGCGCCGTGGTAGTGTTGGAAGTGCATTTTTTTAAGAGGCAAGGAGCAAGGAGCAAGGAGCAAAGGGCAAAAGGCAAGAAGCAAAGGGCAAAAGGCAAGAAGCAAAGGGCAAAAGGCAAGAAGCAAAAGGCAAGGTGGTTATTGGGAGACCAGTTTGATCCAGAGTGGCAGGTTGTAGTAGGTGGTGACCCTGCTGATTTTACCATCCTTTAATTCCAGAAATGCGCCGGCGGGCAGCACGTAGCGCTGTCCATTGGCGGCAATGAGGTCGCCGTCCGTTTTTTTGTAAATGCCATTTACCACAAATTCAACAGCGATGCGTTTGTCAGTCGGTTCGCTGAAAAACACCATATCGCTCAGTTGTTCGTGGTAGCATTCATCCATGTGCCGGAGAAATTCGCGGTATAATGTGAGGCCGATGCGTGGTTCGCCCTGGTTGACTTCATGGCGAATATCTTCGCTCAAAAGCGAGAGCATTCCTTCCCAGTGCTGGTTGTTGAAATGCTGGTAGTATTGTTGTACGATGTCGAGTGCGTTCATGGGGCAAAAATAATGCTCTGTCAGTCATTTGTATTTCTTCAAACTAAAGACTGTGAATTCGCACGCACTACGAGCGCAGCACCTGTGCCAGTGCAGCGGGCAGGTTAACCATATCCATCTGGCTGTCAAAAGCCACGTATTTTGTTTCCCACACGGGGTCGAATTTTTCCTTGAAATAACGCAGCGATTTATAGGCGGCAAATCTTGGTATGCGCTCGTAGGCCATTTTGATGAGGTTTTCGGGCAAACTGGAAGTGCGTTGCAGCCCTGACATGGGTACCAGCCCGAGGTTGCAAGTGTCAAAGCCTTTGGCTTGCAGATAAAGGAACATATTGACAAACATAAAGTCCATTGTACCATGCGGCGCTTCTTCTACCCTGCGCATCATGTCGAAATTGGCTTCCGACGAACAAGCACCCGGTATCAGGTTGATGAATGCGAGTATTTTCCCATCGCCATCTTCCATGGTCAGAACGGTCTGATTTTTCAATTCGTTTTCATCAAAAACGCCCTGTGAGAAATTCAGTTCGGAGCGGTGTAGCATCCGTAGCCAGGCATCGCTTACAGCACGCAACTGTTGCAATATGCGCCCGTCGAGCGGGGCATCATGTACCCGAAATACAAAGCCCTCGCGCTCCATTTTATGAATCGTATTGCGCATGGCCTTTCGATCTTTTCCATCCATGGAAAACTGCGTGAGGTTCACAACGGCTTCCTGTCCCAACGGCAAAAGTGATTTCCCCATTTGTCGATACATGGCTGCCGAGGCCTCCGGAATGCGATAATAAATGCTGCGCAGCCCATTTCTGTGACAATATCGATCAAATTCCGTGATACTCTCTACCATATCTTTTTCATTGGCTGCAACGGGGTCTTCAAGCACCAGTGCATAACGTCGGGTGTTTTTATAGGATACAAACGACTGGGCGTTTTGGGAAAAAAAATACTGTTTATCGGAATAGGTTTTAAAATAATCCAGAGAGGAGCGGCCGAATTGTTGCACCATGGAAATTGCTGTTTCCCGTGCCCGGTCTGTATTTTCAAATTGCGGAAACAAGGGCCTGAACAAGGTAAATGCTGCATACAACAAGGTAATCCCACCCAACAGGTACATAGTGTTCAAAAACTCTGCCCCGAAATGTGTCAAAGGATGCAATTCTTCAGGTTGCTGGAGTAAAAAGGTGAGTATGGCATAACGGATCGACGCATTCCAGGTGAAATCCTGGCCAAAATGCCGGTGATCAAGTCCGTAAAACCCTGCTGCACCCAACAGCCACACCGTTGCTACCACGGTCAGGGCAGGCAACCACCGGCGCCGGCCTATACGGAAGTCGGCCTTTACACAATATTGGTTTCGTTGGTACAGCAAAGAACCCATAACGAGCAGCGCCAGCGTAGATTCTTCATAGTCGAATCCTTTGGCCAGGTGGCTCAGAAGCGACACAGCGCTCAAACCGATTGCCACATACCAGGCACTTCGCCAGCCCTGAAACAGGTAAAATGCAGTGATCAACAGAAAAAAACCAATGACAATCGTCAAAGCGACAGAGGCGTGTATGGCGCTCAGAGGAAGGTAATTCCGCAAGGTCTGCATACGTCCATGCAAAGAGGGCGTAAGGCCTGATAGAATATTGATAACGCCCAGCACAAACAACAGAATGGAGGGTGATACACGCAACAGCAAACTGCCGGGGCGAAACAAAAATACAGGCGCTGTCAAAACCAGGATCAGCCAGAATTCGAAAAAACGGAACAGGATAGCCGCCGTAAGGGCTTCTATGGCGGGTACGCCCAAACGGATGAGCACCATGCTCAACATCGCTTCCACAGCACCCATACCGCGCAAAAACGGGGAGGTCATCAGCACCACTAATACTGCCATATAGCCGGCTACTGCCATACCCCACGTGGGCTCAATTCCCAATGCTTTGATGGAAATGAACACATGCAAAATCCCCACCAACTCCACAAGACAGGAGTATAGAATGGCTTGAATGAAATAACGCGTTTCAAAATGGAGCCAGTCCATTTCCTGCATTCGACTCGTCAGCGCTGGAAAATACCGGCTGCACCAGTGAAACACTTTTCCGCGTCGTACAAAATTCATGAGGCACAACAAGAGCAAAGAAAAAAGGATGCTCACGGATAAAAATGCCAGGATGGCGCTACCCGGCAATACCTGTTGCGCCAACAACCAGCCCAGTGCCGGCGCTACCACCACAATCATGGACAACAATGCCGAAGCAGAAAAAATGCCGGAAGCGATGGCGACATCGCGTTCGCGTATGCGTTCCAGGCGAGCCGTTTCTCCTGTAAACAAGGCCTGACTCGATAAAAAACCCGCCGGAAGAAACACACTGAACAGGTTGCGCTTGAGAAACAGCCGAGCCATGTTTTCAGCACGAACCCGAATACCAAGGGCGCGGAAACTCATTTGATACATCTTCCCATGCAGCCAGGCATATACCAACCCCAGTGCGGCTCCCAAATACAACCACTGGCGGTCGGCAGCACCCAGGGCATCATTTACTTCTTTCAGGTGAACGCCTTCGTTCAGAATAAAATGGAGCCCCCAGGCGATCATTAAAAGGGCGATAAAAGCAGAAACAAGGGTACTTTTTGCAGAACCCCGCAGGGAAAGTTTCATGGAAGTATGCATTTGAGGAAAAGATAAGCCGGGCATCGCTTCCGCCCCCCGGCCGATAATGAAACAATCTTTCTTCCAGTGACCGCAGGAGGAATCGAACACTCCGTAGCCCCGGTAAAGAGCCGGGTACTCTGCCACTGAGATATGCGGTCGGCGTTGCAACTGCGTTGACAGGACAAATGTGGCTTCCTACAATACTGTATTAATGAAAAGTTCGGGCAAAGCCAATCCTGCTTCGGTGAGTCTGGCAATCACATCGGTCAAGGTTATTTAATTGTGGTTTCGATAACTGCCGCTACCTTTGTCGCGTTGTTGTCGTAATGGTGCGAACCGGGCAAATGCATAAACTGCACATGCGCCGCGCCTTGGAGTGCCGTTTGAACCTCTGTGTTTTCCTGTTCGCCACGCACACAAAGCACCGGCGCGTTTTGGATGCTACGTATTTCGGCAATCACATCATATGGGCCGCCGCTTTTTCCAAGCATACCGGCTACGTGTATTTCAAAATCGCCTTTAGTATCGGGCGACAGCAGTACGATGCTCTTGATTTTGCTGCGCAAATCGTCGGGCAGCCTGTTTTCAACAAAAGGCGCTACGTTGGCGCCGAAACTGTAGCCCACCAGGATAATTCCTGTTTTTCCCCAGTCTTGCAGGTACTTGCGCAATACCGGCGTCAGATCAGCTGTCGCCTGTTCGGGTGTTTTTCTTTTCCAAAAATAGGACTGACAATTGAGACCTAGACTGGGATAGTGTTGGGCAGCAAGTTCGCCACAAATTTGCTGGTCAAACCCCGTCCAGCCACCGTCGCCACTCAGGAATACCACCAAAGGGCGTTTGTCATCGACAGGAGCAGATGTAATATTCAAAGGAAGTTCCTGAACGTCGCGCCCGGAATAGCCAGCAGCAGCCATTGCAACGGGTACGGCTGATGCTCCATTGGGTAGTAACATACCTGTTGACTGTGGGGTTTCGGATAAAATGCGGTTATACGCCGTTTTAAATTGCGGCAACCAACTTTCTTTCACGGAAAACCCATGCCCGGCCTCCGGCAGTCGCGTCACATGAACCTGCTTCACCTGATCAAAAAAATTGCAGGCACTGGTACAATCGCACACTGCATCGCGTTCGCCTTGCAACACTTCCAGTGGTGAAAAAGGAGCGGGTTGATCTACAAAATCGAACCCTCGGCCCTTTATTCGGCGCTTCATTTCAAGCGTACCCGATCCCTCGCAGAGCGGCTTGTCAATCTCGATTTCGGGGCAAAAACCCAGGGCAATACCACCTCTGAAAGTGCCTGCTGGCGCCTGACAAAGCAATGTGTACACCAGCGTTGCGCCCGATGAATAGCCTACGAGTACTGGTTTATGGTAATCTGGCAAGTGCAGTTCCTTTTGAATAAACTCGGCCAGATTTTCCATGTCACCGGCAGGATACAGGCAGGCGCTATTGTTGGCATGTAATTTTTTGTAGTACTGGACAATATCGATGCCCGCCACCAAGGCCTGTCCGTCCTGCGCCAGTGTTTTTGCCATGCCGTCGACGCCAGCATCCCAGCCTCCATCCCCACTGATGAACAACGATACCGATGTCGGGCGGGTCATATTGCCATACAGCGAAACAGCGCCTACCGGCGAAAAATGAAGGGTACGATGAGGGATATCGTCGATTTTCCAGGTGATTTTTTCTGGGGGCGAGGCCAGGTTTTGAGGGATACTATCCTTTGTTTGAAGAGGTAGAAGGGCAGAACCCGGTGGCGGGGAATTTTCATAAATGACACTTGATAAAGCCCCCAACAACAGGCAACTGCCCCCAATGACAACAAGAAATATCTTTTTCATAACAGCATTTGTTTTTTACAATACTGCAAATGTGTTGTAAGGAAACGGGCAACCGCCCAAACTTCGGTCAGACCCTGAGTTGATTCGGCAAAAGAGGAAAAAAAGAAGGCAAACATCCCGGTCAGACATCCTTATACCCTATTGAGCAGTCCGAAAATCAGGCGTTTTTCTTTGCCGCCCTCCCGAAAAATGCTACCTTCGTTTACCTCACCACTTTTATCACCAAATCGTTTAGAAATGAGATTAGAACTACCGGCACGCGCCGAGCGTTTCGGCGCAAACCTGTTTTATCAGGTACAGAAGATTTACGAACTGGATGGTGGGCTGCATTTGGACGACGAATTTTCCAGCCCTTTTCATGTTATTCAGCAAATTCCTCAAGACAAATTACACGAAATAGAACAGGATATGGCCATTGTCATACCTGTGAAAGACGAGCGCTTGCGCTTGCTCGAAGGCGTTTTGTGCGGCATTCCACACGCCTGCATGCCTATTATTGTTTCCAATAGCAAAAGGGAACATGTCGACCGGTATGCTATGGAGCGTAATATGATCGACACTTTCTGCAGGTATGCCAAAAAAAAGTATGTGATCGCTCACCAGCGGTCTTTGGAACTTGCAGAATTATTCAGGCAGGGTGACTATCCGCACCTGCTCGATGAAGAAGGACTGGTGCGCAACGGAAAAGCAGAAGGCATGTTGGCCGGCATTGTACTTGCCAAACTTCTTGGGAAAAAATATGTAGGTTTTATCGATGCTGACAACTTCTTTCCCGGTTCTGTCTTCGAATATTCAAGCATCTATGCTGCCGGCTTTGCACAAAGCAAAACGCCCTATTCCATGACTCGAATACAGTGGCATAGCAAGCCCAAGGTTGTAGGTTCCGATCTGTTTTTTGCCAAATGGGGACGTGTCTCGCGCATTACCAATCATTACCTGAACATGCTGCTAAGTCATTATACCGGTTTTGAAACGGAACTTGTAAGAACAGGAAACGCAGGAGAACATGCACTTTCCATGCCGCTGGCACTATTGCTGGATTACACCACAGGGTTCTCCATAGAAACCTACCATTTCGTCAATATGATGGAAAAATTCGGAGGTATTCTGGATTGCCCCTATCCGGAAGTATTGAAAGCAGGTGTGGAAATTTTTCAGGTAGAATCGCGCAATCCTCACCTGCATGAAGCCAGCAAAGGCAACGACCATATTCGTGAAATGATCGAATATTCTCTCGCGGCTTTGTATCATTCCAAATTGTGCCCGGCAAATGCCCAGAAAGAAATACTCCTGGAACTGAAACGACAAAAAATTATTGGAAAAGGCGCGACTCCGGTCATTGCACATCGATATCCAGCCCTGATTAACATGAATTTTGATGCCGCCAATCGGGTGGCAGACTGGGCTAAACACAGCAATTTCGTTCCGGCATGATCACACTACCCGTCCGAAACGATCAGTCGCTGGTGCTGTTTACCGATCTTGATGGCACTTTGATTGACCATCATACCTATTCCTACCGGCGGTCAGAGCAAGCGCTGAAAGAACTTGAAATCCATCATGTTCCATTGGTGTTTTGTTCCTCCAAAACATACTCCGAACAGGTGTATTTGCAACAACAAATGAGTGTTGATGCCCCTTTCATCATTGAAAACGGCAGCGCGCTTGTTATCCCGAAAGGTTATTTTCCGTCCGAAATACTTCCTGTTTTACCCAGGTATATCGATACGGAAAAACACGAGGTATTTGCCTTGGCGCATACGGATACAAGCGCGCTGCATCAGATTATTAAGCGGTTTCCAGCGGTGCGTGGCTTTTCTGATGTGTCGGACGCTGAACTGTCGTTGCATACAGGCCTGCATGGGGAAGCGCTTCTGCGCGCCCGGGATCGCTGGTTCACGGAGACACTTGTAGAAACGCCGGAAGCCAAAAACACTCCCGAATTTCTGAATGCCCTTGCAGTGTCGGGTTTTTCAACCAGCCAGGGTGGGCGTTTTCTGACAATTCAATCGGCATCGACGAATAAAGGGGTTGCCGTACGACACCTTATGTCAATTTTCAGACAAACCACGTCCTCTCCCGTATTTGCCGCTATTGGCGACAGTCCGAATGATCTGCCGATGTTAAATTGTGCAGATATCGCATTCCAGGTACGCAGGGCAGATGGAAACTATGCACAAATAGAACTGGACGGTTTACGAAGAACATCGGGTACAGGCCCGGCCGGTTTTGAAGAAGCGGTTCAAAGTTTGTTGCACAGCCGTTTGAAATAACACCAGCCACTTTAATACCCGATCACCGTATTGGCTATTTCATCCCGAAAATCATAGAAAGTCTGGCGCAGGTTGCTTTTGCCGTCGGTGCCATAGTTGATCAGGTACACCAGCGTGCGGTCTTTTGCTACAAACCAGTTCATATCGGCGGTGTAGCCCAGGTCGCGGCCGCGGTGTCCGTAGGAAAAGCCTTCCGGTCCGCGATCGAGGAAATCCTTGAAAATAGCCAGACCATTGGCGCGGTTCGACTCGCCTTCCTCTGCTGTAAATGTGAGCATTTGATCGAGCATGGCAGGTCCCAACACGCGTTTTTCGCGTACCAGCGCTTCAATAAACGTTTTCAGGTCGAAAACCGTAGAGTACATGCCTCCGTAGCCATTGCCGCTGCCCGTGTTGTAATTGGTCACATTGATGATTGTGTTGTTGTTGTAGAGGTCGAAATAGCCTTGTGCCACTTGCGCAGGTAGCGATTCGTGCCAGTAGTAGTAGGTATTGTCAAGGCCAAGTGGGTCGAGCACCTTTTCACGCAGCAATTGGCTGTGGTCTTTTCCTGTGGCCGATTCGATCACCATAACCAGCAGCAGAAAATTGGTATTGGAATAGGAAATCCCTTGTCCGGGCGCGAATTCCGGATCGTCGTCGTACACGAATTTGATCAATTCATCAGGCTTCCATTTGCGGGCCGGGTTGTTGAGCACCGACAGGTAAAAAGCGTTGTCGTCAATGACATCGGCGATGCCCGTCGTGTGATTCAGCAATTGCCGCACGGTGCTTTCTCGCGCATTTTTGACGTGATCTAGTACATCGGCCGACAACCAGCGAGTCAGCGGATCGTCGAGTCCGAACGCGCCTTCTTCCACCAATTTCAAGGCGAGCGTACCGACAAATGGTTTGGTAAGGCTGGCTGCCTTGGATACGATACAGGGCGACATGGGAATGCCTTCTGAAATGTCGGCCAGGCCGGCAGAACCAGCCCAGATGCCACTGGAATCGCGCACAAGGGCTACAATTCCCGGCAAGCCTTTGGCAACGTATTTGTCGAGCACCGCCTGGAATTCCTGGCTGTGCGGGTGAACAGCGCCGGGCGTGTACGTGCAGGACGTGGTATGCCCGACATCTATTTTCTGGCAGGACAATGGCATTAAAAGTGCCATTCCCACCCATAATATGGATATTCTGGTTCGATTTTTCATAGTAATGCTTGTTGACTGATGACTGTCGACTCAGGTCTTAGGACTCAGGACTTTAGACTTATCCCCACTCCCACATGCAGCACTGAATTGGGGAGCAGTGGTACATAGTTTTTCACAAACGGCATTTGCAGGTAGAACTGGTCTTCAACATAGATGCGTTTTACCCAGAAATTACCGGGCAACTGGTAGCCGAGGGCAAGTGCTGCGCCGCCCATAAACTGGGGTCGTCCGAGCTTGGTTTTCTTCACATACTGTCCGTCCTTGAATTTGAAAATTTCCGTAGCAGGAAAAGCATGCAGGTAGCCGGCGCCAATGCGAAGTTCAGCGCCTATGCCTTTCCAGATATCGCGTCTGTATCCAAATTCTGAATACAATTGAACCACAGACTGTGCGTACTGGTGGTACGAAAATCCCAGTTTGGCAGTTTGCAACCACTGGTTACGAGGGTGATGGTTGTAACGAAATTCGGCGCCGAGGGTGATACCCGGGTGCACCGGCTTAGAAAAAATATGGCCAGGTAGCAAGGTGGCTGTGTTGAACACAGAAACCAGCCATTGTGGGCAATGTGTCGACGTATCTTTTTGTGCTTGTGCTACAGGCAACAAAAAGAACGGCAGAATAATTGCCATCAAGCCACGTTTGGAAATCAATTTGATATGTTGCATAATCCGAGGATTTGATGCAACAATTTGCCAGATTGTTTATGCGGAATCAAATGACTGGTATCAATTCAAGTGTTGATGTTAGAGCATGGTTTCTCTTTCTACTCAGCGCGGCGCACTTCGATCTTGGAAAGTCTGGGCAGAAAGGGATAAAAAGGGAAACAACAAGACCAACATACTCCCTTGCTTAATCAGATTTAGAGAAACAGGCATCATTCAAAACTTTTTGTGAACCATCAAACTTTCATATTGCTGCTGTTTTGTACACAACTCAACAAGCGACAAATGTATGTTTGCCCGGGCATAATTTTTTTTCAACTCTGCTGCATGAACATTGTTATCTTTATTCCTGAATACATGAAGATCACAATCCGGATTTGGGCAAAAAAATCCCCAAAATTACCAGGCAAATGCTGGTTGTTTATACCCAGGAATCTACACATCCATCCATTATTTTTCCTAGGGGATAACCCGGAAAAAAATACATTTGCTGCAAATGAGATACCCGACGCATACCAAAACCGTTATGTAAATGCAGGTTTAAGAGCCTGTTAAAACAGCGTTATCTTTGTTTAACCCATCTGGAAACAACCATTTTGATAAACATTCTCTTGCAACACCATGAATAGAACTGCGTTCTTTTTCCTTGCAGACGATGATCCGGATGATACGCTCCTGTTTGAGGAAATAGTCGGTGATTGTCCCTTCCCTATCCGCCTGGATACTGCTTCAGATGGAAAAGAAGCGCTCATAATGCTTCGGGAAATGGAAGGGCCATTGCCCGATGTTTTATTTCTGGACCTCAATATGCCCCGAATGGACGGCAAGGAATGCCTGCGCGAGATAAGATCCGACATCCTCCTTTCCAACATCCCGGTTGTCATTTATACCACCTCTTCTCACCAACGCGATATAGATGATTGTTTTGCGCTGGGCGCTAACGGCTTTATTACCAAACCCAGCGACATGTCAGACCTTGAAAAAATTGTGCTGACTATTGCTGAAAACCTCCCTTGCCACCTCGACACTGCCTTGCAACAACTCCGCAGCAATACCGGCACCTTTGTAACTAGTTGACGCTGGAACGGTATTTTTATATTCCTATTCTACATAATCGCTGCGTATGATACTGATTGTTGATGATCTTGCAGAAAATCTGTTTTCCTTAAAAACCCTGTTGCAGCACCATGCATATGAGGTTGACACGGCTTCCTCTGGAGAAGAAGCCTTGAAAAAACTATTGCGCAAGGAATATTCGCTGATCATTCTGGATGTCCAGATGCCGGAAATGGATGGATACGAAGTGGCTGAAGCCGTCAACAGCCTGAATAAAACGCGCGATATTCCCATCATTTTCCTCTCCGCCGTAAATACTGACAAACGATTTGTAAATCGCGGCTACCAGTCTGGAGGAGTCGATTACCTGTCCAAGCCTTTCGATCCCGATTTGCTGCTGCTGAAAGTAAAAACCTTCGTACGTCTGTACGAACAGACCCGTGAGTTGAAGCAAGTGCAGGATATGCTTCACAAGGAGATTGAATCGCGCAAACGGGCTCAGGCGGAGGTGGAATCCATGAATCTTTCTTTGGAAGAAAAGATTACCCAGCGCACTCGCGAGTTGATATACAGCAACCAGGACCTTGAAAACAGAAATACGGAACTGGCTCAGTATGCCTACCTTGCTTCCCATGATTTGCAGGAACCCTTGCGCAAAATCCTGCTTTTCTGCAAAGTGATACGCGAAAAGCACCTGGCAGAAACACAAGATGCAAAAACCCAGATCAACAAAGTGATTGCCTCTACCGAACGGATGCGCGACCTGATTCAGGACTTGCTCAGCCATTCGAATCTTTCCGGCACCTCGCCTTTTACAAAAGTTGATCTTTCCGAAGTAATCGAAAATACCCTTTCCGACCTCGAAGTAGCCCTGCACGAAAAAAACGCCCGTATTTCGCTTGAAAAAATGCCCGTACTGGAAGCAGTACCCGGTCAGATGCGGCAACTGTTTCAAAACCTCATTAGCAATGCCCTGAAATTTTCAAAACCCGACTCGGCGCCCGAAATTCTTATGAAGAGTGAACTCATCGCTTCCAAGGACATCGATGCGACACCTGATCCGCGAGGAGAGTATGCCCGGATTCAGGTGATCGACAACGGGATTGGTTTTGATGAGGCCTACAGAGATAAAATTTTTACTATTTTTCAACGACTGCATGGCCGCAGTGAATATGAGGGCACCGGGATTGGGCTGGCGATCGTCAAAAAAATTGTGGAAAAACACAATGGCCTGATCGGCGCAAAAAGCCGGGAAGGAGAAGGCGCCGCATTTACTATTATTTTACCCTTGCATCAAACCACCTCTTTGCAACGCCCTGAATGACAAATGCTTATGGAAAAATTTAAACGCAATTTATATACTGGTTATGGACTATCCCTTTTGCTCTTGCTCGTCAGCGCAATCGTTTCCTACATCAGCATTTCAAAGTTGCTCGACAGCACGAAATGGGTGAACCACACCCATGAAGTAAGCATGAAAGTGGAACAGGTAATTTCCCTGATGAAAGATGCTGAAACAGGTCAACGCGGTTTTTTGCTTACCAACAATGAATCGTTTTTGAAGCCGTATTACGGGGCATATGATTCCACCATGGAACGTATCAACGAGGTAAAAAATCTGACACATGATAATCCTGCTCAACAGGTGCATGCAGATTTGTTAAAAAGCCTGGCTCAGAAGCGATTCAATTCACTCAGTACAGGTATCAAACTCCAAAAATCAGGCGAGGCAGTACCCGACAGTTTTTTACTGCAAGGCAAACTGCTCATGGATGCAGCCAGAAATGTTGTGGATTCCATGCGGGTGGAAGAGCAGGCTTTGTTGAAGGAAAGAACCATTCAACTCGAGCAATTTACCCGAAGAACGCCTGTCGTTATTCTCATCGCATCCCTCCTGGGCATTTTAATTACGATCATCTCTGTCATCCGGATGATGAACGATTTTGAAAAACGCCTGGAATTACAACGCGCGTTGCAATTGAAGGACCAGGAAATTACGCGCAGGCTTGCGGCGGTGGAAAACATTGCCGAGCAAATTTCAGATGGAAATTACCAGATCAGGGTAGATGACGACGGCAAAGATGCGCTCGGATCGATAGCCGAGTCGCTCAATAACATGGCCGGCGCGCTGGATGTCTCGTTTACCCAACTATCGGAGCGAGAATGGTTGCAGACTGGCCTGGCCAAACTCAGTGAAAATGTCATCGTCGACCTTGACATTCCAACCCTTGCCAAGTCCGTATTGAATTTTGTGGTGGAATATGCTAATTGCCAGGCAGGCGCTTTTTACCTGCTCGACGATTTTGGCACACTCCAGTTGAAAAGCGGCTATGCCATTGTGCCTGCCCATCAGAAAAAAAGTATCGCACTGGGTGAAGGCTTGGCAGGACAAGCAGCCTCTTCTGCACGGCCGTTGTTGATCGAGGGCCTGAACGACGAATTGTACACTATGACGTATTTGCCGGGGGAAGTAAAACCGCGCGCCATTTTTGCACTACCGCTCGTGTACAATAAACAGGTAAAGGGCATCGTAGAACTCGTTTCCATTTCCGGATTTACCGAAATACAGAAAAACTTCCTGCGATTAGCAGCAGATAACATCGCAATTGCCATCAATACGGCCCAAAACCGACAGCGCGTGCAGGAACTGCTGGAAGAAACCCAGTCGCAAACGGAAGAACTGCAAGCACAACAAAGCGAACTGGAGAATATTAATGCCGAACTCGAAGCACAGGCGGAGAAACTTCAGGCATCGGAAGAAGAACTGAAAGTGCAACAGGAAGAACTCCAGCAGGCCAATATCGAACTCGAAGAACGCAGTCGCCTGCTGGAAGAAAAAAACGAAGTTATCCTCGAACGCAACCTCGAAATTCAGCGAAAAGCGGAAGACCTCGAACAGAGTACCCGCTACAAATCGGAGTTTCTGGCCAATATGTCGCACGAACTGCGCACACCCCTCAATTCCATCCTCCTGCTGTCGCGCCTCCTGTCTGAAAATCACCCGCGCAACCTCTCCGACGAGCAGGTGGAATATGCCCAGGTGATACAGACTTCCGGGAAAGGCCTGCTTACGCTGATCGATGAAATCCTGGACCTGACAAAAATTGAGTCGGGAAAAATGGAACTGGAATACAGCGCCGTCCGGCTCGAAGGTTTGTCCGCTGATCTGAAGTCTCTGTTCGTCCCGATCGCCAAAGATAAAAACATCTCGTTTGACATTACCCAGGCCGAACAGGTTCCTGCCTCGATTGAAACAGACCGGCTTCGCCTCGATCAGATTTTGCGCAATTTGATCTCCAATGCGATCAAATTTACCAAGGCAGGCTCCGTTAGCCTCCACATCAGAACGGAAGGTCATGCTATTCATTTTGCTGTAAAAGACACTGGCATAGGCATCCCGGCCGACAAACACGAAACGATTTTCGAGGCATTTCAACAAGCCGATGGTTCTACCAGAAGGCAATACGGAGGAACGGGACTGGGGCTCTCGATCAGTCGAGAACTGGCGCGTTTGCTGGGTGGCGAAATCACCCTCGAAAGCGTGGAAGGGAAAGGAAGCACATTTACGCTTACCATTCCGGATCAAAAAGGGTACAGATTACATATCCCGGAAAGCACTGCACAGCCTGCGGTAATCCAGGATGATACGCCCTCAAAAGGAAAAACAGGCAAGGACGAAGACAGTAAATTTATTCTCAACACCATTCCAGAGGCTGTGGAGGACGACCGCCATGCAATAGAAGCCGGCGACAAGGTCGTGCTGATTGTGGAAGACGATACCGCTTTTGCGCGTTCCTTGCTTGAATATACCCGGCAAAATGGCTATAAAGGTATTGTGGCCGTGCGTGGTGACGAAGCCGTCGAACTGGCCAAAAAATACCTGCCCGCCGGTATCCTGCTCGACGTGCAACTTCCTGTGAAAAGTGGCTGGCAGGTGATGGACGAACTAAAATCAAACCCTGTCACCCGCCCGATTCCCGTTCATATGATGTCGTCGTTCCAGGTGCGCACCAAAAGTTTGTCGAAAGGCGCCGTTGATTTTATCAACAAACCTGTTGCGTTTGACAAACTCGCGGAGATATTCACCTGTATTGAGGAAGCCCTTAGCAAAGCCCCCAGGAAGGTGATGATCGTCGAGGAAAATGCCAAACATGCCCAGGCTTTGGCATATTTCCTGCAACAACACCAGGTGGTATCGGAAATAAAAAATTCTGTCGGCGATGGCATCGAAGCCTTGCAGCAAAAAGAAGTCGATTGTGTTATTCTGGACATGGGAATTCCCGAGCAACGCAACTATGTTCCGCTGGAAGAAGTGAAAAAAACGCCCGGGCTGGAAAACATACCCATTATCATATTCACTGGCAAATTCCTTTCACAGGCGGAAGAACTGAAAATCAAGCAATACGCCGATACCATTGTTATCAAAACAGCCAATTCCTACCAGCGCATCCTCGATGAAGTGTCGCTTTTCCTGCACCTGGTCGAGGAAAATAAAAAAGGCAACCGTTCGGCACATTACAAACGCCTCGGCGAACTGGAAGAAGTACTAAAAGGGAAAAATATCCTGGTAGCCGACGATGATGTGCGCAATATTTTCTCCCTGACCAAATCGCTGGAAAACTATGGCATCAACGTCATTTCAGCCATCGATGGCAAGGAAGCCCTTCAGCAACTGCGGGAACACAAAAAGGTCGACCTGATTCTGATGGATATGATGATGCCAGAAATGGATGGATACGATGCGATCAAAAATATTCGGGCTATGTCGAAATTTAAAAAACTTCCTATCATCGCCGTAACGGCCAAAGCGATGGCAGGCGACCGTATCAAATGCATCGAAGCCGGAGCGTCCGATTACATTACCAAACCTGTAGATGTGGATCAGTTGATTTCACTCCTGCGTGTGTGGTTGTACCAATAAATGGGTGTCATGCTTCACGACGAAGAAATTGAACATCTTACTACTGTACTGTACGACTTGTACGGCTACGATTTCAATCACTATGCCCGTGCCTCCCTGAAAAGGAGGGTAATGCGGCTGATGACAATCGATCGAGTGCCCAGTTTTGCCGAACTGCTGCACAAGGTGAAAACAGAACCTTCCTACCTGCCGCAGGTAGTGCAAGGGCTTACGGTAAACGTTACGGAAATGTTTCGCGACCCTGCTGTGTTCAAAACCATCCGGGAAACAGTATTGCCCGTACTGGCCACACACCCTTTTATACGCATCTGGCATGCGGGCTGTTCAACGGGAGAAGAAGTGTATTCAATGGCTATTTTGCTCGAAGAAGCCAATTTACTGCATCGTTCGCTGTTGTATGCCACCGACCTCAACCCAGTCGTGATTGAACAGATCAAGAATGGCATTTTCCCGATGAGTCAGATGAAAAACTATTCTGAAAACTATATTCTGTCGGGTGGGAAAAAGGATTTTTCTTCCTACTACACAGCCAAATATAACTGGGCAAAATTTGACGAACGCCTGAAATCCAGGATGATCGTCAGCACGCACAACCTGGTTTCCGACCGTTCTTTCAACGAGTTTCAGATTATTTTTTGCCGCAACGTGCTGATTTATTTTGATAAGGAACTACAGGACAGGGTGTTGACGCTCTTTGATGAAAGCCTCGATCAATTGGGGTTCCTGGTGCTGGGTACCAAAGAGAACTTGCGATTTACCAGTATTGCCGGAAACTACTCGCCATTTTCAATAAAAGATAAAATATGGCGGAAAACCAGTTGAACACATTTCAAGTGGTGGTCATCGGCGGATCTGCGGGGAGTCTTGAAACCGTACTTGCCATGGCGCAAGCGCTACCAGCACAAATGCAGGCAGTTATTATTATTGTGCTGCATCGAAAAAATGACCCCGAGTCTATCCTGGAAAATCTTTTGTCTTACAAAACCCAGGTACCTGTCAGGGAAGTGGAAGATAAGGATGAAATACAGCCGGGTAATATCTACATCGCCCCACCCGATTACCACCTGCTGATTGAGGACGAACGCACTTTTTCGCTCGACAGTTCGGAAAAGGTACATTTTAGCAAGCCCAGTATCGATGTTACTTTCGAATCCGTGGCCAATGTATTTCGGCAAAGATCTATCGGCATTTTGTTGTCGGGCGCCAATGCCGACGGTGCCGCCGGGCTTCTGAAAATCAGGAAAGCCGGAGGTACGACGATTGCTCAAGACCCTGTTTCGGCAGAGGTAGGCTACATGCCGCAGCAGGCTATCGATTTGGGCGCGGCAGGGATGGTACTGGACGAAATTGCTCTAATTTCTTCATTCAAGGAATTGCTGAATGCTTGAATTTAATCTTCCAGATTTTGAGCACCTTTCCATCTGTTAAAGAGCGAGTTCGTGATTTTTTGCCACAGACTGAAAATTGCGAACTCGCTCTAATTTCTCCGTTTTTTTTTCAAAATTTGCGGGGTGGTTTCCAACAACCACCGATCCTAACCCATGAAGTTTGTGGCGCCTGGCGACGAACAGCATTTACCTCTTTTACAGGAACAAGCGGCTGCAGGCGACACGGCTGCTTTCCGCCAAATCTTTCTTTTGTTTTTTGAGCGGCTTCAGCGCTTTGCCTACTCGATCGTCAAATCAGAAGAGGGTGCCGTGGACATTACCGATGATGTTTTTGTAAAACTCTGGCGCAACAAACACGCCCTTCCCGACATCAAAAACCTCCGCATTTATCTGTATGCTGCTATCAAAAACAACGCCCTGAACTACCTCGCCACACAAAAAAGTGGCAAAAAACCGCCCCTGGAAGCAGCAGATTACATAGGAGACAGCGCATCAAGTCCCAGCCCCGAACAAATTCTTATTATGACCGAGATGATGGCCCGCATGGAAGAAGCTGTAGGAACGCTTCCGCCCAAATGCAGGATTATTTTTAACATGGTCAGGGAAGACGGACTCAAGTACAAGGAAGTGGCCGACATTCTGCACATTTCCGTCAATACCGTTGACGCTCAAATGGTTATCGCTGTTGGCCGCATTCGTGAACACATGAAAGAATACATCCAGCGGGCCGGCCGAACAAATTCTCAAAAAAAATCCATGTTCCTTTTAGGGTCAATTCTGCTGGAGGCTGTCTTATGTAAGTGAGTTCTCTCAACATATGGACAACAACCGACTTTCCGCCTTGCTGGCAAAAAAAATGGCCGGAGAAGCCACTCCGGAAGAAGAGCGCGAATTGCAGGATTACCTGCAATGGAACGCAAATGACCGGTTTTGGGCCGAAATCCTTCATACATTCTGGGCTGCAGGAGCCAAATCGGGCGGTTCTTTGCCTACGGATGCAGATACCCGTTTTCAGGAAATACTGCAAAAAGCCTCCAGACCCGAACGCGCGGTGTGGACTTCCTTCATTTCACGCCGTGTAATTGCCGCCGCAGCGGTTTTACTGCTCGGCCTGGTCGCCTTGCGCTTCTGGCCCGCTTTTCTGAAAACCGAACAAAAAGAAGCACATATCAATGAAATTGTCATTGAACGCGGTGCAAAGTCCAAAGTTACGCTCCCGGACGGAACGCAGGTGTGGCTCAATTCGGACAGCAAACTGAAGTACCCCGATGTATTTAACGATACCCTGCGAGAAGTTACCCTCGAAGGCGAAGGCTATTTCATTGTAGCGAAAAACCCCGACCATCCTTTTGTTTTACATACCAGTGAAATAGATATTCATGTCATCGGCACGGTATTCAACGTGAAATCCTATGCAGATGAGGATGCCGTAGAAACGACCCTGCTGCAAGGTTCGATCGCTGTCGAAAAACGCAATGCGACGGATGCGGCCCGCATCATGTTGCGCCCGCATGAAAAATTGGTCATTCGGAAAAAAAATACAGTTTTACAGACATCGGCATCCGGTGCGCCCGAAGACAATAAGTCCACGCCTTCTGAAAAAAGTTCAGAAATAGCCCCCTTGCTTTCTGTAACCCGCCTGTCTCAACTTGTGCCCGACAGCACACGAACCGAAACTTCATGGGTGTATGGAAGGCTTGTATTTGAAGGAGACCACTTCAACGAACTGGCGGTGAAAATGGAACGCTGGTATAATTTGAAAATTACGATCAGAGATGAAAAGGTAGCCCAATACCGATTTACAGGAATGTTAGAGAATGAAACCCTGGAAGAAGCATTGCACGCCCTGCAACTCACCGCTTCCTTCCGCTTCCGCATAGACGGCAATCAGGTCTATATCGACAAGCCGTAACACATGATGATGCAGGCTCACTTCAGTGGGCTGTAACATAAAAAAACCGGGAAATGCGCCAACATTCCCCGGCAAAATCAAACCGGGAACCTTTCACGAAGAGGATCGTCCGTAAGGCTCCCTATTGTTCAACCTTTATTTTTAATAGTATGAAGCAAAAAGTACCTATCGCAACATGGCTTTCTTGGCAAAGTTATGCTGCAAAATCGTTTCGCGTTATGAAAATAACAGCCGTCCTCGTGGCGCTGGCATCTTTTCAGGTGCTCGCAAAAGGCACCACAGATGCTCAAAATGTTACCCTCAACCTGAAACAAACGGAACTCAAAAAAGTGTTCCGGGCCATTGAAAAACAAACGACCCTGCGTTTTTTATACAATTACGAACTGCCGGCGTTGAAAAACAAGGTGGACGTAAGCAGCCAAAACGAACCCGTGGAAGCCGTTCTGGACGAAGTGCTGGCAGGATCGGAATTGAACTACAAAAGACTCAACAGTGGCCTGATCGTGATCACCGAAAAAGCCGGGGCGGCAGATGTGTTGTCGCAAATTGTAACTGGCAAGGTGCTCAGCGAAAAGAATGAACCGCTCGTAGGGGTGACCATTCGTGTGAAAGGCACGAATGTGGGCACCACCACCGATGCAAGTGGCAGTTTTCGCCTTGAAGCACCCGATTTTGCAGTGTTGGTATTTTCATTTACCGGCTTCGAGACACGTGAAGTATCTCTGGATGGGAAAAACACGCTGACCGTCGTCATGCAGGAAGTCAATACCAATCTCGGTGAAATCGTGGTCGTTGGTTATGGCACGCAGAAGAAAAAAGACCTCACGGGTTCGGTTGCCACGCTTTCTTCCAAAGACATGGAAAACCGCTCCAACACCCAGTTTGGTTACGCTATGGAAGGCAAAGCAGCCGGTGTGCAGGTTATCCGTTCGTCCGGACAGCCGCAGGCAGGTTTTTCCATCCGCGTGCGCGGTACTTCTTCTATTACATCCGGCAGCGACCCATTGTATATAGTGGATGGCGTTCCAACATATAACACGAACGAAATCAACCCGGCCGACATTGAAAGTATTACCGTGTTGAAAGACGCTTCTTCTGCCGCTGTTTTTGGCAGTAGTGGCGCCAATGGTGTAGTAATCATTACCACCAAACGCGGTAAAAACCAGAAACTCAAACTCAATTTCAATACTTCCGCTACGTTCTCCAAACCCTGGAAACGGATGGATATGCTGAACGGCGATCAATTCCGCGAGTTGATGACGGAAATGGGTGAATCGACCGACTGGAACAAGTACAACGCCAATACCAACTGGCAGGATGAAATTTTCCGCACCGGTATTTCCCAGAACTACCACCTGGCAGCCACCGGCGGCACAGCCAAAACATCGTACTATGCTTCGGGCTCCTTTATCGATCAAAACGGTATCGTACTGAACAACAGCCTGAAACGCGGTACCGTCAAATTGAACCTCGACCACCAGTTGGTCAAATTCCTGAAAGTGGGAACGGCCCTGGCCTACGACAAGTGGACGGACCGCGATGTGCCTGAAAATCAGCGCAATGGCGTTATTGCTCGTCTGTACACTACCCTGCCCAACATTGGTATCCGCAACCCGGATAAACCGGAGGAATATGCGCGCAGCCCGTTTATCAATGACCTGGAAAACCCGGTTTCCACAGTGTATCAGCCAGATCACAAGTTTTCCAACAGCCGCGTACATGGCAACGTGTATGCAGAAGCAGAAGTAGCCACCGGCCTGAAAGTGAAAAGCCTCCTGGGCTTCGAAAAATCGAATGGCCTGTTTACGTCTTTCCAGGACTCCGTACAGACCCGTTACGGCCAGTCGCTGAAAGGCCTGGCTGCTGAAAACACGTACGAATACAAGTACTGGATTTCCGAAAATACTGCCAATTTTAATACGCAAGTCGACAAACACAATGTAGCGCTGATGGGCGGTTTCATTGCTTCGCGCCAGGTGAATGACAATCTTTACAAATCTTCTCACGACTTCACCGGTGCACCCGACAATTCTGTAGAATCGGGCAACGTAAAGGCCACTCCATATTCCGATTATGCCCGTCTGTCGCACGCAGCCATTATCGGCAGGTTGAATTACTCCTACGACGACAAGTATTACCTGACTTCCAATTTCAGAGCGGACGGTTCCGGACAGTTTTCGCCCGAACACAAATGGGGATATTTCCCGTCCTTCTCGGCAGGCTGGAAACTCTCTGAAGAAGATTTCTTTAAAGTAGCAGGTATCAACGAACTGAAACTGCGCGCAGGTTGGGGTATCGTGGGCAACGACCGCTCACGTCCGTACGCCTGGTACGGACTGGTAGACACCCTGCAGAAATACCTGATTGGCGGTCAGGCACAACCGGCTTTCATTGCTACCACGCTGGAAAACAAGGACTTGCGCTGGGAAAAAACCTCACAGGTCGACGTGGGTATCGACCTGACGGTCCTGAATGGCCGCCTGACGATCACCACAGATTACTACACGAAAAAAACGACCGACCTGCTCCTCGAAGTAACCCAGCCTACCAGTACTGGCTTCTCCAGTGCCCTGCAAAATGCAGGCAGCATCGAGAACAAAGGTTTTGAATTCCAGATCGGCTCCAAAAATTTCGTACGCGATAACTTCCGCTGGGCCACCGACTTCAATATTTCCTTCAATAAAGGCAAGGTGCTCGACATCGTAGGTACCACCCTGCACACTGGCGAGGTGAACCCCGCAGGTACCAGCCTGAACACGGCCATCGTACAGGCCGGTTCGCCGCTTGGTTCTTTCTATGGCAAATACTCGCAGGGCGTTGATCCGGCTACCGGCAAAATCAAATTCCTGAGAACTGCCGACGACAGCGCCGACAGCGTAGGTATCATCGGTAATGCCAACCCGAAATTTATCTTCGGATTCAGCAACTCTTTCACCATCAAAAACTTCACCCTCGATTTCTTCTTCCAGGGCGTTCAGGGCAACGACATTCTCAATGCCACCCGTATCCTGACTGAGTCGATGGTGTTGCCGATGAATCAGTCGGCCACCGTGCTGGATCGCTGGAAAAACCCGGGTGATGTGACCGATATTCCGGGCGTTTCGCCCTCCAACTGGGACAATTCGGCGGTTTCGACGCGTTACGTGGAAAACGGTTCCTACATCCGTTTGAAAGCACTGACGCTGGGTTACAACATTCCGGCTGAAAAACTGAAAAAGTTAAAAATGAGCCGCTTTATGGTGTACTGCACGGTAGAAAACCTGCTCACATTCACCAAATACACCGGCTTCGACCCGGAAGTAAGCGCATTCAGCACCAACAGTCAAAGCGCTACCAACCAAAATACAGCACCCGGTGTGGATTTTGGAACCTACCCCCACGCCCGCGACATTATCCTCGGCCTCAACCTTAGTTTCTAAACTTCCATTTCTCAAGAAATATGAAAAAAAATGCTTTTTACCTGAAGACAGCCCTGCTGTTTTTGTCCGTCATGGTATTGCATTCCTGTACCAAATTTCTGGACGATACACCCAAGACTTCTCTGACAACGGGTAATGCCTATGTGACCGCAAAAGATATCGAAAGCGCCCTGACAGGTTGTTACAATATTTTTTACGGCTCCGACTACTATCAGTGGGAGAACGTGATGCTGAGCGATGTGCGTTCTGACAATGCCTATCCGGGTGGCAACAATGAGGAAACATTCCTCGACTACGATCGCTTTATTCTTCCACCCAGCAATGACCACAACTTTGCCAACTGGCGTGCCTTGTACCGTGGTATCGGCCGTAGCAATATCCTGCTGGACAAAATCGGCAGTATCGACGACCCTGCGCTTACAGAAGAGCGCCGCAACCAGATCATCGGCGAGGCCAGTTTCCTGCGTGCTTTCAACTACTTCCAACTGGTGAAAATGTACGGCGGCGTTCCGCTCGAACTCCAGTCGAACACGGCAGACCCCGATCTCACCCGCAAGGCGCGGGCTTCGGAAACAGAAGTGTACACACAGATAGTGGCCGACCTCGATGTGGCGGTGAAATACCTGCCCGATACGTACGCCGGTGGCGCCAATGTGAACAAAGTGCGTGCAACAAAAGGTGCTGCCAATGCCCTGCTGGCCAAAGTATGGGCACAACGCAGCGACCGCGACTACAACCATGTACTCGAACACTGCAATGCCGTAATTACCAGCCCGGCCGGCTACTCCATGATGGCTAATTATGCTGACTTGTTCGATGGTTTGCACTATATGAATTCGGAATCCATCCTGGAAATCCCGTTTGAAACCGGCAACTGGTCGGCTTCCTGCTGGGGCATCGAATTGTATCTGGCGCCCGAAGATGGCTGGCAGAAATACTGCGTTCCGTCCAAAGACCTGGTGGCCGCCTACGATGCTGCAGGCGATGTGGTGCGTAAAAGTGCCAATATCGTATTCTGGAATACCGACGGCAATGGCGATCCGATCAGTTGGGCAGACGAAAACTGGAACCCTTGCGCGGATCCATCTACGGCTATTCCATTCAACTACAAGCAGAAACACGCTGCCGGCTGGGCCAGTGGCGACGACTACTACCTGCTGCGCCTGGCCGACATCATACTACTGAAAGCCGAAGCCCAAAACGAACTGGGAAGCACTGCCGATGCTGCTATCACGCTCAACCTCGTTCGCAGCAGAGCAGGGCTCGGCCCTGTGGCCAACGGCCTCTCCAAAGCAGAAATGAAAAAAGCCATTCTCAACGAACGCCGCCTCGAACTGGCATTCGAAGCACAACGCTGGGATGACCTGGTGCGCGCCGGTGAGGCGACCAATGTGATGCAGGCACTGGAAGAATATACCTACACCTGCAACAACGGCGTGGTAGGTCCTGCTGTAAAAATGGACTACTCGCACTGTTCACAAGCGCGCTGGATCATGCCAATCCCGCAACTGGAAATCGACGCCAATCCGAATCTTACCCAGAATGCAGGGTATTGATTTTTACCACCACCAAAATGATCAGCCTGCCCTCGGGTGGGCTGATTTTTTTGGTAATTTGCACGCTTTCAAAGGTTTTTGCTGAACATGCGCTATACAATTTGCCTGTTGCTTTTCACCAGCATGGTGTTTCCCGCCTGCTTAAAAAACGTTCAAAACAAGCGTTTCAAAGCCGCCACCAATCCCGTCGTCGCACACCGGGGCGCCTGGAAAACGAAAGGGCTACCGGAAAATTCGATCGCATCGCTGCGGGCCGCCATCACTCTTGGATGTGTCGGCTCCGAATTCGACGTGCGCATGACGGCCGACGATTCGCTCATCATCAACCACGACCCTGCATGGCATAACCTGTCGATCGAAAAAAGCAGGTACGCAGAAATCACACAATTTCCGCTTTCCAATGGCGAAAAACTTCCTACACTCCGGGAATACCTGCTGGCAGGCGCACACCAAAACCCTCATACCTATCTGGTTTGTGAAATAAAACCATCGGAAACCAGCAAGGAACGCGGACAACGCATTGCAGCCCGTGTGCTTGCCCTGGTGCACGAACTTCACCTGGAAAAAAGAGTCGTTTATATCAGTTTCGACTACGATATCCTGAAAAAAATACTGGAACTGGCTCCGCAGGTGCATACGCAATACCTCGAAGGCGACCGCAATCCGGCACAATTAAAAGCGGATGGCGTACGCGGCGCCGATTTCCATCATTCCGTGTATCGGGATCACCCAGACTGGGTAAGCATAGCACAGCAAAACCATATCCTGCTCAATGCCTGGACGGTAAATGAAAAATCAGACATGGAATGGCTGATGAACGCAGGGTTCGACTATATCACGACCAATGAGCCGGAAATGGCACTGGACTTATGGGAAAAAATCAAGAATTAGAGTAACGCTTTTTTTATTTCCAAGACGCTTTCCATACTTTCTATCTTTAGATGAAATAAAGGCTGATTATCGGCAGTTTGTGTAGCATCAAGAATCTTTTGAAATCCTAATTTTCGTAGTATAATTTCTCCTTCTGATGAAAATCCTAAGGCCAATATTTGTAAATTTCTTTTCCCTTTTAGTTGTTTGAATTTTTCCTCAATTGAGAGGATTGTTTTTCTAAGTAACAAAAAAGAAAGTTTTTTATTTCTGTAATCATCTTTAATTGCGGCTTCACTAATATATAAATAGCCACTGTTTTCTACTGTAAGATCATCAGCAGAAATTTCCCTTTCCTTAATTTTTCCATGCATTAGTAATTCAAAGCATTTTTTTGAAATATCCCAAAAACTTACCGCCCCAATAGTAACTTGATTCTCTTTCAAAGCAATGATGCCACCGGGTTGCTTGAGCCACCATGAATGTTGCAAATCTGTAGGTACACTTGATTTACCAAAGCATTCTTGATAAATTGAATCTACTTCAAAAAAATCTTTTTCAGTCTTCACATCTTCGCATGTAGCAACCTGATCAGGAATAGACGGAGCAACATTTGCAAAGAGATTGAGAAGTTCTTCACAGTATTGATCTTTATTTTTATGAATAAATATTCTAAATCCCGGGCTATTTGCAAATATTTTTTTCATGTAGTTAAGCCAAGGCTGCCTTATCTCTGGAGCCAATGAATCTCTCTCTACAAGAATAAATTCAAAAAAATCTGCAAATAGTTCTGAAACACTCAATACCTTATTCATATCTTTTTCAGTTGGCATCACACCATCATGAAAAAAAGGCCTCAAAGTGCTATTTTCTGCAAAGAATTTATATAATTCAGTGTTTATAGAATAAATTGCAGTATGATTACTCTGTCTCAAATTTTCATTAGTTTGTCTGATTTGTAAGTAAACAAAAATAAATCCGACAAGTGAAATTATTGCACTTGCTATTTGCCCTACTGCAGATCCGATATCAGTCCATGTTGGTTCCATATTAATTGATTAATTTCATTTTTCCAGATAGAACTTATTGCAGGCACAAATTTAAAAATTACATATTCTCAAAGGTAGTCATCAAAATTAAATGACCTAAATTGGAGCAATTTTGAAAAGCCCAAGTCTTAAATAATAGAATTAGTTCAAATTTCTAAAGTATAAGAGCGTGTTCGGGAATTTATTCTGAGCCGAAAGCAGGCAAATTTTATTTTATATAAGGCAAATTTTACAGTCGTATGCGGACAATTCGGCGGAAAAATTAACGCAGTATAAAATAAAATTTGTCTGCTTTCGGCTCAGAATAAATTCCCGAACACGCTCTAAATCTCTCCCCCTAACCTTTCCACCTTACAAATGCCTCCATAGCCTCATACTCGGCCAGGCCGAGGTCGCGATAGGTTTGCGCCGTTCCGCGGTTTCGGTCTTCTGCACGTTGCCAGAATTCACGGCTATCGTCGCCCGGGAAAGGCGCGCGGTCTTTCTGGCTCTGGTGCATAAAAATGGCCTGGCGCTTTTTGCGCAATTGCTCGGGGCTCATGGGCACCGCCATTTCAATTTCATGCACTGCCCATTCGTGCCAGGCACCCCGGTACATCCATAGCCAGCAATCTTTCATCCAGGTTTCATTGTCCAGGCGGCGGAATGCTTCAAAAATAGCATCCAGACAAACGCGGTGCGTGCCGTGTGGGTCGGCAAGGTCGCCAGCGGCATACACCTGATGCGGTTTTACGCGCTCCATCAGATCGACGATGATCTGGATGTCGGCATCACTCAATGGCATTTTGCGGGTTTTTCCGGTTTCGTAGAACGGCATATCCAGGAAGTGGATTTGCTTATCCTGCAACCCGGTGAAGCGGGCGCCACCACGCGCCTCGCCTCTCCGGATCAGGCCTTTGATGCTACGCACCTCGGGAATATCCGGCGTACCGGAATCTTTTGTATTCAAAAAGTGAATGATCTTGTCGTAGAATGCGGCGTCCTTTTCATCGAGCGTGCCGTGGCTGGCTTTGAACTCGCGCATAAATTCGGCATAGCGCAGCGCATCGTAGTCGTGCACGGCAATATTGCCCGACGTTTGATAGGCGACGTGCACTTCATGGCCCTGATCGACGAGGCGCTGGAAAGTGCCACCCATGGAAATCACATCGTCGTCGGGGTGCGGGCTGAACAGAATGACACGTTTTTTGGCCGGTTTGGCGCGTTCGGGGCGGTTGGTATCATCTGCATGTGGTTTGCCGCCCGGCCAGCCGGTAATTGTGCGCTGTAAGCGATTGAATATCTGGATATTGAGTTCGTAAGAGTTGGCGTGTTCGATGATCAGATCGCTCAGGCCATGTTCGTTGTAGTCTTCGTCGGTGAGTTTGAGAATGGGCTTTCCGGCTTTTTGCGACAGCCACACCACCGCTTTGCAAATGAGATCGTCGGACCAGTTGCAGATACCGGCCAGCCAGGGCGATTTCATTTTGGTGAGTTCTTCGGATGCGCTTTTGTCGAGCACCACCTTCACATTCGGGTGTTTTTGCAGGAAAGAAGCCGGTACGGAAGTGCTGATTTCTCCCTCGATGGCTTGCTGAATGATAGAAGCCTTGTGCTGGCCCCAGGCCATGAGGTACACCGTACGCGCCTTAAAAATACTGCCTACGCCCATCGTGATGGCACGATATGGCACATCGTCGCTGCTTTGAAAATCGCGGGATGCATCATGGCGGGTAAGGTGGTCGAGGCGCACCATCCGTGTCGGAGAGGTTTCCCATGCACCGGGCTCGTTGAAGCCGATGTGGCCTGTTCGGCCGATACCCAGCAATTGAATATCTATTCCACCAGCCAGGTCGATCTGTTTTTCATAAAACTCGCAATACCCGGCCACTTCTTCCATAGGCAGAGTACCATTGGGTATGTGTACATTTTCCGGAAGCACATCCACATGATCAAACAAGTATTCATGCATGAAGCGCCAGTAACTCTGCTGCGCTTCGCGGGGCATGGGGTAATATTCGTCGAGGTTGAAAGTGATCACATTGTGAAAACTCAGCCCTTCCTCCTTGTGCATGCGTACCAGTTCCTCATATACTTTGATAGGTGTGCTGCCTGTGGCTAGTCCCAGCACGATATGCTCGCCGTCCTGCTGTTTTTGGCGAATGGCCAGGGCGATCGAACGGGCTACATGGCGAGATGCCTCCTGAGAGTCTTCCCAGATTTTCACCGGCATCTTTTCAAAGTTTTTGAGTTCGTATTTGAGGTAGCCTGTGGAAGTTTTTTCCTTGATTTTCATAATGTTATCCAAAAAATCAGTGGAGCGAGAAAGGACTTTTATGATAAAATGAATTTCTTTTCAGGACAAAAGTACGGCATATTATTCAGACCGTGTGCGCACACGGCATATTTTTTTTAGCATGTGTGCGTACACGGTAAGCATAATGTATGGATATTTGTTTTTGAAAAAGGCAGTTCATGCAGCAAAAGATCAGAATAAAAGACATTGCGGCGCAAACGGGTGTTTCCATCGGAACAGTCGACCGGGTGTTGCACAATCGGGGGCATGTTTCTCCCGACGTACGTGCAAGGGTGTTGAAGGTCATGGAAGAAATGGGCTATGAACCGAATATCATGGCGCGATCGTTGGCCAACAACAAAAAGGCATATCGCATTGCTGTCATTCTGCCTGATTACAGAATCGACCCCTATTGGGAACAACCCAAAGAAGGCGCAGAATGGGCAGCCGAGGCCGTAAGCCATTACGGCGCAAAAACTGAATTTTACTTTTTCCCTTTATTCGAGCCCAAAAGTTACCTGGAAATACTAAAAAACGTGCTGGCTACTGCGCCCGACGGGGTGCTGATTGCGCCCTTGTTTCACGATGAATCCTTGTGGCTGATTGAGGAAACTACCCGCCTGGGCATTCCCAAAGTGATGATCAATACACAGATCGAGGGTACGGATGCCTTGAGTTACATTGGTCAGGACTCCTATCAAAGCGGTGTGCTGGCTGGCCGTTTGCTCAACTTCGGGTTGAATGACGGCGATCATGCCATGGTACTCAACCTCGACCGGGAAGTGCCCGGCGCGCCCCACCTGCAAGCCAAACAGCAGGGGTTCAAGGACTTTTTCGATAGCCGTGCCGATAAAATTATCGGTATCCACACGGCAGTGTTTGAAAATTTTGACAACCCTGCCTTGATGAAAGCCTGGGCAAATGAACAACTGCTGGCTCAACCCCGCCTGAAAGGTTTTTTCGTTACCAACTCCCGCGCCTATAAATTGGTGGAAGCACTGGATGAGCGCATTGCAGGCGAGATCAAAATTGTGGGCTTCGACTTGATCGAGCCCAATCTACGGCTTCTGGAATCCAACAAAATTCGTTTTCTCATCAACCAGAATGCCTGGCGGCAGGGATACCTGGGCATTCACTCGCTGGCGCGGCACCTGATCCTGCGCAAGGAAATTCCGCCGCAACAGTACCTCCCGCTCGACATCATTGTGCGCGAAAACGCCTCCTACTACCTGAACAATGCAGTAGACGCGCCATTTCCAATTTTTTGAGATAAAAAAAGCGGAAAGGAACAAGTCCTTTCCGCTGGTAAAATGCTGTATTTCTGCTATTCTTCTTCTTCGGAGGGTCCGCGGAGGCGGTATTTTATTTTTTCTAAAGGTTTGAGTTTTTTCTTTTTGTGGTCTTGTTGTTGGTAGGACGATTCGTCCGGGCGGCGGTTATCTTTTTTCTTCTCCCAGTGTTTCATGGCAAAAGTTGAGTTTTAGATTGGTACTTCCGGGAATCTGCTGATTTTTTACGGAAGTTGCGGTGAATGAATAAGGTGAATTAATGTTTTGAAAAACACCCGAACACAAGCACAAAACACCTGTCATTGGGCTGATTTCAGTTACAAAAATAACCTGCATTTTCAATTTGTCAAGATGCGCACTTGTTAAAATTTCCATTTGGTCAAAATGCCGTCTTTTTTCAGCACAAGAAAAAGAGGGGATCAATGTGCACCATCGTCGTCGGTGAGCCTGTTTTTTCTTTGTTGTGACAATGAAACCAACACCCCGGCAGCCATTAACAATCCGATTACGCCCAGTGAAAGCCCGATCGGAATATGCACTTTCAATGGGATTAGAATCATTTTAATTCCGATAAATACGAGAATACCAATGAGACTGTATCGCAGGTATTCAAAACGGCTCAACATATCGGCCAGTACAAAATACAGGGAACGTAGCCCCATAATGGCAAAAATATTGGAAGAGAATACGAGGAAAGGATCTGTAGTAATGGAAAATACGGCTGGCACTGAATCGAATGCAAAGAGAATATCGGTGGTTTCAATCACCAACAGCGCAATCATCATGGGTGTCACGGCTTTTCGGCCGTTCTCCATCACAAAAAAGTGCCCTTGGTCGTACGAATTGCTAACCGGATAAAAACGACTGATGATCCGTACAATCCAGTACCGCTCCATATCTACATCGGCGCTTTCTTCTTCGTGGTGAAACATGCGATAGGCGGAATACAGCAACAAGGCGCCGAAAAAGTAGAACAGCCATGTAAAATAATGTACCAGCCAAACCCCGGTACCAATCAAAATCCCCCGGAAAACGAGTACGCCCAGGATACCCCAGAACAGGATGCGATGCTGATATTGTTTTGGTACCTGAAAGCGCGCGAACACCAGCGCCATGACAAAAAGGTTGTCGATACTCAAGGATTCCTCCAGCAAATAACCGGTCAGGAATTTGAGTGCGGCATCCTTCCCGTCCATTGGCTCGTGAATATACGTTCCGAGATTCAACCAGTGGTTTTCGTAAGCAAAGTAAATCCAGACATTAAATACCAATGCCAGCAATACCCATCCAAGGGTGCTGAAAAGCGCTTCTTTGGAAGATGGCGTATGGGCTTTTTTGTTCAATAGCCCGAGATCTATGGCCATCAAAAAAAATACCATTACTATAAATCCAATCCATACTATCGGTTCAATCATGATGTGGGTTCGTATTTATGCGACACCGGCCCAAACGCAGTTGCATTTGCCGGAATATGACAGAATATGATATAAAGTTTTTGAAGGAAAGCGGCTTTCTTTGAGGCATTATTTGAAGTGTATGCAACTGCAATACACCATTTTGGTTGTCGATGGCTTCAAATTACCGACCAAATCAATATTCCTGTAGATCAAACCTTGCTCCCTGTATATGATCAGACGAATCCTCTGCACTGCTACTACACTGATTTTGTTTCATTGCTTGCTTTCCGCCCAATCCGATACTTCAGTCAGATTTAACTTCGGCATGGAAACTTTCCCTGAAAATTTCGAGCGCCTGAAATTCCTGCTTCCTGATAAAAGCGAAATTTCCGGCGGGCACTATGTGCGCTATATTCGTACCAAAAATCTCATCTCATCGCCTCAGCGTGCGCAAATGACTGCTTCGGGCGTGGAAATCATCGGCTATGTGCCTTCCAATGTCTACCTGATTTCCATACCTGAATATTATGACCTCGAACAACTCGAACGCGCCGGGGTGTTGAGCATCATGCCGGTACAGCCGGAATGGAAAATGGCCCGCAATCTTCGCGAACGGCCTTTCGGAGAATGGGCAATGAACGGAACGCGAATTGCCGTAAATGTAGTGGTTTACCCCCATCTATCGCTTGCATCAGCCGCTGAATTTTGCAATAAATCCGGCTGGGAAATAATAAAGAAAGGAAAAAATACCTCCTTCCTGCAATTGCTGGTGCCCGACGAGCAACTGGAAAACGTGGCAGCGCTACCTTTTGTGCAATACATGGAATTGATTCCTCCGCCAGCCATCCCGGAAGATACCAGAGGCCGATCCCTGCACCGCGCCAACCTGCTAGACAGCGATGCGCCCGGCGGAAAAAAATACAATGGCGACGGCGTTAAAGTACTGGTGCGTGACGATGGCATAGTAGGCCCGCACATCGATTTTCAAGGCAGAATACATAACCTGACCCAAACTCGGGCAGATAATGGAACCCACGGCGACGGCGTTTCGGGCATCGTCACTGCTTCCGGCAATCTCGACCCCCGAAACAAAGGCATGGCCCCAGGCGCCGAACTGTATGTCGTCGACTACACCAGCGATTTTCAGGATGAAACACTCGACCTTTTTTTGGATGAAAATGTGAACATCACCAACTCCTCGTATGCCAACGGCTGCAACAGTGGCTACACCCTGTCCACCGAAATCGTAGATGGCCAGATGTACAACTACCCTACCCTTGTACACGTTTTCTCCGCCGGAAATGCCAACGGTGATGACTGCGGAACGGATAATTATGGTGCTGGAAGTGAATGGGCCAATATTACCGGCGGCCACAAACAAGGCAAAAACAGCATCGCAGTTGCCAACCTGAACGCAGCCGGGGTACTCGATAACACATCGAGCCGTGGCCCGGCCTATGATGGCCGCATCAAACCTGACATTTCTGCCAACGGAACGGCTCAAATTTCCAATTCCATCGACAATACCTATCAGACCTTCGGCGGCACTTCCGGAGCAGCACCGGGTATAGCAGGCTGCCTGGCCCAACTCACCCACGCCTACAAATCTCTGCACAACGGGCAGGAACCTGAAGCGGCTTTTCTGAAAGCCCTGATACTCAATACCGCCAATGATTTGGGTAACACAGGGCCTGATTTCAAATTTGGCTGGGGGCATGTCAATGCTGCGCGTGCCCTGAAATCTATGGAATCGGGCCAATGGGTGCAGGGTTCAGTCGATCATGAAGCGACATTTACCCAAACCCTGAGCATTCCGGATGGAGTAAAACAAGCAAAAATCATGCTGTACTGGCAGGAAATTCCCGCTTTCGAAATGGCCCCACAGGCATTGGTCAACGACCTGGACATTACGCTGAATGATGGAGGCGCCACCGAATTTTTGCCCTGGAAACTCGATGCCACTCCCGACCCGATTATTCTGAACACACCTGCCGGGAAAGGCCGCGACTCCCTCAACAATGTGGAACAAGTGGCCATCGACGATCCTGTACCTGGTACATACACCATTACCATTCATGGCACTTCAGTCCCGCTGGGCCCGCAGCCGTTTTATGTGACCTGGGAATTTCTTACCGACGACATTCAAATTACTTATCCTAATGGCGGAGAAGGGTTTGTTCCGGGAGAAACAGAGCGCATTCACTGGGATGCATTTGGCGTGACAAATAATTTTGTGCTCGAATATTCTACCGACGATGGCGGCAACTGGCAAACCCTGACTACAGCCGCAGCCACTGCACGCATGTACGATTGGGCAGTGCCGAATACCATTTCCGGCAAAGTCCGTGTGCGCATCCAGAGAGGCGCTTTTATGGATACCAGTGACGAACCTTTCAGTATTGTACCGGTGCCCAAGAATTTTGTCATTGAAAAGGCTTGTCTGGATTCTATCACCCTTTCCTGGACGGATATTCAGGATACTTTGTCGTACGAGGTGTATATGCTTGGCAATAAATACATGGAAGTCGTACAATCGACGACCAGCAATTCTGCCACCTTCCCGATCGATGCACCTCAAAATGGAAAATGGTTGTCTGTACGGGCCGTTACACCGGGCGGAGTGACCGGAAGAAGGGCGCTGGCATTCCATACAGCGGGAGGTTTGCTCAATTGCCCGGCGCCCAACGATGCATCTGTAACAGTGTCTGGTGCTGCCCAGGCTGACACGATACGCGCCTGTACTCCGGTGGATTATATCGTTCAGGCACAGTTTAAAAACAGCGGCCAAAACATCATCACAGGCGCTTCGGCCAATTATCGCCTTGGTAATGACCCGATTGTGACGGTACCATTGCCGGATATCGCTATCGGCACTACGCTTGATTTCGCTTTCCCGCAACCTGTCGTTCTGAATGTCAACCAGTCCTTCCCAGTACAAATATGGGTGTCGTACGCACAAGACAATTATGTGTACAATGATACGGTGCGGTATGATCTGGTGTGTGCCACTGATCCGCTGGAAAATTATTTCACCCAGGGTTTCAGCGGTGCTGTACTTCCCCAGGGCTGGCAGGTTTCCAATCCAGATCAGAATATTACCTGGAGCCTGACACCCGAACCGGTGACCGGCCCCGACGGATCATCCACCAATGCGGTGTATTTAAATTGTTTCAGTTACCAGGATAACAGCCAGGAAGACTACCTGTACCTCCCACCGCTGGATCTTCACAATCAGGTTCATCCGGGAATGAAATTTGATCTGGCACATGCCCGTTATAGCAGCGGATTCACCGAAGGGCTGCGCGTGGAAGTGTTCGGCAATTGTAATCCTGAGTCGACACCCACGGTAATATGGCGGAAAACAGACCCACAACTTGCTACCACTGCCAATGCAACAACTCATTTCGTGCCGGATGCAGCGGCTGACTGGCGAACCGAATACATTGACTTACAAAACTTTACAGGGCAGTCTATTTTCGTGCGGTTCGTTTCTGAAAACGGTTATGGGAATGACATTTATATCGATAATATCAGTTTCTACGAATTCGACCAGGAATTGCCGGATGCTACCTTCTCTGCTTCACTGGATACGATTTGCAGGGGCGATACAGTCATTTTCCAGTCTTTGACTCCATTCAACCCTTCCTCTACATATGCCTGGCAATTCGGCATAGGTGCATCTCCTCAATCGGCAACAGGCCCGGGCCCTCATGCCATCCGATTTGTTCTGCCGGGTCTGAAGGCACCCAGTTTGATCGTAAGCAATACGGTGGGCTCCGATACCGTAACACAGGATATACTGGTGAAACCATTTCCTGCCACCACTTTCACGTTTTCTTCCTCTGATTTAAACGTAACATTCAACAATACCTCAACAAATGCCGGAACCTATCTCTGGATTTTCGGGGATGGAGACAGCAGCACGGCAGCCAATCCCGTACACCTGTATCCGGCGCCAGGAAACTACATCGTTCGGCTCGTTGCGAGCAATGAATGCGGTTCTACTGAAAAAGTGTCTGTTGTAATCCTGACAAGCGCTACGGAGGAATTATCAGCGCTTCCTGGCATAAGAATTTTACCCAATCCGAATGCCGGCCAATTCGATGTGGAACTAAAAGGAATTGAACATGAACGCGTCACCTTGTCTTTACTTGATATGCAGGGAAGGCGGCTTCAGGAAGAAGAAACTGTATTGTCCCACACTATTAATACCGTGCATTTTGAACAACCATCGCTGGCGAAAGGAGTTTATCAGTTGGTCGTTCGCTCGAATACTGCATCAAGGACCTACAAAGTGGTAGTACAATAAGCGTAATACCCGATACCTGTTAGAGCGTGTTTTAATTTCTGTGCCGAATTACTGAAATCAAAACACCATCTAACAGGTATCGGATACTTTATCACCCCTGCTGATGACCGTAGTCATTGAGTGTTTGTCGTACAGGAACTTGTTTTGCAGTATAAAATAAGCCAGGTTATGAACATTCATCTTGCATCCGACACTACTATGGGAGCATTGCAAGCCCAGTTCAATGCTTTTTTCCCCAACCTGAAACTGGCTTTTTTCAGCAAGCCGCATGATGACTTCAAAAGCAGCGCAGCCAAGTTTTTGATTCAGGAAAAAGACAAATTATTGGGCGCGCTCACGGATCGGCTTGCCAGTCCCTGTGAGATCGATATCCAGGCGCACATGAAAGTCATGGAAGTGGAAAAGTTGTTTAAAGAGCAATTTGGTTTGCACGTTCAGGTCTTCAGGCGTTCGGGAAAAATATGGCTGGAAACTTCCAAAACTGACCACCTCACGCTTGCCGAACAGGAATTGAAAGCCCAGGACAGCGATCATATCCATACAGAGTTTGGGGATCCGATGGATTACAGGGAGCAGGACTAGATAGAGGTGAGAGAGTGAGACAGTGAGAGGGTGAGAGGGTGAGAGGGTGAGAGGGTGAGAGATTTAAAAAAAAGTAACACAACATATTGATTATGAAAACGATCATAGTTCCCACCGACTTTTCAAAATGCGCCAACAATGCGATGATGTATGCATTGGAAATGGCACAAAGAATCGACGCCAAAATCGTTGCCATTTATGTTGTGTACCCCAGCGAAGGGGTCGACAACAATGTGTACGACGCTTTCTGGATCGACGATTATATCAAACAGCGCAACAAAAGCATGGCATCCTGGGCAAAGCGCTTTATTAAAAGCCCTCATCTACAGAATATCCCGGTTGAAACAGAATGCCGCGTCGGTTTTCCGGCTTCATCTATCGTGCAGGCTGCTGAAGACATGAAAGCAGATATGATTGTCATGGGTACCACCGGCGCCACCGGTCTGAAGGGTGTGTTGCTGGGGAGCGTAGCAGGAAATGTTATTACCGGGAGTAAAATACCGGTGATGGTAGTGCCGCCCAAAGCCGTTTTCCGCAACCATGCCCGTTTTGTACTGGCTACCGATTTCAGGATGCACCTGAGCCCCGCGACTCAGCAAGTGCTGAAGTCTACTCTAAATGTGCAGCATACCGGACTCGATGTGGTACACGTATTTACCAAACCCAATGCCGAGCCCAATAAGCGCGACGAAGAAGTGCTGAGCAAAAAACTGAGCAGCATCCCGCACAATTTCCATTACCTGCACAGCACGCATATTGCACAGGCTATCAGCGACTTTGTGGAATCGACCAACGCCAACGGTGTAGTGGCGGTGGCACACGAACACTCGCTGCTGCACAAACTCTTTGCAGACAGCATTTCCAGAAAACTGGCACACCACACGAATGTGCCTCTCCTGGTGCTCCACGATTCTGAAAAAGGGTAAGCGCTAATCGTTGTCCAGATACCGCTTGACCAGTCCGTCGTAGTAGTCAATGCGCCGGTCGCGGAAGAACGGCCATATACGGCGCACATTTTCCGTGCGTTTTTTGTCGATGGCTACCACCACGTTTTCTTCACGGTCGGTGGCGCCCAGGTGTAGTATTTCACCCTGCGGGCCTGCAACAAAACTTTGCCCCCAGAACTGTATACCTCCTGTCACGCCCGTCCAGTCCGGCTCCTGCCCTACCCTGTTTACGGTAATGACGGGTAGTCCGTTGGCTACTGCATGTCCGCGCTGGATGGTGTACCAGGCATCGTGTTGTCTGTTTTTCTCCGACTGTTCGTCGCTGCTTTCCCAACCAATGGCGGTTGGATAAATCAACACCTCCGCTCCGGCCAGGGCCATCAGACGTGCTGCTTCGGGGTACCATTGATCCCAGCAAACAAGCACACCCAGCATACCGACAGAGGTTTTGATAGGTTTAAAACCCATGTCGCCCGGCGTGAAATAGAATTTTTCATAGTAGGCCGGGTCGTCCGGAATATGCATTTTTCGATATTTCCCGGCGATCGACCCGTCTTTTTCAAACACGACCGCTGTATTGTGGTACAAACCGGGAGCGCGTTTTTCAAACAACGAACTGACCAGTACCACTCCGTGCTGGCGGGCAGCCGCAGCGAACACCTCCGTATCGGGTCCGGGAATGGGCTCGGCCATGTCGAACATAGCCGTATCTTCTGCCTGGCAGAAATAAATACCGCAATGTAACTCCTGCAACACGACGAGTTGAGCGCCTTTGGATGCGCACTCGGCAATGCCGCGAAGCGATTTTTCAATATTTGCTTTTTTATCGTTCGTACAGGATTGCTGTACAAGGCCTACTTGTAAAACAGACATCTTATTTAGTGTTGGGTTTCAGCGTTTTGGTTGTACCAAGTTCAATGAGTGGCGGCTTCAGCATCGTCACCGTTCCTTTGTAGTTCTTGTTGGGAAATACGCCTTCTTCAATGAGTTTCAACATCCGTTGAGCCGTTAGTTTGCCCACTTCATAGCCGTCGTGGTGCAAAAACGTTACCTTGGGATGAAGGCAGTAGGGCAAAAATCCGTCGCTGATGCAAATAATGGAACATTCTTCCGGAATGTTTTTTCCAGACCGTACGATGGAAGGCAGGGAACCAATGATAATTTCGTCGGTCATGGCAAATATCCCGTCCGGAGGGTCGGCAGAAGCCATCAGATGGCGCGCATCGCGTTCGGCTTCGTACGAACTGTTGGAAAAACAAATGTATTCATCCCTGCATTCCAGCCCGGCATCCCGGATGGCTTGTTTGAAACCATCTAGTCGTAATTGTGTGATTCGCAGGTCGGGATTGCCAAAGATGCCTGCTATTTTTTTACACCCGGTAGCGATGAGGTGGCTGATAGCGGAATAAGCCGACTGGAAATCTTCCAGAATAATCGCGTCGTAGGGCAGGTCATCGATGATTTTATCAAACATGACTACCGGGGCGCCCATTTCTTCCAGGGTAGAGAGTTGTTCGGAAGTATGGCGATAACGGGAAAAAGACAGCATGATACCAGCCACATCGTTTTCATAACAAATGCGGATGTTTTCCACTTCCCTTTCCAGCGATTCGTTGGAAGGAAGCATGATCAGGTTGTAGCCTGCATCGTGCAAAACATTCTGGATTCCCTTCATCACGGAGGGATAAAAAAACATGGTCACTTCCGGCACGATCAGTCCGATCAATTTGCTGCTGCGTTGCCGAAGATATACCGCCATATGATTGGGACGATAGTGCATCTGAGCGGCCAATTGCTTGATTTCAGCACGCAAAGCGGCGCCAATATCAGGGTGGTCTTTCAACGCACGCGATACGGTAGATGGGTTGATTCCCAACTGTTGGGCAATGTCTTTGATCGTTGTTCTTTTCATGGCAATTTCAGGCTACTAAACAAAACAACTGATTTTTTGAGAAATACCATATATTAGTGATCTGAACCGACTGGTTTCCAATTCTTATTTGTTTTTGCAAGAACAAACTTATTCACAATTTTCACAAAGTTACCAACAGCAAACGTTTGCGCAACTGTTTGCGGGAAAATCTCCAAACAGTGCCCGATACGCCGTGCAAGCAGCCAGAATACCTTTATTGCTTCAAATAAAATTGTTCTTTGACATCAGGCTACTTTCACTTCTGCAGGGTATTGCATGGTAACGCAATGGAGCGAGCCGTGCTGTAAAATGAGCGGATTACAATCGATGCCGATCACTTGCCGGTCCGGGAATAACTGCCCGAAAATTTGCAGTGCAGTTTCATCCTGTGGCGAGGCATAGGTGGGTACCAAAACAGCGCCGTTGATGATTAGGAAATTGGCATATGTCGCAGGCAAACGCTGCCCTGTTGCATCAAAATGTGCGTCGGGCCATGGCAAGGGCACCAATTTGTAAGGGTTGCCGTTGAGATCGCGAAAGGTTTGAAGTTCGGCTTCCATTTTCTCCAGGGCTTCAAAATGTTCATCATCCGGATCGTCGCATTTGACGTAAGCGATGGTTTGCGGGTCACAAAACCGCGCCAGCGTATCGATATGAGAGTCGGTATCGTCTCCGGCCAGATATCCATGGTTCAACCACAGCACCTGTTTCACACCAAACAAATCTTTGAGTTGCGCTTCGATTTCTGCTTTTGTCAGATGCGGATTCCGATTGGGAGAGAGCAAGCATTCGGATGTGGTCAGCAAAGTGCCCACTCCGTCACTTTCGATGCCTCCACCCTCCAGCACCAGGCCGCCGTGGCGTATTTCTGCATTCCAGATTCCGGATTGAAAAATACTGCGTGTGATCAGGTTGTCTAAATGTGCTGGAAATTTCAGGCCCCATCCGTTGAATACAAAGTCGATCAAAACCGGGCGTTGATCCTCCATAATAGTTATAGCACCGTGGTCGCGCGCCCAGGTATCGTTGCTCATTACCTCCAGCAAATGGATTCGTTCGGTATTCCCGCGCAACAAAGGGCGTATTTCAGCAGCATTTCGGCATGCAATCAATACGGATTGAAATCGACTGATCGCAGCAGCGATTTCCAGAAAACAAGGCATTACGGTTTCGAGGTGATCGGCCCAATCGGTATCGGCATGCGGGAAAGTAAGTTGTACCATGCTCTGCGGTTCCCATTCCGCAGGCAAGCGTCTGTGTGGCGTTGTCGGCATTCTGATAGCAGGTTTTTACAAATGCAAACGTACTCCAATTCCTATAGGGCGCCAAATAGTGTAGAATTCATCGACAAATGTCGTCGGAAATATTCCGACTTTTATTCTGAATTTACGTAACTCCCTAATAATGATGGCATTAGATTATGTATCAGAAAATTCACAATAAAATTCTGAAAATAGCAAACATGGAAAAACTTGAAAAAGGTTTTGTTGTTTATTGCAGTGAATCATACCTTCGCATCACCACAGGCGGACACCACACGCCTTTTATCCTCGACCCTGTTCGACTTGCCTTTTCCAAATAATATCCTGTACAGGATAAATGTTCTTTGAACATTCTTACCAGGTAAAAACTTGATTTTTAGTACCTAATCCTAATCACCGACAAATGACTTTCACACCGTGAAGGATTTCTTTTCACTTTAACTAAACTATTATCGTATGAAGTTTCTAAACACCGTTACCAAAGGTGGAGCGCTGTTGGCATTTCTGATGCTACTCAGCAACTTTGCACTGGCGCAACGCACCGTAAAAGGTAAGGTTTCGGATGCCGAGACCGGCGAAGGCCTTATCGGTGCAACTGTTTCGGTCGTAGGTACTACCCGTGGTGGTAATACCGACATCGACGGCAACTATTCGGTAGAAGTGCCCAATGGTGCTACTCAATTGCGCATTGCCTACACGGGCTATGCCGAGCAGGTAGTTGACCTCGGCGCCTCCAACATGGTAGACGTTGCACTGAAACCCGGCACCATGCTGGATGAGGTGGTCGTAATCGGTTATGGAGCGGTTCGCAAAACCGACGCTACAGGTGCTGTGGCCTCCGTAACTGAAAAAGATTTTAACAAAGGCGTGATCGTTGCTCCGGAGCAATTGATGCAGGGCCGCGTAGCCGGTGTACAAATCACCAATTCCAATGGTGAGCCGGGCGGTGGTATCAATGTGCGTATCCGTGGTACGTCGTCTGTGCGCAGTGGCAACAACCCGCTGTTCGTAGTGGATGGTGTTCCACTCTCCGGCGGCGAAACCAGCGCAGGCGGTGCAGATGCCGGTTTCGGTACCAGCGCAGCACGCAACCCGCTGAACTTCCTGAACCCGTCTGACATTGCCAGCATCGACGTCCTGAAAGATGCTTCGGCAACGGCTATTTACGGTTCGCGCGGCGCCAACGGCGTTGTGATCATCACCACCAAAAAAGGTGCAACGGGTAAAGGTTCTTTGTCTTACGACTACTCGCTGGGTATCAGCACCATTTCCAAAAAGTATGACCTGCTCGACGGCCCGAACTTCCTCGCTGCCTGGAAAACGTACAACCCTGGCGCTCCAACTACAGAAGTAGACGGCGGTAGCAATACCGACTGGCAAGACCAGATTTTCCGCACTGCTTATTCGCACAACCACAACATCACATACGGTGGTAGCGGCAATGGTGGCGACTACCGTTTCTCGTTCGGTTATCAGGATCAGGAAGGTATCATCAAGGAAAGCGGTCTGAAAAAATACACCGCACGTTTCAATGGCAGCAAAAAGTTCATCAACGACCGCCTTACGGTTGGTACGCAGGTGACTATTGCCAATGTTCATGACGACAACATTCCGATTTCCAACAACTCCGGTTTCCAGGGCGACCTGCTGGGTGCCGCGCTAAAAGCAAACCCGACGTATGCCGTTTACAAAGGCAAAACCGATACGCTGCTGCAACGCAACGTAAACGAGCCGAATCCGGTGGCCATGCTCGAACTGTCGAAAGACTTTACCAAAACGCTGCGTGCGCTGGGTAACCTGACAGCCGAACTGAGCCTGACCAAAAATCTCTCGTTCAAAACTGTACTGGGCTTCGACCAATCGCTTTCCAACAGAAAAGCAGCCTACTCGCGCGATCTGGTTGTCAACTCTATCAACGGTATCGGTCGCCTGTTCCTGATCGACGTGGAAACCGACAACCGCCTGTGGGAGAACTACTTCACATACAACAAATCGTTCAACCGTGTTAACCTGAATGCTGTACTCGGTTATTCCTACCAGAGCTTCGACTACGCTCGTCGCGACATCGAGATGACGAACTTCCGTACCTCGGACCTGGATAACATGATCAACAACTTTGCTTCTGCAAATCAGGATCTGGGAACCAGCATTATTGGTAAAAACTCTTCCAATACGTTCGACGAACTGCAGTCTTACTTCGGTCGTGTGAACGTAGGTATCGCCGATAAGTACCTGTTTACGGCTACCCTGCGTGCAGACGGTTCGACCCGTTTTGGTGGCAACAACAAATACGGCTACTTCCCTGCGTTTGCATTCAAATGGAGACTGGTCGACGAAGGTTTTGTTCCGGATGCATTCTCTGATCTGGGCCTCCGCCTGGGTTATGGTGTTACAGGTAACCAGGAAATTCCATACAACCTGTACCAACAGCGTCAGCGTTACAATGACTGGGATATCAACGACGGTGGTAACGACATCAATGGTGGTGGTATCGGCGACGTTACGTTCAACAACCCGAACCTGCAGTGGGAATCTACCAAATCTATCGGTGTAGGTGTTGATTTCGCATTCCTCGACGGCCGCGTTGCCGGTTCGTTGGACTGGTACAAAAAGAATACCGACAACCTGCTGATCAAAGTAACCAGCGCACAGCCTGCTCCACAGCCCTTCTTCTTTACGAACCTGGACGCTGACGTACAAAACGCAGGTGTGGAACTGTCTTTGAATGTTGTTGCTGTTGACAAACAAAACTTCCGCTGGAATGTGATGCTGAACGGCGCTTACAACAAAAACGAAGTAAAACGCTACGCAGGTCTGCTGAACACAGGTGCTATCAACGGTCAGGGTCTTTCCGGTGCATTTGCACAACGTATCGCTCAAGGCCAACCGCTGTTCGCATTCTTCGTGCGCGACTTTGCAGGCTACGACAGCGAAGGTATTTCGATCTACAACGACGGCGACTTCCAGCAGTTTATCGGAAGCCCGCTGCCGACGGTAACAGCAGGTTTGACGAACTCTTTCACATTCGGCAACCTCGACCTGAGCATCTTCCTGAACAGCCAGTTTGGCAATAAAGTGTACAACAACACGGCTAATGCCTACTTCACTGCCGGTTCGCTGGCAGGTGGCCGCAACGCAACTACCGACATTCCTGGTAATGGCGAGGCTCGCCTGAATGCGCCTGAGGTTTCTACCCGCTTCCTCGAAGACGGTGCATTTGTTCGTATTCAGGACGTAACCCTGGGCTACCGTGTTAAACTGAAATCTACCGCAGTGTCTTCTCTGCGTTTCTTCGTTACCGGCCAGAACCTGGCTGTATTTACGAAGTATAGCGGACAAGACCCAGAGGTAAACATCAACAAAGCCATCGACGACATTCCATCGTTCGGTATCGACTACACCCCGTACCCGCGTGCAAGAACCATTTTGCTTGGTGCCAGCGTCTCTTTCTAATATTAAAAAAATCGAACAATGAATTACAAAACTCTTAAGTTTTCCATGGTAGCGCTGCTGGGAGCATTCGCATTCTCGGCATGTACCAATCTGGAACCGGAGATCCGGGATTCTCAGGTGCGGGAAGGCGCCGGTGGCGTATTCGTCCCTGGTGACCCAGCACAGGCCCTGGTTACTTCCTACAAAGACCTGGGTGCATTCACCGACCAGGCCAATATCTATGCTCTGCTCGACCACACGTCTGACGAGATGATTCCGCCAACACGTGGTACCGACTGGGGTGACAACGGCGTTTGGCGTACACTGCACCAGCACACCTGGGATGCTACACACTCTTACGTACTGGCTTCCTGGAACCAGTTGAACGAGCGTGTGTATCGTTGCAATCAGGTACTGGCTTCCAATCCGAATGCACAGCAAGCGGCTGAAGCCAAGTTCCTGCGCGCATTCTTCATGTTCCACGTAATGGATCTGTTTGGTCAGGTACCATTCCGTAACGTAGACGAAGGTGTGGAGGTAAATCCGAAAGTTTACACACGTTCGGAAGCATTCGACTTCATCACCCGCGACCTGGAAGAAGCACTGCCCAACCTGCCAAACTCCGGCCCGGTTGCTGCCAATTCCAAAGCAACGAAGGCTGCTGCCAACGCACTGCTCGCTCGTCTGTACCTGAACAAAGCCGTGTACAAATCCGCTAACCCGGCCGGACCATACACGTTTGATGCTGCAGATATGAACAAGGTGATTTCTTACTGCGATGCTGTGACTGCTGCAGGTTACAGCCTGGAGTCGAACTACTTCACCAACTTCAGCACCAGCGCATCGTCAGAAGTGATCTTCACCAGCGCAGAAGGTTCTCCACAGAACCGCTGGTTCATGACGCTGCACTACGACCAGAACCCAAGCGGCTGGAATGGCTTCACTACGCTGGCTGATTTCTACGACAAATTCGAAAACAGCGACCAACGTAAAGGTATTCCTGCTGCCCACAATGGCGCTACCTTCTCCGGTATCGGCCGTGGCTTCCTGGAAGGCCAGCAGTACAAAGACAACGGTGATGTCATCATCAACAGCCGCAATGGTCTGCCGCTGCAGTTCACTCGCGACGTGCCACTCGCCGGCGCAAGTTCTGAAAAAGGTATCCGCGTAATCAAGTACCACCCATCCGATGCAGGTCAGTACATCCTGCTGCGTTATGCCGATGTTTACCTGATGAAAGCGGAAGCCATTATGCGTGGCGGTACTGCCAGCGTAAGCGCGCTGGATATGGTGAACACTCTTCGCAGCACCCGTGGCGCATCGGCGCTGTCTTCTCTGACAGATGCCAATATGCTCGACGAACGTGGCCGCGAACTGTACTGGGAAGGCAACCGCCGTACCGACCAGATTCGTTTCGGTACCTGGACGTCGACATGGTCGTACAAAACAGTTACCGACCCGGCTCGTGTACTGTTCCCGATCCCGCAACAGGCTCTGGACTCCAACCCGAACCTGAAGCAAAACGACGGTTATTAATTCCCTTTCCGTTCCAACGGAAATCAGAAGGAATATCGATAGGCTGCCCAAAAAGGCAGCCTATCTTTTTTCCGGCCAACCCAACCGTTTTTATCATCTTTGCAGGAGAAGACATTCCTTTTTTTGCAATGGCATGGCCCAAGGAGCCGCACCCTTTTTCGCATGATGTATTTACGCATAACCATCACATTCCTGCTGTTTTCCCTGCTTTCCATTTTTCTGTCCTGTGGAAAAAAGAAAAATGCCGATGCACTTTTTGAACAGGTTTCGGCTGACGATTCGGGTGTTCGCTTCGTCAATAAAGTAGAGAACACGGAGGACTTCAATATCTTCAGTTACCGCAATTTCTACAACGGCGGAGGCGCTGCCATTGGCGACGTAAACAATGACGGCCTAAGCGATATTTACCTCACCTCGAATATGGGCGATAACAAGTTGTTCCTCAATAAAGGCAACTTCCAGTTTGAAGATATTACAGAAAAAGCGGGTGTAGCCGGTACCGGCTTCTGGAGTACCGGTGTGGTAATGGTCGATATAAATGCCGACGGACTACTGGATATTTTTGTGTGCAACGCTGGTTATGACAAAAACAAAAAACCCGTCAAGGAACTGTTTATCAACCAGGGCATTCAAAATGGTGTGCCTGTTTTTGCAGAAAAAGCGGCTGAATACGGACTTGCAGAAGATGGCTATACCACCCACGCAGCATTTTTTGACTACGACCTCGACGGCGATCTGGACTGCTACATTCTGAACAACAGTTTCATGCCCGTTAATACCCTGAACTACAGCAACAACCGCGAACTGTATGCAGAAGACTGGCCTGTGCGTGATTTTTTGAAAGGCGGTGGCGACAAACTGTTTCGCAACGACAATGGTAAATTTACAGACGTCACACGCCAGGCCCATATCTATGGCAGCCTCATCGGGTTTGGTCTGGGTATTACCGTGGGCGATGTAAACGGCGACAACTGGCCCGACCTGTATGTATCCAACGACTTTTTTGAACGCGACTACCTGTACATCAACCAAAAAGATGGCACTTTCAAGGAGGAAATCGAAAACTGGATTTCCCACATGAGCCATGCGTCGATGGGCGCCGATATGGCCGACATCAACAATGACGGATTCCCTGAAATATTTACCACCGAAATGCTCCCCGGCGATGAAACGCGCCTGAAAACCACTACCCTGTTTGAAAATTACAACGTTTATCAACTCAAACAGGAGCGCGGTTTCTACCACCAATACATGCAGAACTGCCTGCAACTCAACAATAAAGACAAAACATTCAGCGAAATAGCCTTCTACGCAGGCGTGGCTGCTACCGACTGGAGTTGGGGCGCGCTCATGTTCGACATGGACAACGACGGCTACCGCGATATTTATGTCTGCAACGGCATTTACAAGGATGTGACCGATCAGGATTTTATCGACTTCTTTGCGGATGAAGTGGTACAAAAAATGGCACTCACGGGCCAGAAAGAACAAATCAACGAGGTGCTCAACCGAATGCCTTCCAATCCGCTGGTGAACAAAGCCTTCCGCAACCGGGGCGACCTCACCTTCGAGGACATGGGCGAACGCTGGGGCTTCACCACCCCCTCATTCTCCAATGGAGCAGCCTATGGCGACCTCGACAACGATGGCGACCTCGACCTGGTCATCAACAACGTCAATCAGGAAGCCCTGCTCTATAAAAACCACGCTAGCGATCGCAGCGGCAACCACCACCTCACTGTTCAACTCAAGGGTAAGGGCCAAAACACATTTGCCATTGGCGCACAAGTGTCTGTATATCAAGGACAAGAGCAGAAAAAATTCCAACTGGTTCCTTCTCGCGGATTCCAGTCTTCTGTCGATTACAAAATGGTATTCGGGCTTGGTCAAAACCCGATAATCGACTCGATTGTAGTGGTTTGGCCCGACCGTACCAAAACCGTTCAGCGCCAATCGGCCATCGACACGACCATTTTAATTTCCTGGGAGCAAGCCGGGAAAGAAATGGCTGGCAATCCGTACGATCTGATGGCTACAGGTAAAAAACTGCTCCAGGAAGTGCCTTCAAACATGGAATCGCACCGCGAAAACACTGATTTTGTTGATTTTTATCAGGAAAACCTCAATTTCCGAATGCTGTCTCGCGAAGGCCCAAAAGCAGATATTGCAGATGTGAATGGTGACGGGCGGGATGATGTTTTTATTGGCGGCGCCTTGCATCAGGGCGGGCAACTTTATGTGCAAACACCCGCCGGAACCTTTGTCAGAAGCGAGCAGGCTACTTTCGATCGCGATTCGCTTTACGAAGACACAGCGGTCTTGTTCTTTGATGCCGACAAGGATGGCGACGCAGATTTGTTTGTCGGATCGGGTGGAAATGAACAACCCATGGAATCGCGCTTTCTTTCCAACAGGCTTTATTTCAACGATGGCAAAGGCCATTTCAAACTCAACGACCAGGCCCTCCCACCCAATGGATTTAACACGGCCGTGGCTGTAGCGCTCGACTACAACCAGGATGGCAATCTCGATTTATTTATAGGCAACAGGAGCGTTCCCGGCAAATACGGCATTCCTCCACGGCATTTCCTGTTAGAAAATGATGGTAAAGGCAATTTCAGAAATGTCTCTAATGAGGTTTCACCGGATTTGCAACGCCTGGGAATGGTAACCGACGCCACACTTGCTAATGTCAGCGGCGACGAAACACCCGAACTTGTCATTGTGGGAGAATGGCGAAATCCGATCATTTTTGAAATCAGGAACAGGAAATTTGTTTCCATTTCCTCTAACCTCAACGATTACTCCGGTTGGTGGGGCTGCGTAAAATCCGACGATGTGGATGGCGATGGCGATCAGGACCTGATACTTGGCAACCGGGGCGAGAATTTTTACTTTTCCGGCACCCACGAGCAACCTTCCAAACTCTGGGTCTGCGATTTTGATCAAAACGGTACCGTCGAAAAAATCATTACCCGGCGTATCAATGGCAAAGACATGCCTGTACCTATGAAAAAAGACCTGACCGGGCAAATACCCAGCCTGAAAAAACAAAACCTCAAGCATGTCGATTATGCCCAGAAGTCTATCCAGGAACTTTTTCCGGCAGAAGCCATGAAACGAGCCATTGCTATGGAAGGCAGTTATTTCAAGTCTGCAGTAGCACTCAACGACGGCAACGGGCAATTCAGGGTAATCCCGCTTCCCAAAGAAGTACAATTTTCCTGTGTATGTGGCATCTGGTGCGGCGATTTGAACAAAGATGGAAAAAACGACCTCATCCTGGCTGGAAATGACGACGGATTTATTCCACAGTTTTCCAAACTGGACGCCAGTTTCGGCCACGTATTGCTCAACAAAGGCGACGGAACCTACTCCCGCGTGGAAAACCGACAATCTGGCCTGTCTATTCGGGGTGATACAAAATCATTAAAAGCCATACGCATCAAAGGTCAGCCATATGTGCTGACAACCATCAATAATCAAAAGCCGCGCCTGTTTCGGGTTGAATAAACCGGAGGCATTTGCCCACTTTTCAATGGTCAGTTTATGAGTGAGAAACTTCGGAATTTGCTACGTATCTGCTTGATTTCAGGCATTTTGTGTCTGCTAACGAGTGGCTTATCGGCGCAAACCGACGACCCGGTGACGGCAGAATTGCTGGAAAATTTCTTCCGCGACAATGAAACGGCCTCCGAATCCGATGCCCAGCAATTTCTGGAAAACCTGGAAACCTGGCGCAACCGACCGCTCGACCTGAATGCTCTGAGCAGAGAGGATCTCAACGCAATGCACCTGCTGAATAGCCTGCAAATTGAGCAATTCATAGCCTATCGCGCCCAAATGGGCCCTTTTTTGAACGAATACGAACTCCAGGCTGTCCCCGGCTGGGAATTATCAGACATACGACGTGTGCTGCTGTTTGCGCAGGTACGCAGCGGCCTCAACCAACGCAATACCAGCCTGTGGAACGGCTTGCTGGAAGGCGATAATGAACTGTTGATGCGCATTGGCTCGGTGCGTCCGGGCGATTTCCCGGTCGATGCCGAGGGTATCCCCTACAACCGGGGTATTCGGTACAGGCATACCTTCGACAACCGGCTTCGATTCGGTTTTACAGCAGAAAGCGATCCGGGAGAAGCCCTTTTCCGAAAGAGTAATCGAAACGGGTTCGATTTTTACAGCGCCCATTTGTTTATCCAAAACCTCAACCCGACGGTTAAAGTGCTGGCATTGGGCGATTATTCGGCAAGATTTGGGCAAGGTGTCCTGCTACAAACCGGGTTTTGGCCGGGCAAATCGGCCGAAACAGTGTCAGTCAGCCGCGGCGGGCGCAAAATCAATGCATACGGCGCGTTTGGAGAAGCCTTCTTTTTCCGGGGCGCCGCCGCTACCATTGCATTGGGCGAACATGTAGAAGTGACCGCCCTGTATTCCGATCGCCGCCGCGACGGCAATATCGTACTGCCGGATTCTATTGACCTGGAAGCGCCGGAAGTAGAATTTTCTTCCTTGCAAACATCGGGTCTGCACCGCACACCACCAGAAATTTTGGATGAAAAAGCGCTGCATGAACGCATCGGAGGTGTTTCCGCAGAATACAAATGGCGGACTGGACAGGTAACCGCCAATGGCTTGTACATCGCATACGACAAACCCTGGGCGCCACAGCCGGCAGCCTATCGCAAGTACGTTTTTCAGGGAAAAACACTGGCCGCAGGCAGTGTCGACTACAACTGGCGCTATCGAAACTGGCTGCTATTCGGCGAAACAGCACGTAGCGACAATGGCGGGATGGCAGCGGTGAACGGATTGCTGGTGTCGCCCGATCAGCATGTTACCCTGACGGCCATGCACCGTGCCCTCGGCAAGGATTATCAGAGCATTTACGGCGCTCCTTTTGCCGAAGTGTCGAGGGCATCCAATGAACAGGGCATGTACCTGGGCGCCGACATCCGATATATTCGGCGCTGGCAAATCAACCTGTACGCCGATGTGTGGAAACATCCGTGGCTGCGATTCGGCGTGAGTTCGCCGTCGCGCGGGCGAGAATTTCTGGCGCGGGTGATCTGGACCAAAAGCAAAACCTTTTCGGCATATGTGCTCTGGCAGGCTGAAATCAAGGAACGCGACAGCGACATCGAAGGCATCGACGGGTTGCTGGAAAACAGACGCGACCGCTTTCGACTGCATGCTGCCTACAAGGTCGGGCCCGGTGTGGAACTGAGAAGCCGGGTGGAATGGACGCTGTATTCCATTCAAAATGGGGGCACTACGCATGGTTTCATTGCCTATCAGGAGGCTGCCGTCAAACCACTTAGTTTCCCTGTGACCGCCACTGCCCGATATGCTATTTTTGATACCGATGGCTACGACACCCGTGTTTATGCCTTTGAAACCGACCTTTTTTCTGCTGTTTCCATTCCTGCCCTGTCGGGCCGCGGTTCACGCGCGTACCTCAATCTGAGTTGGCGGGTGAATAAATGGTTACGGCTCGAAGGGCGCGTTGAACAAACGAACCAGGTTCGAGCCGTAACAAGTTCCGGATTCACCGGAAGGGAACTATTCTGGAAATTCCAGGTGAGGATGAGGTGGTAAAGGAGTCGACAGTCGACAGTCATCAGTCAGGAGAGGCCGTTGACGGCTTCGACGCCGACGATTTCGGGTATTTTACCACGGATGGCTTCCTGAATACCTGCGCGAAGGGTCATGGCCGACATGGAGCAGGATTCGCACATGCCTTTCCAGCGGATTTTCACGTGCATATCATCGGTGAGTTCCACCAGTTCCACATCGCCGCCATCCACATTCAGGTGCGGGCGAATGGTGCTGAGGGCATCCTCGATCTTGTCAAGCATTTGCTGTCGGTCGGTCATGTTCGAAAATTTCGGCAAAGATAACAAAAAGTGTGTGCAACTACTTTTTAGCGGCACTTTTCATCGATTATAAAGAAAAAAGGGGGCTTACTGCTTCAGTTTATGCGCCCATTTCTGGCGGAATTTCTTCACTTTGGGAGCAATCACAAAAGAGCAGTACCCTTGATTGGGGTTGTCTTTGTAGTAGTTCTGATGGTAGTCTTCGGCTTTGTAAAACTTGTCGAAGGGGGTTATTTCGGTGACAATCGGATCGTCCCAGATTTCGGCGGAAGCCGCTTTCACTTCTTCTGCAATGGTTTTTTGCTGCGGAGAATGGTAGAAAATAGCGGAGCGGTATTGAGTGCCGGTGTCATTGCCCTGCCGATTCAGTGTGGTAGGGTCATGTACGGTAAAAAACACCTCGAGAATTTCCTTAAACGAAATAACCGCAGGATCGAAAGTCACCTGTATTACTTCCGCGTGCCCGGTCAGTCCGGAGCAAACCTCCCGATAACTCGGGTTGTCAATATGTCCGCCCGAATAACCGCTTTCCACTTTCAGTACCCCTTGCAGATCCTGATAAACGGCTTCCACACACCAGAAACAACCACCACCAAGCGTGGCGATTTCAGTTTGTCCGGAAGGAGTGGTTACAGCAGGAGTTGCAGATTGGGCAGTGGTCATCATGGCGTCTTTTTTTTCAGGAGAAACATTCTGGGCTGAATGACAGGAAGTTATCAGCATGGCCAGCAGAAAAATGTTGTATTTCATTGATGTTTATTTTGTCATCAATAAACGTCTCGCACCCCTGTTTGGTTTTCGGCTTGCTTAAAGTCAATCTAAATTGTCGGCGCCAAAACATTTTGCCGTTCCAGGTGATAGTTCTTTTCCGGCGACAAAATTTTCAGAAAACGATTGAGGGCAATCCATTTGGACTCATCCAGGTCATAACTAATATTTTCCCTGTAGTATTCATCCAGGCTGAATCCGGGAATGGTAGGTAATATTTTGATGAGTTCGGGCAAATGACCCAGTCCGCCGGCCAGCGCCTGGTTAAATCTGGTTAGTACGGCAGTATCCAGTGGCCGGGTGCTCACCCAGGCTGCGTACACAAACGGAAGGCCCGTCCAGGATGTCCATGCTTCTCCCAAATCGTAAATAAAGGGATAACGTTTGTGTAAGCCGATGGTGCGGTCGCCGATAATCAGCGCTGCGGTATCACCGGAAATGCTTTTTTCAAAACCTTCGGTGGCATGTACCAGTTCGGGCTGGATGTGCCAATATTGTTCGCAAAGAATACGGGTAAGCGCCACCGAAGTGCGCGAATGGAAATCGAGCAGGATGGTTTTGATCTCCTGCATCGGTTTTTCTGAAAACAGGCAGACCGTTTTTACCGTTCCAGTAGAGCCAATACAAAAATCGGAAACCACCCAGGCCTGGGGCAATTCAGGGATAATAGCAACGGGGGTAAGAGCAAGGTCTACTTCTCCTGCTTTGAGTTTGCGGGCGCATTCCGAAGGAATGTCGAGGTTGAGTTCAATTTCATCGGCCAGTTCGCCGCGAAACAATCCGTAAATAAACGGTTTGGTATTCAGGTAACTTACAGCGCTGAGCCTGATCTTGTTATGCTGCATAGTGTTGCTCTTCTTGTAAATGGCTGATATCGTTTTCCAGTTCGAAAACAAACATATCTTCCTGATAATGAACCTTGTACAGTCCTGTATTTGTATGCGGAGTCCCTTCCATATCAGCAGGGCCCAGGTTTTTCATCACCGTAATCAGGCAGCGCAGGGTGCGGCCATGTGTGGCTACAAGGATGCGTTTTTCCGGGCGGGTTTTCAGCCAGGCGACAAATCTCTGGACGCGCTCAAGCAACTGTGCTGCCGTTTCTCCATCGGGCAGGGATGCATGAAGATTGCCGTTTTTCCAGTTTTCGATCATGTCGGTGTACTGGGCTGTTCGCTCGGGCGTAGCGGGGAGCCCTTCATGCGCCCCCCAACTGATTTCATTGATATCTTCCATCTCAATCCATGGAATATTGCGATCCAGGAAATGCCGCACAGTCTGGTGGGTACGGCGAAGCCTGGAAGTGACCACCAGTTCAAAATCAATATGTTGGTAGGTATTAAAAAATGCACGCGCCTGCTCCTGCCCGGTCTCATTCAGATCCGAATCGACGCCGCTGCCCTGAACGATCTGTAATTTGTTGAACTCTGTTTCTCCGTGTCGAATGATGTAGAGGGTCATGATTTGCTTTTTTTGTTGGTTATTGAGGGTTGATGAGGGTTGATAAAGGTTGATGAGGGTTGATATTCAGCAACTCGATGAATGTGAAATTACAAGCCTTACCTTGAGCGGCTGAAAATCAACCCTCATCAACCTTCATCAACCCTCATCAACCCCTGATAACTAGTTCACCACCGGAAGTTCCAAATACCCCCTGAAGGCCTTGTCTTCCTCGAATTCCGTGTGGGTAAAATCTTGTAAGATGTTGTACAGTGTATCGCGCTCGATGGGGCGGCGGCCCACTTTCCGGATCAGATCGACCAGTTCGCGGGTACTGAGGGTCGGATGCTGCTCTTCCGAACCGGCCATCGAATATATTTTGGTGGTGTCGTCTATGGTGCCATCGAGGTCGTCTACGCCGAATGCCAGCGACATCTGTGCAATTTGGCGGCCAATCATAGGCCAGTATGCCTTGATATGGTCGAAATTATCGAGGTAAATGCGGCTGATCGCATAATTCCGCAGGTCTTCCACAGCCGTGCTTTCCGGCACATGGCTCATCTGATTATCCTGATTGCGGAATTTTAGCGGGATAAACGTCTGGAATCCGCCCGTTTTATCCTGCAATTGCCGCAGTTGTTCGAGGTGGTCGACGCGGTGGTGGAATTCCTCGATATGGCCGTACAACATGGTCGCGTTGGAGCGCATACCCAGTTCGTGCCATATTTCGTGGATACGCAACCACTGTTCGGCCGTGCATTTGTCGGCTGCGATTTTTTCCCGAATTTCGGGGTGGAAAATTTCGGCGCCGCCGCCCGGCATGCTGTCCAGCCCCGCTTCTTTCATCAGGCGCATACCGTCTTCATAACTCACTTTTGCTTTTTTGAAAATGTAGTGGTATTCCACCGGCGTAAGCGCCTTGACATGCAGTTCGGGGCGATGCTGCTTTATTTTATTAAAAAATTCTGTGTAAAACGGCATGTCGTATTGCGGCAACACGCCCCCCACGATATGTACTTCCGTCACCGGCTGCCCGTCGTACTTGTACACCATATCAAGCATTTCCTCCATGCTGTAAGCCCATGCACTTTCGTCATTGCGCTGTTTGATGAGGCGCGAATACGAGCAGAATTTGCAGTCGTACACGCAAAGGTTGGTAGGCTCGATGTGGAAATTGCGGTTGAAAAAGGTAAAATCGCCGTTTTTGCGCTCCCTTACCAGATTGGCCAGCGCACCTGTAAATGCCAGGTCTGCTTTTTCAAATAAAAAAACGCCTTCATCAAAGGAAATGCGCTGGTTATCGGCCACTTTTTGGGCAATTTGCCGATGATCGGCGCCCAGGTTTTTATCCTCCAGGAGGATGTTCAATTGTTCCTCGCTACGCAACATGGAATAGATGATTTTAAGTACATCAGAAGGTGGTTGTGCCTTCAGCGAACAGATGTCTGAATCCCAAACGAAAAGACGAATACTTTGTTCAGAATTTTCAATTTATTTTGAAAATTAAATTTCAGGAAGTCAGAGATTTATTATCCATAACTTTTTTCAAATATGTACACGCTACACTTAGTGTTCCTTGTGAAACCTTGGTGTTCTTTGTGGTAAAAAATAATAAACCACAAGGGACACCAAGGTTTCACAAAGGACACAAAGTGAAGTGTGTACAGTCGTACTAAAAGGCGAGTAGTAATCAAGGTACTTAAACCCAGCCCTTTCCACCCTACCCTTCCTGAAAATTAATAATTTCCATCAATTTTTTGGCATTGATTTCATTGGAGAATTCGGTACCCAGCAAAGCCTGTCGTTCTTCGATTCTGCTTTTTTCGAAAGGAGCATTGATCAGTGCTTCCACGGTCTGGCGAATGGCAGCAGCCGAATTGCGCACGTAGCAAAGTTTTGCGAGCCCGGTTCCGCTCACCATCAACTGATTGACCACACAGAATCGTCCGCGAAACAACGCGTTGATCAGTTTCAATTTAATACCGGCAGCCTGAAACGACACCAGCAAGTTGATATGAGCACTGGAAATGAGTTCGTTCATCCGGCGTTCGTCCGGATTTTCCACCAGCGTAATGTTTTCGTATCGATTCACCAGGTCTTTCAAGTGGTCGGAGGGTTCCATCCCTGCAATTACGAAAGGAATATCCACCTTTGAAAACACCTCTTCGATAAGCCAGGTAGCCGCCTGGTCGTTGTCGGGCACGCTCAGTTTGCCATGGAATAGGACATATTCGCCACGGCCTGTCTGGCTTTCCACGCTGGTATTGGGGTGAAAAGCAGGGATATAATGTGTATGCGCCTTCGTTTCACCGTAATATTTGGCATCATGCATCGAAAGGGTAATGATCTCGTCGGTATAGAGCACCACCTTGGGTTCGATGCGTTGGAGTTTGATGCTTTCGATGAAGTAATAGGTTTTTTCGAGCGGTTCGGTGGGCGGTGTCAGGCGCGACAGGTTTTCGTAATACTGCCATTCCACATTGTGCATGCGCACGATTTTTTGGCGGCCGCGCAGGCGTTTGTGCCACACATAGGCAGCGGTATGCATGCCTTCAAACAAAATCGGGTGTTTGTCTTTGCGCAAGCGTTTCAAAAGGTTAGCGTTTTCACGCGTTCGCATGATAAAGGGAATCAGGCTAAACTGGTAAAAAATGGAGCGACTCCGTTTGTAGTAATGCACTTCATGGCAATACTGCTGCAATTCGGGCTGCGGCGTACGGTCGCCATATTGAAAACAATGCAGGATAATTTTCACTCCTTGCTGGTGCAGGGCCTTGATCTGATTAAAAATGACAATCACACCGCCATAATTTGCCGGATATGGAATGTCGAAGGAAACAATATGCAAAAACATGTGCTGGTTAATTGAACCGCTTTTAGAAATTGGTTAGTGCCCGCAAAGGTAGCGCCTTTTCGCTGCCGCGAGATAGACAAAAAAAATGTAAATGGTGGAATCTTGCAAATGTGAACTTCCGCCGCTAAAAAGCGTTAGAATGATGATGGTTCAAAACAAAAAAAGCAAGGAGCGCAACAAAATTTTTCATTCATTTTCCTTGTTTTTTCTTTGGCAATAACCATACCTTAGGCAAACTTTTTCAGGCAAATTTTATTGCTTTTGAAATTATATTGTTCACCAAATATTCAGGATTATGAACATTACATTTGAAGAATTGCGCCGGATCAAGCACGCCTTGCCAACTGGAAGCGTTGCCAGAATCGCTCAGGAACTAAACCTCGATGAGCAAACCGTACGAAATTATTTTGGAGCGCATCAGTACAAGGACGGACAATTGGTAGAATGGCATCTCGAACCCGGGCCGAACGGCGGTATTGTTCATCTGCAAGACACTACGATTCTAGAACGTGCTCAACAGATTCTGGAAGAGCAACCAGCGATACACTAAGCAGCAGGCAAACACAGCCTACAATATTTTGAAACAACATTTTTTTGAACGGGTCATCCACCATACATTTGGATGACCCGTTTTATTTTTATCATGAACCGCAACCAAAATATCCGCCGTCTTCGCGACGAATCCTTTGACCTCTGCATCATCGGCGCCGGGGCTTCCGGTGCAGGCAGCGCACTGGATGCTGCCTTGCGCGGGCTGCGTGTTGCACTCATCGACCGCGACGATTTCGCTTCGTCAACCTCTTCCAAAAGTACCAAACTGGTGCATGGCGGTGTTCGGTACCTGGAACAAGCCATCAAAAACTTCGATTTCGCCCAACTTCGCCAGGTGCGACACGGCTTGCAAGAACGCCACCTGGTTATTCAAAATGCGCCGCACCTGGCACACCCGCTGGGCCTGCTTACACCTGTTTTCAGTTGGTGGGAAAGTATGTACTTCAGTATCGGATTACATCTGTATGGACTGTTTGCCTCTGGTAAAGACAGGCTCCCAAAAAGCCGCCGTCTTTCCCGGAAAGAAGCATTGGCTCTCATGCCCGGGCTTCATCCCCGAATATACGGTGCGGTGCTGTATTATGATGGTCAACTGGACGATGCACGCTATGCACTGGCACTCACGCAAAGTGCTGCACAAGCAGGCGCCGTGGTCGCCAATCACCTGGAAGTAATTGACTGTCAAAAAGATACAAGTGGAAGCATACATGCGATATTGGTAAAAGACCATTTGAATGGAGAGGAATTTTTTATCCGTTCCCAGCATTTTCTCAATTGCACGGGCCCGGGCGCCGATGCTGTTCGGCACCTAGCCAATCCACAACTTCCCGTTCGAATTCGGGCCTCCAAGGGTGTTCATGCAGTATTGCCCCTGGAAATTCTGGGCGGAAACACGGCTTTGCTGATCCCCAAAACCCGGGACGGACGTGTAGTTTTTGCAGTGCCGTTCAAAGGCGCTCTGTTGCTGGGCACGACAGACGATCCGGTCATGGATGCTAAATCCGAGCCCGTACTGGATGAAAATGAAATTGATTTTTTGCTGGAGACCTTGCAGCCATTCGTCAACCAGCCGATTCACCGGAATATGGTGCATGCCGGATTTGGAGGCCTGCGGCCCTTGCTGGCTGCCATGGATCGTACCCACAAAAAGGTAAAAACCAAAAGCCTGCTGCGCGACCATGAAGTGGAATATGACCCTGTATCCGGCTTGTTCAGCCTGCTGGGCGGTAAATGGACGACTTACCGGCTGATGGCGCGCGACGCGGTGGATGCCATTTGCAAAACCATGCAGTTGCCCACTGCCAGTATAACGGCATCCCACTTGCTGGCAGGAGCAGAAGGCTGGTCGCCTGATTTGCACCTTTTTTTGCAATCCGAGTACGGCCTCGACTCGGACACCTCTGCACACCTCTGCCTAACGTATGGAGCAAAGGCCCAACAGGTGGCCGAATTGGCAAGGGAACACCCGGAGTGGACGGCCAGGATCGTTTCAGGATTTCCTGCTATCCGTGCGGAAGTGGCATTTGCAGTTAGGTTTGAAATGGCTTGTACCTTGCGGGATTTTATGGCCAGGCGTATCCGGCTGGAGATACTGGACTGGCAACTGGCGCGTCAGGCATTGCCCGTAGTTGCGCGTATTATGGCGGAAGAACTGGATTGGTCGGAAAATGAAATGCAAATGCAAATCGATGCCTATAAAAACCTGCTAGATTTATTCGAATCGCACGCCGGCAAAGGCACTAATGCTTGATATACAAGTAATTAGGATTTTTCATGACAAGGTTCAGACCTTTCCAACGCCTCATTTCTTTGGCCAGTTGTACACTTCCGTATTTCCAGTAATCGGCAGAATCGTCGAGAAGCAAGTACCCGCCAGGTAGCAGATATTCCAGCGTATTTTCGACATCACGCCGAGCCTGGTCGTAGGAATGGTCGCCGTCGATGTAAGCGAATGACATTGCCCCGCCCAACTGTGCCTGCCTGCCAAAAACATCTGTGTGTATTTCCTTCTTTTTCCAGGCCTCAAAAAACGTATCCGAATCGGTATGCAATGCACTCGGCAATGCATCCTGGCTAAACAACTGCATATTTCGGACAAAACTTTCGCGGATAAATCGGGTGTATTCCGCACGGGTTACGTGTTCGCATCCTTCAAAATGCGTCATATAAACCGCATCATCGCGTTTTACCTTGTCGTTAAATCCGTCGTACACCCAAGGATCGCAGCAAAAAAATGGTGTGGAGAGCCTTTGAGTTTTCCGAAGCAGCCAGGTGATGACGTTGGTCGACAATCCGGCAAACGACCCTATTTCCAGCATAGCGCCTTCGGAAGGAGCATGTCGTATGGCATAGTCCAGTGCATACACATTACCCGGATGCAGCATGCCTGCACCGCCTATGGAGCCTTGTAAACGGGTGATGTAATCGTCGGGGAGGCTTTTGTACGGATAGAGCCGAAGGAGCAATTTTCGATAAAGCGACATGGGCAAAATCATGCAGATTCGTTGCCGGCAGATTGGTTCATATTTTGTCGCAATGCCACGCAGCCTGAACACACCAGTGCACCGGCTACAACCATCAGTGCATTTTGGAGGAAAAAACCGGCTGCACATGCAGCGGCCGCACTGTAACTGTGCAACAAAACGACCGTGGCAGGAAGTCGGGAAAGGTTGTCGGGCAACACCAGCGCCACGCCCAGAACAGTTCCGGCGAGTGTGAACAGGGCAAAATAGCGGGCTGCTTCCGGCGCAACGACATCCCAGGCAAACACCAGTCCGGCGAGAGTGATCACTGCAAAACAACCCAGATACAGCAGGCGCCATTTTTTGAATATGGAAAATTGGCCTGTCTTTATCCGCCCTGTCAGGAACGCCCAGGCAGTCAAAGCGCCTGAAAAAGCAACCATGCCTCCAACAGCAGAAACGCAAAGTGCCAACCCGCCGGTGAATCCTTGCCCGGCAGGCCGCGCATGGAACTGCGCATAGGTCACCAGCCACAAAGCCGCAGCGCCAAATGCGTTCAACAAAGCAATGGAAGCAAAGGAAACTTCCTGGGGCATTTTTCTGATCAATGCCACACCAACAGTTGTTCCAGCCAGGAGGCCCAGAAGAATATAATCGAGGCGGGCGACATGCCGATCCAGCAAGGTAACCAGTATTGCGACGGCCATTCCAATTCCGGAAATCAGGTGACCTCTTTGAGCCGTTTCGACTTGCCGGGTCATTTTAAAACCGATGATAAAAGCAACGGCCGACAGCACATATACGATATGGATCAATGTACTGAAGCCCATGCTATTTATCCTGTTTGTTCCTGAACTGATCCAGCCAGCCGCCGGCCCCCAGATATCCGGCAGCCGTATTGACGAGGGCAAGTGCCAGTGCTACTCCGCCAAGCAGGGCAGCAAGATCATTGTTGCCGGCATTTTCGGCAAGTCCGGCGGTCAACACTGCCCCTAATACGCCAATTCCCGACACCGCGTTCGCAGATGACAGCAGCGAGATTTGTGCCGATACCGGCGTTTTTGAAAAGATTTCCTGCCCGAGAAAAGCGGCCAGCACGAGCAGGAAAATCAGCAGGGTCAGTGTGGTAGTCTCCATATTAGCGCATGCGTGGCTGGCGGCGTTTGCTGCCAGGTCGGAAGCCGTTGCGCCCACCCATCATAGCCATCATGGCCGGGTTCATGGTTTGTCCGGCTTGCTTGAGTTGTTTTTCAATTTCCTTGATCTGATCTTTCAGCGTGGGCTCGGTGATATTGAGTTTTTTCAGTTCGGCGAACTGCGCCTGTGCACCCTTTACGTTGTTCTTTCCGGCTTGAATCATGACTAATTGCATGAGGGCTGCACCACGCTCATTGTCGGAAGGCAAACCTGCGTCGAGGGCTTTTTTTACCCACACTTCAGCCGTATTGAAATCGCGTTTTTGCATGGCAATGCCACCATGCGTCATGAAATAGACGCCTTTGTAGCCAACCAGAAGCAGTTTGGGAAAATAGGTGAGTTTCAGTCGCTGCTCTGCTTCATCGAGGCGCTGCTGGCTTACCAGCATATTGGTGGAAAGGATTGTACCGAGCATCAGGTAGCCGATCAGCAGGACAATACCGACCAGCAAAAATGGAAAACCGTACCAGAAGCCGTAGGCCGCCCACAATCCGATACCGCCCAGAATACCGCCCACAATGAGGGCAAAACGAAGATAAATATTGATGGTAAACATGAATATTCAGAGATGATTGGTGTAATGGGGGCAAAAGTACGGAAGTGCAATCTCAAAAATGCTTTATCTGATTTTTTTAAACGACTGCATGCCACTTTCAGTACCCACATCTGAAAACCGCAAGGTGTCAGGTGTGCATTTTGCTACCAGGTGGCACTGAATATCAAACTGTCCTTTTTCGAGAAAGCACCAGCCGTCTTCTGCAGCAGCGCCCTGACAGGACACATTGCTGCAGAAGCCGTCTACTTCGATGTCTGTTTCTCCTGCCAATTTTCCACCATTGAAATGTCGCATTTTTGTATCGACAATTTCCAGTGAATAAGCAGGATCGGCCGTGTTTTGCCATTTACCCTGCAAGGTTTCCAGCAAGTCGTTGTTATCTGGTTCCGATTTTGTCTGTTCTGTTTGCTGCGCGGTGTTTTGCGCCTGATTTTGATTTTTACATGCCCAAATCTGAAAGGTGGCCAGCACGGCCAGTACCCACATTGCTCTTTTCATACGTCGTAGTTTTAAGGTTAACCAAAAGCGGAGCAATGCTACGAATACCGCGCCAAGATTGCTATATCTTCCAGTCTAAACGAAGTGTGAAATTGCGCGGCCCTTCCAGCAAGGCTGGTCGGTAACTGTATTCTTCGTTCAGCAAATTATTGCACAATGCACTGATTTTCAAATTTTTACCAAGTTTTTGTGAGGCGCGCAGGTCGACCACGCTAAACCCGGAGTTGTGGTTTTTCCGGAAGTTTTCCACCCCCGGCAGGAAAAACTCAAAAACACGGTCTATGGCGTCCATATTACTATTATACTGTACGGACAGGCCAATAGCCGAGCGACCGAACTGGTATTCGGAGTCCCATTTGAACACATTTTTGAAGCGGTATTTCAACACATTTTCCAGGGTATCCGAACTTCCCCAGTAACGGCTGATATCGCCGCTGGCAGCGTTGTAACCTGCGTCGCGGTTCCAGTTTTTGTACTGCGGATTGGTGTAGGTATAGCCTGTGATGAGCAAAAGTGTACCCGGGCCCAGTTTTCCCTGGCCTAGGATGGAAATTTCTCCACCGCGGATACGGGTGCCGCCTTGATTTTGGGATTGAAACAAGGCGCCGATGCCCTGCCCCGGCACAAACTGTACCTTGGCGAACACAAATTCCATCATTTGTTCATATTCCTGGGTAAACGCAGCGAGATCAACGTAGCCCTGCCATTTTCCAATCTGGAAGCCTTGTTTGACCGCCAGTTCGGCCGACCAGCCGGTTTCACTCACCAGTGCGGGGTTGGGCGCTACGGAATTGGAGCCACTGAAACTGGTATTGATAAATTTCTCGGCAATGGTTGGATAGCGATAGCCCTGCCCCCATGATGCGCGGAAGTAGGTAGCACGCCCTGCCTGGTAATTGGCGCCCAGCCGGAACACTGGTTTGGATTCTTTGGTTACGCCGCCCGGAATAACATACACTGTGCCGCCATCCAGTGGAATGGTATCCGGGCTGCTAAGGCGATTGTTTTCGTAGCGCACCCCTGCCGACAGATTTAGCCTGTTAAATGCCTTGTAATCGGCTTGAAAGTAACCGGCCAGGTTTCTGTTGGAATATTCGCCACCGCCGTACAATCCTGCATTCACAGACGTATAAATACCTACCAGACCGGCCGTCATCACGAGGCTTTTCACCTGGCGCTGAATCTGGTACTCGCCGTACAACATCTGGCTTTTGTTGCTCTGGTTGCCGGAGTTGTTGTTGTCTACGGAATAATAGCGTCCCAGGAATTTATGGCGATTGCCCGCAGCATCAAAATACTGCACGGTTGGGTCGATGGTGTACCGGAAACGCCCCAGTGATTTGGAAGCAGAATTAAGCCCTGCCTGATAAGCGCGGGTGCTGTCGTCGCCCCAGATAAAGAAACTGCCGCTCCGGCCAAAATTGAAGTTGGTATTCAGCCCCAGGGTCAGGCGATCGTTCACGCGATAGCGAAAATTGGGTGTCACGCGGCCATAACGGCTGTATGTATCCTTGTTATAACTGTCACGGATAAGTCCGTATGCCCCCAGCACCACGTCGAGTTTTCCAGCCTTGCGGCGGTGCACGAAACTCATACCCGTTTCATAAGGCTGCGCGAGGCCGGAAGTATCCTTGCCCCACCACTTTCTCGATTTGTCTTTCGGATCACCCCAGGTGCGGGCAAAATAGGCGGCTTCGGTCTCTGGTTTGTCTTTGGCAAAGCCTGTACGGATATTGATGATACCATTCATGGCAGACGAGCCGTATAAAGCCGATGCTGCACCTTTCAGCACCTCAATTTGAGCGATGTTTTCCACTGGAAAATCATCCCAGTTCGGAAACCCTGCGTCTACCTGAAGCGCCGGAATATCGTCGACCAGGAGTAGCACCCTCGTACCTGCGCCATAAGAGAAACCTGCGCCACCCCGGATGTTGGCTTGCCCGTCAATGACACTTACGCCGGGCACTTTGGTCAGCACCTCGTCCACAGACGTGGTATTGGTATTTTCCAGCAAACGGGGTTTGAGTACTTCCAGCGAAACGGTGACTTCGCCCAGCGGCTTTTCAAATTTACCGGAAGTAACGGTGGCTGTTTGGAGCAGGTTGTCGGCATCACCCATTTGAATATTCTGTTCCAGTATTTCGCCGGCGCCCAGTCGAATATCCTGTGTGCGGGATTCATATCCTACAAATGAAAAAACAGCGGTGTAGGCGCCGGGGGCTAGCGAGAGTGTGTACATTCCATCTACATCCGTGGCGGCGCCGGTAGCGCCCACACGCACGGTTACACCCGGCAATTTTTCGCCGGTACGTATATCGGTGACGACACCTTTGAGGGTGGCGTTCTGTGCAAAAGCGGTAAAAAAAGAGAGGAGTAAAAGAAAGGTCAGGTTAATTCTCATGGTGATGTTTTTGGTTGTGAATTTGGAAACGCCGTAAAAGTAAAGATTTTTGCCACCTCACAAATTTACCTTCCCATGCGTGTTTGGTGGATTCCTGTTTTTATCGTATTGTTGTCGAACACTTGTTGTTCACATAAAACTGTTTACCCCTCCATGACCGTACATGCACTCCGGCTGCGGCCGGGTCAGGATTTAAGGCTGGAACTGGAAGCATTTGCTCGAAGGGAGCATTTGCAGGCAGGATTCATTATTACCTGTGTTGGCAGTTTACAACAGGCTGTTATCCGACCCGCCAATCAACCGGATGCGCTCACGCGCGTGGAAAAATTTGAAATCGTATCGCTGACCGGTACCCTCTCGCCCGACGGACCACACCTGCATATAGCCCTTTCCGACAGCCTGGGCAATACTTTGGGAGGACATCTACTGGCAGGAAGCCTGGTTTACACCACCGCGGAAATTGTTGTGGGAGAAGCCGAGCATTTGCGATTTTCCCGTGAAACCGACACAACTACTACTTATAAAGAATTGAAAATCAACCCAAGACAATGAGCCTTTGCTACCCTGCCATGCGAAAAATCTTTTTCAATCTGTGCATGTTTGCCATGTCGGGCGGTTGCCTGCTGACCGCGGTTTCCGCTTTTGCGCAATCCAACAATGAATGTGCTTCCGCACTTCAGATTACTGATCCTGAAAACTTCTGCTCTCCTCCCAACGCAGCCAACAACCTGTTTGCGACAGCTAGCAATGTGCCCCTGCCGCCTTGTTTCAACACGGCACAACACGATGTCTGGTTTTGGTTTATTGCAGAAGCCCCTAATGCAGTGGCAGTGGTCAACGGAGGCAGTATTTCAGGTGGAGGATCACTCGTGTCGCCGGAAATTGCCATTTATGAAGGCGCCTGCGATGCGCTAACCCTTCTGGGCTGCGAAACGGATGTCAACTTCATCGGTGTTACTGAACTCCGCGTGGAAGACCTTACGCCCGGTGAAAAATACTTTATCCGCGTTGACGGAGAAATCCCCGGCACGTTCCAGTTTTGCCTGCGCAACTTCTTTTTTGACGGGGGCGTTTCCGGCGATTGCCCTACAGCCGTTCGATTGTGCGATAAAAAACCGTTCAATGTACCCGCAGTTGCGGGTCCCGGGACCAACCCTTTTGAAATGGATGATGCTACTTGTTTTGGCGGTTTTGCCAATGTAGAAACCAGTTCCACCTGGTATGTTTTTACTGCTGCCAATAACGGTACTTTGGAATTCCGACTTGTTCCCAACAACCTGGATGATGACCTGGATTTTGTCGTGTATCGCCTCCCCAATGGTGTAGGCGACTGTACTGATAAAATCGTAGAGCGCTGCATGGCCGCTGGCGATCTGGTATCTACGAGCCCCTGTATGGGCCCAACTGGCTTGAACGCAGCATCTACTTCCATTGAACACGCCCCTGGTTGCCTTTTCCCGGACGACAACAACTTTTTGAAGTACCTGGACTGCCTGGCAGGAAGTACTTATGCGCTCGCAATCAATAATTTCACTTCCACCGGCAATGGATTTCAGGTGGAATGGGGCGGCTCGGTGCAATTCGTTGGCCCACAGGCAGAAATTGCCACCAACCAGCCGGATGATGTGATTTGCCTGGGTGATACAATCCGCTATTCAGATGTATCAACTGTAAGTCAGGGAATTATCACAGACTGGGGCTGGACCTTTGGCGAAGGCGCATCGCAAAACGTGGCCACCACCTCCGGCCCGCACGATATTGTTTATTCATCTACTGGCCTTAAAGTAGTCACGCTGAATATCAAATCCTCTTTAGGTTGTGAAGTAAGCGACACGCGTTTTATCACCGTCGACGACTGCTGCCCGATTTCCCTGGCCGTGAACGTGTCGGCGCCTTGCCAAAGCACCACTGCCACGGCTACGGTGCAGGTACAAAACGCACAGGCTCCGTTCTCTTATCAGTGGAGCAATGGTCAGCAGGATTCATTGGCAACCGGCCTGAGCACCGGATCACAAACTGTAACCGTAACTGATGCCAACGGATGTATGGAAGTCGCCAGTTTTTTCGTGCCGGCGCTGATACATTTCACATCGGAATTCCCGACAGATACGTCCATTTTTACAGGCAATAATGTGACTTTACAGGTGGTAACCGATAACCCGGAATTGCAGGTAAGTTGGACTCCCCAACCCTCTGGGCTTTCTCTGCTGGGAAACCCTCAAACTTTTATGCCACTGGAAACCACGACTTATCTCGTCCGGGCATTTGTGGGCGATTGCTCGCTGACCGACTCTCTGACGATTACAGTACTGGATAACCTGTTTGAAGTCCCGACGGCTTTTACGCCGAATGGCGATCAGATGAACGACCGGTTCACGCCCGTCCTGAATGGCGGCACGATCATCAATTTATCCGTCTGGTCGCGCTGGGGCGAACTGGTGTATGAAGGCAACAATTCCAATGGCTGGGACGGCACCTTCGATGGCGAAGCCGCCCCTTCAGATGTGTATGTGTATCAGTTGGTTGTCAGGCTTCCGAATGGAGAGGAGAAAAAGCGGCATGGTGATGTAACCCTGATTCGCTGAGAAACCCTCTGAAAATTTTCCGGTTTATTTCAATTGAGCATGCAGCAAATCGCTGCCTTGCCGCACCATGTCTGTGATACAGCAGGTTGGGGCTGTTAATTTTTTCCGGTGCAACATCTTTTAGGGAAACTTGTCGTTTGTGTCTGATATTTCATCCCAGGCATATCTACCGGTTTAATCTAAGAGCGCAATATTCTTGCATCGACTTGCACAAGTCGTTGATAGACATACAATTAACCGCATATCCTCTTAACTCTACCTTTATGATTAAACACGCCTGGCTTTTTGGCCTGCTACTTTTTGGCACCCTGCTTGCCGCACAAAACCCTTCACGAGTCACTATCAAAGGAACTGTTATCGATACTTCAGGCGACGAAACGCCGCTTCCTACAGTGATGCTTCTGAATCCCGTCGACTCTACCCTCATCAATTTTACACGAGGCGACAACAAAGGCGAATTTTCCTTCAAAAATGTAAAAAATATACCCTACCTGCTCAAGGTTTCTTACGTCGGATACCTGCCGCTACAAATGCACCTTTCGCCCTCCCCTTCTGAGGTCAACGACCTGGGTATGGTTCGTATCAAGCCCATCACCAACGAACTGCTGGAGGTAGTAGTAAAAGCAGCCAAAGCCACCCTCAGCATTCGCGGCGATACGATTGAATACGACGCATCTTCGTTTAAGGTACCACCAGGCTCGACCGTTGAGGATATGCTGCGTCGTTTGCCAGGCATCGACGTAGATGCCGATGGCAATATCAAAGCCCAGGGGAAAGATGTAAAAAGGGTGTATGTGGACGGGAAAACCTTTTTTGGCGACGACCCGAAAGCAGCCACCAAAAACCTGGGCGCCGAAACGATTTCAAAAGTACAGGTGTACAACGAAGCCTCCGAACAGAGTAAACTGACCGGCGTAGATGATGGCAAAGAACAAAAAGCCATGAATCTGGAACTCAAGGAAGAGTACAAAAAAGGTGCATTCGGCAAAATAACCGCCGCTGTGGGCAATGAAGAACGCTGGGCTGCCCGGGGCAACTACAACCGTTTCAATACCAAAGAACAATTCTCCGTCATCGCATACGGCAATAATATCAATCAAACCGGGGTGAATTGGGAGGATTATGGCGAATTCAAAGGACAAAATACTTTCGGCGATTTCGACAACGGCGATTTCGGCTTTGGCGGCGGTCGCTACTTTTACATTGGCGGCGACGGCAGCGATGTGCCTTTCAATAATTTCGACGGGCGCGGATTCACGGAAAACTTCGGCAGCGGCGTCAACTACAATTTCGACAACAAAAAAACCAAACTCAACGCCAGTTATTTCTACAACCAGACAGAACTGACGCTCAACCAGACGGCCTTCCGCCAGACGTTTTTTCAGGACAGCACATTTTCCAATTCCGATACTTCCTCACGCATTGATTTGAGGCGAAACCACAATATTTCTACGCGTTTTGAACAACAACTCGACTCCAATAACGTGCTGATTGTCAAGGCCCAAACACGTTTCAGCCACAACGATGCTTCCTATCAGCAATCGCAGTTTTTTAAGGACAACAATGACCAGCCCAACAACAGCCTGAATATCGACAATGGTACCTTGCTGGATTCCTGGCGCCTCACCGGTTCGGCCATCTATCGCCACCGTTTCCGCAAAAAAGGACGCTCTTTTGCCGCCAGTGCGGGCTACAACAACAGCAAGTCGGATGGCACGGAGAATTTGTTCTCCATCAACCGCTTTTTTGCTGCCACGACCCTTACAGAACAGATAAGGCAACTGAACAACAACGACAACAAAGGGCGCCAGATCAAATCCAGCCTCCTTTTTACGGAGCCTTTTTCAAAAAAATGGTTTTGGGAAACGTTTTACAATTTCTCTCAAACCGACAATGAAGTCAACCGCCAGGCGACCGATCCGGAAGTGAACAACGAGCGCATCGAATCGCTCAGCGTTTTTTATGACAATACCGTGCAGTACAACCGCGTGGGTTCCAGCCTTCGTTATTCCTACAAAGGTATGAATGCAATGGCCGGTCTGGCCGCCCAACATTTGCAACTGGATGGCTCCTACTCCATCGATCGTGGCGAGCCCTTGCTGACAGACCCAATCCGCCGCACTTTCCTCAATTATGTGCCCCATATCGATTTCAGTTATGAATTTCCGTTCAATATGTGGCTGAACCTGGGTTATGACTACGAAGTAAACGAGCCACAATTGAACGACCTGCAGCCCGTCCCGAACGTCAATAATCCTGCATTTCGAATAGAAGGCAACCCTAACCTGGGCCCACAGCGCGCCCACAGTATGAATTTTAATATCAATCGCTGGGATCCGGCATCTATGAGCAGCGTGGGTATCGGCGCCAATTATTACCTTTTTGACAGCCAGATCGTCTACAATCAGACCATTGAACAGGTCGATACGATTGGCATTCGTACCACCACCCGGCCGGATAATGTTTCCGGTGGAAACCGCTTTAACCTGTATTTGTGGTCCAATTTCCCGATTGTGAAAACCAAACTGACCATGAATATCAACGGAAATATCAATGCCGGCAAAGCACCTTCATTGGTCAATGGTGTAGAAAACGAAACCTCGAATGCAGGTTTTGAGGTCAGAACGGGCTTCAACTATACGCCATCTACCAAACTGATTATGGGCGTGGGCGGCAACCTCAATTTCAACAATATCACCTATTCCATTCAGGAAAGTCAGAACCAGCAGATTCGAAATTACAGCGTGGAGGCCAGCGCTAAATGGCAGTTTGCGCCGAAATTTTTCTTTGAAAGCAATTTCGACTACAATATTTACAGAAATGACCGCTACGACTTCAATCAGGACGTTCCCATCTGGAATGCATCTGTACGGCGTTTGCTGGGCAAACAAAACCGGTTGGAAACACGCCTGGCAGTGTTCGATATTTTCAACCGGCGCGTAAGCATCACGCAAAGTGGTACCCAAAACTATGTCATCCGCAATATCGCTGGCACCCTCGCCCGGTATTTTATGGTGAGTGTGAGTTACAACATGCGCGGATATGAGAATAAAATCAAAAAAAATGAATGGTGGTAAGGTTATTAAGTTATTGGTTATTAATTTATTAGGGTAGGTAAGGGTTTATTGTCACCTCATTTCGGCTTCACTGCTTGAGTGGCCAAATATTTGAACGGATCAACCCTTACCGACCCTAATAACTTAATAACCAATAACCTAATAACCAATAACATAACAACGACTCAAACATGAAACGAACCATAGCAACCCTCATACTCGCCATTTCACTCGCTAGCGTCGGCGCACAGGAAATGGAAGGCGTCATTCGATACCTGGTCGTACACAACTGGACCAAGAAAATGGCGGCCGTCGATTACATTAGCAAACAACAACGCGAACGTATTTCCTATATGTGGGGCAGCCGTTCGGAATGGAAAATGTACACGACCATGTATATCACCCCTACCGAAACGAAATACGAAGACTCGGAAGAACGGGCAGAACCGGATGACGAAGGTTATTCCTGGCGCCAGGATGTGTATTACATCAAACGGAACTACCAAACCAATACCATGCACGATGTCATCCAGATGCTGGGTAAAACATACGTCATTGAAGATTCTCTGCATGCGCCCGACTGGAAAATTCTCAACGACCTGAAAGAAGTAGCCGGACATATTTGTATGAAAGCATCCTGGGTTGATACCATAAAACAACAGAAAATTATCGCCTGGTTTGCCATGGATATTCCTATCAGCGCAGGCCCCGAACGTTTTTTTGGCCTCCCGGGCCTCATCATGGAGGTAGACGTCAATGACGGGGGTATGCTCATCACCGCCGACAAAATCGACCTGAAAACACTAACGACATCTGACCTTGCTTTGCCTAAAAAGTTGAAAGGCAAAAAAATTTCCGACGCTGATTATATCGCTTTGCTGGAAAAACACATGAAGGAGAAAAGAGAAGCGGAAGAGCCGCCTTTTTGGGGAATCAGGTATTAGAGGTGAGAGAGGGTGAGAGGGTGAGAGGGTGAGAGGGTGAGAGAGTGAGAGGGTGAGAGGGTGAGAGAGTGAGAGAGTGAGAGGGTGAGAGAGTGAGAGAGTGAGAGGGTGAGAGGGTGAGAGAGTGAGAGGGTGAGAGGGTGAGAAATTTTACGGCTCGATGAGGTTCAATCTGTCCCTCATCGAGCCGTAAAATTTCTCACCCTCTCACCCTCTCACCCTCTCACTCTCTCACTCTCTCACCCTCTCACCCTCTCACCTCTGGCTATCTGAGAAGGGTTACATCTCCATGGAACGCATCTTCCGTTCCATCCGGATAACGCACCTTAATATAGTATACATACACATCGCTGGGCGCTTCGTTGCCATCAAAATTGCCATCCCAGCGTTTGGTTGTGTTGGTAGCCTCAAACACTTTTTGTCCCCAGCGATTGTACACACGGAAGTCGACAATTTCGATGTTATCGCCTGCAAGCACCACCCCGAATGAATCGTTGGAATCGTCATTGCCGGGGGTAAAGGCATTTGGAATAACCAGACAGCGGCGCAGGTTGAATGTCACCGTGCGATTGGCCGAGCATCCCTGCGCATTGGTAGCAATTACGGTGTAGGTAGCCGCACCTTCCGTGACACGTGGAATGATGTTAATAGAATCAGACGTGAGACCTGCCAGCGGCGTGCCATTTTCACTCCACAACAATTCTGCCGTGGCCGGATTAACCGTCACTTTCAAAATGAGAGGCGTTCCGGCACAAATGGAGTCCTGTGCGCTCGGGTCTGTTTCAATCTGGCTCAGCACCACTCCATCTACCACATTTACCTGCACCTGATCCGTGGCGATACAATTCGGACCGTAGGCCAAAGTAGCCGTATAAACAGTTGTATCTGTTGGGGTTACCTGCACACTGGCGCCCGGAAGATTGCCTGGAGTCCAGGTAATCTGGCCCGGAGTACCCGTTTGCGTGGCTGTCAGCGTAGCAGACTCGCCAATACAAAGTTCCTGTGTCGGACCAGCATCTACCGTAGCAGAGGCTACCGTAACTGTTACCTGACCCTGTGAATCACAAATCAGACCATCGGCAATTACCTGATACGTCGTTGTTTGAGCAGGAGAAACCGTGGGCCCGGCCTGGCTGGACACAAATCCGGTCGGGTTAGACGTCCAGGAATACGATACACCGGGTTGCGGCGGCGCCACATTCAACTGAATGGATCCGCCAGGGCAAATGGTGGGGTTGGGTACCAGGCCCAGTACAGGTGCAGGTTGCACCACTACCGTTACCGTCGCATTTACCGGACAATCCGCATCGGGCGCAGAAACGGAATAGGAACTCGTCACCAGCGGCGACACAGTTGGATTGGGGCATTGCGTACAGGAAAGTGTAGGCGCTTCCTCCCATTCGAGGTTTTGCTGTGGCGTTACGGTTGCATTGAGTTGCACCGTTTCTCCGGGGCATATGACATTTGGATTGGCGGATGTCATAATTGTTACCAACTCTGCCACGGGTATTTCCACATATTGCGTATCCACACAGGCATGGTTGTTTACGATGCGCTCGAATGTGTGGGTAGATGTTGCACGTATTACCAGGTTCCAGTTGGAATCTGGCGTCAGTTCGCCGCCAAATACAGGCCAGTTGATGTCGATATCCGGGAAACTTGCCGGTTCGTAGGTAGGCGAAATCAGGTAAATCGTATCGCCCGGGCAGTAAATCTGTTTGTCTTCCACCCGCGTAATGGCTGAGGCTGGCAGGGAGTCGACCCGGATGTGAACCGAGTCGCGCACAATACAATTGTTGATGTTGTAAGTAGCAAAAATGGTAACGGATTCATCCAGATTTGCCACCGTATTGGGCCCTGTCGGATTGCTTACATAGAAAGAAGGCGACCAAACTACTTGTGCTCCCGACGGCGACGATTCGGCCAGCAAGGGCACTGTTTCTCCCAGACATATTTCTCTGTAGGTGTCGCCGACAATATCGACGTTGGCCGGGATAACCGTTACTGTAATCGTTTCCGTCTGTGAGCAAACGTTATTGGCACTTGTTGCAACCAGGGTGTATGTGGTGGTTACGTCGGGCAAAGCAAGGGGCGCAGAACTACTTGCATCGCTCAACCCGGTTGTAGGCGTCCATTGGTAACTGGAACTGGAATCATCTGTATTGGAAGCCAGTGTAACCGGATAGTTTTGACAAACAGTCGTATCGTTGCTCAAAACCGGAACGAACAGCGTATCCACATTAATCACCACCGTATCGGTAACGAAGCAGCCCGCAATAGTAATTTTTGCTACATAAGTGGTTGTCTGTGTGGGTGTTGCAACCGGATTCGGTATAGTCGGGTTGTTCAGCCCTGTCGTCGGCGACCAGGAAAGTCCCTGGTTGTTCACGTTGTTCGAAGCCAGGAGAGGTACGTTACTGCCCAAACAGATATTAACGGCTCCCTGTGGCGTTACATCCACCATTGGGTCGACAATGCGTACCAGAACGGTATCCATGTCCACGCAAGAGGCAATGGTACCGGTTACCACCAGCGCTATATCTTGCGGAGGTGTGATTGTAGGATTAGCAATAAACGGATTACTAACCGCTCCCGGAGGCGCCCAGAAATAGTTTACAGCGCCTTCCGCCTGCAACTGAAGCGTATTTCCGGCACATACAAACAGCGTGTCGCCGCCTGATACCTGCACTTCCACATTGTCTTTGATGTCGATGGTGAGTGTTTTGTAAATGACCGTACCGCAACCGAAATTGTTCGAGAGCGTAATGGTAATCGTTTCCGTTCCTTCTACCAATGCATCGGAAATGGGCGCGATCGGGAACGACAATTGAGTTGTACCAGCAGGGAATACGATCAGATTTGGAATAGTCAGGTTGTAATCCACACCCAGTGTGGCAGTACCACCGATCGTCACAAAAAACGAAGACTCTTCTTCCAGAGGTTCCGACAGCGAAATGATGAGTTGATCTTGATTGCCGGAGCAGTCTTCAATAAAATAGTCGATACCACTGGCAAATTGTACGGCAAGGTTGGGCGTAGCGCCTTTGATTTCAGAAACAAATACGCCGGAGTCATACGAGAAGTCCTGGCGGTCGGCTACTGCCAGTTTCAGGTGGTAGGTATTGCAAGGCGTAACGGCCGAACGGGCTGTCAGGCTTTTTTTGATGCCCAGAGAATCAGAAGTAAGGCCGTCGTACTGAATTGTTTCACTGCCAAAATTGTTGCGATAGTACTGCCAGTTCAACAACTGATTGACACTGTTGATCTGTACGGGCGTATTGGTGCCGGGTAGTACTGCAATGTTCTTCGCAGTGTTGCTCAATCCCGGATCGCCCACAATACCAGGGCCGGAAATCAGAAACGCAAAAATATCGTTGAAATCAGAATCTACGAACTCCGGGTATTCTTCCGAGCCGAATACATATTCAAAACTGAGTTCATCAGTGGCTACAAACACATCGAGTTCGACAATACAAGCGTCGGTCGACGGTGTTCCATTGCCCAGTTGTTCGGAAAGGTAATCGAGGTCGGGGTCGCCTGTTCCGTTGAAGGCAAAAGTAGCATTTCCCGTATCATTTGGCCCGATCGCCAGGTTGGCGTCGCCTGAAGTAAGCAAAAGGCCTTTTGACAGTCCAAGACTGGTGTTGTCGGAAGCAAAATTAAACGTTCCGTATGAGCCGGTAGGGCAATCAATATTGGTAACGGTAACCGTAGTGGCTGGCGTTGCTACCGCATTCACAATATTTTCGGGGGTAATATCGGTATTAACCGTCATGGTAACCGGTGCAGGACAAGGCGCTGAACTGCATTGCCAGTGGCCCTGCCAGCCTTCAAACTCATTGAAGTCATCCGACTGAAATTGCACTGTCAGGCAGCCGCTGGAGGCCTGTACCATATAGCACACACCGCCACCACCACCGGCATTATTGAAACCATCGCCCCCCAACTGACCGATGATGGGCGAATTGACATCATCGCCATCGTAAAACGTCAGCAGGTCGCCTGCCAGAAATCCGCCTTCTTCAATATTGAAATAATCGAGCGTAAACGTTACACAGCCTGAGGGCTGGTTGGGGCAAATCACAAAAGTGTGGTCCTCATTCGGGCCATAATCTCCATCGGGGCCGCCTGTATCGTACAAAGTACCTTCACACAGTGTAGAACCGCCATCATCCACATTGGAAGAAGGAGGAATGGCCGTTACACAAAGGGTAAAATCACCGGAATTCGGCGTAGCCGTTACGGAATAGTCTGATACCCGGATGTAGTATTGCAGGCCAGGGGTAAGCCCGGTCACGTCCAGAAACAGGGCATTTTCTCCGATGTCTGCCTTGGCGCACAACAATTCAGCGAGCCCGTCAAAGGTGCATTCTCCCCGGTAAATGGCAAATTCAGGGTTTACAATCGAGTTGGAACCTACGCCTGTAAGCGTAATCCTGAAATCGAACAGCGTATCGGGACAGGTAAATGCAAACCAGACATCGCGCTGCGCAACACCACTGTTGAAGCAGGTGGGGTTATTGTCGTTGCCGATATTGGTCGCTGTTGCATTTTCGTTGGAAAACACGGTCGTATTGCAGAATGGTGCAGGTCCGAGATCGATCAACCCGGTACAATCATCATTGGCGGGGGTTTGTGCAAAAAGGGCGTTACAACTTAACAGCAGTACGACGATAGAGTAGAATTTTCTCATCTGTTTGAGTGTAAGGAATCAAGTGCAGTTATGTGTCAGAAGTAGGAGACGGCAAAAGAACCTTTATAGGTTGAGTTCTTGTAGTAAGTGCCAAAAATAGAAAGACGTACCGGAACGACAAACCGCTGCAACCGTTTTGTGTCGTCTGGTAGCATTATCAGGTTACTTTGAATAAAAAACAGGGTCTATTCGCAGGATTTTAACAACTCGCGCACCTGTTCGAGTTGATATGGCGGATGCTGATTACCCCAACTGCTTCCAATATAATTGAGCAGATTGGTAATTTGTATGTCGGATAGTGCCGGATTGGCCGGCATCATTTCCACATACGTTTTGCCATTGACAACAATCGTATCCTGGAGGCCTTTCCGTATCAGACAGGGAAGTTTGTCGAGATGCTGACCAAGGTAATCCGACCCCGCCAGCGGCGGAATCAGCCCGGCCAACCCTTCCCCTTTGTCCATATGACAACTGGAGCAATTACCCTTGTATAATCGCTCCCCAATTTGATAAGTATTGTTCTGACACCCCAGGGTCATCATCCCCAGCGCCCATGCAAAAAGGTAACGTATCATTTGAATTCTTCTGCCAACAATTTGGATATGTCTTTCATGAAGCGATCTACATCTTCCGCATCGGTGCCATCGCAAAAAGAGCGCACGTGGCGATTTTTGTCCACCAGAATAAGGCGGCCGGAGTGGTCGAATCCGCCTGGCGTATTCGGATCTTCTTTGGCAACACTGAAATAGTCGTCTGCAATACCGTAAATCGCATCGTGGTCGCCTGTCACCAGGTGCCATTTTTTGCTGTCGATACCCAATTTTTCCGCATGGCGTTTGAGCGCGGCAACAGTATCGTTTTTCACGTCGATAGAGTGCGACAACATGCCCAGGCGCTCGTCATCCTTGAATCGTTGATAAATGCGCAGTCCATTGGCTTTTACCTTCGGACAAATGGTGGGACAATGGATAAAAAAGAAGTCCACCACATATATTTTGTTGGCGAATGTAGCATTCGTTACTACTTGACTATCCTGGTCAACAAATTGAAAATCAGGGACTTGCCTGTAAATGGTGTCACCTGCCGGAGAAATATCGCGTTCGCCCAAAATCGGCAATGGTTTGTCGTCGGAAGTTCCGGTGCATGCCATCCAGGTGGCTATGCTTGTAAAAATGAGTACAGGGAGAAGCCCTTTCATTGTGATGGAAGCAGTTTTTTACCCGCAGCAATGGCGGCAAGAATGTCAACTTTGTTTTGTGTGATTTTTGATTTCTGGTCTTCCAGGTATGCCAGTGCTTCGGCCGCGGGTTTTCCTTCCGGGGCTTTATAGCCAGCCATCCATGCCATCATGTCTTCCTCTGCCTTGTTCATGTCTTTCAATGTTTTTTCAAAAACTTCCGACTGTTCTGGCGTCATCGTGGCTACCATTTGCAACTCTTTCAGAGAACGAGCCACCCTGTTCATTTCGGCCAGGTCTTTCATGGCTTCATCATGAATGTCTTCCGTTTGTTTTTGCAAAGCAGCGATTTCTTTCTTCGAACCATCGCATGCAGGGAGCATTAATCCAACACACAAAAGCAGCAATAAATAGATTCGCATGGCATGTATTTGTTTAAATTAAGAAAAAATCGAGGGCAAAAGTAACCGTCCTGCACGCTTCGGCATACGATACTTCAGAAAAAAGCCGAATTTCGCCCCGTTTGGAATTGCTCCAAATATCGGAACAGGAAAATCAGATCAAAAAATGCTCACTGCCATCTCACCGATCGACGGTCGGTATGCCGACAAAACCCGCGAACTAAGCGCCTATTTCAGCGAATACGCCTTAATTCGCTATCGCGTATTTGTTGAAATTCAATACTTTATAGCGCTCTGTCAGTACAACCTGCCTCAATTGTCCGCTTTTGAAGAGGATAAAATCGACGACCTCAACGCGATTTTTGAAAACTTCAACACCGCCGATGCCGAACAAATCAAGGCATTCGAACGCACCACCAACCACGATGTGAAAGCAGTGGAATATTTCCTCAAAGAGCGGTTCGACAGCCTGGGGCTGGGTACGCTTCGCGAATTTGTGCATTTCGGGCTCACCTCGCAAGATATCAATAACACGGCCATTCCCCTGCTGTTCAAAAATGCGCTGGAACAGGTGTACTATCCGCTGTTGATGGATTTGCGGAATCACCTTGAACAACTGGCACAGGATTGGGCTTTCGTACCGATGTTGGCCCGCACACATGGGCAACCCGCCTCTCCTACCCTGCTGGGTAAGGAATTTGCTGTTTTTGTAGAACGCATCGATGTGCAACTGGAAGCCTTGCATGCCATTCCACACCGCGCCAAATTCGGCGGCGCCACCGGCAATTTCAACGCTCATTACGCTGCCTATCCTGATTATGAGTGGCACCAGTTCGGCAATGATTTTGTGCTGGAATTTCTGGGGCTGGAACGTTCGCAACACACGACCCAGGTCGAGCATTACGACTCATTCGCAGCACACTGCCAGGCCATGGGGCGCATCAACACTATTTTGATTGACTTTTGCAGGGATGTGTGGACGTACATTTCCATCGAGTATTTCCGGCAAAAAACAGTGAAAGACGAAGTGGGCTCCTCTGCCATGCCGCACAAAGTCAACCCGATCGACTTTGAAAATGCTGAAGGCAACCTGGGTGTGGCCAATGCCCTGTTCCAGCATTTTGCAGAAAAACTCCCCATCAGCCGACTTCAACGGGATTTGACAGATTCCACTGTTTTGCGCAATATGGGCGTGCCGTTTGGCCATACTATTATTGCCATCAAATCGATCATGAAAGGCCTGAGCAAACTTTTGCTCAACGAAGGCCAGTTGTACGATGACCTGGAAGACAACTGGATGGTCATCGCCGAAGGCATTCAGGTTATACTGCGCCGTGAAGGTTATCCTCAACCGTATGAAGCCTTGAAGGCGTTGACCCGGGGCCGGTCAGTGGTGACCCGCGAAGTGTTGCACGATTTTATCGACGACCTGGATGTGTCGGATGAAATCAAAACGGAACTCAAACAACTTACTCCGCATAACTATGTGGGCCGGTAATATCAACTTTTCAAACACTTTTAAATAATGTTTCACATGAAGCGTATCAGTGTCATTATCGCTGCATTTTCAGCCTTTTCTTCTATTGTTTCTGCTCAAATTACCGACCCCAAAGCAACCGAAATATGGGAGCCGCAAGTGCGTGTAGTTACGCCCGGCGAAGGCACTAAACCGCCCTCTGATGCCATCGTGCTGTTTGATGGCAACAATTTTTCCGAGTGGCAATCTGCCAAAGACAGCAGCAAGGTAACCTGGACGCTGAATGGCGATGGCAGCGCAACGGTACTGCCAGGCGGCGGTGACATTGTTACCAAAAAAGCATTCGGAGATTGCCAGTTACACGTCGAATTCCGCGAACCCAGTGTAGTGAAAGGTGAAAGCCAGGGCCGTGGTAATAGCGGTATTTTCCTTCAAGGTCGCTATGAAGTTCAGGTGCTCGATTGCTACCAGAATCGCACCTACTCCAATGGACAAACCGGTTCCATCTACAAGCAAAGCATTCCGCTGGTGAATGCCTGCCGCAAACCCGGCGAATGGCAGGCATATGATATTTTATTCACGGCGCCTCGCTTCAACAATGACGATATTCTGGTGGCTCCCGGGCACATCACGGTACTGCACAACGGCATCGTCGTGCAATTGAACACCGAAATCAAAGGCACTACGGAATACATCGGCCTGCCTAAAAACATCGCCCATGGCAAAAGCGGTATCAAACTGCAGGACCATGGCGACCTGGTGAGTTATCGGAATATCTGGATCAGGGAACTTTGAGTTGGAGTCCTAAGTCCTGAGTCCTAAGTCATGAGCCTTGAACTGAAGTCAAAATAACTATTTCAAGCAGAGTTGAATATGCACTTTAAAAAATCAAAGCACTATCCCACATGGATACTCTATCATGCATCGTTAATATACTTGTATTAACTTTGCACTAACCACATTACCCGCTCCATTTCAACACGACTCAGGACTTAGGACTCACGACTCAGGACTTTTTCCATGGCAGACAGTTTTCAATTCTACAAACAACTGGACTCCGCAGACTGCGGCGCTACCTGCCTGCGCATGGTGGCACGCCACTATGGGCGCCACTATTCGCTGGAGTACCTGCGCCAGTTGTCGTATCTCGACCGGGAAGGGGTGTCGCTGATGGGTATTTCCGATGCTGCGGAAAAGATCGGTTTCCGTACGCTGGGTGTAAAAACAGGATTCAAGAGGCTTTCCGAAGACATTCCATTGCCCTGTGTGGCGCACTGGCAGCAGGATCATTTCGTGGTAGTGTATAAAATCTCTGCTGGGAAAGTGTTTGTGGCCGACCCGAAAATTGGCAAAATAGAACTTCAGGAACAGGAATTCCTGAACGGTTGGATCAGCGACGTCGTGAATACGGAAGCGCAAGGTATCTTGCTGCTGATGGAGCCTACGCCGGACTTTTACGAGCGGGAAGGTGAAAAAAACGACCGCTCCGGGCTTCGGTTTTTGTGGCCATACCTCTGGCAACACCATCGCCTCATCTGGCAATTGGGCATCGGATTGTTCCTTGGCAGCCTGATCCAGTTGGCGTTCCCTTTTTTGATGCAGGCGTTGGTAGACAAAGGTGTTCAACTCAACGACCTGAGTTTTGTATACCTGATACTGCTGGCCCAGGGCATGTTGTTTGTAAGCCAGGTAGCCGTAGAGTTTATTCGCGGCTGGATTTTGCTGCATATCGGTACAAGGGTCAACATCAACCTGGTGTCCGATTTTCTGATCAAATTGATGCGCTTGCCCATGTCGTTTTTCGATTCGAAAATGACGGGCGATTTGTTGCAACGGATTTACGACAATGAGCGTGTGGAACGTTTCCTCACCTCTTCCTCGCTCATAACGCTGTTTTCCGTTGTCAACCTGTTGCTGTTTGGGTTTGTACTGGCTTATTACAATCCTTTGCTGTTTTTGGTTTTTTTTATTGGCGCGGCCACTTATTTCGGCTGGGTAGTGCTGTTTTTGCAGCGCCGCCGTTCGCTCGACTACCGCCGTTTCGAGCAAATGGCCGAAAACCAGAACTCCCTGATTCAGTTGGTCAACGGCATGCAGGAAATCAAACTCCACAATGCCGAGCGGCAGAAGCGCTGGGCCTGGGAACGTATCCAGGCGCGCCTGTTTCGGGTAAATGTGCAATACCTCGCTACCGACCAGATGCAACGCGCCGGCGCGGCTTTTATCAATGAAGGAAAAAATATCCTGATCAGTGTGCTCGCCGCGCAGGCCGTGATTCAGGGTGAAATGAGCCTTGGTATGATGCTCGCTGTGCAGTATATCATTGGCCACATGAATGCTCCACTGGAGTCGCTGGTGCAATTTATCCTGCATGCCCAGGAGGCCAAAATCAGCCTCGAAAGGATGCAGGAAATACACCAGCGCCCCGACGAAGACCTGAATGACGATTCAAAAGTAACCGTGCTGCCTGCCAATGGCGACCTGACACTTCAGAATGTCTCGTTTCGGTACGGCGGCCCGCACGACCCCTGGGTGCTTAAAAACCTGAACCTTTCTTTCCGGGAAGGAAAAACAACCGCCATTGTAGGCACCTCCGGTAGTGGTAAAACGACCCTGCTGAAAATGCTGCTCAATTTTTACCCGCCTACGGAAGGTGTTGTGCGCATTGGTGATCTCAACCTGTCCAACGTGCATCACAAATTGTGGCGCAGTCAGTGCGGTGTGGTCATGCAGGATGGCTTCATCTTTTCCGATACCATAGCCCGGAATATTGCCCTGGGAGAAGAACACATCGACCGCCGGCAATTGCTATATGCTGCAAAAGTGGCTAATATTCAATCTTTTATCGAATCGCTGCCCCTGGGTTACAACACCAAAGTAGGCCAGGATGGAAACGGCCTCAGCCAGGGACAGAAACAACGATTGCTCATTGCCAGGGCCATTTACAAAAACCCGCAGTACATACTTTTTGATGAAGCCACCAATGCCCTCGATGCCCATAATGAACGGGTTATCATGCACAACCTTGAACTGGCTTTCCGCAACAAAACGGTAGTTATCGTAGCGCACCGCCTGAGTACCGTGCGCAACGCCGACCATATCATCGTTCTGGAAAAAGGCGAGGTGGTGGAACAAGGTACACATACGGAACTGACCAATCAGAAAGGTATTTACTACCGACTGGTGCGCGAACAACTCGAACTGGGAACCTGATTTCCGAAAAAACTCACACAACTATATGGCTGATCGCGAATACGTAGAACTCCGATCTGAAGATGTACAGGAAATTCTCGGCACACCACCTGGCTGGCTGGTGCGCTGGGGTACTTCCATTGTACTGGTCGGCTTCATCATGCTGCTGGCAGCAGCCTGGTTTGTCCGTTACCCTGATGTTGTAGAGGCAAAAGTGGTGGTCACGACTGCCACACCACCCGTAGATGTGATAGCACGCACGGACGGCCGTATCGCCCAATTGCTGGTAACCGATACTGCACAGGTTGGCGCCAATCAGTTACTGGCAGTATTGCAGAGTACAGCCAAATACCGTGATGTATTGTACCTCGACTCCTGCCTCGGCGCCTGGCAGCAAACGAGCATCGAATCATTTCGAAACATTCAACAACCCGATAGCCTGACACTGGGAGAATTGCAAGGCGATTATGCCGATTTTGTGCGTATTCTGAGCGATTTCAAATTTGGTCGCGATAGCAGAAGCGCCTCGGTGCAGTCCAATATTTACTCTATTCAACAGCAAATCAGTCAGTTGAAACAGAGTATTACTTTTGAGGAAAAAGCGCAGAAACGCACCAACGACCAATTGAAAATTGCGGAAGACCTGTACCAAAAACAAAAAGAACTGTACGAACAAGGCATTACCTCCCGCGTAGATTTTGAAAAAGAACGCACCAAACTGGCCGAACTGGAACGCCAGCGCGATCAGTATGAAGACAATATTCTGCAAAAACGCCGGGAAATCATCAGCCTGCAAAACAACATCAACAGCGCCTCTTTCGGTCAGCAGGAAACAACCTCTTCTGCTTCCAGCCGGCTATCCGCGAGCCTCAATACCTTGCGCAGCAACGTGAGCAAGTGGAAACAAACCTATCTGCTGCAAGCGCCTATTGAAGGAAAAGTATCGCTGAATGGCCTCACGCTGCAACAGTTTGTAAGACAAGGCGAACAGGTTATGACCGTTGTCCCGCTCCAAAACGACAAAATCATCGGGCGCGTGTCACTGCCCATTGCAGGCAGCGGCAAAGTGCATGAAAAACAACGGGTTATACTCAAACTCGACAACTACCCCTATTACGAATTCGGCACCATCAGCGGCCTCATTATTACCAAATCGCTTGTGCCAAAAGACAATCAGTACTCTATTCTGGTGGCTTTGCCTGTCAACAAAAACAACAGCCTGCGCACCAGTTATGGCAAGGAAATCCGGTTTGAACAACAACTTCAAGGGAAAGCGGAGATCATCACCGACGATAAAGGCTTTTTACAACGCATCAGCGAACAGATTTTTGCCGGTGTGCGGCACTGACTTTTTCAAACAGGAAAATTCACTGGTCATCTCCTTTTGCTTCGTCTACCATTTCCTGTGGCAGCGACTTGGTAGCCCGGGCGCCCAGTTCGCGTATTTTTTCGGCTTTCCCGATGAGCGTATCCCCCGGCCGAACGGCATTCGTGAGTTTGTTCATGGCATCGTCATAAGCCGTACGAGCATTGTCGAGGCGGGCGCCAATGGTACGCAGGTCTTCCACAAATGATACAAATTTATCGTACAAAAGGCCGCTCTGGCGCGCAATTTCCAGTACAGAACGCGTTTGTTTTTCCTGTTTCCACAAATGCGCCACCGTGCGCATGGTTGCCAGCAGACTGCTTGTCGTCACAATGATAACATTGCGTTCCATGGCATCGGCGTATAGTTTGGGGTCGATCTGGGCGGCCGCCTGCAGCGCGCCTTCGAGCGGTACAAAAAGCAACAGGTAATCGGGAGAATTTATCTGGTACAAGGTCTGATAATTGGTACGGCTCAGGTTATCTACATGGCTGCGAAGGCTGCTCACATGCGCGCGCAGGTGCTGGTCGCGTTGGCTCGGGTCTTGCGTATTAAAGTAGCGTTCAAATGCGGTAAGCGACACTTTTGCATCCACAATAAGTTGCTTGTTATCAGGCAGTTGAATGATAAAATCCGGGCGTTTTGCAGCGCCATCCTCATCGCGGTAAGTAGCCTGTGTGAGAAAATGCACCCCTTTTTGTAGTCCGGCATGTTCGAGCAGCATTTCCAGTTGCATTTCCCCCCAGTCGCCCTGCAATTTGCTCTGGCCTTTCAGCGCCGAAGTCAGTTGGTGTGCGTCGTGGCTGAGTTGCTGGTTCAGCGAAAATAATTGTTGCAATTCTTGTTTCAGGCTGGCCTTTTCACGGGTTTCTTCCAGAAATTTCCGATCGACCTGTTCCTCAAAGTCGCGGATTTTTTCCCGCAAGGGCTGCAGAACGCTTTGCAATTGCTGAGCATTTTGGGCTGTAAAGCGTTGGGATTTTTCTTCCAGCAGGCGGTTGGCGATGTTTTCAAATTCCGTTTTGAAGGTCGCCTGCATCTGGGCCAGTTCGGATTTTTGAGATTGAAGCGCCTGTTCGAGGTGGAAAATCTGTTGTTCTCGTGCGGCTAATTGTGCATGTGCATCGCGCAGTTCCTGCTCTTTGGCATTCACATCACTTTGCAGTTTTTCTACCTGTCCTTTGACGGAAATATACAATTCTCTGGGTACAAATTGTTGATGATCAAGCGATTGTATACGGCCTGCACTTTGTTGTCTGACAAGCAGAAAAATCAGTACCAACATACCCAATGCCGCCAACAGGTAGAAGTAAACATCCATTCTCAACATTTTTTGTTGAACAAATGTAGCCCTGTTTGGGACATTTTGTTTGTTTTTCAGGAAATATTCCTGTTTGCTGCCTGCAGGAGATGTGTCAGGTATTCGGCCTCTACCCCACTCCATGCCAGGGTATGCTGTGCTTGCCTGTAATATGGGATACGTTTTTCAAGCATCCGCCCAATAAATTCCGGCAATTGCTCGGGTGTAAGATTCGCCAGCAAAGGCCTTTTTTGCATTTCTCCGGAAAGGCGTTTTACCAAAACCTCGACGGGCACATCCAGGAAAATAGTGCATGCGCTGGCATTCATTTGATCCATATTGTCAAAAAAACAGGGTGTTCCGCCGCCGGTTGCCACTACGCAGGACTGTCCGGACATCAACGCGTGCAATCGCTCGCGTTCCAGTTCACGGAATCCCGTTTCTCCCTGCTCTGCAAAAATGTCTGAAATACTCATTCCGGCGTAGGAAACTATATCTGCATCCAGGTCAACAAATGGAACGTTTAGAATATCAGCCAATTTGCGCCCCCAATGCGATTTGCCGCTTCCCATGAAACCTATCAAAAATATGGATCGAGTCATTCACTTTTCTTTTAAATATCAGGCGATACAGGCATGCTGGTGTGCGTGTAATTTTGCCGCAAATTGTACACAACAAAACTACATTTTTATGAAAAATACCCTTCTTTTCTTTCTTGCCGGCATGATTGCTTTTGCAGCATGCAAAAATGACAAAACAGATGGTGTGAAAGAATTGTCTGGCGGCCCGAATTCAGATCTCATTCGCAATCCCGCTACAGCCGATTTGCCAACCGATACCAACCAACTGGCACGTATCAAATTCGAAGAACGAGAATTCAACTTTGGCGAAGCCACAGAAGGCGACATCGTGACGCATAGTTTCAAATTTACCAATACCGGTAAAGTGCCGCTCACTATTATGAATGCACGTTCTACCTGCGGATGCACTATCCCGGAATGGCCGAAAGATCCAATTCCTCCCGGTGGAACGGGTGAAATCAACGCCCGGTTTAATACCGACATGAAAAAGAACGAACAACATAAAGTAATTACCGTCACCGCCAACACTTATCCCAATGAATCGCAGGTGTCGCTGCGCGGGGTGGTGAAAACTAAAAAGTAACGACGAAACACGGATTACGCGGAGAGGGCGGATATTCACGGATTAGATTAAGAGTAATGAAGTATTTTTCTTTTACCTGAATCCAATCCGTGAATATCCGCCCTCTCCGCGTAATCCGTGTCGCAAAAAAGAAAGTGCAAACAGTTGATTAACAACTATTTGCACTTTGTAGGGAGGATGAGGGGTCTCGAACCCCCGACCTTCGGAACCACAATCCGACGCTCTAACCAACTGAGCTACAACCTCCATGCTTGTTTAAGCGGCTGCAAAGATAAGACGTGTTCCTGCAAACTGACAAAGACATAAGCGTCAAAATTTGAAAAAAGTTTCATCGGCTGTGAACGCGTACTTTCGGAGCGCCTTCCGGTTTCCATACACGCATCTTTTTCAGCAACTTACACAATTTCAAATTCAGGCTTGGATTGGCTGTAAAAAAGTGTCCATTGATGGTAATCCATTCCTTTTCGCGTCGAATTTCGCGCAGTTCTTCATACGTCACCTTACGCGCTTTGTCGAAGGGGGCTTTCCAGTAAATGGCTTTGTCGGTCATGGCAAAACCTTCCTTACAATTTCCTTTCAAGGACAGATCACAAATGAAGTAGACTTTTTCCTTGCGCTCGGCACACAGGTAATTCTTGCAGGCATTGGCCAGCAATTCTGATGGCATGCTGATAAAATCGATATAAAAGACTTCTTCTTCCCGCTCAAAATCGAGAAAATCAGACAGTACAGCCCACAAGTCTACCTGCCCCAACTGAATTTTTTCATATTTCAAAATGGCCGGAGGAAGCAGCACACCATTCAGGTCGGGGCAAAACTGAATGATAAAATAGTCCATCAAACCCTCAAAAGCCGTCTCAATGCGACGGTCTACTTCTTCCAGGCCCTGAGTGCCGAATCTTTCCCATTGCATCATCACATCTTCAGCAATTTGTTCGGCGCGCAGGCTGTAAATCTCCCGAAACCGGGAGTCGTAAAAACGGTGTACGTAGTCGCTGTATTTATTGACGTCGTGCTCTTCCTCAATACGTCGTTTCAGGCTTTTGAAAAACAATGCTTTTACCTGATCCGTCAAGGTATCCGGATTAAAGTCGAGCGCATACACAGGTTGGTACCCGTGATCGCTGCGGTGGCGCCCTTCAAAATGAAAACCGCAGTGGTGACAAAAGACAGACGCCAGCGGGCTTTGCTCATGACAAGACGGGCAGTCTTTCATGCGCTCGGCGACCTTGTCGCCACATCGATGGCAAAATTTGGAGCCGGGAATAATTTCGGCCGCACAATTGGGACAAAGTTTCATGACGTGTGTGTTTTTGCTGTAGATGTTCAGCGCACAAATGTAAAACTATTTGTTTTTAAAAACACAAACTCAATACAGAAAATTTTAACTGAATAGATTTTTGTTTGAATTGTAGTACACTCTACGCGTTGTGTCCTTTGTGAAACCGTGGTGTTCTTTGTGGTAAAAATTTTTTAACCACAACGTGCACAAAGGTTTCACAAAGGACACAACACGTAGAGTGTTCGTATTTTTTTGGAATGTCTGAATAGGCGAGCGCGTCTGCTGTTAGGCTCCCCCACCCTTCGCAAATTTCTCCCACAAGTCGGGGCGCCGGGTTTTTGTTCGTTCCAGGCTTTGATCGTGCCGCCATTCATCGATCATTTTTTCATGTCCGGATAGTAGTACATCGGGCACTTTCATGCCTTCCCACTCGGCCGGGCGGGTGTACACGGGCGGGGCGAGCAGGTCGTCCTGAAAACTGTCGAACAGTGCCGAGGTCTCATCGTTCAGCACACCGGGAATCAGTCGGCCCACAGCATCGACAATAATGGCCGCAGCCAGTTCGCCACCCGATAGTACGTAGTCGCCGATACTGATTTCGAGGCTCACATATTTCTGCCGAATACGATCATCGATACCTTTGTAGTGCCCGCAAATGATGAGCACATTTTCCTGCATGCTCAGCCGGTTGCAGCGCTGCTGTTCGAGGCGTTCTCCATCGGGTGTGGTGTAAATGACTTCGTCGTAGGAGCGTTCAGACATCAGTTTTTCGATGCACGCAGCGAGCGGTTCTGGTTTCATGACCATACCGGCACCGCCTCCAAACTGGTAATCGTCCACCTGCTTGTGCTTGCCCGTAGCATAGTCGCGCAAATGGTGCAGGTGAACCTCCAGCAGTCCTTTTTCCTTTGCCCTTTTCATAATTGAATGATTCAGAGGACTTTCCAGCAATTCCGGCAAAACGGATATAATATCGAACCGCATTTTTCAGTTATTTTCACCGCAAAATTAGCAGAGTTCTTCAAACCTGTCATCTCCAGATCATATGCTTCCTATTACCAAGGATTTATTGACCAACAAACGCAACCGCCCTTTTCTGCGCGATGAAAAGGAATACTCTATCCGAAAACTAAAGGGCGTGATTGCCCATTGGACTGCCAATACCGGAAAGGGCGCCAATGCAAAAGCCAATAGAAATTATTTCAACAACACCGATCGCTATGCATCGGCCCACTACATCGTGGACGATAAAACCATCGTGCAATGCCTGTACGACAATGAAGTAGGCTATCATGTTGGGGCGAATCTGTACAAGGCTGATGGCAACCGGATCAAGGAAGGCAGCCTCACTCCCAATTACTTTGTCATCGGGTTTGAAATGTGCGTGAACAAAGATGGCGACTGGAATAAAACGTACAAAAACTCCGTCGATCTCGCGGCATTTCTGTTGCGGAAATACGAATTTACCGTAAATGACCTGTATCGCCACCACGATATTACCGGTAAAGATTGCCCCAAAATGATGCTCGATGAAAAAGCATGGCAGGCATTTAAGACCGATATCGAAAAAGCAATGGCCGACGACCCCAAACCGCCTGTTTCAAGCGGCAAGGTGAATACCAAAGAACTGAATGTGAGAAGCGGACCTGCCACTACGTTCAACATTGTTACCAAACTGGCCCAAAACACCGTCGTATCTATTTTTGAAGAAAAAAATGGTTGGTTTCGCATCGGCTCTGGCCGCTGGGTGTCCAAAAACTATGTCGACCTGGTGTTCAATACCTGGCTGGGTGAAATCAATTCACCCACGGGCGCCAATGTTCGCTCGGGCGCCGGCTCCAACTTCGCGGTTGTGGATGCACGACCTAACAAGACGGTTGTTCGCGTCATTGGCCAATCAGGTAACTGGCTGCAAATCAACGACCAGCAGTTTATTGCCCAATCACTTGTTGTTCCACTGAATCCGAAAAACGGCGTTGTAGATGGCACCAACGAACTCAATACCCGCCAGGGCCCGGGTACTGAATACAAAATCCTGCGCAAACTCTCCAAAGGAGATACTGTGCAAATATTTGAAGAACAGGACGGCTGGCTGAGAATTGCACACAGCGAATGGGTGTTTGAGCGGTTTGTGAAGTCGTGAGTCCTGAGTCCTAAGTCCTGAGTCCTGAGTCCTGAGTCCTAAGTCCTAAGTCCGTAGAGTACACATGGTTGCGCTTAGTATTCCTGTAAATGAACGCCAAGTGTAACCAGGTGTACTCTACGGACTTAGGACTTAGGACTCAGGACTCAGGACTCACGACTTTCACACGGCTTTCTCCCTAAACATATTCAACACCGAAAGAAACGCCATCACATCCACCCCGTCTGCATAGTCGTCGAGAGCGGGCGACTGGGTTTGGCCAAAAGGAATGACGGAAAAGTGCGGGAGTGCAGATTTTCCTACAACGCATTGAATATCATTTTGTTGGGCGAGCAGTTTTTCATCCAGTTCGTCCCGGTGATCGTAATATTCGTAATGCACGGAGGCAATGCGAGCCTGCAGGGAAGCGTTTTCAGTCAACAACAAACAGCCGTTGTTTTTGAAGGGTGTGTTGTTTAAAATGAAGAGGGTGAAATTGTAGTCAAAATTGTTTTTGTACTTATTGTGCAGCACCATATCCCTGTATTCATGCAGGGCCTCCAGCAGGATGTCGAAGTTGTAACCATGCGGCACATACAGTTTGCTGACGTTGCGGCAGCCCAGACCGAAATACGAAAAAATATCACGGCCAAGTGCATACAGTTCAGACACCGACTCTGACCCGTCCAGAAAAGCCACACTGTTGCGATTCTTGCGAATGATGTGCGGGTATTTCCCGAAATATTGTTCGAAATAGCGCGCAGTATTGTTGCTCCCGGTGGCGATCACGGCATCAAAACCTTTCAGCAGGTCATTTTCTCCCAAAAATTCGGTGTACACCCAGGAGTCCTTGCGCCATTCTCCCATTTTTTTGACCAACAGCGGCAGCAGGCGTTTGTCTTTGTCCGACAGTTTGACTTTTGCCTGTTGGCCGGCAGCAAACACACAAAGCCAGTCCTGAAAACCTACCAAAGGGATGTTTCCTGCCATAATAATGGCAACAATTTTTTCAGGATAACCCGGATCTGCCATCGGGTATTTTTCCAGCCATGTTTCGAGTTTGTCCCGATCGAGAAATTCAGCGGCGATGGCTTGAAGTGAATTTCGGATATTCTCTTCTGTAAACCATTGATTTTCAATGGAAGATTGTCGAATGGCGGTATCCAGTTCAGCATCGCCACCGCTGCGCAGGTAATGACCCAGTTCGGCTAATAAATCAAGTCGTTCGGAACGTTTCAAAGGATAATTTTTTGTTGCAAAGATAGTGTGCCGGAGCATTCAGGACTCAAATTCTGGCAGCTTCTCTTAAACAACAAAGGCCAAATATCGTTTGGAGGTAACCTGACAATGAGTGCATACAACCCATTACCTAACAACAGGCTTTCATAAAACCCATGGCTTCTAGCACCACACATACAACCCTTACTCCCCTGCGACGACTGTTTCGGTTGTTATCGCAGCACAGAAGTGAAATACGTTACATCCTGCTGTATGCAGTGGTAACGGGAATGATCAACCTATCCCTACCGCTTGGTATTCAGGCCATTATCAACCAAATTGCAGGCGGCGCCATGAATGCATCCTGGGTGGTGATGGTGTTGTTCGTACTGATCGGCGCATTGGCAGTAGGCATCATACGCATCATGCAACTGTCCGTTGTGGAGTATATGCAACGCCGCATTTTTGCCTATTCGTCCATCGATTTTGCGCTTCGCATCCCCCGATTAAACCTGGAAGTGTTGCGGGGAGATTACATTCCGGAACTGGTCAATCGTTTTTTTGACACCCTGACCATACAAAAAGGTTTGCCTAAAATCCTGATTGACGGCAGTACGGCATTGCTGCAAATCGGATTCAGTTTGCTGCTGCTTTCTTTCTACCACCCTTCTTTCGTATTGTTTTCGCTCCTGTTGATCGGTGTTTTGTCGGTACTGTTTTACTGGACGGCGCCCCTGGGTGTGCAAACCAGTTTAAAGGAATCAAAATTCAAGTACAAAATTGCATACTGGCTTGAAGAAGTCGGTCGCGTGGCCAACACCTTCAAACTGGCCGGTGAAAATAATTTTCCGCTTCGCCGTACCGACGACCTGACCGTACACTACCTCGATGCACGGGCCAAACACTGGCGCATTCTGTTGATACAAATGTCCAGCAGTGTGGCGTTTCGGGTATTGGTGCTGGCCGGATTTCTCATCCTTGGTAGCGCTCTGGTGATGTCGAACGAATTGAATATTGGCCAGTTCGTCGCTTCGGAAATCCTGATTCTGTTTGTCATAGAATCGATGGAAAAACTCGTGTTGCTGCACGAAACCGGCTACGATGTGCTGACGGCAGTAGAAAAAATAGGACAGGTAACCGATTTGCCGCTCGAGCGCGAAGGCGGTGTTGCTGTGGAGGAATTCTGCCCAGCCAATCAGCCGATGGAAGTGGAATTGCGCAACCTGAGTTATCAATACAGCGATGCAGAAGTTCCTGTTTTACAAAATATTTCCTTGCGAATAAAGCCTGGCGAACGTGTGCTCATTGCAGGTTATACGGGTTCCGGCAAAAGCACTTTGTTGCAAATTCTAACCGTGTTGAAAAGAAATTTTACCGGCCATTTGTTGTTCAATGGACTGCCCAAAAAAAACCTGGACCTGCGCAGCCTGCGCGAACACATCGGCGATTTGTCCTCACAGGAGGATATTTTTAAAGGCAGTATTCTTGAAAATATCACGCTTGGCAATCCTAATATTCCACTGAAAAGAGTGCTGGAATTGATAGACATTCTGGGACTGAGCGACTTTATTCGGGAGGCACAACAAGGTATTGAAACGGAAATGCTGCCAAGTGGGCAAAATATTTCGCGCAGCACTGTCTCTAAAATCCAGGTAGCGCGTGCCGTAGCAGGCCAGCCTAATTTCCTGGTTATGGAACAGCCGCTCGGGCACCTCAATTTCCGTGACCGACTTCGCATCGCGCAGTTTCTTACCGACCCCAAACACCCCTGGACCTTAGTTGCTTCCAGTTCAGACCCCATACTCGCGGCCTTGTGCGATCGGGTAATCATTCTGAAAAAAGGTGAAATTGTGTTTGACGGCACCTTTGAGGAAGTGGAAAAAACGGAACACTACCTGCGTGTATTTAGAACAGACCCTGGCATGCAAAATGATCAGGATTAATGTTTTATGCACTTCATCGAGTGTACTGACTGCGTGTGATTCAAACCCATAATTTACTATCCAATGCTCAATATATCGGAAAACAAACTACCCCAAACGGAAGAACTCGAGCAACTGGGTTCATTGCAAAAACTGGCCTTGCCCAAATGGCACCTCTCTTTCAAAAAACTGCTGTTGATAGCACTGGCTCTTTTCATTTTTTTTATGCTGCTCCCCTGGACCCAAAATGTCAGGGCTGATGGGAAAGTAACCACCTTGCGACCAGAACAACGACCACAAACCATCCATGCAACCATTGCAGGGCGCATCGAGCATTGGTACGTTACCGAAGGAGAAAGTGTGAAAAAAGGCGATACCATCGTGTATTTGTCGGAGGTAAAAACCGAATACATGGATCCTGCACTCGTCGAACGCATGGGCAACCAGTTGAAAGCCAAGGAAAATGCCATTTCTGCTTATCAGGGAAAAGCAGGCGCACTCGACGAGCAGATAATGGCTATGCAACGCGAACTGGATAGCAAAACGCGCCAGATCCGCAGCAAAATTGAACAGGCGCGCCTGAAAATCGAGAGCGACAGCCTGAAAACCATTCAGGCCAATATCGATGTGCAAGTGGCCGAACGTCAATACAATGGCACGAATGCCCTTTACCAAAAAGGATTGAAATCGCTCACAGACCTGGAAGAAAAACGCCTGAAAAGGCAGGAAGTACAAACCAAACTCGTTGCAGCCGACAATCAGTTGGCTTCCAGCCGCAACGACCTGGCTATTTATGAAAATGAACTTCGCCTCGTGGCCAATGAAACCAGCAACAAAATAGCCAAAGCACGCAGCGACCGATTCAGCACCCTCAGCGAGCAATACGATGCCAGCGCTACCGCCAGCAAACTCAGCATCGAGCGGGAAAACTACGCGCGCCGTCAGACATTCTATTACATCACTGCCCCGCAGGATGGCTATATCGTCCGAGCCATCAAACCCGGCATCGGCGAAATCATCAAGGAAGGAGACCCGATTGTCAGCATACAACCTGCTGATTATCAACTGGCTGTAGAAATGTATGTAAAACCGCTTGATCTGTCGTTGTTGCAGGTCGGGCAAAAGGTGCGTTTTATTTTCGACGGCTGGCCGGCTTTCTTTTTCAGCGGCTGGCCGGGGGCATCACTGGGCACTTTTGGAGGAAAGATCGTGGCCATGGATCGCAATATCAGCGCCAATGGCAAATTCCGCATCCTCGTTGCCCCGGATGAAGCAGAACAGGCCTGGCCCGTTGCATTGCAGCCGGGAGGAGGCGCCAAAGGCATTGCACTGCTGAACGACGTGCCTGTCTGGTACGAACTCTGGCGCGTGATGAATGGCTTTCCACCCGACTTGTACCAGTCCATCGATGCTTCCTACGGTAACGACAAACAACCTGCAAAAAAATGAACCACCTCCTGAAACTAGGCACAATGTTGCTGCTGGCAGGCTGGTGGCCATTCTGCCTGCCTGCCCAAACGCTGGAATGGGAAAATGTGCGCCGTCAGGTGCTGCAAAATCACCCGGTGTCCAGGCAAGCCGACCTGTTTATTCAACAAGCCGACTATGCTGTACTCAGAGCAAAAGGCGGCTTCGATCCCAAAGCATACGTTGATTATTACACCAAAAATTTCAAGGACAAAACCTACTTCCAGTACACAGAGTCAGGCGTAAAACTGCCCTCTTTTGCCGGATTTGAATTCAAGGCAGCCTACAACCTCGCATCCGGATACTACCTCAACAGCGAATCTACCCTTCCAGAAAACGGCCAGGCAAGTCTCGGATTTACCTGGTCGCTGGGTCAGGGACTGCTCACCGACGAGCGCCGCACGGTTCTTCGCCAGGCACAAATCAGTACGCAGGCAGCCTCCGCCGAACGCGACCTCCTGCGCAACGACCTGCTGCTCGATGCCGCCAAAGCATACTGGACCTGGGTCGTTGCCGATAATCAGTACAATATTTTTAACTCGGCATTGCAGCAGGCGCGCATCCGCCACGATGCACTGCGCGAAAGTTTCAGGCAAGGCGACAAACCGGCGGTAGATACCATAGAAACCTATATTCAGGTGCAGAATCGCCAGTTGGATGTCAATTTTGCCGCAGTCGACCTGCAAAACGCCGCATTAGGGTTGCAAAACTTCCTTTGGGAGGAAGGACAGGCGGCGCCCCGTGCAGTACCTACAGGCAATGCCGTTGCCCTGGAAAACATGGCAACATCGACTGCCCTGGCCGATCGCGAAAGCCTGCTCAACGCGGCCTTGTCGCGCCATCCCGAATTGCGCCTGTATCAGGCCAAACTTCAAAACCTCGGCGCCGAACGGCGTTTGAAAAATGAAAAGAGAAAGCCCGTGCTGGATGTCAATTACAATATACTGGGCGCCGGCTGGGAGTTTTTTCCCACCGCAACTACCAATGGTGTAGGCGTTTTGGGGCAGGATATAAAATGGGGACTCAATTTCAGTTATCCTATCCTGAACAGGAAAGCGCGTGGCGACTGGCAAATTACACAGGTAAAGATTGCCCAGACAGAACTCGATCTGGATCAAAAACGGCAGACTATCCGCAACAAAGTGCAGCAATATGCCAACGACCTGGATATTCTGCGCACCCAGATCGTGTTGTACCGCGACATCACCGAGCAGTACCGGCGTTTGCTGGAAGCCGAAACGGAAAAATTCAGCCAGGGCGAAAGTTCCATTTTCCTCATCAACACACGCGAGCAGCGTTGGCTGGACGCACGCATCAAGTACCTGAAATTGCTGGGAGAATTTCAAAAAACGGAGGCGGGCTTGCGCTGGGCATCCGGAGAATACTAAATTTTGTATACGCTACGCGTTGTGTCCTTTGTGAAACCTTGGTGTTCTTCGTGGTAAAAAAATTTAACCACAACGGACACGAAGGTTTCACAAAGGACACCATGCATAGCATAACCGACCTACTTTTTGCATTCGTACTGCTTGTAAGCCAAAAATCCGTACAACTGTAAAAATCCGTAAAATCCGTGTCCCCAATCCGCAAAATCCGCGTTCCCTTATTTTACCTTGTCATTCTCAATCATCCACTGCGACACCTGCAAATTGGCACAACCAAAATGCCGCATGCTGTCCACCAGCGCAGGATACAGATGACTAATGTCTTCGAGTGAACCGCCGCGGTAATCGATCAGGGTTTCCTTTCCTGATTTGCGCGCAACATACAGAAAGCGTTCGTTGAGCACGCCCATTTTATGATCCTGGGAGAAAAATGCAAAAGGACGGCGCTCTCTGAACAGGTCGAAACCAAGGGTGTTTTGCACATAATCCTCCCCGATGAGGCCCATAACCGTGGGAAAAATATCGGTTTGGTTGGCCAGTTGATGGCGTATTTCCGGTTTGGAAAACAGGCTGGGCGCATGAATGATCAGCGGCACATGGTTGTACGAGAGTGGCACATCGTATGGGCCCGGGATATTCACACCATGGTCGCCGACAAACACAAATATCGTATTGTCATACCAGGATTTCTGCGCACAGGCGTCCATGAAATTGCGAATTGCCCAGTCGGTGTATTCATATGTAATTTCGATCGGATCGGTACTGCGCGGTTTGAACTTCGTAAAAGCAGGCAGGATAAATGGCGGGTGCGTCGTAATGGTCAGGAGTGTAGAAAAAAACGGTTTCCCGTTGGGCACAGTAGCCAGGCTGTCCATCGTTTCCAACGCGTGTTCAAACAGCGTTTCATCGCCTACGCCCCATGAATTGGCAATTTTATCGGTTGGATAGTCTGCCAGGTCGCTGATGCGGTCGTAGCCATTTTTCTGCAGGAAAACATCGAGGTTGTCGAACGTTTTTGGGTGTGTACAGAAAAATTCCGTGCTATATCCTTTTTCCTTGAGGGTCATCGGCAGCCCCGTAAAATCCAGGTATTCCGAGCGGCCATTGTTCATAGGGTGCTGCATCATGATGATGGGCATACCATAAATGGAACTGTAAAGGCCTGCATTGGTATGAATGCCATTGGAAAAACAGTTGTCGAAAAAAATACTTTTTCTGGCAAGGCTGTCCAGGTTAGGCGTCAGGTTTTTAGGATTGCCAAAAATACCCATCCGGTCGGCGCTCATGCTTTCCATCAGCACCAATACCACGTTCATGCGACGGGCAGGCTGCTGAAAATCGTGTTCGCGGGCAATTGGCGAGCGGTCTTCAATAACCTTTGTGATTCCCAGACCTTCCTGCACTTCCGAAAAGGCTTTTTCAATGCCGGTCAGGTGTATGTCGAATGCGAAGTAGGAATCAAACCAGGTGTGTACAGGATTGAGTGTCAACTGATTAATAAAGCCGTCATTGCTAAAGGTAGCCCTTTTCAGATCCGGCGTTTTGGGTGTAGCGCCACCCCACAAGCCGCCCAGCATAAGGACGGAGGCAATAGCAGTTGGCACCAGTCGGTTGTGGGTAGCCGGTGTCGCATGCTTCCAGGAGCCATGCCAGATTTTACGAATCAGGCGGCCGATTCCCCAAATGCAAAAAGCGCAAATGAGGATAAAAGGATAGTATTTTACTTCGGAAAGGATGTATTTGGCAACCTGTACATTGTTTTTCCAGTGCACGGCAGCAGTTGTCAAACGGGAGTTGAAAAAATTGAAATACGGCACATCTGCAGCACAGATGATCAGGGAGACCAGGATAATTGCCCCGCAGTAAAAACGTGTAAAAGCAAACAACCGTCTATGCTCGCGCGGCCAGATGTAGGCGATGGTCAGCAGTAAATACGGCAACAGCAACGCATAACTGGCCACCGTAATATCAAACCACAATCCGATCTTGAACGCCTGGCGGACTGTCAGCGTACGATCCATTTGAAAGAAATAGGAAGGCCGGTTGTAAATCAGCGTCACGTAGCGAAAGAGGCTGTACATGACGAGCAGGATCAGATGTACTACCAACAAAAAGCGGAGGTGTGAAGGCACCCAGCGACGATACAGATCTTTCATGATATTATTGAGTCAGGCTATTCCGGCTGCAAAACTACGACACAATCAGGTAAAGGCGCCCGATTTTACCGCCCAAACACTGCTTTCTTTCGTTAAACGAATGTTATTTCCTGAAGTAGAGCCTGTTGACCGTGTAAGCGAAGAGGCAGGCCGTCCAAAAAGAGTACAAGGAATACACCAGTGCCGGTTTCACCATTTCCTGGTTTCCGAGCATATTGCTCGCTATCAAAAAGGCCAGTGTAGTGTTTTGCACGCCGCTTTCCATGGCTGCAGTCAGCCTGGAAGGGTGCGGCAAATTCATCCATTTCATAAAGAAATAACCGAATAACAGGCACGACGCATTTTGCAACAATGCAAACGGTGTTATGACCATAAAATCATGAACGCTCAGCCCGGCGCCGCCGTGGCTTTCGCCGGCGAACAGTTTGATGGTAAATACCACCCCTAGCAAAAACAGCATCACGTACTTGGCCGGCTTGCTGATACGCTCTGCAAAAGCAGGAAAATGGCGGCGCAACAACAGCCCAATGGTGGCCGGAATGATCGTTATGAAAAAAATATGGCTTACTGTTTCCCAAAATGGCAGGTGCAGTTCCGTTTCGCGCCCCATAAATACCTGTAAACCAATGTTTACCAGCACTGGAATGGAAAACAGCGTCAGGAAACTGTTCACTGAAGTCAGAGAAAGCGACAGCGCTACATTTCCCCGCCACAAATATGTGAGAAAACCGGAAGTAGCGCCGCCCGGGCTCACCGACAGAATAATCAGCCCGACTTTTAGTTCAGCCGGAAGTGGCGCCAGCAGGCAAATAAAAAAAGCAATCAGCGGCAGGCCCAGCATCTGAGCGCCCAAAGCAGAAAAAAAGGCCCGTGGATGTCTAATAATGTGGATAAAGTCGGTTAATGTAAGCGACAAGCCCACGCCGAACATTACCAATCCCAGCACGCCGCCTACAGCAACATCAACGATAGTGGTAGCAGTCAAAGGAGTAAATAGTTTTTACAATGGCAAAAGTAAGAGATATTTGTAACGAGATTGTATTCAAACTTAGCAGAGTGCAAAGTGTTCATTGGAAACATCCAGATCGCTTGCACTTTAACTACGCGTACCGACAGTAATTATGAAAATTGTAGCCTTTTATATCGCCGAGCAACTTCATCTCAAACGCCTGAAAGAAACTTTTGCCGGCTCGTTGCTACAGGAAACGCCGTCCGAATTGTTCTATCAGGTAGATCAGGAGGCTTATTTCTATGCTTTCGACTATGGAGCCGTGGTTTTTGCCCACATGAGCGATATGGAAATGAGCCAGCACCTGGCTTTCCTGCAAGGTTTTGTCGATCACCCTTTGCCTGAAAAAATCCGCGACGATTTTGAAATCAGGGTAAATGCCGGACAGGAATTGCATTTCGGATTCGACACCCTCGAAGTGCCATCTGTCACGGAAGATGTGGTAAAAATTGCCATGCTCAATGTGGCGCACTCCGTCGCGCTCGACTTCTACTCCCAGCGCGCACACGAACTGTTGAGCGAAATGCAGCATTTCACCGGACAAATGGAAGTACACGGGCGTGTCAGCATCAGTCGGAAAAACATGCTTCGTTTTATCGGCCGCGCCCTGAACACCAAAAACCGGATCGTCGAAAACCTTTTCATTTTCGACAGCCCCGATCTGACCTGGGAAGACGAATACCTGGATCGAATACACCGGGGTTTGGCACGTACTTTGGAAACACAAACCCGGTTTCGCGAAATCGAATACACGTTTAAAGTCGTGGAAGACAATCTTTCCGTGTTCCGCGAACTATACCTCCACCGCGAAAGCAGCAAACTGGAATGGATTATTATTATCCTGATCTGTATCGAGGTGGTAAATTTGTTTGTTAGCAAATGGACGGGAAACGAGTGAGTTTGTAGTTATGAGTTATAAGTTATGAGTTATGAGTTAAACACACGTTGCTTATGGCATCTTCATTAGAGTGGCCATAAGCAACGTGTGTTTAACTCATAACTCATAACTCATAACTCATAACTCACTCTTTTCTTACTTTTGCGCAAATCAACTCATACACAACAACCATGATACGTTCTCTTATCAAACTGGGCCTACTCCTGATCGCTGCCATTCTGGTGTACAATTATTTTTTTGGTACGAACCAGGAACAGGAAAATTCACGCAAGATTTTCGGGCAAATGCGCGACGTAGTGGTTTCCGTAGGCCAATTGGTAAAAACGGAAAAGAGTAACTTTGATGCCGGCAAATACGATGGTGTGCTGGAACAACTGGGTGGCGCCTACCGGGCCGTTCGCGACCGCGCCCAATACGTGGATGAAAAGGTATTGCGCCGCCTCGATGAACTGGAAGAACGCAAGGCACACTTGCAATTAGAACTCGACAGTATCGAAAAAAATGACCAGGCGGTAGAGACGCCCGTAAAAAAAGGCGTCAAAAAGGACCCGAAGGCGGAACAGCAAAAAGCAGCCAAAGTGGCCGACCAGAATCGCCGCAAGGAAGCCTTGCAACAGGAACTAAAAGCGCTCTTGCGCGACTCGGATGCCCTGCTGAAAGAGGCCGCAGAAAAACAGTAACGCCCTCAACCATTTGTAGAATTACCTGTTAGAGTGGATGCCGCCTTTTAGGCAAACACACTAAGATTTTGATTTTCAACTACTTGCATAACACTTTGCTTCTTTTCTTCAATTGATTAATCCATGACGGACTTTTTACAGCAAATCCTGGGCAATGACTGGGAAAATGCGCTGATTATCATATTCAACTTAATCCTCATCGAAAGCCTGCTGTCTGTAGACAACGCTGCCGTGCTGGCTACTATGGTGCTCGACCTGCCGCCGGACAAACGCAAACTGGCGCTGCGCTATGGCATTCTGGGCGCCTACATATTTCGCGGTCTCTGCCTCATTTTTGCAGCCTGGCTTATCAAAATCTGGTGGCTCAAGCCCCTGGGAGGCATTTATCTGCTGTACCTGACCTACGACTATTTTAGTAAAAAAGCCACGCCTTCACCCGACGATGATACACTCGTCAAGGAAGAAAAGTGGTTTTACAAAATGACGTACGGGCTGGTTGGTCAATTCTGGGCTACCGTCATTGCGGTAGAAATCATGGACCTTGCATTTTCACTTGACAACGTGTTTGCAGCAGTGGCATTTACCGATAATATCTGGCTGATCTGTATCGGCGTTTTTATTGGTATCCTGGCCATGCGATTTGTAGCACAGTGGTTTGTCAAGTTGCTCGAACGCTACCCTTTTCTGGAAACCAGCGCTTTTATCGTGATCGGAATCCTCGGCCTGAAACTGTTCCTTGCACTCCCCTGTCATTTTCTGGAAGAGCATGCCTGGGCCAGGTGGATCGAGGGTGAAACAGCCGACTTGCTTGTTTCTATCCTCACAGCGGGTTTCTTCTTTGTTCCCATCCTGACTTCCAGGTTTTTTGGCTGGCCCAAAAAAGTGGAACCAACCACCCAGGAGCACCCTCTGGAAGACCATCTGGAACAGTTTTCAGAAAAATAAACCCTCTTTTATGGTTCATTTTACCCGTAGCATTCTTCCCAATGGCCTCCGCGTGCTGGTACATGAAGACCGTTCGACGCCCCTGGCTGCGGTGAACATCACCTACTATGTGGGTTCGCGCGATGAACATCCCGACAAAACAGGGTTTGCCCACCTTTTTGAGCACCTGATGTTTTCAGGCAGCAAAAACGTACCCGATTTCGACGATCCACTGCAGCGTGCTGGCGGCGAAAACAACGCCTATACCACCAACGACTATACAACTTTCTACGAAATTGTGCCGGCCGGTAATCTGGAAGTGGCCTTGTGGCTGGAAAGCGATCGCATGCTGGCGCTGAATATTTCCAAAAAATCGCTGGATGTGCAGCGCAAGGTCGTGGTGGAAGAATTCAAGGAAACCTGCCTCAACGAACCCTACGGCGATTGCTGGCACCACCTGTCAGATATGATGTACCAGGCCCATCCTTATCGCTGGCCTGTGATCGGACTCACACCCGAACATATCGAGCGCGCTACGGTAGAGGATGTGCGCTCATTTTACCAGCGCTGGTACACGCCTTCCAACGCCGTGTTGAGTATCGCCGGAAATGTCGACACAGCAGAGGCATTGCAATTGGCTCAAAAATGGTTTGCGGATATTCCGGCAGGCCCATCCGAGCGCCAACCCTTGCAGACGGAGACCCCGCAGTCGACGGCTATCCGTAAAGAAGTCAGAAGCAATGTGCCCGTCCCGGCCATTTTCCTGGCTTTCAAAACACCGGCCCGACTCGAATCGGATTTTTATGCCGTCGACTTGCTCAGCGATGTGCTGGCGCAGGGCCACTCTTCACGGTTGTACCGACGCTTGTTGAAAGAGAAACAACTGTTCTCGCAGATCGACGCCTATATCACGGCCAATATCGACCCGGGCCTGCTGGTCATCGAGGGCCGGCCGGCCGATGGCGTTTCCATCGACGATGCACTGGCGGCCGTATGGGAAGAACTGAACCTGCTGAAAAACGAAGCGGTGGATGAACGGGAATTGAAAAAAATCCAGCACCGCTTTGAAAGCACCATCGTTTTTTCGGAAACCAGTATCCTGAACAAGGCCCAAAACCTGGGTTTTTATGAAATTCTGGATCGGGCTGAACTGATGAACGAGGAAGTCGACACTTATCTGGCTGTCACGCCAGCAGATATGCAGCGCGTGGCGCAGGAGATTTTCAGGGAGGAAGTTTCGGCGACACTGGTGTATTTGCCGGAATGAGTGGATTAGGCAGGTTTTCTGCCTTTGATACCACTGGCACAGCCCCCAAAAAATTCCAGGTATTCCACTTCAAAATGATGTTGCCTGAAAATTGCCTCCACCTTTCGTGCATTGCCAAATGCCTCTGTGTAAATTCCCAACATGCGATAGGTTTCCGGATTCCCGAGAAAAATGCTGCCTAAAACAGGTATCACATGTTTCAGGTAAAACATATACAGGAGTCGCAATAGCCGGTTTTTCGGAACAGATACATCGATCATGGAAAATGTGCCACCAGGTCGGAGTATACGATACATTTCAGTTGCGAGGCTCGAAAGTTGTGCTTCATCAAAGGTTTTTAGCCCAAACCCTGAGATTACACAGTCTGCCATACCATCCTCGATGGAGTTGCCGAAAACGTTTTCTTTCAGAATCAGGATAGAAGCAGAGGGAAATTTTGCTTTTTGAACCGTGGCCCGTCGAATCATTTCCGTAGAAAAATCCAAAGCAATCAGTTGAGCAGGCAGGCATTTTTTGTGCAAAATATATGGCCAGCACTCCCCCATTCCGGTCATTAAATCCACCACAACACTCCCCGGGCGCAGTTCGAGATGCTGCACACACTGCCTCCGCCAGATTTTACTGAATCCAAAAGAAGTGATATAATTCATTCGGTTGTAGGAGGCCGACATGTCGTCAAAAAGCCGTTCTACGAATTCGGGGTTGTACAAGGTTTTCATTGGTAATTGAATACAAAAGTTACAAGGTTGGAAGCCGGCGTTCAGAAACCATGAACCATCCCAAAAAAATTGGGATGATTCATGGTTTCTGAACGTATGGCAAACCTCTATTTCATACAGGATTCCAGCAATTTGGCCAGTTGCACGATACTTTCCGGGTTGCGCTTGAACCCGTCCTTATCGAGCACCTCTTCCACCGCCTTGCAATCTCCAAACTCCTTTCGGATGCCTTTGTTCAGGTTGATGGCAAATTTCAGGCTGTTCAACGAGGTCAGTGTGTTGTCGCCAATATTGTGAATAACGTATTCCGCGGGATTGTTCAGGCCACGGTTGTCGCCGGTGTAAGCCAGATAGGCAGCAATTTTGGGCGATTCATACAACACTTCCATGATTTCCGGGTCGGCTTTCCCGCCCAGGTTGGCGGTGTTGGCCGACTTGAAAGGGACCATGCGAAACAGTCGGTCGCCGATCGTGAAGCGACTGACTTTCCTGAAATCGGGTACTGAAACATAGGCATTTTGGGCCGTTTCCACCGAAAAACGGGTATTCGATTTATCAGAAAATGCGCGCTGGGGGCCATCCATTACAAAAGTGCCGGACGATTCTGTGCCGTCGGTGTAATAAATCACACCAGGCGTTTCAACTGTGTTGGCGCCAATACTCTTTTTTTCGTCTTTGTAGGCTTCTGCACGGAGTGTTTTGTCGCTGTCGTACACCACGTTTTCTGTGGCGACCGTGAGTGCCACGGTATCGAGTTCTACCTTGAAATGGCGGGTATGGTGGCCGCATTTTTCCATCGAAGTTTTGAGGTCGGCAATGTCTTCCAGCAGTCGTTTGCCACTTTTCGGTTCGTAGTCATTCTCCACCACTGCACTGGCATATTGAGACGCCTTGTCGAAATCTTCCAGCCAGAAATGCATGAGTGCGAGGTCGTACAGGCAGGCATATTTGAGTTTTTTGCCACTTTTTTCACTGATGTCGTACTTGTCCTTTTGCTGATCGAAATATGCGATGGCCGGTTGAACACCCGTTTTGACGGCATCCAGCGATTCGTCGGGGCGCATGGCTTCGAAGGCTTTTTTGGCCGTTTGATATGCCTCCTGAAAACCGGCATAGTCGGGATGTTTGTCTGAATCCAGAATTTCAAGTTTGATCTGTCCCTTAATGGCAGGATAACCGTATTGGTCGGTCAACAGGCTCTGGATTTGCGCCATGGCGCCCAGAATTTCCGACTGGTTTTTCTTGGCTACTGCTTGACGCAACTGATCGTTCTGGAAAGTTTGTGCTTCTTTGTACGTAGCGTATTGGGAAGATTTAAACTCGCGCGGCGTTTCCAGCCAACTGCGATCCAGTATGGTTTTGTTGTCTTCATTTCGTACGCGCAGCGAAAGCGGCTGTGTGTATCGGATGGTGGAAAAATAAGTAGTAGTTTTTACCTCTTTGCCACTTTTGTCTTTCGAAGTACTGGTTTCACTTTTTACCTCGGCGCTTCCTTCATACTTGAAATCGGCAAGGCTCACTTCGAGGTTGAAATTGCCTCCTTGCGGTACTTTTTTGTAGCCCGGTACATTGGTATAGCGAAGCAGGGATTGCTCACTCATGCCGAATGCGGCCAGGTCGCCCGGACGGCTAGAAATAATGACACTGTACGATTGATAGGAAACAGGAAACGGGCGGTCGGGCAAACGCAGGTAATGCACAGGTACGGGTTCTCCATCGAGGTCTACTTTTTGAGCATACAGGGCGCTACCCAGCAGAAGCAGGGTCATCAGGGTGAACAGGTTTTTCATGAAATGATAAGGTTTAGTATGAAAAATTGATTTGGAAATACGGTAAGGAAATGGATAAAAAGCAGGGCCTCATCTTATGCTCATTAAAGCATACATGAACAGGTGAATGTGCCCCAAAATCGGTATCGGCGATCTAAATTAATTTCCAACAAGATAGAAAAAGTATTGGTAAAAACACTACAGATCGGGAAGTTTTTTCTGATTTTTTTTAATAAAATTAATATTTTATACAATTCATTTATTGTTCATTTTCATTGTTTTAAACAAAATATAATTACCCCTTATACATCTAAACATGAGTTCATCCAGTTTTTTTTTGACTGACATTTATTTTCCGTAGAGTAGTCTCCCGCAGAACTCGCAGATTTACCCGCAGAACTCGCAGAACGTAGAGTACACCTCATTATCGCTTTGAAGAAAAAGGTGTACTCTACGTTCTGCGAGTTCT